>Ga0302319_10000298_pt1 | contig 108711 bp, 76 predicted proteins | sample Bog_T0_2_FD_203319 | JGI IMG/M metagenome (GOLD analysis project Ga0302319, IMG submission 203319) | Peat permafrost microbial communities from Stordalen Mire near Abisko, Sweden - Bog_T0_2 | ecosystem: Environmental > Terrestrial > Soil > Wetlands > Peat | place: Sweden: Abisko, Stordalen...
AAGGGTTCAGCCACCAACACGGTTGCACCCGCTCTGCCTGGGAATGGCGTCACCGTCTACGCAAGACTCTATTCAAAGATCAACGGAGTGTGGCAGTTCAACGACTACTTCTACACGGAACAGTAGAGACGGGTCCGAGCGCCATCAACTGGGCAGGCACCGCATTCGCTTCACATGAGCTCTGAAGAGAAGTTATCTCTCGTGGTTTCACCGCGAGTGTGTGCCTGCCCAGACTACAAAGCGGCCGCCGAATTGTGTTCACGCTCCAATAACCGTCTGATGTACTCATTGAAGACGGGTTAGGCGGTGAGCTTCGGATTACTCCTGAAGACCGCCGTAGTGTACCGACAAGCCGTCGTTGATTTAGAAAGTGGTAACTGGACGTGAGCCGGTAGAGGCAGGCCGACTAGCCAGGACTAGTTCGCCGCTGATGAGCGCATTGGCTATTTACGGTCATTCCAAGAATGGCCGGATTGATATCCGGCATTTCCCAAGCAGGTCTTGGAGCAAGTCCTCGGGCATTTCTCGACTGTCATTTTGTGCCCGACAAAAATATGAGGGGCGTTGGCAGTCCTTTACGCCTTCTTGTGCAGATTCAAATCGACAAAGCGGTCAACGACTAGAATCTGCGGGGTGGCGCTCCCCAATGTCCTCCCTGTATCTCTATCTGTTTCCTTTGGAGGGCTATATATGAAGGCGATCATCAGGCGTGCTTCCCTTTGCGTTGTTTCTCTCGTGCTTAGTCTCTTTGCTGCCCATGCGGCGGCGCAGACGACACCCCAGACGGCTCCGGCTGTACATGGCACTTCTATCGCCGACCCGGCTATCCCGGTGCTGATTACCGCCGCACCGACCGGCTCAGGGTTTTTTGTCTTGAACCAGGATTACAGTCTGTTACAGCACTCGACAGTGGATACATCCCAAAACCAGAGTTGTCCCGGCCCCAGCATCTTCTCTCAGACAAATGCTGCCCAGCGAACGCTGGTGACCGACCTCTACAACGCATACATGAGCGGAGCGGATGCTCCCGGCGTCAGTTTGGCGGTCACGGCCGTTACGCCTGAAGTCTCATGCCAGACAATGACGCCCTTCGACTACACAGGCGGAGTTCCTGCTCAATCTCTGGCTGCAAACGATACTGAGCACGCGCACTATTTTCTGGTCAGCGCCTATGGCGGCAGCGATGTAGACAGCCTATCGGTGCTCAACAATCTGAATAACGCCACCGTTTCCGGAAGCAATTCTTTTAATGGAGTGTTGCAGGCCTCGCTGGGTTTGAACGGCCAGTACACCTCAATTGTCTCGGATGTACGGAGCGACTTCGGACTCACAGCCATCACCGAATTGAAGACCGATACGAGTCCCGGGTATCTCTGGATTTACGACCCCGGAACAATGAATGTTTATAAAATCCTCGGGCCCGGCGGCACACCTCTGCCGGCTGTGACCTCGTTTATTATTCCTCCGCAAATCGACGGTGGCGGCAGCTTGCTGGTGCTGGTGAACCAGGATGGATTGACAGCTTCGAATATCGGCGATCCGCCACAGGATACGACGCCTTTCACCATCATTGACCTGGGCCAGTTGCGGCCGCTGTTCGCAATGGGCGCCCTCCACGATACGATTACGCTTCCATTCGTACAGCAGATACACGCCGCGACGTCTTTCTACGCCATGCTTGGTGCGGCCTATAACCCGATCGATCATCGTATCTATGCTGTGGTCGGCGGCGGAACAAACGCCGCGGATGTCGTCGCAAGCGTTCTCAGTTATGACACGCTCAATCCTTCCGCTCCGACTGAGAAGTTGGTCGCCGATGTCTCGAACGTGCCATTTTCCCTTGGTTCCTATCCGCAGCTTGCCATGAATGCCGCATCGGGCACGGTGCAGATCCTCACTTCTAGCCCTGCGGCCGTTTATAGCGTTGGCATCACCGGCACCGGCAATACTGCCGTGGAAGTGACCGGCACTCCATTCCCCGACTCAAACTTCCAGCCGACTTATATCGCCGCCAATGCGCTTCAGGGTGAAACGTACATCGCCTCGGCAAGTGGGAAGGTGGATGTAATAACGCGTCCTGCAACTTTGCAGGGCGGTCTGACCATTACATTGACCGGTTCTGACCTTGGCTACACCTCGCAGGAATACGATCTGACGCCATTAGCACTTTGGCCTCTCTATGACGACTCGCTCGGAACTGCAGAGCTGACTATCACTGTAACTCCGGATGGCGGCGCGCCTGTAACTGTAGCGACCGGACATATTAGTGACATCGGTTATCCCGGAAGCAGCTTCTACACATACACATTCCCGGCACCGGGCAGATACACGTTTCTGGCTACCGCTGCGGCTTCGGCGCTCTATCCTGCGGTAACCTCTCCGCCGCTGTATGTATACGTGGGAAACACCGGTGTCTATCCGACGTCGATCACGCTTACCGCGCCCACTACGGCTCCTTCAAGCAACGGAGAAGCCATCTTCAATGCGACAGTTAACTTGAGCGGAACGACGTATGCGCCTACCGGACAGGTCTACATCCAGGACCAAACCGGGGCCGAGGTCGCGAACATCAGCCTGCCCAAGGGAGTTATCTCAAATCCGCTGACGCTGCCGGTTGTAATTGGCGATGGAGTCTCGACCTTGACGGCCGTTTACAGCGGGGACGAACAGAACCAGGGCAGCAAGTCGGCGGCCCAGAGCATCACTGTAGGCACAGTGACCAAAGTTACACCGGCCTTCACTCTTGCATTTACCACTACGAGCGTTGTGTCCGGCGCCACGGTGAAGGGAACTCTTACCACCACTTCAACCAGCACGACCGCGCCTACTGGCACCATCACCATCTACGCGACGCCTCCAAATAGCACGACTTCGAATGCGGTTGCAACGGTCCAGGCAGCGCAAAGCTTTGCTGCGGGTGGCGCCAGTTTCAGCTTCACAGCAGGAACTGCGGGAACCTACGCGATCTTTGCCGGATATGGCGGGGACACGAACTACAACAATGCCATCTCGACCTCAACCAACGTGGTGGTCACGGGGGCTCCCGTAATCGCAACCACACTCGGCATCACAAACCCGGCAACCGTTGTGGCAGGAAGCTCATTTAACGCCGTGGTGAAGATGCAGCTTGCGAGAACCTCCTCCACCGCGCCCACGGGCAATATTGTGATCACGGCGCAAACGGCGGGCGCAAGCACAATAACGCTCGGCACGATCACACCGGCGCAGGCCACGGCGACGGCAGGCTATACACTTGCGACGTCCTTGCCGGCGGCCGGCACTTATACGCTGAATGCCACTTATGCCGGAGACACAAACTTCGGCGCTTCCAGCCAACAATCGAGCATCATAGTTACTGCAGCGCCGCAGAAGGTTACAGTCATAGGCATCGTCGCGCCGACTACGGCAACCGCAGGTGCAGCCTTCGACGTTGTCATCGGATTCAATGTCGAGGGAGCGTTTACGACGCAGCCCAGCGGCAATATCGTGCTAACGGCCACACAGGCTGGCGGCACACCGACCACCGTTGCTACGGTTACGCCGGCTCAAGGTATGGCGCCAGGCGGTGCGAACGTTTCAGTCAGTCTGCCTAATGCGGGCGCTTACACTCTCAACGCGAACTACGCCGGGGACACGCTTTATGCGGCGTCGACGAATACGGCAACGGTCACAGTGAGTGGCTTCGCGACTGGGTTGAAGATTTCCGCGGCCAGCGCAGAAAAAGTCGGCGTGGCTTTCAATGCGACGGTTGCGCTGACAGCAACGAGTACGACAACGACTCCGACAGGCAATGTGGTTATTACCGCGACGCCCACAACTGGCTCGGCAACAACTATTGCAACGATCAACGCTGCAAGTGCCTTCAGCGCAGGAGGCGCGAGCGTACCTGTCACCCTGACTAATGCCGGCAACTATACATTGACGGCGAGCTATGCGGGGGCAGGGCCTTACGTGGGATCTTCCGGGACAGCCACAATCGCTGTCGCTGGAATAGCGACAGTACTGACCTTGAAGATCGATCCTGCGGCCCCAGTGGCCAACGCGCCTTATCTGGCCGACATGACCTTTTCCACTCCCGGCTCCACGGTGGCTCCTACGGGCAACGTTACCGTGACGGTCGCTTACAATGGCGGACCTCCGGTACTCCAGTCGACAATCGCCGCATCGGATTTGCTCGCGAATCCAGCCCAGGTTAATTTGACCTCCGGCGCCCCAGGAACATATGTGGTGACAGCGGCGTACGGGGGCGGCGGTATTTACGCACCATCCTCGGCGACGGGGAATTTCACGATCGTGATTTCTCCCTCGACTCTGACTCTCACAGGTCCCTCCACAGGTTCGGTCGGCACCGCAGTGAATTTCAACGTGGTCTTCACCACCCTCGCAGACGTGCCCTCGGGCAATATCACTCTTACTTCCACCCTGAATGGAGCTGCCGGACCTTCGGTGACGATTGCCGCCAATGAGGTTGCCGGCCAGGGATCGGGGGAAATGATACCGCTTACGTTCACGACTGGAGGCGCATATACATTGCAAGCCAGCTATCCCGGCGATGCGTCCACATCGCCATCAACTTCAAACACCCTTGCGTTCAATGTAGCCGCGTACACCGGGCCACCGTCCTTCACATTCACGCGGGATTCAGCGAACTTCAGCGTGCACCTTGGGGGCAACAAAACGACCCCGGCTGTCGTACCTGTTACTCTCACTTCCATCAACGGATTTTCGACACCAGTTGTCCTAAGCTTTGGAACTTCGGCAGATCCAAACACTCCATTGAACAAGGCAACTTCCGAATACATGTTCGTAGCCGTCGATCACACGACCCAGAAGCCCATAACTTCTGTCACCCCGCTAAAGGCAGGAGCTCACGTCGACGTGCTGGTCGAGTACAGCGATGGAACATACGCCCATAACGCCAATCCGTTTGAGAGCCGGATCATTTACCTCGGAGTTGGATTGGGCTTCTTCGGACTGCTCGGAATCCGTAAGCGGTTCAGAAAGATCAGCGCCGCTTTGCTGGTAGTCTGCTTCCTTGTCGGCGCTGCATCGATCATCACCGGATGCGGTTCTGACACAAACTATGTTGTTACGGCTACACCAACCGACAACACCACACCTCCACAGACGATCCAGATTACAGTCGCCGTCCATTAATGCAGGATATTCAATAAGCTGCTTGCATTTGAGGGACAAAATGTTTGGGTCTACGAGGCGGGTCTTACCAACCTGCCTCGTAGACTGAGACGCAGGCGGTCATAGAGCTGTTAACAATATCAAAGATATCGCGGACCTTGCGGCCCAGAATCAACGCCGCGAAAGAAGCGATGCGAGCGTCAGCGTGGCGTTATCCGCGCGATGGATATCCTCCGCGGTAATGGAATTGCTCACTCGCAGGATCGACCAGCTCCTCAAAGCGCCCTCATACATGTTGCGTGCGCCCTGCAGATCTCCACTGGCAGCAAGTCCGCTGGCGAGAGCTGTCTGCGCTCGGGCCCAGTCGGAACGCAGGACTGCATTTGCCGGGTCTGTTTGTGAGCGTTCTGCCGCAGTCTGCTCGGCTTGGCTGAAGTTCTCCAGTGCCGAATTCAGGTTGTGCAAGGCGAGGTCGGCGTTCCCAAGAGCCAGCAGGGCCTTGCCGCAATTGGTGAGCGAGTAGGAGTCAGTCTGCGGCAAGATACTGTTACAGAGGATCTGCTTTGCGCCTTCGGCATGTCTTTTCGCTGACGCTGCATCGCCAACAGCCAGTAGCCCGTCTGAAAGTTGGTGTTCGCTGTTGCCGGAATCGGATCGGTATTGCATGCTTGCCGGAGAGTCGTGACTGAGAGATTGTGCTAAATCGAAGGCTCGCTGATAGTGAGGAAGTGCCGCCCCAACCTGTCCCTCGGCACGCACTGCGCGAGCCCATTGAATTTCCACTGCCAGTTGCCGTTCGCGATAGACGGCGTTGCCTGGGTCGGCCTCGCGCAAAGCTCGCAATAGCTCGGCGGATTTCTGAATATGCGCAAGGGCCTCTGGCCCCTTTCCGTTCTCAAGCAGAACACGCCCGTAGCGGACTTCCGCAATTGCCAGCTCGACCTTGCCGTTGACATCGCCCGGCTGCATGGAAAGTACTTTCTCAATCTCCGTAATCGCGTTGCTGAAAGTTTCGGCCGCGTTTGCGCGCCGCCCCAAAGCGATCTCGGATGTGCCTAAGGAAATGAGACTGCTGTAGTGCTCTTTAGAAATCTCAATGTTCTGTGGGTTTTGTGCAGCCAGCTTTGCAACTTCGTCTCTTCCCTGTTGGTAGTAGGCGAGGGCATCCGTAGTTCTGCCGAGACTTGGAAATCCCGTTCCACCGGCCAGGTCTCCCATGTGATGGAGGCAGTTGGAAAGCTTCAGTACATTCTCCAGATCCTGTGGTGCTTTGGACTGAATCTCCTGGCGAAGTTGGATGGCCTGCTGGTAGGCACGGCCAACAGCCAGCAAGTCTCCACTGGAGTAAAGCAGATCGCCGTAAGTTATGAAGGCGTCAGCCGCTGAACTCAAGGCAGGCGGCGATTGATCGTCTCGCAGCAATTTCTCTGCAGCTACCACGGCCTTATGTGCGCTTACCATCGCGCCGGCCGTGTCCCCCAGGTTGTTCTCGTATTCATTGCCCTGTACGTTGCTCACACGCACATAAGCGTCCACGATCTCGCGCTGCAATTGTGGGCTATCGGCCTCTTTGGATAGATTGTCAAGATAAGTCAGAGCGTCCTTTACGAGGCGTGCGCGCACCGGAGTGGAACCGGGCAAGGTATCAATTGCATCCGCGTAGTCGAATAGGACGGAGTGAGCCAGCTGACGAACCTCGTTGAAGCGGCGGTCAGCGCGGGCTCTTGCCAACGTGACCTCAATCAACCCGCCGATCAAGGAACACAGCAGAAACCCCGCAACAAGAACTGCGGCCCGATTGCGCCGAACAAACTTAGCGGCATGATAGAGAGCAGCGTCGCCACGCGCCTGGACAGGCCGGCCCTGCAGAAAGCGCAGGATGTCTTCAGAGAACTGATCAACGGAGGCGTACCGGCCGGACGACTGTTTGCATAGCGCCCGCAAAACGATGTTATCCAGGTCACCTTTCAGCCTGGGCGCCCAGACGCTGGGCTTTGCAGGCTCATCGTCGCAGACGGCAGCCATTAACTGGTGCAATGGGCGATCCGCATCGCCATATGGAGAGTGGCCTGACAACAATTCATACAAGATGACGCCGAGGGAGTAGACATCCGATGAAGTGGTGACGAACTCTCCGCGAATCTGTTCCGGGCTGGAGTAGCGTACGGTCATCTTGAGCATCCCAGGCTGCGTGACGGCAGCGCCAGCGTGCGAAGTCACAGGGCTGAGAACCTTGGCGATTCCGAAATCGAGAAGCTTGGGTATACCCTGCGGCGTAACCAGGATGTTTGCCGGCTTGAGGTCGCGATGAATCACCATATTCTGATGCGCATAGTGCACAGCGGAGCAGATTTCGCGAAAAAGATCGAGACGTTGAAAGATCGAAAGATTGTGATTGCCGCAGTAATCGTTTGGCGGAGTTCCCTCAACAAACTCCATGATCAGGTAAGGCAACCCATCGGCACGCGCTCCCCCATCAAGTAACCGAGCGATATTTGGATGTTCGAGATTTGCCAGAATCTGTCGTTCCGCACGAAAGTTCGCGATGACGTCAGGCGAGTGCATAGTGGCGCTGATCAGCTTGATCGCTACGCTCTTTTCAAACTCGGCATCGACCCGCACGGCCCGGTACACCGAACCCATGCCACCCTTGCCAATTAACTCAACCAGACGATATTGCCCTACCTGCTCGCCGACCGCCGAGCCCCCAAAATGATCGTTTGACGCCTGGATCTGGATGGCGGAGTGTTGCCAGAAGTCCTCCTTCATTGCGGCAGCATCGGCAGCGAGCAACTCACGGAGTTCCTTCAATAGATCTTCGTCCTCTGCGCTCGAAGCCTCAAGAAACCGTTCTCGCTCCAGCGGAGATAGCTCAGATGCCTGATCGAAGAGCTCTCGGAGCTTATCCTCGTTGACGCTCTCGGGGCTCATCGTTTTGTCCCCGCCATGTTCTCGCGCAGCCACGCTCGCGCAAAACGCCAATCGCGTTCCACGGTCGCAAGAGAAAGGTCCATGATGCCAGCGATTTCTTTGTAATCGAGATCCCCAAAGAAGCGCAGCTCAACAATTTGTGCACAACGCGGGTAACGCTTGGACATGCGATCGAGAGCCTGGTCAATCGCCAATGTGTCCAGTTGCTGGTGCTCCTGGATTAAAGGCGGCTCCTCCATTGCGCCCGCATCCCGCTTTGCACTCTTCCTGGCCCGAGCCTGATCAACCAGAATCTGGCGCATCATCTTGGTCACCACGGAGATGAAATGCGGTCGACCTTTCCAGTCGATTGAGCGCAGCGAAGACATGCGCAGATACACTTCGTGCACCAGGGCCGTTGCCTGCAGAGTGTCGGCGTTCGATTCGCGCATGAGATGGTAAGCAGCCAGGCGGCGAAGGTCTTGATATACAAGTGCCGTTACACGCTCAATGGCGTCGGCGTCCCCGTCTCGCCAGAGTTCAAGCCATCTGGTGACGCTCTCCATCGCTGCTTGTTCCATTTCCTGAAGTATAAGGCCCGCATGCGCCGGGGGAGGTTCCTGCCGCGATAAATCGAGTGGATGCGGTCCCACGCAAAAGGATTTGAGGGACACCAAAAGCCATTTACGCCTTCTTGAGCTGATTGCCGAAAGGGAGGTGGAACATCCATTGGAACCGACCAATTGGAAATATTGCAGTGGCGATGCTCGCTGCCTGCACAGTTTTGTGCGGAGTGGTTGCCTGCCAGGGTGGCGGAAGCCGGGCCGTATCAAGGCATCCGAGACCATCCACTGAACCTGACGCCAGTGTGCTGGTTGAACTATATGGTGGCCGAGCCCCCCGTCCGTGCCCTGCAATCCATCGCAAACCGTCGGACGCAGAAGCGGCAGTTCTCGCGCAGTGCACCATGGAGGGGTTGCGTGGATCCACTGAAACGCTTCTGACGAATGTCCAGACTCACATCACCGGTTCGCACAAATTCTCCACAGACAAAGCCGGTGTTTACAGTCCTGAGGAAGACAACAGGAGGGATATCGACAACCAGGCCGCGGTTCTTACTATCGTGGGTTACGCGAAACAGTATGCATGCGGTGTTCAGTCGGTCGTTCCAGGCAAGAGCTGTACGATCACCGACATGCCCAACGGGACAGGTATCTGTTGGAAGACGAGTTATGGCGAATTTCGATGCAACTTCGTAAGCGTTGGTGGCAATGGATATCAGCTTGGGCCGCCGCCCACTGCCTATTAGAGCGGTTCTCCAGTACTTATAGTGTCGCCAAATCGCTGTTGGGTGGCTTTTCTTGAGCGAAAAGCCACTTAGCGGTTTCGTTTCCCTCTACACCAACTGGAGAACCGCTATAACGCAACAAACCTTCGAGTCGACGCACACGGATTCACCAGTGCCAGAGCAGGCTCAAGGGTGAAGAAAAGCCGCCGCATCAGCCGCCAGTTGTTTCCAGCCTCTGGTTGATGCCTCGTCTGCGACTGCCTTGATTTTTACGCGCGCTGCTGCCGGAGAAGATTCGCAACGCGCCAACAGCATGCGCGATTCAAGGTCTAGCGGTGCGTAGCCATGCTTCGTCGCAATGGATCCCGCGGAGCGCAACTGCTGCCGTGCCGCATCCTTGTTCCCGAGCGCAATACGTACCCGAGCCTGCGAGAGCGTGGCGACCAATTCAATCTGCGGTCCGAACTGTGCGTGCGCTTCTGCTACAGCTTTGTCGGCAGTGGCAAGGGCCTCGGACGAGCGGTGCTGTTGCAACATTGCTCTTGAGAGCCATGCAAGCGCAACCGCGGCCATCCCGTGATCATTCTCCTTACCGGCCGCCACGACTACCTGCCGCAGGATTTGGGCGCCCTTCTCAGGAACACCAGAACTTAGTGCCGTCACTCCAAGGCCGAACTGCGCTGCGGAGACGAGAGTCGGCTCATCCATACCTTTAATCGTCTCTAAAGCCGATTGATATTGTCGCGACGCTCCGGCAATATCGTTGCGTGCGAAGAGCACATCGCCCTGGCCGAGAAGTGCGCCGGCAACACCTCGCGCATACTTTATCTCCCGGCACAAATCTGCTGCACGCTTAAAATCGTTCTCTGCCCGGTCGAGTGAGCCAGACTCCACCTCAAGGTTGCCCATGTTGCTGAGAGTGGAGCAGGCGCCACGCTTCTGGCCGGTTCGCTCAAAGATTGCCAGCGCTTCGGAGTTGCTTTTTCGCGCACCTGCGATGTCTCCTTTTACATCCTGCACGTTCGCAATATTTCCCAGGATGCTGGCGATACCGGCGTCCCAATGAAGTTCCCGATATGCATCAAAGGCTCGCTCGTAGAACTTTTGACTCTCGGCGAGCGCACCCTCGTCGTAGAAGGTGTTGCCAATGCGTTCAAGCATGATGCCCACGTAGCGGCGTTGCCCAATCTGGGAGAAGATTTCGAGGGCGGCCTGAAAAGTTTGCCGGGCCTCGGCTCGCTTTGCTTCGTCGTACAACACATCGCCGCTGCTCATAATTGCCAGCGCAACACCCTGCTTGTCGCCGGCGTCGCGATAAAGACTCTGAGCTTCGGCTGATGCGGCCATGGATCCACCCGAGTTTCCCAGACGTTCAAGCCCGGTGGCCTTGATCCACAAGGCCTGGGCACGCACTATCTTGTTGTCCAGTTCCGTGCCCGCAGCGATTGCTCGATCCGCGCCGTTCACGCTCTGCTGAAAGTCACCGAGTCGAAAGTGCGCCTGCGCCTCGGCCAGTTCCACCCGCGCCGCGTCCGCTTTGGACAGAGGCATGTTCCGCAAACCCTGAATTGTGGAAAGCGCAGCGGAGAGCTCGCTGGCGGATGTCTGCGATTGCGCCAGGCGCAACCCGTACTCCACATTGTCGGGATAGAAGGTCAACAACGATCGGAAGATGTCAGCCGCATGGCTCCAGTCGTCAGAATAGAGAGCCAACTCTCCCTGCATGTTAAGCAGGTCCTGGCGTGGAAGACCCGCGCCGAGGGCAACGGCCTTGGTCGCCTCATCGCGCGCTTCGCGGTCATAGCCCATCGCGTGCCAGGCATCGGCAAGTGCCAGGTGCGTCCCCGCGTGGCCCGGTTCAATCCGCACCGCATTCTCAAGCAAATCACGAGCGTGGGAAGGGTCAAAGTTACGCAGTTGCGCCAGGCCTTCAGAGTAGTACTGAGCGGCGCGCGGGTCAGCAGGGAGTGTCTTCCGCACGGCGATCGACTCGCCGGGGGAGACCTCTCCAATATCAAATTTGCTGCGAAGCTGCGATCCGCTTGCGGACACCAGTGCGAACAGGTCGGTGACCGGGCCGGACTCCATAAGGACGACAGGAGGCTCATCGGAACTCAGATTCTCCAGGCGCAGGTCGAGCCGCAGGCTCGGCGCCCCCGATCCATGCTCGCGCGAAACGGTGTAGGAGCCGAAGAGGATCATGTCGGCGCCGAGTTTCTTCCCCATTTGCGCAAGTGTCTCGTGCGAGGGGCTGTTGGGCAATGGCTGCGCGAGGCCCGCGAGTGCGATTTCTTCGCCCGAAATCACGCGCAAGCGATCGCTGGCGGCAAGCTCCGTGGAAAGCATTTCGGCGAGGCCGGTCGCCATCCAGCCATCCTGGGCTGAGCCGTTCAGATTGCGCAGGCCGATGATGGCAATGGAACGCCGCGCGATGGGATGCGCTGCAACCGAGGGAGCCTTGCCGTGCCGCATGCTGCTGCGCAACAGAAATAGAGGCACCAGAACCACCGCTGTCAGAACCACCGCTGCCAGCGCCAATCGGGCGAGGACTCGCTGTCGGGCCCGGAGTGCGGGCGTCTCAGCCTGGATTGCCGGTAAAGGATCGTCCTCGAATTCCTGCCGGACGGACCCATTGGCCGACGAAGTTTCGATGGCGAGTTCAGCCCCGGTTGCCGGCGTTGCTGATTCCGGGGCGAGACATGTGACCGGAGCAATGAAGCGGTAGCCGCGGCGAGGCAGAGTTTCGATATAGATGGGTTCCGCTGCCGAGTCGCGGAGTGCCTCCCGGACTTTACTTACGGCGACGCGAAGGCTCTTGTCGAACTCGACGTAGGTATTGCCAGGCCAAAGATGTGCCTGAATCTCTTCGCGGGTGACTACAGTCCCGGCTCGGTCTACCAGCAGGATGAGCAGGCGAAAGGGCTGGTCTTGCAGGGGCACTGAGTAGCCGCGCCGCTTCAGCGAGCCCTCGTCCCCATCGACTTCAAAGTCCGCAAAAGCGTACTTTGCGGCCATCGAACTTGCCTCCGTGTCACCTTCAGGACCAGCCGCGAAGGCTTGGGTAAAGGAAGAATAGCATGGAACGCGCGGAAATGGCACCGCAGATTTCTTTCAAGATAAACAAATTAAAAGATTTATCTGTTAACAACTGCATTACGGATGGTTAACTTGACGCCCCGTCCTGCCTGACGCGAAATAGGTCCAGCAAAGACTTTTCCCGGTGCTCTTTCCCCGCGATCAGGCATACGAAATTGCAATCCCATTTTGTGCAGTGACCCGGACCCAGGAAAAACAAGGAGATCGACAGTGAACGACAAAGGCTTCCTCCCCATCCCCAGGGGAGACATGCAGAACACTCAACACCTTGTCTCGGCGGTGCGGGTCGCCCTCCTGATGGCCCTGATCCTGTGTCTGTTCCTGGCAATGACCTCTTATGCGCCCGCCCAGCAATTGGAGACCGTTACCACGCAGCCAGGGGTGACGGCTGTGTATCTGGGGGAACGGGAGGCGGGTTCGGCTCCGGCCAGCATAAGTGACGCTCAGCCATTGGCAGTCACTGCCGCCCCCACCCCTTCGGCAGTTCTCTCCTTCAACCCGGACGCAGTGGGTGTTGCTTTCGGCTCCGCACAACAACTCACTGCGTCGTTTCTGGTCTCAGGCTATGCGGGCAGCTTTACGCCCACGGCCAGCCTGCACTACGGCCACGACTATGACCTTTCGCCCGTCAACTGCACGCCCAGCGGCGCGTCCGAGACCTGCAACCTCACTGTCACCTTTCTGCCGACCCTGCCAGGCTCCCGGAAGGACGCCATCTTCCTGATGAACGGGACGACGCGGCTGGCTACCGTCCTGCTGAACGGTATTGGCCAGGGCCCGCTTTCGCTAATCCAGCCAGGCGCTTTCACTACCAGCGTCCCCAGCAGCAGCATCAACACTTCCGGCTACAACTACGTCTACCAGTCGGTGACCGATGAAAACGGCACCGTCTACATCCTTCCCTCGGGCAACGCGGATTTTATTGTCAGCGTGACCAAGGCCGGGGCGGCCACGCAGATTCCACTCACCACTCCGCCATACTTCTGGTCCATTGGCATCGACGGCGCTGGCGTGCTTTACGTGTTTGGCGAGTCGAGATCGGTGACGACCTGGGATACCGTTCAGAATATCCAGGGCACGTACCTGATTCCAGATTCGCAGGACGGAACCGACTGGTACCCCGGTGCTGTGGATGGCGGCGGGAATGTCTACGTTGTCGAGCCGATTTCAAACAATGGCAAGTTTTTTGAATTCAAGCCAGATGGCTCAGCGGCCTTCGCCGATGTCCTGGCTCCCGCCGTAATTCAGCCCGGTACCCTCGCCGTTGACAGCGCGGGAGACGTGTTTGTCGGCGGCTATACGATCAACGAAATTACAGCAGGCGGCGTGCAGACCCAGGTGAACACGGTGGGCGCGAGCGACGGTCTGGCGGTGGATGCGGCCGACACGCTGTACGCGACGCGCTACACCGCGAGCGGGGGCGTTGCGGAACTTCCCGCATCCGATTACTCCACAGCGATTGCATCCATCGATACCCATTCATCTCCATTGGGTGTGTCGCTCGGTTCCGATGGAACAGTCTACGTTTCGAACTACATCAACCTCGATATATTCGACCGATCCACGACAGAGACTATCGATTTTGGCGAGGTGAGCGCGACACTGTTGAAAACGGATTCTTCAGCAAGTATTTACAACGGCGGCAACGAACCGCTAACGCTGTCCTGGTTCAAGTTGACTGGTCCGGGGTTCAGCGTTGGCTCCCCACAGCCTGACGATTGTTTCCCGGGCATGGTGCTGGCTCCCGGCTCGCTATGCCAGGTGAGCGCAACCTTCGCACCGCCACATGCGGGGACTTACAGCGGCGTGATTACCGTCGAATCCAACTCGCTCAACGGGACGGATGTTCAACAGACGATTCAGCTGACCGGGACATCGGATGGCAGCTATGACGTGTTGAGTCCCAGCCCACTGGTGTTTCCGGGGCAGTCAGTTGGGGTGAGCGCGACGCTGCCGGTGACCATGACGAATGAGGGTTCCTACTATTCATCGACTGTCTACAGCGTGAAGACAGATAACCCCGCTTTCACTATCGCGGAGGGGGCGTGCACCAGTGTCACGGTCGCAGTCGGATCTAGCTGCCAGTTACAGGTGGCCTTCCAGCCGGCGGCGGCGCAGGCTTACACCGGCAACGCGACTATCGATACCTTCGTAAACGGAACAAACCAGGCGCACCAGATCATAACGCTGCCGTTGAGCGGAACAGGTACCGGACCCGCGGCCGCAACGCCAGTGATAACTCCCGGCACAGGGACTTACTCCAGCAGCCAGCAGGTCGCCATCACTGACGCTACTGCGAATGCGACCATCTACTACACCACCGATGGCTCCGCGCCTTCGAGCGCATCGACAAAATACACTAGCGCGATCAATGTCAGCAGCAACGAGACGATCAATGCGATTGCTACGGCGACGGGCTATTCACAAAGCGCGACGGCCACGGCCACGTATACCTTCGCCTATCCGGCAATCACGTTCACGCCCGCGTCGGTGAGCTTTACCAATCAAACAGTGAATACCACCAGCGGCACGCAGACCGTTACGCTTTCCAACACCGGCAGCGCGGCGCTCACCATCTCTTCCATTGCTGTAACGGGCGCGAACGCCTCGGACTTCGCTGAGACCAATAACTGCCCCGCGTCGCTGGCGGCGGGCTCAACCTGCGAGATCCTCGTGACGTTTACTCCGGCGTCGGTGGCCAGCTTCAGCGCGGCTGTCTCCGTCAGTGACAACGCGACAGGCTCGCCACAATCGGTCGTTCTTACCGGCACTGGAACCGCCGCTCCCGCACCCGTTGCGGCGCTGACGCCGGCATCGCTGGCCTTTGGGAACGTTGTGGTGCCGACGACCAGCGCTATGCAGACGGCTACGCTGAAGAACACCGGCAACGCGGCGCTCGCCATAAGCAGCATCGCGCTTGCCGGGACTAATCCCACAGACTTTGCACAGACCAACAACTGCGGCGGATCGTTAGCACCCGGCATTAGCTGCCAGATTTCTGTGACATTCACTCCGGCGTCGGCTGCGAGCTTCGCAGCCACGATTGTCGTCACTGACAACGCAGCCGGATCGCCTCACCAGGTGGCTCTCTCCGGTACTGGCATTGTGCAATCGCCGGTGCTCACCCTGTCGCCAGCCACGCTCAGCTTCGGCAACCAGGTTGTGAACACCAACAGCCCAACAAAGTTTGTGACCGTCACCAACACCAGCACCACCGACACCATTATGGTGGGTTCAATCTTCACAACCTCCTCAGCCGCAATCCTGGCGCAAAGCCTGGACTGCGGCGCGCCTCTTGCGCCGGGCAAAACATGTGAAGTCCTTGTCAACTTCGATCCTTCAGCAATCCAGGCTTATAGCGGGACGGTCACCCTCCAGCCGCAACCCAGCGGGTGCGGTGGATGCGTGCGCAACTACCCGGCGCAGACCATTGCGGTCACTGGCACGGGCATCGCGCAGCCAACCGTGCTGTCGATAACGCCAACCACTCTGAATTTCGGAAATCAGGACGTGAATACGAACAGCGCGGCAAAGCCGGTGACCGTCACCAACACGAGCACGACTGACACCATCGTTCTGGTCACTTTCCCTACAACCTCTTCCGCCGCAATTGGCGCAGTGAGCCCGGACTGCGGGTCGCCTCTGGCACCGGGCAAAAGCTGCACGGTAGAAGTCACTTTCAATCCGTCGGCGATCCAGGCGTATAGCGGGACGGTCAACCTGCAGCCGCAACCGAGCGGGTGCGGTGGATGCGTGCGCAACTATCCCACGCAGACCATCGCCGTCACAGGAACCGGCATAGCCGCACCGCCAGCCTTCGCCATCTCTCCCGCCGTCGTCCCCTTCGGCAACCAGATTGTGAACACAAAGAGCGCAAACCAAACAATCACACTCACCAACACGACAAATGACATCATCAAAGTCCAGGCCATTACAAGCAGCGACCCCGCGTTTGCAAACAATGCGAATGTCAGCGGTTGCGGACTGGGCCTGGCCCCAGGTGTTAACTGCAGCGTTTGGGTGTCGTTCAGCCCTTCGGCGGCGCACCCCTACAGTGCAACCCTCACGATACAGGCTAGTGACATCACCAACCCCGCTGTAAGTTTTCCCACGCAGACATTTACTGCCACAGGAACAGGCACAGGGGCACCGCCAGCTTTTGCCATTTCCCCAGTGTCGCTTGCCTTCGGCAATCAGGCCGTCGGCATTACCAGTGCAAACAAGACGGTCACACTCACCAACACGACCAATGACATCATCAAGGTCCATGCCATTACCAGCAGCGACCCTGCGTTTGCAAACAATGCGAGTGTCAGCGGTTGCGAGCTCGGCCTGGCCCCAGGTGTCAACTGCAGCGTTTGGGTGTCGTTCAGCCCTTCAGCGGTGCAGTCCTACAGTGCAACCCTCACGGTACAGGCCAGTGACATCACCAACCCTGCGGTGAGTTTTCCCATGCAGACAGTCACGGTTACCGGAACCGGCATCGCACAGCCGCCTTTGCTGTCTCTAACGCCGGCCTCGCTCAACTTCAGCAACCAGGTCGTGAATACGAGCAGCGCGGTGCAGTCTGTGACCGTCACCAACCTCAGCACGACGGACACCATCGTTCTGAGTTCTTTTCCCCCGACCTCGTCCGCTGCGATTTTGGCGCAGAGTGCGGACTGCGGGTCGCCACTGGCGCCAGGCAAGACCTGCACCATCTCGGTGAGCTTCGCCCCGTCGGCGATCCAGGCGTATAGCGGAACAGTCATCCTGGAACCGCAACCCAGCGGCTGCGGCGGCTGCGTGCGCAACTATCCCAAGCAGACCATCGCCGTAACGGGCTCGGGCATCGCGCCGCCGCCCCTGACTAAGGCTACCCCCGCTTCGCTCGACTTCGGCAGCGTGGCCGTGAATAAAACACTCGTGCACTTCGAGACGATTACCAACGTCTACACCAATCTGATCAGGGCTGTCAGCGCAACCAGCTCGGATGCGGCTTTTGTACCCGACCTTACGGGCAGCGGATACTGCGTCACCCAGCCCGGGAAAAACTGCCTTCTGGTTGTAACTTTTACTCCCACTGCCATCAAGTCGTACAGCGCGACGATCACTTACACGTTCCAGGACACCAACAATCCGAATGAGATCTTCTCGGCGCAGACGTTTAACGTTACGGGATCGGGCATCTCCCCGAACGGGGTGATGTCCATCTCGCCCGCTTCGCTCAACTTCGGCAACCAGGCCGTCGATTCCATCAGCGCGGCGCAATCGGTAACTCTCACCAACACCAGCACAGATACCGTCCTGCTCAACAATGTCGCGGGGGACGGCGGAATCTTTCTCTCCCTAGCCACCTCATGCCATTCGCCGGTTGCGCCGGGGACAAGCTGCACCCTCCCCCTCGTCTTTTCCCCAACCGCAGTCCAGGCATATAACCAGACAATTACGTTCACGCTAGTGCCCGTAGACTGCGGCTGCGTGCGCAACTACCCGGAACAGGCATTCACCGTAACCGGGACAGGAACTCCACGACCGCCGGTGTTGGTAATATCTCCGGCAACCGTCAACTTCGGCAACCAGGAAGTGAACCGGCTCAGCGTCGCCCAAACGGTGACCATCACCAACATCAGCAAGACTGACACCATCACGATTCCCGCCGCCAGCTTCGATCCGTCAGATCCTGCATTCATCATGAACAGCGCGAACTGCGCGGCGCCTCTGGCTCCGGGCTCCAGTTGCGCAGTCTCTGTAGCACTCTTGCCGTCGTCGCTAAATACCTATAGCGCGACGGTAACCCTTCAGCCTCAAGCAAGCGGATGCGGCGGATGCGTGCGTCACTACACGGCGCAGACTCTCGCTCTCACCGGGACCGCCATCCCGCAAACTCCGGTGATGTCTGTCTCTCCGGCTGCGCTGAACTTTGGAAGCCAGGCCATCAATCTCGTTGGTGCTCCGCTGCCGGTAACCCTCACGAACACGAGCAATTCGGAATTCATTATCCTGGGCTCCGCGAGTTCGTCTGACAACGCATTCGGAGTCGCCCGCGGCAACTGCGCAAGTCCCGTCGCCCCTGGAGCAAGCTGCAATCTTTCCGTAACATTTACGCCGACGGCAGGCCAACCGTATAGCGCGACTGTTTCGTTTCAGCCCTTCGATGCGAATTGCGGAGATTGTTCGTTCAAGCACCAATCCTTTACTGTCACCGGCACGGGCGTCGCACCACAGGCTTTGCTTTCAACTCAATCTCTCAGTTTCTCCACCACAGTGGGCACCACGTCGGCCCCGCAGACTGCAACACTCAGCAACACGGGACAGGCGCCGTTAAGCATCATCAGCATCTCTCTGGCGGGCGACAATCCCAACAACTACCAGCAAACCAACAACTGTCCGCTGATGTTGGATGTGGGTGCGAACTGCACAATTTCCATCACGTTCCTGCCGCCATCGAATAGCAGCTACCCGGCCACTCTAAACATTACCGACAACGATCCCTCTGGCACGCAGACCGTTGACCTGGCTGGGGCCGGTTCAAACTTGCCTGATTTCGTAATTGCATCCTTGACGCCGCAGCTTTCCGTCCAGCCCGGTAATCCCGCCGTCTTCTCCATTCAGGTAACTGCGCAGAACGGCGCAACCATTCCTGCAGTCACCCTCTCGGCATCGGGGCTTCCTCCAGGTGCAACGGCGACATTCTCACAATCGAAAGTCGCGCCAGGCACCAATTCCGCCACTACGACACTCACCATACAGACCGCATCCCCGTTCGCTTCCAATGGGCACTCTGCATGGCCTGCGGCTTCACCAGTTCTGGCTCTGGTGGCACTCATCTTCATTCCCCGGAATCGACGGCGGCGGTTGCTCGCTCTCGTGCTGGTTCTGGCCGCATCCTTCAGCACATGCGCGGCGCTCTCCGGCTGCGGCGGAGGCCTGACTTTCCTGCCCAAGCCCTCCACCTACAACATCACCGTGACTGGAACCATCGGCGCCGTGCAGCAGACCACCAACTTACAGCTCACCGTTCAGTAAATGAGGAAGTCAATGCAACCCAGATTGCAAGCCACATTCGCACTGCTCTTCGCAGTCGCCGCACTCTATAAAGCTCCGGCAGCAAGGGCGCAGTCGCCCTCCGCAGTTGAGGCCCACGCGCCTGTCGATCTCGCTCTCGGTTACAGCTATCTGCGAAGCAACGCGCCACCGGGCGGCTGCGGCTGCTTCTCAATGAATGGCGGAACTGCGTCCGTGGCAATCCCATTGAAGAGCAGCCCCTTTTCGGTGCTCGGGGACTTCACGTCCGTCCGCGGAAGCCAGATATCTCCGGCCAGCTATGACATGGCACTCAATATCTTCACCGCGGGATTGCGTTTTAGAACGGCGATCGGACGCGCCGCCTGGCGGCCATTTGGCCAAGTGCTGGCCGGTGGAGCGCACGGCGGAGGAACCCTGATCCGCGCATCTCTGCAAGGCAAAGGATACGGCGCGGTTGCCTTTGCCTTCAACGCAGGCGGGGGCATGGATTATCGCGTCAATCGGCATTTCGGATTACGCCTCATTCAGGCAGATTACCTTCTGACCTCTTTCGACAATCATGTCAACGACCACCAGAATAATCTGTCGCTCAATGCCGGAGTCGTCGTGTCTTTTGGGAAGTGACTCGCATCGGGCTCGTCAATGCTGATTCGGTGATTGGAAAAAAGTGGGTTAGTCCCAGTTGCGTCCAGCTGGATTCGCCATTGAGAGTTTCTTACGGGCGCCTTCCCGATCCGTTCAGCATTTGTGTATCCCGGCTTCTCGTGGGAGCAGGACGGAAATGCAGGGAGCAATATCCATCGGAAATCCCAGATTGCTTGCGAAATCAGAACAGCGATCGTTGGAGAGGCTCGGCGTTGCGCTTGGGCCGACGCTGATCGTCGAAGACGGTTCTTCCGCCGACCGAAGGAGATATCTGCCACTCATGCTTTAATGCGGCACCGAAATCGGCGAGAGGATCTTGTGCTTGCTCCACGCCTCGGGTCAGGCGATCAAGTCGTTCAAAGCCATGGAGCTTTTCCAAGTGTCCAACGCGAGCAGCTTCCAGCGACCGTCGTAACACAGCCAACGATTCGTCGTAGGTTTTCAGCGGAACGGGAAACGGATATCCATCCTTACCGCCATGTGCGAAAGAAAAACGCGCAGGATCTGTGAACCGGCTCGGTGCACCGTGAACCACTTCGGCGATCAGCGCGAGCGACTGCAAGGTTCGCGGCCCGAGACCTTCCAGCAAAAGCAACGAAGCGAAATCGCGAAGCTCTTGTTGATGAGCTACCGCCAACACTGCGCCAAGACGCTTCAGGTCTACGTCCTTCGCACGCACATCGTGATGCACGGGCATCACCAGCTTACGCGCTTCATTGAGCGACGATTCGATCGGTTCCTTTGCAATTGCGAGAAGCGCTTGCTGGGCACGTGCTGCGCGGGCATCGACGAGATTGAGAATCTCGCCCTGCGGCTTACCTACGATTGCATTGTGCGGATCGGATACGAAATCCCGCACGTTCGGAGAATGCCAATGGTACCGCCTGGCTGAGTGATTCTGGGCGTTCATGCCTTGCTGAACAACTGACCACTCGCCTGATTTCGTGATGACGAATGAGTGCAGATAGAGTTGAAAACCGTCCGCGACAGCATTGTTGTCTATCCGAGCGGTGAGCCTGCTGGTCTGCGCGAGAGCATCTCCATCAAGACCGGTCTTCATGCCAAAGGAGCGAAGTTCGTCCGGCGTCCCGATCGAGTGCCGGCCGCGTCCACCACACACCATTAAACCCAATTCACCAAAACGCGGGTTGAGCCCGCGCTTCAACGCACCCATCACGGAGGTTGTAATTCCGGACGAATGCCAATCCATTCCCATGACTGCGCCGAACGCCTGAAACCAGAATGGATCGCTTAGCCGTGTGAGGAACTCGCTGGCCCCGTATTCGAGAAGAATATGTTCAGAGATGGCGGCGCCGAGCTCGGTCATGCGGGTGGCCAACCACGGAGGCACGTGGCCGCCATGGAGCGGAAGGTCGGCTTTTCCTGAGCGCTTCACGTATTTCCCCCTCCGTCGAATACCTCTCTATTTTCGCCCTATCTTCGCTTATAATCAACCCCATGGCCGGCGAGCTGTTGGAGACTCAACCCGCAGCACTGCGTAAAATCGTCCATGTGGACATGGACGCGTTCTATGCGTCTGTCGAGCAGCGCGATGACCCGGCACTGCGCGGCAAGCCTGTTGTTGTTGCCTGGAAAGGGAAGCGGTCCGTTGTCTGCGCGGCTTCCTATGAGGCGCGGAAATTCGGAGTACGCTCGGCGATGCCTGCGGTGACCGCAGAGCGGCTTTGCCCGCAAGCCGTCATCGTCCCTCCCGACTTCACTCGCTACAAGGCTGTGTCTCACGCAATCCGGGAAATTTTCAGTCGCCATACAGACATCATCGAACCTCTGTCGCTCGACGAAGCCTACCTCGATGTCACAGAGAATAAGACCGGCCTGCCGACCGCAACGAAAGTCGCGATTGCCGTCCGCCGGCAGATTCGTGAGGAGCTTTCGCTTGCCGCGTCGGCGGGCGTCGCCCCAAACAAGTTCCTGGCCAAGATCGCTTCCGACTGGCGTAAGCCGGACGGACTCTTCGTCATTCAACCGAAGGACATCGACACATTTCTCCCGCCGCTGCCTGTTGGTCGCATTCCAGGTGTCGGCAGGGTGACCGAGGATCGTCTGAAGCGGATTGGAATTCAGACAGTCGGGGATTTGCGGGCGTTTGAGTTGGATACGCTCGAAGTGCAGTTTGGACGTTATGGCCGTCGTCTCTACGAACTCGCCCGCGGCATCGACCACAGTCCGGTGACCCCAGACAGGCCAACGAAGTCTATTTCGGCCGAGGATACCTTCGAGCAGGACATTCCGCTATCCCACACCGAAGATCTCATTCGGCGTCTTGCCGAGAGGGTCTGGTCGGCGTCGCGCCGGGAGGCACGCATCGCACGAACTGTAGTGCTGAAACTGAAGACGAAAGAGTTCAACATACATACACGCAGCTACACCCCTCCGGCGCCTCCAACATCCTGCGAGGAGTTGGCAGCGATTGCACTTTCCCTTCGTGAGCGTATAGATCTCGGTCCTGAGAGGCTCTTTCGCCTGGTTGGAGTTGGGTTGGGGAACTTCCGAGAATCTCGCGAAGCGGACCGAAGCTCTCCTGCTTAAGAAGCGTTTCTTGCCTGTCCACACTGTCTCATGCTGTGCTTTGGCATTGATTGCCACAGCAAACTAAAGCACGAACATGGCAATGCCGGCGGCGAACATGGCGACTGTCGTCACCGCTACGGTGATCCAGCCGAGGCGGGAGCTGGGCTGGCCCTGCATGAGTTTCTTGTTGCCTGCAACCATAAGGATGGCGATAAGAAGGAATGGGGCCAGCAAGCCGTTGATGACGGCCGTCCAGTAAAGCGCGCTGACAGGGTTAATGTGGAGGAAGTTCAACGCAACACCTGCACAGGTTGAAAGCAGAATGACCGCATAGAATGCGCGGGCATGCTTCACATTTCTGCTGAGGCCCTGGCGCCAGCCGAGCGTTTCAGCAAACGCATAAGCTGCCGAGCCCGCCAATGTGGGGATGGCAAGAAACCCCACGCCGAGAATGCCGACGGTAAACAGAAGTGCGGCAGAGTTGCCAGCCAGGGGGCGGAGGGCCTCCGCCGCTTGCCTCGAAGTGGAGATTTGTGTGTGGCCATGGCGATTAAGGGTGAGGGCAGTAGTAAGAATGATGAAGAACATGGCTACATTGGAGAAGAACGCGCCTATGCCTACATCGAAATTCCTAAGCTTGAGCTCCTTTACGGACGCTCCTCGGCGAAGAAACAGCGTGAACTTGCCTGCATCCTTGTCTTCCTCAACCTCTTCGCTAGCCTGCCAGAAAAACAGATAGGGGCTTATGGTGGTGCCGAGAATTGCCACCAGCGTCGCCCATGCTTCTTTGCCATGCGGCATGGAGGGCCAGAGCGTGGCGCGCGCCACCTGGGGCCAATCAGCGCCGACGATGAAGGCTGTGACGGGATACGCGAAGAGCACGATGACCAGCCACTTGAGCACCATTGCGATATGGCGATACTGGAGCCGAACCGTGGCCCACGAGATAATGAGCGCGAAAGCAATAACCCACAGATGGACATTGATTGCGGTGAGCATGTTGGCCGCATCCGCCATGCCGGCCAGGTCCGCGCCAATGTTAATGGTGTTGGCGATTAGCAAAGCAAAGATGCCCACTAGCAAGAGCCAGCGGGGAAAGCGGAGGGCGAGGTTTGCGGCAAGGCCCATTCCAGTGACTTTGCCAATGCGCGCGCACATCATTTGCACGGAGGCCATCAGAGGAAAGGTGAGGAGCGCGGTCCAAAGAAACAAGGTGCCAAACTGCGCTCCGGCGATGGAATAGGTGGCGATTCCTGAGGGATCATCGTCGGCCGCACCGGTGATAATGCCCGGGCCGAGCGACGACAACAGCAATCGCATCCATCGAGTTTGGGAAGGTTTTTGCAAAGTTATGACGGATTGCTCCGGACACATCGCAACGCCACCGCTTGACGAGAGTGAAAAGCCCCTGGTAAACGGATATGATGCGCAATGCAATCAAGGCGTCACGAGCCGCATCTCGAAAGGCAATAAATAAAGCTAAGGATGATTTATATGCAATGGGCACGGCGGCACTCTGGTCACAATTGATCAGGTTTCACTTCGCGAAATTGGCCTCGTGTTTCGCTGTGAAACCGAATCTGTCAGACGGCTTGCCCTTCAAAGTGGGCTTCAATCTCTTCGAGAGTCTTGCCCTTGGTCTCAGGAAGCAGGAAGACCGCGACGAGGAAGTAGATGACCGTAAAGCCGGCGAACAGGAAGAACATGGACGAGTAGCCATACTTGCTGACAAAGGGCAGGAAGATGCCGGCCAGCGTGGTGGAAACCAGTTGGTTGATGACGAGCGCAATGCTCATGCCGTTCGATCGGATGCGGGTAGGCATAAGTTCAGAGAGAGCGAGCCATACGCATACGCCGGGACCGAACGCGAAGAAGGCCATGAATGCGTAGAGCAAAAGCGCGACGCGCCAACCGTGGCCGGCGTCGGGAACGCTCCCAACAAGAGCCTTCTCAATCTTAAGCGGCGCAGTGCGGGCGCCGTTGAGGTCGGCGAATGGATTCTTGAAGAAGGCTTCAACTTTGTTAGCGGGAACGCAGCTTGCGCGGGTGATGTGGATGGGGGCAGCCCCCGCATCGTCAGAGCGCACATAGCTGGTTGAGGCTGTGAAATCGCCGTAGGAATAGATGATGGCGAACGAGGCGCGACCGCTGTTGATGTCCGTGCCGGTGTATCCGCTTCCACTCAGGAGTCTGGAGGCTTCGGCGGAATCGAACCGCAGGGTCAGCTCCTGGCTTTGATCGACAGCCGACTGGATCAGGCTGCGGGAATCGACATTCAGCTTTTCTGTAGTCAGAAACATCAGGCCAACGGCGGTGAGGGAGACGATGATGCCGCCGGTGCCGAGCGTGAGCAGGAACTTGCGTCCCTTGCGGTCGACCAGGGTAACGCCCACCATGGTCATGACGAAGTTGACGACCGTAAAGATCACGTATCCCCAGTGGGCCTGCAAGTCAGAAAGGCCGCTTTGCAGCAGGATGCCGGTGTTGTAGCCAATGATGGAATTGATGCCGGTGGCGGTGTTGCAGGAGAGGATGATGCAGGCCAGCAGAAAGGGAATGACATATTTGCGGCGTAGCAGGGTGTCTTTGAACTTCTCGCCGGTCTGCTTGTTTGGCGATTTGGATTCCGCAGCGAGGTGTGCGGTTTCTTTCATCTCTTGCAGTTCAAGATCAGCCTGTTGCGGCAATCGTGAACGGAGGAGCGCGGCGAGGGCGTGCGCTTCCTTGCCTTTGCGGAAGAGCCAACGCGGAGACTCTGTGACGAGCAGGCTACCGACGACAAACAGAACGCCGGGAGGCAGCGATACCCAGAAGATTCTGCGCCAGGCAAGATCCTTGAAAGCCAGAAGGTCCGCGGCGTTTCCGACGGCGGCCACGGCTGCGACCTTGTAGCTGTAATACATGCCCACCAATGCGGCGGCTACGATTCCGAGGGTGAGCAGCCACTGGAAGATCCCTGTCCCCTTGCCGCGATTCGACGCCGAGAGGCACTCGGCCAGGTAAAGCGGAACCACGATGCCGATGAAGCCGCCACTCATGCCCTGCAGCAGGCGGCCGAAGAACAGCGGACCATAGCCGTGCGAGAGTGCAATGACTGGGATGCTGACAACAAACGTAAGGCCGCTAAGGACCATGAGCGGCTTGCGCCCGATGAGGTCGGCGATCATGCCGGCGAAGAGCGTGGAAAAGACGCTGCCCAGCAGCACGGCCGCCACGATAACGGAGAGTTGCGCCTGCGTGAGGCCGGAGGTCGCTTCGAGATACGGATACGCGCCGCCGATGATGCCCACGTCGATGCCGTAGAGCAATCCGCCGAGGCCCGAGACCAGCAGGAGAAACATGTTGTAGCCGCGCTTGCTTGAGGCGGCCGGCAAGGTGCTCGAATTCGTGGACCGGATGGAGTCTGCTGTCATTTGGTTGAGCCTTTGCCTGAAGTCTGGTTTTCCGCGACGGGTGTATTTTTAGTCTACATTGATCGAATCGAATCAATACGCTCAAATATGTGATCTTTTTCACCGCCAAAGAATGCTTACTTGAACTGCGTTAAGTTTGTCCGGCGGTCCGGCTTTCCAGCTTTTGCAAGTCGATGCCGAGCTGCAGGCATTTCTTGTACAGATGGCTTCGTTCCAGTCCCAGGGCGCGCGCAGTTTGGGTGATATTACGATTGTGCCGGTCGAGCTCACTCAGAACCTGCGCCCGTTCGAAGGCTAAAACCCGTTCTGAAAGCGGACCGGATGAATCGAACTTCAGGGGAATTGGATTGGATCCCCTTAGAGGATTGCCGGTTTGCACGGCGGGCAGTGCGAGTTGCACAGCGGCATCGTCGACCGTCGCATCCGCGAGCAGAAGCAGCCGCTCGACGACATTACGCAGTTCGCGAATATTGCCCGGCCACCCATATCGCTTGAGGGCGTCAATGGCGGAATCGGCGAAGGGAACTGGCTTCCATCCATTCTGGGCGCTCACCTGCCGGGCAAAATGTTCCACCAGCGCAGGCAGATCTTCCGGGCGCTGGCGCAGGGGCGGCAATTCGACGGGGAAGACAACGACGCGATGGTAAAGATCGCGCCGGAAGCCGCCGGACTCGACCAACTGCTCGAGGTTGCGATGCGTGGCGACAATGACGCGGACGTCAACGGTGGTGGGCTTGTCCGAGCCGATGCGCTCAACCTCGCCTTCTTCAAGGACGCGGAGAAGTTTTGCCTGCATGGCCGCGGGCATGTCGCCAATTTCGTCAAGGAAGAGTGTCCCGCGATGGGCTTGCTCGAATTTCCCTGTATGGCGCTGGGCCGCGCCGGTGAAAGAGCCTCTCTCGTGGCCAAAGAGTTCGCTCTCGATAAGTTCGGCGGGAACGGCGGCGCAGTTGAGGGTAACGAACGGACCATTTGCACGATGGCTTTTTTCGTGCAGCGTGCGCGCCACGAGCTCCTTGCCAGTTCCGGTTTCTCCATAGATGCACACACGGGCTTCGCTGGCGGCAACGCGCTCAATCTGCGCCATCACGCGGCGCATGGTCTCGCCTTGAAAGACGAGCGTGTGCTTGCCGACGCGGGTACGCAGGTCAAGATTCTCGGATTCAAGACGGGTGAGTTTGAGGGCGTTTTCAACGGTGACAAGGAGCTTTTCCGTGGAGAGGGGTTTTTCAAGAAAATCCAACGCTCCGAGGCGTGTTGCTCGGACGGCCATCTCGATGTGCGCCTGGCCGCTCATCATCACAACGGGGGCCGTAACGCCGGCTGTCTTGAGGTCTTCAAGTAGCGCAAGGCCATCACGGCGGGGCATCACGACATCGCTGAGGATCAGGTCGAAGGGCTGGGTGCGGGCGAGCTCGAGGGCGCGGGCGGCATTGTCGCAAACCACGGCTTCGTGTCCGGCGAGACGGAAGGCGCGGGAGAGCGATGCCAGCGTATTGGCTTCGTCATCGACGATGAGGATGTGGGCTTTGGTGCTCATGATTCCGCCTTCGGCAGCGTGATGACAAAGGTAGCACCACCGGTGGGGCGGCTTTCAACTGCGATGGTTCCGGCGTGGTCTGCGATGACGGATTGAACAATGGCGAGGCCGAGCCCTGTGCCGTGCTGCTTGGTTGTGTAGTAGGGGGTGAAGAGGCGCTCGCACTCTTCTGGCGTCAGTCCGGCGCCGGTGTCGGAGACTCTGACCTCGATGTGGGTCGCGGTTGGCTTGGCGGAGAGGGTGAGCGTTCCACCGTCGGGCATGGCGTCCATGGCGTTGAGGACGAGGTTGCTTAAGGCGCGATGCAACAGCTCCGGATCGACATTGAGCGGCATGGGCTCGGGGGCGAGTTCGAGTTCAAAACGAATTGGGAGTTGATCCGGATCGGCGGCTGCGGCGGTTGTTTTGTAGAGCGAACGCACGCGTTCGATGACATCCTTGGCGTCTATGTTTTCCAGTTCCGGTTTGGGCATCTTGCTGAAGTCGCTGAAGCGGGCAATGATGGTCTTCAGGTTGGCGATTTCCATGCCCAAGGTGTGCGTACTCTCGCGGAAGACTTCGTCGAATTCATCAGGCGGAAGTGCCCGGGCGCGGACAAGATTTTCGACCGTAAGCTGCAAAGGAAACAGCGGATTTTTGAGCTCATGAGCGAGCCGGCGGGCGAGTTCGCGCCACGCAGCCACTCGTTCAGTCTGGACGAGGCGTTCGCGTTGGCTGACGAGCTGAGCCGTCATGTGGTTGAAGCTGCGCGCCAGCTGGCCGACTTCGTCGCGACTGCGCTCGGGAACATGGGTTTCCCAGTTTCCAGCGGCCACTTGTTCCGCGGCGCGAGCCAGTTGCTCGATGGGGCGGGAGACCTTGGCGGCAATCCATAAGCTGCAGATAATGGCGAAGAGAATGCCGCCGGCCGCAACGCCGTACGCGATGGCACGGATGTGCTGCTGGGCCTGCACCATGCCGCTGCGTGATATGGAGACGGTGAGCACCGCCAGGACGTCGCCCTTTTCGGACTTGAGTGGAATTGCGGTGGCGTTGACCGAGTCTTCGCGGTGTTCGGTGAGGTAGAGGATTGAGCTGGTTTCTTGACCCGAATTGATGGCGGTGACGATCAAATGTTCGTAGCGAGCCGCGTAGGGCAACTCGCCAGTCGCATCGATTAGACGCTTCGGGTCAAAGACTGCGAAATCCGGACCGAGATGCGGTTGTTCCGTGCTTGGGGATTGGTCTGCGTCTTTATAAAGCGCGATCTGCATTCCTGGAGCAGCGGGCAAGTCGGCAAGGAAAGACTTGTCAAGACGTTTACCGCCAATGAGGCGGACCTGCTGAGCGGAAGACTCAACCCGGCCAACCGCGCGGTTGGAAAAAAGACCGAGCGCCGAGGTTCCATCAGGCAGGTCTTCGGTTTTGAGGAAAGCCGGGTGATCCACCCAAGCAAAGGGTTCAAAATATCCAAAACGCGCGGGCCACTGTGAAGAACTGACGATTTTGCCATCCGGTCCTATGATTTCAAGAAAGTCGAGTTGCGCGTCTTCGGCGAGAGCTTGCGCTTCGGTGAGGTAAGGTGACGAATCGCCGGACTGAACAAGTTCAAAGGCCATGGCACGCACGTGTTCGCTCGCAGCAATGTGGTCCACGGCGGCGGCAACTTCGGCGGAACGATGCTGAAACTCGCGCTGAAACTGGCTCACAAAAAGCGCCGTCTCCTGCTGGTCGCGCTGCTCGAAGACAAGGCGAATGCGGACGAGGACGGTCCACGCGACGGCGGCTACGGCGGCGGCGACAGTGAGCGAGAAGAGCAGCAGCAGCTTCTGGCGGAGATTCATGGCGCGTCTTTCATTGTGCGTCCTGAAGCGATACGTCGGCCAGCAGAGGCGAGCCGTCGGAGCTAAGGCGCAGGTCACGGACACGGCCGCTGATGGCGTAGGCGCGAGGCAGATAGAGCAGCGGAATCAGGGTGTGGGTCTGAAGAAATTCGTGTTCCGTTTTGTAGAGGCCGGCAGGCGTGTTCTCGACCACCGGAGTTGCCACGCCAACGCTGCGCAGCATGGATTCAAGCGCGGACTGCGGCTGGCTTGAACCGAGCGTGAGCTCGAGGAGAGCAAGGTCCTTGTGCTGTGCGGTTGCGGCGTTGGCCACCTGCACATTGAATCCCGCCTCGTGAAGATTAAGAGCCAGACGCTGTGCCGCCAACTGCATGGTCGCGCTGTTGTCCGCAGCCAGCGTGAGCGCGGAAGCGTTGAGTCCGCCGCGCAGTTCGTGCGCCTTGGTCAGATCGCGATCTGCTGGGAAAAGGAAAGAATAACCAGTGAGAGCAGCGGGCAACATGCTGGCTGTAATCTCGCCCTGCTTTTGGAAGATCACGTTAGAGAGGGCGCTGCGATCCACGGCCAGAGCGATGGCTGCGCGGAGGTTTGCATTGGCGAGCACGCTGGAATCGGCAGCGGCGAGGGCGAGCAGGGTGACAGGCTGTGAGGCGATGACGTTGAGGTGCTGTTGCTGCGCAAGGCGAAGCTGTTCCGCAGGAACTTCAACGATGTCAGCACGGCCTACGCTGAGATCGAGCCATTGGTCGCGGATGGATTTGTGGCCGTGGATCTCAATCGAATCGACGAATGGCCGCCCTCGCCAGCAATTTTCGTTGGCAACAAGCCGTTGAGCGTCCACTTTGGACGTGTCACCAGCCGCCTCGAATGGACCCGTTCCCACGAAGCTGGAACTGCCGGAATCGAGTCCGATGAGGAAGTCATCCCCTGCCAACAATGCCGGCAGGTTCGGCATCGGCGCGTCACTCGTAAATACTACGGAGGAGCCCACAGCATGGACGGCGGTCCAGGGGCAGAATGCCCCGCAACTCCGATTCAATGAGAGCTCAGCCGCGGAAGAGGTCAGCGCGGAGTCATTATGAAAATGCACACCGGGTCGGAGCCAGAACTGCCAGCGATGATCGCTGTTTTCCGAGGTCCAGCGAATGGCGAGGGCAGGCACCGGTGTTCCATCGGAGCCAAGGCGCGTAAGGCCGTCGAAGATAAGACGACGCGCAATGCCGCCATGCTGCGGCATCGGGTCCCCATCGACCTCGACATGAAGCGTTCCGCCATAGTGAGGGCGGGTACGCGCTGCGGCCGGCAGCGCCAGCACGGCAATCAGACAGCTAATTGCAACTTGCCGTAACACGGTCCACCTCGTATTGGTTGGCTGCGGTGTGCACAATTGCGATCAGACTCTTCCCATCGGGAGAGGACGCGAGCGCGGTGACGGCCCCGTCCATGGCAAGCGGAGCGCTCGCAGGAATAGCTTCCTGTGCGGGCAATTCGTAGCCGCGCAGGCTGTCATTGGAAGCTTCCCCGGAACCGGATGCGACGACCTGCGCGCCGGAGCCGCATGCGGTACGCAGAGCCGCAAAATCGCTGCCCCAATCTCGCGTGCCAGAGACTCCTTTCAGCGCACCGTCGTTTAGCAGTTGCACTTTCCCATCGATCCCGCCGATGAGCAAAGGCGCGCTGGCGGCCGAGCGAACGATTTGTGCGGCGGAGTAAAACGGGGGAAGATCCACTCCGGGGCCGAAATTGACCACCCCGGTAAAGTAGTTGCGCGCCGCGTTGTAGAACGCTTTGAACGGAGTCACGCTGACATTCATTTGGGTTTCCGTGCTTTGGCCCGCAGAGACAGTTTGCAACACTGGCGGTTGAACAATTGTCCAGGGATCATCGCTTTCGTGACAGTGAATCGTCCAGGTTTCGGCCTGCGCGGAGCGGTAACTTCCCGTGCAGGTCGACCCCGCTGTGAAGGCTGAGAAGCCGGCGGAGTCTGGGCTGAGGTAGATCACAGCACGAAGGTCGCGGCTCAATGCGCGGGTTTGGCCAATGCCCACACGCTTCTGCTCGTGCCAGCCATCTGGAGTCTGGACGAAAATCACGATCTCTTCCGGCTCGACGAGGACAAGACCATTGGGAGTTTCGAGAGCGGCAAGAACCTGGCCGCTGGTGGTAAGGACGGTCTGCTTGAGCAAGGTCAGGCCACTGGTGGATTGCGGTTGCTGCGTTCTGCCAGCCTCCAGGCGGATCATTGCTACTCGGGTTTCGTCGCCCTCTACAACTTCTGCCACCCAAAGCCGCTCGCGAGCATTCTCACTCAGCGTGACGCGGACGACGTTGGCGCTCTCCGTTCCTGAAGTGAGGACTCCGCGGGCCTTCAATTCCTGCACGAGCAGGCGCCGGATGGAGGGGATCTGGTCAATAGGAATGGTGGAGAGGTTATGGATGGTCAGATGCGTCTGGCCCGGACCGAGGAGGTCGGCAACCTGCGCAGCTAATGCAGCCGCGGGCTGCTGCCACACGCTCGGTGCGGCGTTTGGTGCCTGCGCCCTTAGGCTCGTGAGACAACCGATGACCATCGCGATAAGACAGACCAGCTTCATTGGATTCGCATTTCTCTCGATGGTTCGCTTGGGCGAATTATATCGTGCACCTGCTGTACGGCAGGCACCTGTGGTGCAGCATACGCTCGCTATTCGCTCGCACCGGGTTTGCTGTCCCCATCGTCGACTGGGATCTGTAGCATATCGAGGGCGGCCCGATGCTTTAGAGATGAAGTGCGTGTCCGTATACCATGTCGAGTTCGCGCATGTGATCACGCGCAAGGTTCAACTCGCATTGCCCCTCAAAGCTCGGTCCGCCGGTACCTCCGTTGAACTGGTGATAGGCGGCTGTGCAGGCGCTGTCGCGGTATTGCCGCCAGACCTCTTCCACATGGTCGAATTCTTCCTGGACTTGCTCGGGCGTGAGGCTGGGTCCTGCCGGTCCTGGCATATTGTTCGCGGATTTCCCCGGCATTTGCGGCATTGGAGCCATCAGATCCTGAATCGTGCCTTCGTATCTCCTCAGGTTCTGGTCTGTGATCGTCACCTGGTTTCCATAGCAGATGTTGAAGTCGTAAGTGTTCTGAGCGCCAGGGCAGTCGCCCGTTTGTTCCCGCGCCATTTCGGCATCGAAGATCTGCTTCGCTTGTGCCTGCAGGCCCTGCCGCTTCGCCATGTACTCTCCCCATTGCTGCTGATACGCCTTCTGTTCGGGCGTGAGAACCTTCTTTGGTTTAGCAGGCTCTGTTTGCGCTTGGCTTTGTTGACCGAAAGACATAGGAAGCAGAGACAGAATCCCGAATACAAGCAATGCCAGGCGCTGCAGATTTCCGATACGCATGAATTCCTCCGTGTTTTAAGCATTGATTCGCTCGGGATTTACTTCCGCTCCGAAGACGGCGAGTTGGCACGAACGCCGACTCGCCGCCGAACGGAGGATAAGACCCATGACCTGATTGGATGCCTTCAATCAATGTCCGGGCTTGGGCGCGGCCTCGTCCTCATTGTCCATCTCCTGCTTGACGACGGGTGCGTTCGCCATGTTTTTGAAGACATCATTGGCGAAGAAAAACTTCCCGTCGGAGGGCACCATGACGACCTGGATCTTGTCCGAAAGCCGCTCGGCGACAATTTTGTTGATGAGCAGCGGCGACTTGTTCAGCAGTTCAGCCTCGCTGGTCATGCGTTCAGCGTTGGCCTTCGCCATCAGGCGCACACGGCTGGCTTCAGCATCGGCCAGCAGGTTGCGGCGTTCCAACTCTGCCTTGCTATCAATAACCTTGGCCTGCGCGTCTGCTTCAGCGTTCTGGATCGTCGCTTCCTTGCGTGCCTCGGCCTCCAGTTTGCTCTGTTCAATCTGCTTCTGCTTCAGCGGCAGCGTGTATTGCATGGCATCGGCTTCGCCTTTGGCCTCGACAACCTTGGATTGCGCATCGCCCTCGGCTTGCTTCACCTTCTGCGCCTCCTCGGCTTCGGCCTGCAACTCGGCAATCCTCACTTGCTTCTGCTGCATGTCAGTTTCCACGCCCATCTGGTCGTCCTGCTGTTCCTTCAGCAACAGGCCTTCAAGGCCCTTGGCATACTCCTCGGGTAGTTGGATGTCAGAGAGCATCACTTCTTCCACAACGATTCCATCATTCCCGAGTTTGCGGGTGATGATCTCCGCTGCTTTCGACCGCACCTCTTCGCGTTTGCTGCTGAAAATTTCGCGTACGGAGTATTCGGGAGTCAGCTCGCGCCACGCAGACGCAACCACGGGTGGCACTAATTCCTTGTCGATTGGCTGGGGCATGTTGGCCTGAACGCTTGAAAGCTTGTTCGGGTCCAGCCGATAGCGCACAGTAACGGCTAGACCGATGTTCAGCCCTTCACGCGATTGCACGCTAAGCGGTGTCTTTGGCGTTGTCGTCTTCGCACCTTCTTCCAGAATGCCCGCTGTAAAAAGGTGATCCCGCAAGTCGAAGGTTTGCACGCTCTCGATCAGCGGCGTAACGAAATGCACACCGGGATAGAGTGTGCCGGGCAACGTTCCGCGTACCTGGCTCACGCGCACGCCGCCCATGCCGCTGGGTACGACAATGATGCTGGATGCCGCGAGCAGCGGCAGGCACGCAACGAGGACGAGCGCAATGGGGCCGCGCCAGTTGAACTCCTCGGGCTCGGTTAATTCGACAGGGAGGTCTTGCAGATCGCCGTTCGGCTTGCGGCGCGTAGCGATCAGGCGAAGCGTGAATGTGTAGATTGGAATTCCAACCGCAAGAGCAAGCAACAGCACTCCCGCGAACATCAATAGCAGCTTCAATGCGATCATTTTCTTTCTCCCTTGGTGCGGTTGTGCTCCTGACGTTTACCGGCTCCCGGCCATGGAGCGATCAGCAGCCGGACCAGTCCTCCGTATGTCAGCTCTTCAAGCAACAGGGCCGCTACCAACGGCAACAGCACTGCGCCCAAATAGCTCATTGCATCTGCGAGAAGATTCATGGCGGGCCCTCCCTAGCGCGACGCCACAATCGCCGCCACGGCCTGGGCCGGCGGATCCAGTACGGCTGCGCTGGTGGCATCAGGACTTGCGGGTTGCACCGAGGCTGGCGTCGCGGCAGTCGCCAGCAGCGTTGGCTGCGCCGGTGCAGCCGGGCCGTCACCGTTGCCGAAGAGCTGCGCTGTTTCCTGGTTGCGCTGGCCAATCAGTTCCACTTGGTCGCCCTCGGCAACCAGCGGGTAAAGCTCTTCCAGGTCGGCTTTCGCCATGCGGATGCATCCATGCGAAGCGGCCTTGCCAATGGAAGTTGGTTCGTTGGTTCCGTGGATTCCGTAGCCATGTTTGCTCAGGCCCATCCAGCGCGTGCCCACCGGGTTGCGCGGCCCAGGAGGAACGATTTTTCCATTATGTTGATAGGTGGGGTTGGCGACGCGGCGCTCGATGGTGAAGGTGCCCACCGGGCTCGGCGTTGAGGGCTTGCCCACGGCGACGGTGTACACCTTCTTCACCTGGCCGTCTTCAACCAGGGCCAGCTTGTGGTCTTCAAGGCTGACTACGATCACGCGCCTCACTGCATCCTGAGCGTTTGCATGCGAAGCCAAAAGCATCGCCGTCATCGCCACCATCGCCACCCAGCCTGTCATCCGAATCTTCATCGCATTCCCCCTGAATTCATTTCCAAATCACCTGTGCCCTGAGAAACTGCAAGCTGCACGCCAAACGTGATGCGCTGAAAATAAAAGGGTTAATGACGAAGGAACGCACTTGAAACGTGTCACGAGAAACACATTGTGTGTGCGCTGACACGCGGCTTTAGCCAGAGGCGCAGGCCGGCCCGCACTGAGGGGGTGCAGCGGTGTATATTCCTCTCTGTTGGTTCAGCGGCAGGTTGTGAGGAGACGATCGGGATGGCAGTCGAGGGAAACGGAACGAAACCGGCGGCGGATGTGGCATTGCTGGTGACGAGCGGGGATTTGCGCGTGACAGCAAACCAGGTTTGCTGGCCGGCCCAGCGCGACATGGAAGAAAAGCTGACCGCGGCATTTGCGCAACGTGGCATAAAGCTGGTCCGCGGGCACGCTTACGACGAGAAAGAGCGGCATGGATTTATCGGTTCGCAGCGTAAGGGAATGGATGTCTTCCTGAATATTCATCCCGAGGCGAAGCTGGTTTTTGCTACCGCAGCGTGGCAGTACAGTCACCACGTGCTGCCGGGTTTGCGCAGCCACAAGGGGCCGATTCTCACCGTGGCCAACTGGTCTGGACAATGGCCGGGCCTGGTGGGATTGCTCAATCTGAATGGGTCCCTCACCAAGGCAGGGCGCAAATTCTCATCCATCTGGAGCAAGGAATTCACAGACGAGTATTTCCTGAATGCGCTCGACGAGTGGTTGAAGGACGGAAAAATCACCCACGATCTATCGCATGTGCACGCGCTAAGTGCAGCAAAGTTGCCTGCCGAGAGCGCCGCGCTGGGGGCTTCGCTTGCCGACGAGTTGAAGCATCGCAAGGCCATCATCGGCATCTTCGATGAAGGCTGCATGGGCATGTATAACGCCATCATCGACGACGAGCTTCTGAATCCCGCCGGCGTTTACAAGGAGCGGCTCAGCCAGTCTGCTCTGGTTGCGAAGATGCGGACAGTAAGCGATACGGAAGCCGAAGCGGTCTACCAGTGGATGGTGGCTAAGGGCGTCCACTTCGTATTTGGCAAGGATGCAAAGACCGAGTTGACGCTGGAGCAGGTGCTGGAACAATGCAAGATGTACATTGCGGCGGTGCGCATTGCACACGAGTTTGGCTGCGATGCAATCGGCATTCAGTATCAGCAGGGATTGAAGGATCTGACCTGTGCATCCGATTTGGCCGAGGGAATGCTGAACAATGCCGAACGGCCTCCGGTGTTTGCCGAAGGCACGCATGATGAGTTGTATGCGGGCGGCCCGCTGGTTCACTTCAACGAAGTGGATGAATGCGCTGGCGTGGACGCGCTGATTACGAATCGCTGCTGGAACGCGCTGGGGCTTGACCCATCGACCACGCTGCACGATGTGCGCTGGGGCGAACATTACAAGGGCCCGGCGCTCGATGGGTCGCAGCTCGACGAATTTGTCTGGTTGCTGCAGATTTCCGGGGCCGCGCCGGCGAATCACTTTGCGGGCGGCTATGCGGGAGCGCGAAGCGAACGGCAACCTGCCATGTATTTCCCCTTAGGCGGCGGAACGCTGAAGGGCATTGGCAAACCGGGTGAGGTCGTCTGGAGCCGCGTGTTTGTTGAAGGCGGCGCGCTGCACGCGGATATTGGACGAGCCACAGCCGTGAGCCTGCCGCAGGCTGAGACGGATCGGCGCTGGCGCGAGACGACGCCGCAATGGCCGATCATGCATACGGTCCTTCATGGCGTGAGCCAGAATCAACTCATGGCGCGGCATCGTGCGAACCATGTAAACGTTGCCTATGCGCCGTCGGGGGAGCTGGCAGACAAGGCGCTGGCAACCAAGGCGGCCATGCTCGCAGAGTTAGGAATTACGGTGCACGTGTGCGGAGAGACAGCAATCGGCTAGCTTTCTGACCGCACGCAGCTGTATTTGTAGCGCCGGTCTCTAGACCGGCTGTCGTGCGGGTCTCCAGACCCGCACTTGGCACCACTTCATGAACAAGGAGATCGACTGCATGAGCCTCTACTGCGCCGTTGGCAGTGTGGAAACGGAACTGAGCCTGGAGCAGATGAAGACTCTGCTTGCGGAGAGCCTTGCGAAGCTTGGCGAGCGCAACAACGTGCTCGCCGTGCCACCGGACCAGACGCGCTTTCACTCCCACGCCGGCGATCTAACTCGCTTTGCATGGGAACACTATGGTGACCGGCTCAAGGCTGTGCTGCCCGCGTTGGGGACGCATACAGCCATGGGTCCCGGACAACTGACGCACATGTTCGGCGACGTGCCGCTGGATTTGTTTCGCGTGCATAACTGGCGGACCGACATTGAGACAGTCGGCGAGGTTCCGGCGGAGTTTATCCACGAGCAGTCGGAAGGCAAGCTGAACTATGCGTGGCCGGCGCAGGTGAACAAACTTATCTCGCAGGGCGGATTCGATCTGATTCTTTCCATCGGCCAGGTTGTGCCGCATGAAGTCATCGGCATGGCCAATTACAACAAGAACATTCTCGTCGGCACAGGCGGGCGTGAGGGCATCAACCGCAGCCATTACCTGGGCGCGGTCTACGGCATGGAGCGAATCATGGGCCGCGCCGATAATCCCGTGCGCAGGGTGCTGAATTACGCATCCGATCATTTCCTCAAGCATCTGCCCATTGTGTACGTCCTCACGGTTGTCGGCCGTGGCAGCGATGGTGGGCTAGCCGTGCGTGGCCTGTTCATCGGCGACGATGTGGAGTGCTTTGAGCGGGCTGCCGAGTTGAGCCTGAAGGTTAACTTCGAGATGGTGGATGAGCCGATCAAGAAAGCGGTTGTGTATCTCGACCCGCATGAGTTTCATTCCACGTGGCTGGGCAACAAGGCCGTGTACCGCACGCGGATGGCGCTAGCCGATGACGCCGAACTGATTGTGCTGGCGCCGGGTGTGAGGGAGTTTGGCGAGGATCCAACGATCGATAAGCTGATTCGCAAATACGGCTATCGCGGAACCTCTGCGACGCTGAAAGCCGTGAATGAAAATGCGGAACTGGCTAACGATCTGAGCGCTGCCGCGCACTTGATTCACGGATCGTCCGAGGGACGATTCCGCATCACATGGTGTCCCGGAAAACTCACGCAGGAAGAGGTGGAGGACGTTGGCTTTGCGTATGGCGATCTTACCGAGATGCTGAAACGCTACGATCCTGAGAAGCTATCCCATGGATACAACACAATGGATGGCGAAGACGTGTTCTTCATCGCGAATCCGGGCTTGGGGTTGTGGGCGCATAGCAGTCGCCTGTAGGACTGACGGGCCTATTCCTGATGCGGATCGGCCTGACCTTTGTAAGTAATGTGCAGAAGCACCTTCGCTGAAACGGCTTGTCCCTTCAATTGCGCGGCTTGATACCTGGACTGCAGCACGGACGCAATTACGGGCTTCTCCATAACTGAGTCATCGCAACTGCTGACCCATGGAGCCAATGCTCTCCCGTTCTCCTTGATCGTCACAATTACATCGCACCCGGTGCCTTGTGGCAATGCGAACGCCGCTTCGCCCAAACCGGCGTCACGAAAATCCACCATTTTGGGCGGAGCGAGCAGAGTTGTCAGCGGAAATACGCCCTTTGAATCCGCGTTCGGAGAGACGGTTCCGGGCGGAGTCTTGAAGGAGCAGGTGATCCGCGCTATCGGCTTAGGCCCGTCATGGACTCCGTAGCGGATGACCAACGAGACTCGTACCGGTATCGGAGCTCCCGATGCATCTGTCGCTGGCTTGAATCGATACTGGACAGCTGCCGCATAGCTCGGGGAAACAAATAGCGGGTTGGTACAAGTCGCAATCTTAATGTCGCGGGGCATGCCCTTCGTGTCAACTTGCAGTGTCACGGTGCACTGCCCGTCGAGCCTTCTCTGCACGGCCGCGTCCGGGTACTCGGGGGACGGTGCGTTGAGAACCGTGGGCTTCGTGGATGCATCTCCGTCCAGAATCGTCAAACCAGGATCGTATGAAGGCTTGGTCTTCTCCTGTGCAAAGCACACTGTTGCCGCAGCCACCAAACATGAAATCGTTCTGAGAAAACGCATGGGCGACAAGGACCTTTCAGCCTAAACTATCACACAAGTCCGAATTCCCTGAGCAGAAACGCGTAATCAAACGCGATCTCTTTCAGGTAGTCGTAGCGCCCGCTCGCGCCGCCGTGTCCGGCTTGCATGTTGGTCACCAGTAGCAGCGGATTGTTGTCTGTCTTCAGCGTGCGCAGCTTCGCTACATACTTCGCCGGTTCCCAGTACATCACCTGGCTGTCGTGCAATGATGTCTTGACTAACATCGCCGGATAACTCGCCGCCTTCAAGTTGTCATACGGCGAGTAACTCAGCATGTACTTGAAATACTCTTCTTCGTTTGGATTGCCCCACTCCTCGTACTCGGGCACGGTGAGCGGAAGCGTGGCGTCGAGCATGGTGTTCATCACGTCGACAAAGGGCACGTGGGAGATGACAGCCCGGAACAAATCGGGACGCAGGTTGGTAACAGCACCCATCAACAAGCCACCCGCCGAACCACCTTCAATGGCAATGCGCGCTGGGTCACCGTACTCGGAGGCGGTAAGATGCTCCACGCAGGAGATGAAGTCGGTAAACGTGTTGCGCTTCACCAGCATCTTGCCGTCATCGTGCCAAGGCTTGCCCAGGTCTCCGCCGCCACGAATGTGAGCGTAGGCCATCACCACGCCGCGATCAAGCAGGCTGAGCCGGTTGCCGCTGAAACCGAGCGGCAGCGAATAGCCATAGGAGCCGTAGCCGTAGACGTAGAGGGGATTCAACGGCTGATCGCTCTTGTTCTTGTCCTTCCGGTAGACGAGCGATATGGGCACCTGCACGCCGTCTGGCGCGGTGGCGTTTACGCGTTCACTGGCATAGAGAGTCCGGTCAAAGCTGCCGGGAATCTCCATCTGCTTCAGCAAAGTGGAGACGGTGGTTGCGGGATCGTACTCATAAACCGAACTCGGCGTGACCAGCGACTGATACGCGTACCGGAACGTTGTCGCTGCAAACATGCGGTTCACGTGCGGATGCGCGCTATATGCCGGTTCGGGAAAAGCGATCTCGCCGGCTGGTGTGAACCCAGCCCCGTCCCCACCAAACCGCGCAATCCGCAAACGCGGCAGCCCGGCTTCCCGCTCGCAGGCTACGAAGAAGCTTTCGAAGAGGTCAACGTCTTCGAGCATGATGCTATCGCGATGGGGAATGAGCTCGGTCCAATACTCGCGACCAGGCGTATCCACAGGCGCAGTGACCAGACGAAAGTTACGGCCCCTATCGTTGGTGCGGATAAACCACAAGCCGTTGCGGTGGTCGATGGAATACTCGTGCTCATCTTCGCGCGGCGTGATGACGGTGAATTCGCCCTCGGGTTCGGTGGCGCGGAGAACGCGGACCTCAGTCGTTGTGTGGCTGCCTGCTTCGAGGATCAGGTAATTCCCATCCCGCGTGCGGCCCGCGCCCAGGTTGAAGCGCTCGTCGTCATCCTGATAGACAAGTACATCGGTAGCGCAGGGCCAGCGCACGATGTGCCGCCAGAGCTGAAATTGCCGCTTCTGCACCTCGTCTTCGATGGTGTAGAAGAGCGTTCGATTGTCCGCGGCCCACACAACAGAGCCGACACGATGCACCTCACCTGGCAGCGTTTCGCCCGTCTCCAGATCCTTGATGTGCAGGGTGTACTGGCGAAAACCGGTGGTGTCCGTTGTGTAGGCCAGCCAGCGACCGTCGTCGCTGATGTCTATATCGCCAAGGGCAAAGAAGGGGTGACCCTCGGCGAGCGTGTTGCCGTCGAGGATCACCTGTTCCGGTGTGTCCTCGGTTGCGCTGGGGGAGCCGTGCGTGCGGCAGTGGACGGCGTACTGCTGTCCTTCCTGGGTGCGGGTGTAGTACCACCAGTCCCCGTCGCGAAAAGGAACACTGACGTCGGTCTGCTTCACATGCGAGAGCATCTCCTGGTAAAGACCTTCGCGAAGGCCGTTCAGCGGCGCCATCACCGACTCGGCGTATGCGTTCTCCGCTTCGAGGTAGGCGGTGACGTCGGGATTCTCTTTGTCGCGGAGCCAGGCGTAGTCATCGGTGAGGATGGTTCCGAACAGCGGAGTTTCTGTGTGTTGCTTGCGGGCGATGGGAGGCATAGTGATCTCTGTCTGTGTCATTCCATTTCCAGTTTAGTGCGGCGGGCTACCTTGCCACCTGGGTGGGCCGCACGCAGGCGGGAGGCTGGCACCGGCCCTGCGCTCCGGCCGGTATTTCCATACCCTCCCCCCCCCATTTCTGTAAGGAAGTGGATTGTTTTCATTGGGTTACTGGCTAGCAATCGCTGCAAATATGCCATTCTAAAGGAGTTACTTGCAGATATGCCAAAACAAAGGGGTTACGGGCATTTTTCCCGACGGCTTGGCTTTTCACGAGCAAGATTGTGGAATGATTATGCGCCGGGGGAGCGAAATAACCTGCAAAGTGTTCGGAAGAACGAGTAGAAAGTTGCCGGGGGAGTGCGGCGGGAGCCTGGAACAGCCACGCCAGCGCCGAACTCGGCTTCATTCGATTGCCCGTGCGCTAGCGGCTCCCTGGGGAACTTTTCAATGCCCATCCGCGTACAATTGAGAGCGATGAAAGGCTTTTCTCGCGCTTTTATGAACGCATTCCGGCTTTCGCTGGTTTTCCTATCAGGGTTTTCCGCCGTGGGCGCACTTGCCCAGAAGGTGGATCAGCTTCCCAAACCCACCGATTACGTGAGTGACTACGCCCACGTGCTTTCGCCCGAGGCGATTGCGCGGATCGACAGCATTTGCACGCAACTCGACCATTCCGCTGCCAACTCGCAGGTGTCCGTGGTCACCGTCCAAACCCTGAACGGGGAAGATGCGGCCGACTACGCAAACGAACTTGAAGACAAGTGGAAGATGGGCCGCAAGGGCTCAGACAAGGGTGTGCTGATTCTGCTTGCAGTGGGTGACCACAAGCGCAGGATTGACGTGGGATACGGCCTTGAAGGCATTCTGCCCGACGGTAAGCTCGGCGATATTGGCCGCGAAATGGTGCCGAATCTGCGGGCCAACGACTTTGACGGCGCTGTGACATTGGCCGTTGACGAGATCGCGCAGACCATTGCAGCCGATGCCAAGGTAACTCTGACCGAACAGCCCGGGATGGCGGGCCAGCCGGGAAGACAGATGCACCACGGTTCCGGCTGGGGCAAGCTGATCCTGCTGATCATTATCCTGATTTTCTTTGGCGGGTCGTGGCTATTCCGCGTGCTGCTGGGCTTTGGCCTGTTCTCCAGCTTAATGGGCGGCGGACGGTATGGCGGCGGTGGCTGGGGTGGCGGCTTCGGGGGTGGCGGCGGCGGGGGAGACTCCGGCGGCGGTGGTGGTGGATTTGGCGGTTTCGGCGGCGGCAGCTTCGGTGGCGGCGGCGCCGGTGGCGATTGGTAAAAAAGCAGGGAACAGGGAATAGCCACCCCGGCGACGAAGACCTGTCGCCGGGGGCCCCGGCAGGGAATAGGGAATAGCGGCCCGAGCGATGAAACACTGGCGCCGGAGTCCCGACAGGAACTAAGACTGTGGTGGTTCGCTACGGCGGGCCGGAGGAGAGGAAAACTGTATGGGTAAGGGATTGTTGATAACACTTGGTGTACTCGGCGTTCTGCTTCTTTGCGTTCTGATGGTGTTTGGCAGCTATGTCAGCGCCAGGAACCAGATAGTTGCCAAGGATCAGTTTGTGAAGTCGCAGTGGGCTGAGGTTGACGTGCAACTGCAGCGGCGGGCCGACCTGATTCCCAACCTGGTGGAAACGGTGAAGGGTTTCACCAAGGAAGAAAGCACCGTATTTGGCGATATCGCCAACGCCCGCGCGGGCATGTTGAATGCCCAGGGACCAGCCGCGAAGATTCAGGCGAACGGTCAGCTTGATGGAGCGATCGGCCGGCTGCTGCTGCTGACTGAGAACTATCCTCAGCTTCGTTCGAGCGAGCAGTTCATTCGATTGCAGGATGAGCTGGCGGGCACCGAGAACCGCATCGGCGTGGCGCGCAAACGCTACAACGATGCGATCCAGGACTACAACACCTTTATTCTCCAGTTCCCCAACAATATCTGGGCGGGAATGTCCGGCTTCAAAGAGAACGATGCCTACTTCACAGCCAGTCCGGCAGCGCGGACCGTTCCTAACGTGAAGTTCTAAAGATCGGGAAAATCCAAGGCAGCCAAAAAGGCCATCACGCAATGCGTGATGGCCTTTTCAATCCTGGGGTTCGGAGAGCATCGAGAGCGCCCCGGACAGGTTTACTTGAAGGAAGCGATGGCGCTGGCTTCGTCGTCTTTGACGTCGAACACAGTGTAAAGCTTGGTCAACTGCAGAAGGTCGTGGACCTTCTTGGTCAGGTGCAGCAGCTTCAGGTCCGCGCCCTGATTCTTTGACGTGGTAAAGGCGCTTACCAACTCGCCCAACCCAGAGCTATCGATATAGTTCACTTCTGCCAGGTTCAGCAGGATGCTTTTCTGCCCCTTGCTGATGAGGTCGCGAATGGCGTCACGTATCTGTACACTGCCTTCGCCCAGGGTGATCCGCCCGCTAAGGTCCAGGACGGTAACACCGTCCACTTCACGGGAATGAATAGTAAGTGCCACGGGAATTCCTCCTTCGTTGGTATTAAGGTTATAGCACTTTGGCGGGAAACAGCGGCGGTGGAAAATCCCGATCTGCCGAATCGCCGGCGGAACAATGCAATGGTGTGGTGCCAGTGAATCGAATGCCAAGTACTCTAGGTTTTTCCGGCAGCCGCCGCCAGGTTTTTTACCAGCGTCAACTCGGTTCCGGGATGCAGTTGTCGAAAGTGTACCTCATCCATGAACGAACGGATTAGGAAGATGCCTCGGCCAGTGCCGCGCAAAAGGTTTTCCGGCGCAAGGGGGTCGGGAATGGTTTCCGGATCGAGGCCCTTGCCCTGATCGGCGATTTTAAATACGAGGGCCGTGCCGGTGTTCTCAGCGCTCACCGTAATTTGTTTGGAAGGGTCATAGTCGTTGCCATGCAAAACGGCATTTACGGCAGCCTCGCGCACGGCCATGGTCACATGAAAGCGCGTGTCCTCGTCCAGTCCGGCCTCCTCGGCCAACTTGTCCGCAACAGCCTCCACCTCGCTTACGCTTTCCATGGTGGAACTCAGGGAAAAACTCATCCGTCCTGCCTTAGGTCCGCTCACCGGGTATCGATCTCCCTTTTAAGCAAAGGATGGGGACGCATTGACCCTTCCGCGCCTCAGGAACCTTGCTGGAAGTTTCATGGTTGGAAGGCGTTGTGTCAAGCGCGAAGCGCTAGGGAGGTGAGGGTTCCGTTCCGGTTAGGCGGCTATTTGCCCGGAAATCGAGGGGATCGGGCTTCGTTTCATTCTTCTTGCAGCTTCACCCCGTGAGTGCATCTGCGATTTGGCGCGAAGCCAGAATTCCTTCCGGCTACATCGGCGTTTCCCAGAACCGATTCTGCCGGCTTCAATCAATTCCGATGAGACTGTTCGTCTGACAAGATCCGCGCCATGATCTTGTCCAAGACACGAAGATTCTTATTCATCGGGATAGGTCCAATTGTTTGTCCCAGACTGAAGACACGGTCTGAGCCTGGGTCAAACGTTTGCCATTTCGGAAGGCCTGAAGAATTGGGATCGCCCGTCATGGCAAAATTCGACCAGTATGCTCGCAGGATTTCCCCAAAAGTCTTGTCGCGGTCGCTCGAACCCCAATTGCTCGGATACACATCGTCGAGGAACGGAAGCTCCTCACCGTGGTGCGCGCCCATGCTTGCTCGTTTTCCGCTTTGAATCCAGGTAAACAGGTAAAGGTAGGCTGGTTGATGCGCACGTGTCGTGGAGCGAGCCATTGACCAGGCTCCATATGCGAAGCTCATGTTTTCGAGTTTCAGGTATTGACCGGGTACCTCGGCGTCTGAGGACGCCGGCCACGCCTGCAACTCTTCCCCAGCATAGACTCCAGTGTCTGCTTGAAGGTATTTTCGATACTCCGATAGATTCGCAGGGCCCGGGCCAAATACCGTGGCCTCGTCCGCATTACTGCCAACCAGGACCGGCATATGAGCCTGCCTGCCTTCAGCAAATATCCTTGCGGGCTGTTCCGGAACGACCCAGCCATCAACAATCGCATCGAATTGAATGGCCGGCTCACCAGTGGGACAATCCTGTCCCTGGTCGCTTGGGCAGATCGGTAGATAATCGCGCTCGCGACTCATTGCCTTTAGAATTGCGTCCACGGGAACACTGCGGAGCTTTTTCAGGACGTCTGGACCGCTCGAAAATCCAAGGTCGGCCGCCAAGCGTTCACCAGCCTCTTCTCCCGTACCCGAGATTCCGTTCACAGAGATGGGTGTGCGAATTTCCTTATTGAGCGTGCTTTGGCAGTCTCCACTCTCAAGAATCGCCTGTTGAAACAAGTCGCGAGCCAGCGGAGACGCCATCAAGAGACAAATGTCAACCGCCCCCGCAGACTGGCCCATGACGGTAATGCGTCCGGGATCGCCGCCGAAGCGACCAATGTTCTCGTAAACCCATTTGAGAGCCTGGATCTGATCGAGAAGGCCATAGTTTCCAGATGAGGCATGCGGGGACTCGGCGGTGAGCGCGGGGTGAGCGAGAAACCCGAGCGGCCCAAGTCGGTAATTTGCGCTCACCACCACCAGGCCCGAACGCGAAAGCGACGGTCCTAGCTGATTGAGCTGGCTGTAACCTGCACGATTCGAGCCGCCATGAAAGAAGATAAGCACTGGCTGCGGGTGCCGGGCCGAAATTTGCCTGGTCCAGATATTCAGGAACAGGCAGTCTTCGCTCCAATGAGGATAGGCCAGCCAGGTCTCGGGAAGCTGCGGACAGGCCGCCCCGAAATGCGTAGCGTCTCGCATTCCAGCCCACCGGGCCACCGGCTCTGTTGGCTTCCAGCGCAGTTCGCCGATTGGCGGCGCGGCATAAGGCACACCGAGGAATGCGACTCCGTCTTGCCCGTCCCCGAATCGAATTCCTCGCAGCGCTCCCGATATCAACGTCACGGTTGGGGCTGAAGCATCATGAGTATCTTGCGCGCGGCAGACGATGACCTGCGCTAGAGCGATGGCCAAGACGGCGTACCATTTGGATAGTCCAGTCATCTGTCTCACCCACTCTCACGATTTTTTCCGCAGGTATTCTCCGCGGAACGCCTCTACCCAGGTGGTGCCGTTATCCGTGGACTTCTCCCATATCTGCTCCACCTTGTCGGAGTTCACGCGAACAATCCGGACTCGATTGAGAAATGTTTCGCCATTGCTCCCATGGCTGGGCCCTGAGAATTCGGCCGAGCCGGGCTCGACCTTTCCATCGACAAAAATGTGTACACGGCCCTCATTGTCAGCGAACATTCCGTGCCAGCTCTTGTCATCCGCGCTATAGCCAAACCAGTTTTCTCCAGTGTGGCCGCGTCCTCCGTCCCAGGTTTCGACAATAATGCATTTGTCGAGCGTGGCCGTAACCGAGCTTTTTGCGTTGGGCGCCGATCCGGGACCGGAGATATTCCAATCGCCGAGCCAGAAATCGAGAGCACGGCTCTCAGCGCTTGTGGAACAGGGCCCTGCCGCGGTAGAGCCGTAGGCCCGGGGCGCCATGTACATCCATGCTGCGACGGCGACAACGAGCATGAGGATCGATGGCCGCTTGGATCGATTTGTCAGCTTTTGTTTCATTTCGCGATTACCTCCGTGGGGTGTGTGTCGTTAGGTTGTTTGGGGCGATCGATCATGTGCGATGCGAAGGCCGTTCGGGCACTACGCAACAGGTTTCAATGCATAAAAACGGAATGCGCTGGGACCTTTCTCAAGTTCGATCACTTTGAATCCCGCTTTTTCAAGTCGTGCGCCAAAGGTATCCGGAGGAATGGGTACATACGTGTCCCCGAGATGAAGCATTCGCATGGACATGCTTTGAAGACTGTCGCAGCCAACGAAGGCCCCTCCCGGCCTGAGAACTCGCCAGGCTTCGCGAAGCAGTTTGTCCTGCAGCGCTGGTGAAGGGACATGGTGCAGCATGGTGAATGCTGCACATCCTGAAAACTTCGCATCCGGAAATGGCATGGTGGTGGCATCGCCGTGCACCACCTCGACATTGGTGTTGCGCAGCCTGGCGCGCAACGATTCGGCGAGTTCACCATCGGCTTCAATCGCGGTCAAGCGCGGCACTGCGGATCGCAGACAGTCCGTCGTAAGGCCGGGGCCCGGACCGGCTTCGAGGACATGCGGCCCAAGCTCCGCGCCACAGAGAACCCATGGCACGCGCCATTCAAGCGTCCTCTTCCAACCAACGGAGCGACAGAGCCAGTGGTGCAGTTGATTCAAGAGCTCACCTTTCAGAGAAATGAGTTGCGACAACCTGAGACTAGCCATTGCTTCCGCAGCGCGCTTTCGCTATTGTGACAATGAATGTCGAAAAAACGACAAACCGCGATTTTCGACCGATTGGCCGATCAAAGCTCGCGTATTGTCACACACACTCACAACTATTCCGCCGGCCACACGATCCCACTGCATTTTCATAATCGCGACCAGTTGGTCTACGCCTCCCGAGGTGTGATGACCGTACACACCGGCGATGGTACCTGGGTTGTTCCCACCCACCGGGCCGTGTGGATACCGGAGGGAATTCCGCACGCAATTTCGATGTCGGGAACAGTTGCCATGCGAACCCTGTACCTGAAAGCGCGATTGGCCAGAACGGTGCCGCGGACGTGCTGCGTAGTGAATGTGCCGCCCCTGTTGAGTGAATTGATTTTGCATGCCTGCTTATGCGGGTCGCTGAGCGCAAGGTTCGAAGAGCATCGCCATTTGATTGGTTTGATCGTCTCCCAACTCAAGGCGGTACAAACGGTGCCTCTGCAACTCCCAAACCTGGCTGACCCGAGGGCTCAGCGACTTGCAGAGACCCTCAATTCCGATCCGGCAAATCGGCAATCCCTTGCCCGCGTTTGCAAGGCGGCCGGTGCAAGCGGAAGAACCATGGAGAGGCTATTTCAGGAAGAAACGGGAATGACCTTGGGAAAATGGCGGCAGCAACTCCGCCTCATGCAGGCGATGCGGCTCCTCGGCGAAGGCGCCAAGGTCACACATGCAGCTCTTGAATCCGGCTATAGCACCCCGAGCGCTTTTATCGCAGCGTTCAAAAAGTCGCTGGGTACAACTCCGGCAGCGTATTTCAAGGTTTCCGCAAACGGGAGGTGAAGACATCTGAGGGAGACTAGACCGGACAAATGAATCCAAGTGTTCATTGGCGAATGCTTTGACGAGTTCGGCTTAAAGCCATCCAAACACCAATCTTATGACCCATTCGCTTGGACATTTTCCCAGGGTTGACGACAACAGGCCAATGACTCTTCGAGCCGGTGTCGAGCGGCTCCATGACGATACGGCAACCGATATAGCCATCTGCGTGGCGAGCAGTTACACTGAGTCGTTCTGTTGCCGTCACTGATTCCGACGGAACACCGAGACCGCCATTCGCAATCAAAGGGACTAAACTCACCTCATGCAGCCCCGCACTATAGCCCGCGTGAGTCTGACCGCACTGCTTGGCACTCCGGTGACGGATGCGCAGGGACATCTGCGCGGGCGGCTCAAGGACATTGCCGTGGCCACCGGTCCGGACGCCGGAAAGGTTGCGGGCCTGGTGCTGAAGACACGCACCGGCCTCTTCATCGTGCCCTCAGAAGACGTGATGGAAACGCCCGCCGGCACGCTGGAACTGCGATCCTCCGGCGCCATGACGCCGCTCAAGGACGACGGAAATTATCTCTACCTTCAGCAGGACCTGGTTGACCGCCAGATCATCGACATTCATGGCCGCAAAGTGGTTCGCGTAAATGATGTGGACCTGGAGTGGCTGGGCCGTGGCGCTGCTCACCTGCTGCGCGTGGCCGAAGTGGAAGTGGGCATGCGCGGTGCCTTCCGCCGGGTCTTCAAAGGGCTGCTGCCCCGCGCCACACTGGAGACGCTCAGCCGCAAACTCGGGCCGCACGGCATTCCCTGGCAGTTTGTCGATGTGATCGAAGTAGACCCGGCGCGCCGTGTGAAGCTGCGCATCGAATATGAGCGCCTGGCCGAGATGCATCCCTCCGACCTGGCGGAAATTCTGGAAGACCTGGCGCCCGCCGAGCGCGAAGCGGTGTTTACATCGTTGGACGAAGAGGTTGCCGCCGAAGCGCTGGAAGAGGTCGAACCCAGGCTGCAGAAGGCGCTGCTTGAAAAGCTGGACGAGGAACGGATCGCCGACATTGTCGAAGAGATGGACCCCGGTGCGGCGGCCGATCTGCTGGCAGAGCTTTCCGAGGAACAGTCGGACGCGATTCTGGAGGAGATGGAGCCGGAAGAGCGGCACGAGGTGGAGGAATTGCTCGAGTTCGACGAGCACTCGGCTGCCGGCTGCATGACCACCGATTTCGTATACCTGGGAACGCAGGCAACCGTGGCCCACGCCGTGCAGGCGCTGCGAACCTTTGACGGAGATCCGGAGGGGGTTACCGAGGTTTATCTGCTGGATGAAAAACGGACCCTTCGCGGGGCAGTCTCGCTGGCGCGGCTGGTGATGGCGCAGCCGGAATCCAGGTTGTCGGTGTTGGCCGAGCCCAGGGTGTTGTCGTGCCCGGCAGATATGCGCCAGGACGACCTGGCCGAGCTCTTCGACAAGTACAATCTGCACGCGTTGCCGGTGGTAGACGCACAAAATCGGATGGTTGGGGTGGTGCAGGCCGACCACGTTATCAGCTTTCTGCGAGACAAGTTGTAGTGGGCGTCGGTTTCTGCCGATACATTCCCCAAGCAGGCGGAAGCCGCCAGAGGCGGTTCCAAAAATATCCAAATTGTTCAAAATTGCTCACTTTGGAACCCTGCATGCGTGTTATGAAAGAGAAAATGTGCAGATTAAACCAAATCTGTGAAAGAATTCAAAGATGATCCAGTTTCCTCAAATCATTCAGGGCGGCATGGGCGTCGGCGTTTCCAATTGGCGTCTGGCCAATGCGGTCTCCCGGCTGGGCCAGCTTGGAGTGGTCTCGGGCACAGCGCTCGACCAGCTCTTTGTACGCCGGCTGGCTGATGGGGATGAGGGCGGCCACATGCAGCGGGGAGTCGAGGCTTTTCCGTTCCCCGAGATGGCCAAACGCATTTGGAATGAATACTTTGTTCCCGGCGGCAAGGCTCCTGACGCGCCCTATCCGACGGTTCCCATGCACCAGCGGCGCGAGCCGAGTAAGCTAGTCGAGCTGTTGATGGTGAGCAACTTCGTCGAGGTTTTCCTGGCACGCGAAGGTCACAAGAATCCCGTCGGCATCAATTTTCTTGAAAAAGTGCAACTGCCCCATCTGTCTTCCATCTACGGCGCCATGCTCGCCGGGGTGGGTTATGTGCTCATGGGAGCGGGCATCCCGCTGCATATTCCAGGGGTTCTGGACGCTTTTGCAGGGCAGCATTCCGCCGAATACAAGTTGTCGGTCACAGGCGCGCTGCCTGGGCAGGACACCCAGATGCACCTCGATCCGGCACTGTTTGCCGAGGGACGGCTTCCAAAACTGATCCGGCCGAAGTTCCTGGCAATCGTCTCATCGAACACTCTGGCAACCACAATGCTCCGGAGAGCAAGTGGCCGCGTCGACGGATTGGTGATTGAGACCCCGACGGCTGGCGGCCACAATGCGCCACCCCGTGGCAAGCTGCAGCTGAATGATGCCGGCGAGCCGGTATACGGCGACCGGGACCGGGTGGACATTGAAGCACTGCGGACGCTGGGCGTTCCGTTCTGGATGGCGGGTGGTTATGGAAATGCGGAAAAGCTCCGCGAGGCGCTCGAGCAGGGTGCGGCGGGTATCCAGGTAGGCACGGCATTCGCTTTTTCTGAGGAATCCGGCATGCGGTCAGACTTGAAGAGAAAGCTCATTGCCCAGGCTGTCGCCGGCAAGGGTGTAGTGTTCACTGATCCGCTGGCTTCCCCAACCGGGTTCCCATTCAAGGTGGCACAGTTGGAAGGGACCTCGTCCGTGCTCCCCATTTATCAGGAGCGGAAGCGCGTCTGCGATCTGGGATATCTGCGCGATCCGTATACCGCTGAGAATGGCACCATTGGCTATCGCTGTTCGGCCGAGCCCGTGGCCAACTACCTGGCAAAGGGCGGAAAAATCGAAGATACCGTGGGCAGAAAATGCCTCTGCAATGCGCTGATGGCAAACGTCGGCCATGCGCAAATCCGCAAGGATAACGTGCAGGAGCCGCCGTTGGTTACCGTGGGCGATGACCTGAACACGGTGGCGACGTTCCTTGTGCCGGGACGCGATAGCTATAGCGCCGCGGACGTAGTCAAGTCACTGATGCGCCTGGTTCCAATGGAAAAGGAAGCTGCTGAGCCTATTGCGGCCATGTCGACCGTGCAGACCTTGCAGCAAGTTCTGTCCATGGAGCCGTTTCTAGCCACGGCTTAAACTGACGAAAACGCCGCTCCCGTTTCTCCAATCCCAAGAGGTTAAGGAATCCGCTCCGCAGCCGCCGGCAGGGCCGGAAACGCCGCGTGTGGCTCCGTCTGGTACCAGTACGCCGTCGAATAGAAATTGTCGGAGCGGTCGTTGTCCGTGCCGTGCTCAATCGTCACTCGTATCGACTTTTCAAAAGCGATCGGGCTTTCCGTATGCCAGCGGTAAAGGCAATACCGCCCGCCCTTCTTCTCCGGCGTTATCATCAGCGGAGCCCCGTTATGCTCATACGCAAAACTCTGGCCGCCAAAATCCCAGGCTCCGTTGTAATAGTCCTCGGTTCCGGTGCCGTTGATGGTGGGCAGCGTGTCGCCGTCGACGAAGATCATATCGTCCCCCTCGCCGAACCAGCCGTCTTTGTTCTGCACCACGGAGTGCGTCACGCCCACAAAATGTCCCTTGCCCGCCGCCTCCATGAAGACGTAATTATTTGCGCCGTTCAGGTTTTTTCCACCGGGATTGCCGGGCAGTAGCTTGCATGGCGTCGCCTGACGATACTGCGCATGGAAACGGCCAACGCCAGCGGGAAGCGAAGGAAAGGTGACGTAATCGATGGCGAAGTAGAGACTGTCGGTGCGGACGCTGCCTTCATTTGTCAGAGTTATACGGGCAGAGTGAGAATACGGCATCTGGAAATAGGCATTCAGTGCTTTAATGGGCGCCACTGCCAGCAGCGCCGACTGATACGTAAAATACTGCCCCAAGCCAAGTCCGAAGAAATCGCCGATGGGAACCTCAACCGAGGGGGTAGCTTCGCCATCCCACCACGCCCTCAGCACCAGATTCTTCAGATGCATGGGATCGGGCGAGTTGATGGTGAACCAGATATGCGTCACCACGCCCGCACCGTCCACTTCAAGCAGCTTTGCAGTTGCGCCCGGCTCAACCGGCACCGCATCGCCATTGCCGCCACTTCGGTCCCAGCTTGAGGAGCGGCGGTTCTTATAACTGCGCAGACGGGCTTGCGCCAGGAACTCCTCGGGCACGGCGTGATTGGGCGGCCGGGGCGGTTCACTCGCGGTGGGCTCCAGGGAAGCGCCTGCCGCAGTTGGGCTATTCAGCCCAAGCAAGGCTGCCGCCGGAATGGCCGCAGCCATGGAGCCAAGCAATTTGCGTCGTGCGCGCAGACCTTCATTGGAGTCGGACGGATGCATAGGGGGAGCCCTCCCGGCAGTCGAATGTCGAAAGCGAGTTGTAGCCGGACGCGGCGGGGGCTGTCAAGCATGGGGCGCCCTCAGCAGTATCCAAGCAGTCGAAGGACGTGTTCAGGGTCGGCCAGCGGGAAGGCGGTACTCACTTCGCAACGCGAACATCTGTCGTTCGCATCGGTCGAATATCGGGGGATAATCTGCAAATCGGGGAGGCTCGCAATTAAACCGGTCAGAATACCGGCAGCCGCCTTGAACGATTTCGGATGCTTTGGTTTTCGATGCTCTTGCCAAACGGATTCGACGGCGTCAAGGTCCGCGAGCGGATGCAATCGGAGAAAATCGCGTGCGTGCTTAGCTGGCGCCGGCGTGCTGTCCACAAGGTCCATGCAAAGGCGCGCGGTTCGCGCTGTGAGGTCTTCCATGGCGATCAAGCGAAGACCTATGCCGCCAATCTCAATGGGAGTCGCGCGTTGCATCGTGTCACCGCAGGCATAAAAAATGTCCACACGCACTGCCGTTTCGGGATCCACACACTGCATCAGCATCCTGCCTGGAGGGTCCATAGGGTGAACATGGCGAAATTGCATTTTCGATGAAAGTGCCTCAGGAATCTCTGCGAATGACCCGGCCAGAAAGTCGATATCATTCAGGGGGCGCGGCCGGGTGACAAGCCCCCTCAGTAAATGATGCAGTTCGACGGCGAAGCCGCCCGTCAAAACCAACCGGGAGAAATCGAAACGAGACAGGGTGGTAAGTGTGCGCCGAGTTCGTTCCGCGTCTGCTTGCGAGAGAAACTCTTCGGCTTCCATGACTTTCCTCCTTATTGTGCGCCCAACGGCTAAGGCTTGCCATTGGATCTGGTTCGCCCCAGATACCCGTCGAGCGCCTCCTGCCATTCCTTGCCGGCCTGCTTGTCGCCTTCGGTCATCGCGATTACATGCTCATTGCCTTCCGGCGTCACTGCAGTCCGCGTATAAACCACATGAACCGCGGTTGAGTCCGTGCTGACCGGCTTGAAGCGCACGTCGATTACAGTCACCATGATGTCGGGCATGAAATACACATACTGAAAATGCCGGCCCTCCACGTCGAAAAGCGTGTTCACCCAGGTGGCATGGACTACCCCGTGCTGAATCGTGAAGACCGCGCCTTCCACGTCCGCCGCTGGCTGGGGATGAATGAATTGCGGGTCCCAGTGCTTGCCTGCCCATGGCCGCTCGCCCTCCGGCCCGAACAGCGGCGCTGTCACGGCATACGAGGCATGAACCAGCAGATCGAAGCTGGTTTGCGTGTGAAGGTAGGGCTCCGAGGCAGGCGGAGCCGACTGAGCAACCGCGGCCGCGGCGACTCCCGCACCGACGATGACTGCAGCGGCGAAGAGCGTCAACAGACTATTCATTTCTTCTTCTCCTTCAGGTTGTGGCTGTCGCCGGACTTAAGCGTCATGCCATAGAGAGCCTTGAACTGCTCAATCTCCTTGATGGTCTGTGGGCCGAACGGCGCTTTCCCTTCGAAGGCGTGCAGCACGATCCCTTCGAGCAGATCGCCGAGAGTCATGTCCTTCTGTTCGGCGATGGCCTTCAGCACTTTCAGCATGCGTTTTTCCATGCGAACGCCGGTCTGGACTCGTTCTACGACAACCGGCTCGCGTTTTGTTTGTTCATCTGGCACTTGTCCCTCCTTGTTATTTTGGTACAAATGTACCTAAATAATCCACTCAGGTCAATCGTGGCTTGTATGCCTCACGAGAGTCACCCCTGCGAGGTTCGCGAGATGGGGTCTGCCCTGTTATGGTCAGTGAGGAAACTTTGATGACTCCCCCATAGGAATCCGCGGGCATGTGGAAGCGTTGGCGAATACGGATAGTTCTGTTTCTGGCCGTTCTAGGTCCGGGATTCATCACCGCCAATGTAGATAACGACTCCGGCGGCATTCTTACCTATTCGCAGGCCGGCGCTCAATACGGCTACAGGCTGCTTTGGACCATCATTCCCATCACCATCGCGTTAATCGTGGTGCAGGAGATGTGCGCCCGCATGGGCGTAGTCACGGGCAAAGGCTTGAGCGACCTGATCCGCGAGGAGTTCGGTCTGCGGCTTACGTTTATCCTGATGATCCTGCTGGTGGTGGTGAATTACACCAACGTGGTCACGGAGTTCATCGGCATCGCCGGCTCCATGCACCTGTTCCACATATCCAAGTTTTTCTCAGTCCCGTTTTGCGCGGCGCTGGTCTGGTACATGGTGGTGCGCGGCAGTTACAAGAGCACCGAAAAGATCTTCCTTTTTGCCTCTGTGGTCTATATCGCCTACATTTTCGCAGGTGTGCTTTCGCAGCCCGATTGGCACGATGCGCTACTGGCGACGGTTGTCCTGCCGCCCAAGTCGGTTTGGCGGGAAAAAGACTATATGTACACGGCTGTCGCAGTTGTAGGCACAACCATTGCGCCGTGGATGCAGTTCTATCTGCAATCGTCGATTGTGGAGAAGGGGATTCGCGTGAAGGATTACGCAGCCTCTCGGCTAGACGTGATTGTCGGCAGTCTCTTCACCGACATTGTGGCCTGGTTCATCATCGTCGCTTGCGCGGCCACACTATACGTTCATGGAATGGGAGGCATTCAGGTTGCCTCGGATGCCGCCGAGGCAATGAGGCCGCTGGCCAGCGACTACGCATTTCTTCTGTTTGCTTTTGGATTGTTTAACGCATCGCTGTTTGCCGCGTCAATCCTGCCGCTCTCAACTGCCTACACGGTGTGCGAGGGACTCGGATTCGAGTCAGGCGTCGACAAGCGTTTCAAGGAAGCGCCGTTTTTTTATTGGCTCTACACGCTGTTAATCGTGGGTGGTGCATTTACCGTACTCCTGCTGCCGGATTCCCAACTCGTTAAATTCGCGATTTATTCGCAGGTACTGAATGGAGTCCTGCTCCCAGTCATCATTATCCTCATGCTGATGCTCATCAACCGCAAGGACTTGATGGGTGAGCACGTAAATTCGCGATTGTGGAACATTATTGCGTGGGTCACAAGCATTATCGTGATCGGCATGTCAGTGGTGCTGGTGCTGCCGGGGCATTAGCCCCGCGGCCCAAAGAAGTGATGCGAAGGCAGCGCTCTTAGCTCTATCTCCTTCGAAGTACCCTCACCTGACTTACAAGGCCTTCACGCCACGGCCAGACGCTTAAGCCGAATGCGATCCGCAGGAATTTGCGCGAGTTCGTAATGAGCTTGCTGGGTGATCCAGCTTTGAGCGCTCCCGCCGAAGACCTGAGAAAGACGAATGGCCATCTCAGGCGAAATGCCGCGCTTGCCGTTTACAAGCTCGGACAGAGTGGTGCGAGTGACACCCAGCGCTGCTGCGGCTTGTGTAATGGTCAGGCCGAGCGGTTCAATGCATTCTTTGAGGAGAACGCTGCCAGGGTGGGGCGGATTCTTCATCGGCATCGAAACTCCCTAAAGCAGCTTGCCGGCGGCCAAATCGCGAATCAAGCCCCGATCTGCGGCAAGAAAATCGTAGCCGGGCAGGTCCTCGAGTTTGGTCCAGCGCACCTGCTGAAAAATCCGGTTCACAATCTCGCCGGAAAACTCATGCACGGCGAAAAACTGCAGGTCCACCGCGCCCCCATGCCTGTAATTGTGGCGAATGCGCGTGACGCGGGGCCCGATTGTGGCCTGGATGCCGAGCTCTTCGTCGAGTTCGCGCGCCAAAGCCTGTTCCGGGCTTTCGCCAGCCTCAATTTTGCCGCCGGGAAACTCCCACTGCAAAGCCATGGGCTGATCGGCGCGTCGCTGGCCGATCAAAACCTCACCGCCTCGTACAATCAGCGCGGCCGCGACAAAGCGAAGCGCGGGACCCGCTGGGCGCGGATTGGAATTCGGCTGTGCGTCTTCCACACTGTTAGTGTAAACGCGCCGGAAGGGTCGCTGAGGCCAAATAGATTCAAGCACTTCGGTGCTGTCAAAACCGCTGACGATCCGCACGGAGCGAGCGGGAGCGGCAGCGCCCTTATTCCCCGCCCACTCCGGCGTGAAGCCCTTCGACAGACTGGGGCAGGAAATAGCCCCAGCCCTTCCGCGCCGCCGCTTCCAGCAGTGCCGGGGAGGGGTTCACCGGAAACGGATGGCGGGCCACTTCCAGCATGGCAAGGTCATGAATAGAATTGCCGAAGACCGCGTCAGGATTCGGCAGGCCAATCCGCGCCAGCGAAGCGGCCTTGCCCTCATCGGTGGGCACGTCCACAAGTTCACTGCAAATTACGCCTGCGTCAACGCGAACCCGTGCGGCCAGCACATGATCTTCTGGAATTTCAAGGGCTCGCACACCTTCAGAAATGATCCAGTGGTTGGTGGAACTGACCGCCCAAATCTCCACGCCGGCCTGCCGCAAATGGTTAAGCAGTGAATGCATTTCAGTGAACACATTGGGGCGAACAAACTCCTGCACATACTTGGCCGCGGCTTCCCGCAGTTCCTTCTCGCGCAGCCCGGCATAGATCTGCACCATCTCACCGCAGATCTGCAGTTCACTCACATTGCCGGCCCGGTAGGACCGATGGCGGTCATCGATCCAATCGCTTGTAGAACGGGAAACCAAGCCCTGTTCAAGAGACCAGACCATGAATCCATAACCCGCGTCTCCGCTCCAGAGGGTTCCATCGCAATCAAACACGGCAACACTTGGCTTGCTCCCGAGGACCAGGCCCTCGAACTCCTGGGCGGTCCACCGGGGGACTTCAATTTCTGTTGGCATCCACCAATCCTTCAGCTTTGATCGAAAAGTCTTCTTATCTTATTGTCTTCTAAAACTACAGGTTTTTGCACGTGAACGTTTGAAGAAGGCTGAAGGGAAGCCTGATGGGCAACAGCAAAAGCCGCTGAGAATCCCTGCCGGCGGGACAACGCGTGCTCGTATTCTGGTGTGCCTACGCGGTCAAATTACTGGATGAGGCCGAGAGCGACGAGTTCTTTCTTCAGCTTTGCCGTATCGATTGGCTTCACCAGGTAGGCGTCGCATCGGCCCAGGAGTGCCGTCGCAATACTGTCCGAATCGGTATGGATGGTGGTCACGATGATCTTGGCCGTCTTCGAGACACGCCTTGAAGCTTCCTGCTTGCGAATCTCGCGAATGGCTTCCTGTCCGTTCATTTGGGGCATCCTGAGGTCCATGCAGACCAGGTCGTACTCACGTCGGCTCTGAATGGCCAGCAGGACGGCATTCACAGCTTCGTGTCCGTCGGCGGCGATGTCACATTCTCCATATCGGGATAGAAAGGCCTTCAGCAGCTTTCGATTCGTGGCGTCATCTTCCGCAACCAGACTCTTCATCGTGTTCTCCTTTTGCCGTGCGAACTTCCATGGTTCCCTGAACACCTGTGTAATCGTCTTTCCGTCTGACCAAATGCATCTCGTGGATTCCGACCACAAATCTTCCTCTCGATCCACGCGAGTTCGTTCTGAGAAACGGGTTCAGATTGCCTATCGGCGAAAATCGCTTCGCACATGAATGAATCCGGAAGCCGATAAGGGTTCCTCAACGTGCCGGCGATGTTATGGACTGCTGAAGTCGGCCGATGAGTCTGGAATGGCCGAGCCGCCCAAAACGAGATGAAAGCCTTGAAACCACTACCGCGCATCCCATCTGGACTTGCCGCAGCCGCAATTTTCGTCACGATGGCACTCGTGCTGCTCGCCTACTCGGAAATGCACAGGATCAAATCGACTGCGACACGCATCACGGAGGACACCATGCCCTCCATTTACCTGAGCGGTCAACTGCAAAGTCTCACCCTGTTCCGGTACACCCTGCTGACTGACTACCTCAACCCAGGTGACAATTCGCAAAAAACGGCGCTCGACAAGCAAATCGACAGAGCCAACTCTCAGACCGACGATGTCATAAATCGATACAACAGCCTGATTGATTCACCTACCGACAGGCAGCTATTCCAAACCCTCATTTCAACACGCGCCCCTTACGACGAATGCTTCAATCGAGTTCGAAGTCTTAGCCGTCAAGGCCTGGTGCAGGACGCGCAGAATCTGACCAGAACCCAGCTGGTCCCGCTGCGCAATGCCTTCCTGAAGGCCGCTGAGGCTGAAGTTTCATGGAACAAAGCCGATGCGGACGACTCGGTTCACGAAATCTCAAAAGCAGTGAACTGGACCTCAACGGGTATCTTGATATGCCTGGTGTTTGGTGTGGGGGTTGTCTGCTCGATCACTGTCATTCGCGCGCTCCTCCAAATCGAAACAAAACTCCGCGAAAGTGAGCATCGATTCCGCGAGGTCTTCGAGCAAGCGGCCGATGGCATCGTCATCACGGATGTTCACGGGAAAATTCAATTCACGAATACTGCGTTTACCGCGATGACCGGATACGCCTGCGAGGAAGTTGTGGGACGGAACCCGCGGATCTTCAAATCCGGACGCAATTCTGAAGCAGTATACAAAGAGCTTTGGACCACAATTTTATCCGGGAGAGTCTGGCACGGTGAGGTGATCAACCGCCGCAAAGACGGATCGCTCTATGACGAGGAGATGCGGATCGCCCCCTTAAAGGACTCGAAGGGCGCAACAACCGGCTTCGTCGCCATCAAGCAGGATGTGACCGCGAAACGCGTGGCTCAGGAAGCGCAAGCCTTCCTCGCCGCTATTGTAGAGAGCTCGCAGGATGCCATTATGGCGACAACTCAGGAGTGCCTCATCCGAGCCTGGAACCGCGGCGCGGAAGCGGAGTTTGGCTATTCAGCTGAAGAGGTGATAGGCAAGCACGTGTCCATGCTGATGGCGCCGGAGCGAATGGGCGAGTTAGCGGAATTTATTGGCCCGCAGTTAAAGGGCATCACAGTTGCCCCATTCGAAAGCGTATGCGTTCGCAAAAACGGGTCGAGGATGCACGTCTCCGTTACCGGTTCGCCCATCAAGAATTCCGCAGGCGAAGTGGTGGCCATGTCGGCTGTTCTGCGCGACATCACGGAGCGCAGGGAATCCGAGCAAAGGCTTCGTGAAAGCGAAGAGCGATTCCGCACCATGGCTGATAGTAGCCCGTCTTTGATGTGGGTAACCGGTCCCGCAGGCGAGGTGGATTTCATTAACCGGCAATATCGGCGCTTCTGCGGCGTGACCGCAAAACACGCGCAACAGGGCGATTGGCGATCTCTGATTCATCCTGACGACAGGGCTGAATATATGGCCGCGTTCCATCGCGCGGTCACGGAACATACGACGTTCAGAACCGAGGTCAGGATCCGTCGAGCCGACGGCGAGTGGCGCCTGATAGGCACCAACGCCGAGCCGCAACTATCGCCTGCTGGCGAGTATATGGGACATATCGGCCTGAGTGCCGACATTACCGAGCGCAAGCAAGCTGAGCAAGCGCTCGAGTTTCAACACTCTCTGATTCGCGCCATACAAGAGGTCTCGCCGGACGGGATTCTTGTGGTCAACGAACAAGGCGTTGTCGTAACGCATAACAGGAAGTTTTTGGAGGTGTGGCAATTCCCCGATTCCTTCGATCTCGACTTGCTGGCCGAGAATGCCGCCGGGGTTCCTCATCGATCGGCCTTGTCAGCGTGTGCCTCATTTGCCAGTGATCCGGAGGCGCTGATAAAGCGCGTGCAGGACCTTACCGAGAACCCCAGGGGGAGTGAGCGCTTCGAGATTCCGCTGAAAGACGGAAGGATACTCGATCGCTACTCAACGGGACTTTGGAGTGAAAGCGATCAGTATTTGGGCCGCGTGTGGTTCTTTCGGGACATCACGGAACGCAAGCAAGCCGAAGATATCCTGCGCCACAGTGAACAGAAGTTTCGCCAACTCGCAGAGAATATCCACGAGGTATTTCGGATCATGCCCATCGCGTTGGATGAAACTCTCTATGTAAGCCCCGCGTACGAAGAGATCTGGGGCCGTAGCATGGAGAGCCTTTATCGGAATCCCGAGTCGTGGCGGGATGCCGTCCATCCAGATGACCGGGAACAGGCCGACTATATGGCGGCACATCAACTGCTTGGGGATCCAGTTGAAGTTGAATACCGCATTCAGACTCCTGACGGCCGGCAAAAATGGATTCGCGACCGGGCATTTCCTGTTCGAGATCAAAGCGGCGCATTGATCAGGATCGCTGGTATTGCGGAAGACATCAGCGAGCGCAAACGGGCGGAACAGGCTATCCTCGCCTCTCATGAGTTCGTGCAGTCTACCATCGATGCGCTGTCCTCTTCCATGTGCGTATTAGACGAAACCGGAACGATCATCGAGGTGAATCGCACCTGGAAGGACTTTGCCGTAGCCAATCGCAATTGCCGCATATGCGAGCATTCCGATTTTTCTCAACTGGAAAATCAATTCGGTTCAGGCGCCAATTACCTGGACGCATGCGATCGGGCTGTCGCTAACGGCGCTGCGGAGGCCGCGGAGTTTGCCGCCGGTATCCGAAGCCTGCTGCGCGGGGACATGGAAGAATTCACAAAGGAATATGCATGCCATGCCCCTCGCGAAAGACGATGGTTTGTCGCCAAAGGTACGCGATTCTTCGATCATGGGCTTCCTCGCGTCGTGGTCGAGCATGTCAATATCACCACGCGCAAAGTCGCCGAGGAAGCCATGCGCATGGCCAAGCTGGAAGCCGAAGCGGAAGGAGTACGCGCGAACCTTCTCGCCCGCGAAGCTGAGAGAGCAACAGCGGCCAAGAGCGAATTCCTGGCCAATATGAGTCACGAGATTCGAACCCCGATGAACGGAGTCATTGGCATGACGGGGTTGTTGCTGGATACGGAATTAACCGCCGAGCAACGCCGCTATGCGGATCTCGCCCGCATCAGCGGCGAATCGTTGCTGCAGTTGATCAACGACATCCTCGACTTCTCAAAGATAGAAGCGAAGAAGCTCGAACTGGAGACCATCGATTTCGATCTCCGAAGTCTATTGGACAATCTTGCCTCGATCTTCTCGGCGACGGCGCAGACAAGGGGAATCGAATTCAAGTGCATTGCCGATCCCGCTGTTCCGACCAATCTTCGCGGAGACCCGGGACGGCTGCGCCAGATTCTCACCAATCTGTCCGGCAACGGGATCAAGTTCACGGAAAAAGGGGAAGTGGTGGTTCGCGTCGCGATTGTGGAAGCAGGAGAATCCGATTGCGTACTGCGCTTCTCGGTGCACGATACGGGCATCGGCATTGGGGATGACAAGATCGGCGTTCTCTTCGAAAAGTTCAGCCAGGTAGAGGCCTCCACCACGCGGAAGTATGGCGGCACGGGACTGGGACTGGCTATCTCAAAGCAGTTGGTGGAAATGATGGGTGGATCCATCGGCGTGACGAGTCGGCCGGGCGAGGGATCGGAGTTCTGGTTCACGGCGCGACTGAGATGGGCCCTTGGCCTGGGCGGATATGCCGATACTCAATTGGAAGGCCATACGAAAGCTCGGTTGCACGGGAGGGTCCTGGTTGCCGAGGATAATTCCACCAACCGGGAGGTGGCCTTGGGCATCCTGCGCAAACTCGGACTGCGCGCGGATGCGGTTGTCAATGGCGAAGAAGCGGTAAGCGCGCTTGCGTCCATTCCATACGATTTGGTGCTGATGGATATGCGTATGCCGGTGATGGACGGCATCGAGGCCTCGCGCCGGATTCGCAATCCTGATTCCGCGGTTCTCAACCACGACATTCCGATCATCGCCTTGACAGCCAACGCGATGCAGAGCGACAGAGTGAACTGCATATCGGCGGGCATGAACGACTTTGTGCCCAAACCGATTTTGAAGGGCGCGTTGCGGGATGCGCTGGAGAAGTGGCTGCCCATGTGCGATTCCGCGACCCCGCAAGCGGAGAGTGCATGCAAGCCGGCGAACACGAGCGATGGCGGGACAGAAGTGTTTGATCCGGCAAGCGTGTTGTCCCGCCTGGAGGGGGACAAAGAGCTGGTGCAACTGGTATTCGAGACGTTTCTTGCTGATATTCCACAACAGATTGAGGGATTGAAGGAGTTAGTGGAAACTGGGGATCATGGCGGCGCCGCGCGACAGGCTCACTCAATTCGAGGCGCTTCCTCAAGCGTTGGCGGCGAATCTCTGCGGAAGCTTGCAACGGAGATGGAAAAAGCAGCCGATGCCGGGGATTGGCACATCGTGGTTACCCTCATGGACGAATTGGAACTCCAATACGGTCTGCTCAGGAACGCAATGGAAGGAAGTTTGTCTGTGCACACAAAGGGAAGCTAACTCAGTAACATTGAACAGAAGCTCACAGTCCTCGCGCGTGAGTGATTTGTGCCATTGAAAGGCCTCGACGTCCTGCTGTGCCGCTATCCCTCGGCCGAATTCTGACGATGAACTAGCTGTAGCCCAGTCAAGCGGGATAAGGGAGCATAGGCGATGATTGAGCGGGATTTACGGCTTCTCCGCATTAAGAAAAGACTCATCCTTCAAGTGGCATTCGGACTCCTTTGCAATTTTCTTTTCCTCGCATTCCTGTTCCATCTCAAGGGGCAAGCCTTCATCGCCAATTGGATCCGCATTCTCGCAGCGATGGCGGTTCTAAAATTTGTGCCCATGCTCTTTGTTGAATGGTGGAACTGGAGAATGGCTCGCAGCGCCGTATCCGACATGTGGGCCTTCGGCCAACTCAATTTTGATGAAGTTTCGCGAGAACTGGCTACCCGCAAAGCGATCGAGGCGGATATCAGGGACTCCAAGCCTTACATCGACGTAATGCACGATCAGATCGGCGACTCGCTGACTGAATCCGAGCACGAAGTTGTCGTGGTGATTGAGCAGATCGACACGCTCAACGACAAAAGCCTCAAGCAGAGGGAGCATATCGCGCGATCCATAAAGAGCGCCGGCGACCTGACGAAAAGTACCCAGGTCCGCGTGGAGAACAACCAGGGGATTATCGCCGCGATTGCGATGCAGTTGGAGATTCAAACCACTGAATTCAAGGAGAATTTCGAACGTATTCAAGGGCTGGCCGGAGATGTTCAATCATTGACGCCACTGATCAAGACCATCACTTCCATTGCACAGCAGACGAACCTGCTCGCCCTGAACGCCGAAATTGAGGCGGCGCGGGCGGGGAGCGCCGGACGCGGCTTTGCGGTGGTCGCCTTTGAAGTTAGAAAACTTGCGGTGCTCTCCACCCAGGCGGCCGCCGACATTGCTGGAAAAATTCATGCTACCTGCAAAAGGGTGGACGAGGAAATGACCGTGGCGCGTGCTTCGCTCGAACGGCACGTAGCCGGCAACGCGATGAGTCGCCTGACCTCCGACCTGAGTGAGATGCAAACGGAGTTCTGCAAAAACAGCCAGTTGCTGCTGGACGTGATAACCGAGGTGGATGCGAACTATGCGGAGAATGTGACCCGCCTGTCCGAAGCCTTGGGGCACATCCAGTTTCAGGATGTAATGCGTCAGAGAATGCAGCATGTGCAGGGAGCGCTGATGGAAATGCGCGATCACTTGCTGCAGTTGGCCGAAAGGCCGGATCGCCCAGGCTGGGATGGCCTCTTTGCTATCACTTTTAAAGGACTCCTGGAGTCCCACTTGAGCAGCTACAAAATGGCCAGCCAGACAGCCACCCATCTTGCTGTCACCGGAGGCAATTCTGACAGCGATCTAAGCCATTCAGCGATTGAATTGTTTTGATGTTGATGAAGTTGATTCCTGATAAACGAGGTTCAGCGTCGTTCGGCCTTTGTTGGGGATGGTGGCGGAACGCAGATAATCGGGAGTGTGGACAGCACCCGCAATCTTCCGCTGTTGAAGGATTACCAGGTCTACCTTCGGGTGGAAAAGGGACTGCGGCCGCTTACCTGTGAGGCCTACGATAACGACCTGAAATCCTTTGCCGAGTTCATTGAGGGTCGCCAAGGCGTGCTGGTGACTGCGGCGCAGCAGGATGTGGCGGCTTTCCTCGAGCATCTGCGCAATCATGGAATCGACTCTCGTTCATCCGCTCGCAAACTGAGTTGTCTGCGCGGCTTCTACAGGTGGTTGCTGCTCGACCGCCGTATCCACCACGATCCTACTGTGAATATCGAGTCGCCCAAGGCGTGGAAGGTGCTGCCCAAGTCGCTGGCCGAGAGCGAAGTGGTGGAGATGCTGGATCGTGCCGGCGTGGCCGCATCGCATCCCCAGGCGCAAGCCATTGCTTTGCGGGATAGTGCGATCCTCGAACTCCTGTACGCCGGAGGTCTGCGCGTTTCCGAAGTCACGGCGCTTTCCACCGGCGACCTTTCACTCGACGCGGGACGAGTGCAGGTGCGCGGCAAAGGAGATAAGGAACGCATTGTGCCGTTGGGTTCCACGGCGGTTCAGGCTTTGGAAAAATATTTGCGCGAGGGCCGCCCGCACCTGGCCCGCATCAGTTCATCGCGTAAGTCGAATTCGGCGCGACAGGATGCGACGCGACTCTTCCTTTCGCTGCGCGGAATGCCTCTGACACGCCAATGGATTTGGCACCTCGTGAAAACGGCGAACATCGATGCCAGCCCGCATCGGCTGCGCCACAGTTGCGCAACGCATATGGTGGAGCACGGCGCCGACCTGCGCAGCGTGCAGTTGATCCTTGGGCACGCCGACATCTCGACAACTCAGGTGTATACGCATCTGGCATTGGGCCGGCTCAAAGCTGTGCATCGCATGCATCATCCCCGCGCGACGCGCAACGTCGTGGATTCCGGCACTAACCCGCAAGGCAATCTGGTGATTATGCCCGGAGAGGAAAAGCGATGAGCAGCCAGGTCGTTCCCGCGATTGCACCGTCTCTTGCCTCTCTGGTTGACGACTATCTCAGCGTACTCGCCAATGAGCGGGGCTCATCCATGCACACGCTGCGCGCTTATCGGCGCGAACTGCAGGGCTTTGCGGATTTCATCACTCAGCGCTACGGAACCGACCAGTCTGTGAGTGGAATTGAGCACACACAGATTCGTGCGTATTTAGGCACACTCTACGAACGCGGTCTCTCGAAAGCCTCGGCCGCCCGTGCCCTGGCCGCGGTGCGCAGTTGGTTCAAGTGGCTGGCGAGGGCAGGCTACGTCGACAAGAACGTCGCATCGCTGGTGGCTACTCCGCGTCTCCCCAAACATTTGCCGCGCGTTCCCTCCATTGAGGAGATGAACCGCGTGGTCGACTCGGTGGATGAAGACGCCGCAAGCTGGCCCGCGCGCGACAGGGCCATTCTTGAAATGCTCTATGGCTGCGGCATCCGCAACGCAGAACTGACGGGGCTGAATCTGAAAGATATTTACTGGGCCAATGAAGCAGTCCTGGTTCGAGGCAAGGGGCAGAAGCAGCGCTATGTGCCCCTCGGCGACGCGGCAGCTCAGGCACTTCGCGCGTATATTGCCGAGCGAACGGCGCGGCTGGCTGCGGGCGGTAAGGCAAAAGGAAACGCAACACCCGCGCTCTTCTTGAACCTGCAATTACGCGGTCTCGGAAAGCCCGGCGGTGAAGCGCGGCTAACTGTCCGTAGCGTGGGAAGGATCGTGAAGCGCATTGCGATTCTGCGTGGTCTTTCCGCGGACGTGCATCCGCATACGCTTCGCCACGCCTTCGGCACACATTTGCTGGAAGAGGGCGCTGACTTACGCGCGATTCAGGAATTGCTGGGCCACGAGCGGCTCTCCACAACGCAGCGCTACACGCAGCTTACGACCTCGCAGTTGACGCAGGTCTACGACCGGACACATCCAAGGGCTCGATAGTAGCGAACGAAGCAGGAAGCTTAACTATTTCTCTGCAGCGGATGCCATGGCAGCGCGGCCAGGCAATGCGTCGCATAGTGCCAACGCAAGCAATGGATAAGCCGTTCCGCTGTAGGTGATGAACTGCCAGCCATCGCGATTCAACGACCGCGTATACCATCTCCCGGAGGAGCGCTGATTAGTGAGTAGCCAAGACACTCCGCGCTGAATTCGAGGGTCACTGGAAGGAACGCCGGCCTTACGAAGCGCGATGATGGCGAGGCCCGTCATGTGTCCGTCGCTGGGTGGATCGGAAAGCTCCAGTTCCGCACGGAGCTTCTCCGCGCGATTGCCCTTGCCCCACTCTTCTGGTTGAGCAAAGGTTCTGATCGACCATCCGCCATCGGCCTTCTGATGGCTCAGGATCAACTGAATCAACTGCTGCTGCCGCGCGGCGCCGAGCAGGCCAGGGAGTTCCGTTGAAGCCCACAGCAAGTCCGTTCGATCGTAATCGCCTTGCAGCTTGCTCTCCGAGCGCAAGAGTTTTTCGAGCAACAAGATCTTGGCTTCAATCGGCTTGCCGCGCTGCTGTGCCAGCCATCCCGGCGCATTGCCTATAGCCCGCGCCGCCACGGTTGCCAACTGGTAGTCCTTGGACTCAAGCGGCGGATTGTTGTCGTCGCTGATCGTCCAATCGCCATCGGCGCGTTGCAGCCGGAACATCATGTCGAGTGCCTCTGCAGTCTCCGGCGACAGGTGATGCGTCACGTTCGCATCCCAGATCGCCAGTCCCGCCGCCACATATACTTCCTGCGTTGCATCCAGTTCAGGCCGCAGATCCGCTGGATCGGTAGCCTGCTCTTCGCGAAGCGTAGCGACAAAAAAATCGCGAAGCTCCTTTTGCGGCTGACCGAGCTGCGGAGTGAGCAGAGGCCGCACCACCATGTACGAACCGTTGGTGTGGCAGGCCACGCATTTCCAGTCTTGCGTCCATGCCAGCGCCCCCTGCTCCATGTAGTCCACGGCCAGTTGCGGAGAGAAAGGAATCTTGTTCTCCGCCGGCGAAGGGCGAGCATACGTCACTGTTTTCAAGTGGTACTGATACCGGAACGGAACCTGCCACGCTGCATCTTTGTTTGTGCGCCGCAGTTCCACCGGCACCGAATGGTGATCGAAAGTCAATGTGCCGCGAAGCTCTGACCGGTCGGCACTGAGCTTGCCAATGTATTCACCCTTGCCGCCGGTGAGAGTCAATTTCAGATCCGAGCCATTCAGAACCACGGAGTCAACGTGCAAATCATCGTGGAGAAACTCCACATAAAATCCAGGAGCTTCCCAACCACCCCGATCGTTCTTCGCAATCTGAAGAACCATCCGGCGCGCATCTGAATCCACGTTAAATGTCCCCTGCCACGTGTCAGCAATATCCTGCGCAACCATCGGACTCGCCGAAAGCACGGCAACTGTAATCAGGCTGAATGTTCGCATTCTCATCGGCGATGTCCTTACGCTGCGGAAGCCATCCGCCATAAATGTTCGCATGTTAGAAGCTGATTTTCCGATTCGGATACCAGGTGAGCTGGATGTTTGTGGTCGTGACCGTCTGCTGTCCGGGAAGATAAATTGGGGCCTTGTAGTGCTCATAGGCGAAGCTTCCGTTCACCTCAAAATCCTTGCCAATGCGCTTCACCACCTGGAAGTCGATGTCGTTGAGGGTGGTTCCATACTCAACGGCCTGGTTGATGGTGGGGGCCGGGGCTTCAATAAAGTCCTTCGCCGCCTTCTGAGCACGCGTGCTGACCTGTATCCACTCATTCCCACTGAGGTGATAAGTGATCCATGCCTGGCCGCCCTTGTCTTCGCGGCCGATCCAGTCGCCGAAGAGCTGGCCGTTATTGGTGTAGCCCTGCCGCTGAATCCCTTCAAAGTACATGAACTCGCCGTAAACGCTGCGTGCAACCGGTGGGTCGGATGAAATACCTTCCACCCGCAGGTCCAATTTTTGAAGTCCAGGCACATGGGAGAGATACAAGCCAGGCCGCCATGAGGCACGCCTGGGTGCATCCACCGGAGAAACATCATCGTGCAATTCAGAGTCGCAATAAAGCGTCAGCCATTTGCGAAGGTAGGGAAGGCGATAAGAAAAGTCGAATGCAGCGAAGCGGGCGCCGGGATCCTGTCGGCTGTTTTTGATTGCGCCAGTAGTGTTCGCGGTGCTGAAGAAACTCTTGAGGAAAGTGTGCAGGGTCACTGGCGTGTGGCCTTTGCCGCCCCAGATGGCGCTACGCTGAAAGCCTAACTCAATATTCTCGGTTGGTTTGAAACTGACCTTCTCAGTATGAAGCCAAGGGTCCAGGGGATAAGTGTGGCCCTTCAGCGGACCGATCAAAAATTCGTAGCGGAATGGCCCCGTGAGCTTCGAGAGTCCGGGAACGTAAAGCGGTTCAACGCGATTGATGCGGAACGAGTAGATATTCTCAGCGTTGTTGGAGTAGGCCATGCCGCCACCCACTCCGGGTCCGAGCCAGTCATCCTGTTTACCGAATGAAATCTCGTGGTTCAGGTAGTTCGCGCTGACGTACGCCTCCATCACGCGGCCTTGCGTGGCTGTAGCAATCGGCCCATACGGAATTGTGCCCTGTGCATTGAGCGGGAGTGGCGTGCATCCGGTCTGCGAGCCCCAGCAAGTGGGGGTGAAGTAGTCCAATGTGCCATCCAGCGAGGCCAGCGTTTGGGTCAGCGCTGCGGAGTAGCCCTCCGCTGAAGGCGCACCCTGAAATTCACTGCGGACGTAAAGCACAAACCTGCCTGCGGCCGCATAGCCGCTGGCGCCGGAGTAATTATTGAATCCGTTGCTGTAAGGGCGCCCGTAGTCGTTCACAATGGTCGAACCCAGGTGGTAGCTGTCACGGAGCGGCGTTCCGCTGATACCCCGCATCACGGAGTAGGCCGATTCGAAGCGAGCATCGGGTCCGTTCGGAGGGCAAAGCCCCTTGGCATCCCCGTGAAGCTCGCGAATCAGCGCTTCGTAGATTCCCTGAGCTTCATCAACGGCAGGTCCTGAGGCATCGGGGTCCTTGATTTGCGCGCTGGCATTGTCGAGCATGTGGTCAATGCTCGAACGTGTCCAGGGCCGCATGCCGAGATACACGTCATCGATAAATCCGAGGGAATAAAGCCGAAGAACTGCCGGATACACCCAGCTGTCGACCGGAATATAGGGGGAATCCAGCTGCGACGGTTCGCAGGCACTAGCGGGTGTGATGGGAACCTGAGAGACCAATGTCGGTCCGTGAACCGCGCCCGGTTCTTCCGCCAACAGGGTTTGTGTGCCAACCAGGGTTACGATCGAGAGACCTAAGTAAAAGACTGCACGGCGGATGGCAGGGAGTTCAATCGAAACTCGGCTCACCTTCATGTCCTCACTTTATCATCAGGGCATTGTCCAGCCGTGTCCGTTGCAGCGCCTGGATCAAAGCTTTAGACGTGAAGGAGTTATAGCGGTTTCAGGATTGCTGCACCCCAGGGGCAAATGCGTCGAGTCGATGCGACCTCAAAGAGCGGCGACCCCGCACAAAGCTGGAAAGGGCACACTTATCCTGGAACCGCTCTAGATGCCGGGAGCAGAGAGGCGAATCTTGCCATCGGCGGATTTCACTGCAGCGTCCAACTCCGAACGAAAGCTGGCTGTAATTTCAGCCTTCGTTGACCGCTTGAATAGTCCCTTGCGGTCGAGGTACTTCTCCATATTCAAAAGCGGATTCCGGGTTGCGTCTGCGCCCTGCCAGTGCTGGCACTCGATGAATGTTGGCCCGAAGCCTTGTCTCGCGTGGGCGATAGACTCAGAAGCCACTCGATACACCGCGACCACATCACATGCGTCGACGGTCATGATGGGGAAGTCCAGCGCCGGGATCTTGCGGGGCTTCCAGCAGAGAAAGATCGTTGGTGGACGATGGAGCGACGCAAGTCGTAGCGCCTCAGTCCAGGAGTGCTGTTCTGCATCGCCACCGCCGGAGACGACGACGCTGATCTTCTTGGTGTCCTTTTCTTCTCCCTCAGCGGTGGTCACATAAGGCGCAGGCCTGGCTTTTCGCAGAATCCGAAACAGCTTCGCCAACGGCGTGCCCTGCACAAACAAGGGAATGAGGTCCATCGGCGGAGCAACAAGGTCATCGTCTGAAAGCGTGTCCATCAGCACACCTGCGATGGCCGCCTCGCGGCCCCTCGCGGGCAGTGCGACATTTCCGGCAGCCTGCAGATGCGTACACTCAGTGCGGATACGCTCGTCGAGCAGGCGGCATTTCACCATGGTGGCATAAAGCTGCAGCAGCTTTTGGTTCGAAATGAGGGAGAATCCGTCCTGCGCGGGCGTAGATTCGCCGGGAGCCGAGGATACGGATCCTGCGGCAAGTAAATTTTGCTTGCTTTTCGGGGGCATCTGCTGGGGTATATCTCCGCTTAGTGGGATTGTATACGGCTTAGCCAGAATGCCCGCGCCTGGACCACTGGCAATGTCATTAAACGTGCTCCAGACACTCATTTTGTCTGCACAGTCTTTCTTGTTACTATTAGGGAGCACATGAACCGCGCTACCCACAGCCGCTCCTGTTGTTGCCTGTCGATCAAATTCGACGGGTGTCCGCGCTAATCTCCGATCGCTTTCCAAGCCAGATTGAGAAAAATGCACCCGTAGCTGAACAGCCGGGTACGTCATCATTGTGTGCCGGCCTTCAGCAAATCCCCTGAGAGGTCAGCCATGCCGGTCGCCGAAAACGAAACCCCCTTACCCCAGACCCGACCCAGCGATGCCGTTTCGCGAGATTCCGGTCACCTGGGCCATCTGCGTCTGCTTGAAGCGGAAAGTATTCATATCCTGCGCGAGGTGGCATCCGAGTTTGAGCGCCCGGTAATGCTCTATTCCATCGGCAAGGACTCCTCGGTGATGCTGCGGCTGGCGCAGAAGGCGTTTTATCCGGGGCCCATTCCATTTCCGCTTCTGCATATCGACACGGGTTTCAAGTTTGAGGAGATGCTGACCTTTCGCGACAACATGGCTCGGGAGGTTGGAGCAAATTTGCTGGTGTGGCGCAATGAAGGCGCGATTGCAGCCGGAACCAACCCGGTCGCGCTCGATACAAAGCGCTGCTGCGGCTTGCTGAAGACGCAGGCCCTGCTGGATGCGCTGAAGCACTACAACTTCAATGCAGCATTCGGGGGCGCTCGCCGCGATGAAGAGAAGTCGCGAGCCAAAGAGCGGATCTATTCGTTCCGCGACGCCGCGGGGCAGTGGGATCCGAAAAACCAGCGTCCTGAGCTTTGGAGTCTCTATAACGCACGCATTCATCCGGGCGAAAGCATACGCGTCTTTCCGCTCTCAAACTGGACGGAGATCGATGTGTGGCAATACATCCACGAAGAAAACATTCCGATTGTGGATTTGTATTTTGCCAAAGAGCGTCCCATGGTGGTGCGCGGCGACGCTCTAATTCCCACCGAGCAGGCGTTTGTAATCCTGCCTGGAGAAAAGCCGCAGATGGTAAAGTCGCGGTTGCGGTCGCTTGGATGCAGTCCTTGCACGGGAGCGATCCGCTCCGATGCTGAGACGATTCCGGAGATCATTGCGGAACTGATTTCGTTTCGTTCCTCAGAGCGGGCCAATCGCGTGATCGATCACGACCAGGACGGGTCAATGGAAATCAAGAAACGGGAGGGCTACTTCTAAATGGGAGCTCTCACCGTTCCAGGTTTTTCGATTGACGAGTTTCTCCGCCAGGAGCGCGGGAAGGACCTGCTGCGTTTCTCCACGGCGGGCAGCGTGGATGACGGCAAGTCGACCCTGATTGGCCGACTCCTGTATGACACCCAGAGTGTCTATGATGACCAGGTGCGGTCGATCGAGGGGAAGGGAACCACCGCCCCCGGCCAGATTGATTTCGCGCTGCTCACAGACGGGTTGCGAGCGGAGCGCGAACAGGGAATCACGATTGATGTTGCCTACCGCTATTTCTCGACTGCTCGCCGCAAGTTCATCATCGCGGATACACCCGGCCACGAGCAATACACACGCAACATGGCTACCGGAGCGTCAACCGCGGATGCGGCGGTGGTGCTGATCGATGCCGCAAAGGGAGTGCTCATCCAGTCACGGCGGCACGCATACATCGCGTCGTTGCTGCGGGTGCGGCATGTGCTGGTGGCCGTCAACAAAATGGACCTGGTCGGTTACAACGAGAGCGTATTTCGTGCGATCGAACGAGACTTCACTGCAGTTCTCGACGAAATTGCGGCGGACACCGGCAATCCTGTTGAGGCAATCTTTGTTCCCGTCAGTGCGCTCATGGGCGACAACATCGTTCACAGTTCGAAGACGATGCCGTGGTACGAAGGCCCCTCGCTACTGGGCTTGCTCGAGAGCCTGCCGTCGTCAGTAGACACGCGTAACGCCCCGTTTCGGTTTCCCGTTCAGCGCGTAGTTCGCCCCGATGCAGCCTTTCGCGGCTTCGCCGGGCAAATTGCTTCAGGCACAGTCCGTCCAGGCGACGAGATCACCGTATTACCTTCCGGTCGAAGCGCCGCGGTTGAGCGCATTGTGACTTGGGACGGAGACCTCCCCGAGGCCACTGCGCCTTTGTCTGTAACCCTGGTGCTCGATCGTGAACTTGATATCAGCCGAGGCGATTTGATTGGTTCCTCACAGACCCCGGCCACCGTGACCAAGGGTCTGCAGGCCTCGCTCGTATGGATGGATCAGCAGCCGCTCAAGCGGAATCATCGCTATCTGCTGAAGCACACAAGTCAGACGGCGCCCGCTCTCGTAACGTCCATCGAGCACCGCACCGACATCGGCACGCTGGCGCATCAGGCGGCAGAATCGCTGGAGATGAACGGCATTGGCGTAGTGACGGTGCAGCTTCTCCGGCCAATTGCAGTGGATCTCTACGGCAAGAACCGCTCCACCGGCGCATTCATCTTGATGGACCCGCAGACCAACGCAACCGTGGCTGCGGGAATGATCACCTCAGTTTCGGGCGATGGCGACGGCCGCTCTGTCGCTGGGGTGGGTCCGGTTACGGCCAATGAACGCGCTGCACGCTGGGGACATCGCGGCGCTCTGCTTGAGATGTGCGGTCCAGCGGAGTTGATCGACAAGGTCGAGCGATCGCTTTTTCAGCAGGGAATGATCACTTCGCGCATCGACACGCGCAATGAACTGTTCCGTCTTCATCCCGGAATGCTCGAAAGCATTGTCAAGCTGAAAATTCAGTCTGGCTTCCTTGCCCTTATCGCCGCTGCGAACGACAGCGACAAACTGACAGTAAGGGTGGAAACGCATCAGGCATCGGTGAGCGCAACCGAGCCGGAACATGCGATCCAGGCCGTTCACAATCTGTTGACACGTGCCGGAATCGTGAAGACGTCCGAGAGCACCGATTGGGAAATTTAGAACGCGAGAGGAAGTAGCCCCATGAGCATTGCCGAAATCGCATCGCGAGTGAATGTGAGGTTGGATGAGGTGCGGACTGCGCTTGCCGCCGAGGTAACCGGCAGCGGAGATGTTTGCCTCACGTGCAGCTTTCAGGCTGAAGACGTCCTTCTCACGAAGCTGGCGCTGGAGCTGGATAAAAACATCCCGATTCTTTTTCTCGACACCGGTTATCACTTTCAGGAGACCTACACATATCGCGATCAAATCGCGCGCGAGTGGAACCTGAACCTCATCAATCTTCTTCCAGAAAAAACAGTCGCCGAGCAGGAGGCAGAGCGTGGCTTGCTCTATCAGTCAGCGCCGGACCAGTGCTGCAAACTGCGCAAGGTGGAACCGCTCTTCAAGGCCGTAGCAGGCTATCGAGTATGGCTTACCGGGTTGCGCAGGGAGCAGGCGAAGAGTCGCGCAGCGCTTGAAGAATCGGCCCTGTTCACGCTTCCCGGCGGGCAGCAGGTGCTGAAGCTTGCGCCCCTGGCTGGGTGGACGACGCAGGAAGTTTGGTACGCCTGCGAAGAACTCTCGATTCCGCTGCTTCCGCTGTATGCGCGTGGATACTCATCCATCGGCTGCGAGCCATGTACCTCGCTTCCACTGGATCCAAATGATCCGCGATCGGGCCGCTGGTCCGGCCGCAAGGTCGAGTGCGGAATTCACATTGAAGCAGCACCGGCAAATTGAGAAGGTCGCAGGGAAGCTGAGGGTTTTATGCAGTACGTCATTGGATTTTTGATTGCACTATTTATCGCACTCACGGGTGTGGGTGCAGGCACGGTTACAGTGCCGGTGCTGGTCCTGTTTCTTGGAGTCCCTGCGCCTGTCGCGGTTGGTATCGGGTTGATGTTCGCCACAGCCGTCAAGCTCATCCTGGTCCCCTCGCAGATTCTCCGCCGCAATGTAGCCTGGCGCACCCTTGCCTACATGCTTTCGGGCGGAGTACCGGGCGTAATCGTGGGATCGCTTTTTTTGAAGCACCTGGTTACCGCAGGCCCGCAAACATTGCTGAATGCGCTGCTCGGCGCGATTCTGGTGACGACGGCGAGCTGGCAGATTTATGTATTCTTTCGGCCATTGAAGCAGGATACAAACCAAAAGGACCGCAGCCCACTGCTGGCATGGCTCATGTTGCCGGTTGGCGCGGAGGTTGGCTTTTCCTCCGCCGGCGCGGGCGCTCTGGGATCCGCAGCTTTGCTCAGCCTGACGCCCCTGCTGCCTGCGCAGGTAGTGGGCACCGACATTGCCTTCGGGTTCCTCATCTCGCTCATTGGCAGCGGAGCGCATTGGTTCTCGCACACTGAGAATATGGATTTACTGATTCATCTGATTGAAGGCGGCGTGGGCGGCGCAATCGTCGGCACCATCGTCAGCACACGCGTTCCGCGTCGGCAATTGCGGTTTGCGCTCTGGGTCTGGCTGCTGTTTCTTGGCGGGCAGTTCCTGGTAAACAGCTATCAGGCCTGGGCTGCGCCGCAAAATGCGCAGCCGAGCCCGACGCATCTTGCCAAAACAAATTAGGCGTGCCAACAGCGTGCAGAATCATCCTCACGGCGGTCAAGGTCGCCTGATCGAAGCCCCACTATTCCGTTGAGTAGAACGCCAGCATGAAACGATAGTAAGACCACAGATCGACCTTGGAAGACATCTCGTACGTCGCGTGCATGGACAATAACGGGATGCCCACGTCGAGAACTTCCATGTTGCGCATGGAGAGAAATCCACCAATGGTGCCGCCGCCACCCACATCCACGCGGGGCGTCTGGGTCTGCCATGCGATGTGATTGCTGTCGAGGATGTGCAGGACGCGGGCGGTGAATTCGGAGTTGGGATCAAAACCCGCGCCATACATTTTTACGGCGACTCCATAACCCACAATGGCGGAGTTCGAGTTCTCTGAGTTCTGCGGAAAAATGGGATTGACGCCGTCGTTGGTATCGGCCGAGAGCACTTCGGCATGTGCCAGTGCATTGCGAACATCCAGTGCAGTCGCGGGTTTGGCCTGCGCATCAATCAGCGCAGTGAATGCCGAATCAAGGAACTGCGAGCCTGCCCCAGTGTCATTCACTGAACCAACTTCTTCAAAATTGGTGATGTAGGCCAAGGCCGTTTCGCGCGGAGTTCCCTTCAGATCAAACAGAGACCGAGCAGCAGAATATGCGGAAAGCTTGTCGTCCTGACCCCACGAACCAACCAGGCCAACATCAATTCCCACATCCGCGGGCTGCGTAGCCGGAACCAACTCAAGTTCCGCAGCAACCAGGTCTTCATCGCGAATGTTGAAACGCTGCCGCAGCGTAGCCATCACCTGGTCGGCGACGGAAGAATCCGCGCCAGGAATACTGCCCACCACGGGATTCATCTCTTCGCCGGAGAAAACCTCAGTGTACGTGCGGGTGCGCAGCAAGCGGTCGGAATGCGGCGCAGCGTCGGGAATGACGAAGACGGGATCCCCAGGTGCGAATCCGATATTGATGTCGATATGCCGTCCGTCCACCGTGTCAATGTGGCCCACAAGCGCCATGGGCAGGTTGGCCCACTGGTAACGCTTAAGTCCGCCGTATGGGATTGTCTTGAGCAACGCCACCGAGCCGGGCGCATTCACCACAGGCCGGGCCTTCAGGTTGATATGCGGTGAATCCTGATGAGCGGCAACCATGCGTGACCCCGACTCGATCGGATTGGTGCCGATCACAGCGAACAGCACGGCGCGTCCGCGATTGCTGAGGATCAGCCGCGCACCCGGCTTCACCTGCGATGGCGAACTGAAGTCCTCGAATCCGGATGCGTGCGCGAGACGAATCAGTTCGGCTGCAGAGAGCGCGGCCGACTTGGCATGACGCATGTAGTCCTTGTAAGGCTCGGCAAACTGCATCACCTGGCTCTTCTGTTCAGGAGTCAGTGTGAGCCATGCCGATTTTGCTGCGACCTTGCCGGCGTCATTGCCCGCATCTTTAGTTTGGGAAGAACAGGTGAGTGAGAGCGCAGCGAGGACAATTGCGGAGGGCAGAGTAGAAGTGAAACGCATGCCTGAATATAGCTCGCAATCCAACGGCATGTCATCTGAATTTGAAGTTGTGGGTCGTGCCCGCTGGCTACTTCGTTATTTCGGAGACTTCGCGTTCAGCAACAAGCTTGCGAGCGCTGCTGACAGAATTGTGCCATCAGAAGTTGGCGTCGCATGATGTCATTTGCCGCCGCAAACACAGTTCCTGAATCCATCGGCAGTTGCATGGTCCAGGGTGCACACGTACCCCTTCCAAAGCGGTCCCAGAGGTATGGGAGAGTGGCCCTTGAAAAAATGAGTCTGGTACGCAAGACTCTCCGTCCCCGTCCCGGAAGCGTCTGCGCGCAGCCGCCCAATCAAGTCGGCAAGTGTCTTAGCGGAGAAGGCAGCTTCTCCATAGGTTTCCTTGAAGTCGTATTCTTTCGACCACGCCGTATCTGCGCCGGTAGAGTTCGACGCGTCAAATACCGTATAGTCCATCAACATTGCCAAGAAGGGCGCCACCTTGCCCACGGTGAACGACGGAATGTTCCCGCTAACGGGCGAGATGGAAGCCACCACCTTCATGGGAACGCCCGCATCTCCGCTTCCCAGCAGATGAATTTCATCCATGTGCGTATGTCCAAATAGCGCAAGCCTCACCACATCCGCATGGCCAACTAATGCATTGGCCAACGCGTCTGACGATAGATAGCCTTCCACCTGTCCACCGGCACACAGCCCCATCGCATTCGCAATCGCGGCCCTGGGATTGATAGCTGGTGGGACATGGCCCAGTACCCATACGCGCTCGCCCTTCTGCCTCGCATTGTCCAATTGGCTGTTCAACCATGCCAGTTGTTCCTGCGCGCCTTTCTGGTCGGACTCGTCCGCTTCGCAGTTGGCAAATTTCGACATCATATATATGTCGTCCAACACAAGCAGGCGCGTGTCTCGCATGGGACCAGCCATGGTGATCGCATAGTAACCGCCCGACTCGTAAGTCGCCAGTGCCTGCTTCCGTTCCGCCGAGTTAATCCCGACAAGCCCGTCGATCATTGCCTCCGCAGTGGCCTTCAAATAGGCATCGTGAACATCCAAGCGGTTGTGGTTGCAGCGGGAATCATTGTTGCCCAGCGCGATGTAAACGGGGATTCCGGCAAAAACCGCCTCAACCTGCTTCATCACAAACACGGTCGTCTTTTCGGCGAATCCCGCCGATAAAGATTCGTCGTCGGCCGTCGACTTCGGAAGCTTCAAGGCCGCGCGGTAGCGGCAGTCGAGATCGTGCACCAGTAAATCCCCGCTGACTGTGACAAATCGCGCATTACCTGCCTGCGCCTTCGCCGCCTGCAAGCTGCTTGCTAGCAGCGCATAGGGCGCATCAGTCAGTTGCTTCGCCTTGCACGCCTTCTGCACCGCGGCAAAGTCCGCCTCCTGCGTGGCTGAATCCGGAGCGCGCAAAATTGCCGCCCACTCCTCCACAGGCGCCTTGACCAATTGCGGTACCTTCGCCGGATCGTGAAATGGGTCGAGGTGTAGATCGCTCAGCATGACCACGTCGACGGTCGAAACTAGCTGTGCAGGGTTCGTCTCGGCTACTGCATTCACGGTTAGCAATCCGGCCATTCCGCATACACCCAAAAGCCCACCGAACCAAACGCGCAGCCAACTATAAATACTCATTCGAGTTCCGGATTTCAACATTTTCAGCGAGACCTCAATTTCGAATTGCATTTATTGTCCAGCTTTGGATTCAACAGAGGATGAATTTGCAGGCGGAGCGTTGCCGTGAAAGCTCTCCGGAGGACCCAGATAACTTGGCAGAAGTTGTTCGTGTTCGAGCACGATCCGCTCCAGCACCACTCCTGGATCAACCATCCAGATATTCAGCGTATGGTATCCCGCAGTGGAAATAGACAATGGAATCGAGACTTTCCTGACTCCGTCGCTCACTGCCTGTTGCCAATCATTCTGGGTGTTGTGCTCAAGAGCATCGACGACTGTCCGGGGACCATCGTCAATAGAAACCGCAAAGCGCAATCCTCGGCCGGGAACAAAGTTTAAAGTTGGAGCAAGGATCGCTTGCATTGTGAAACTGCCAGAGTCATAGAGATACATGCGGTATTGAAGACCCGCCTGCGATTGCATGTTGCTGCTCGCCGTAACGGGAAAAATGGTCATCGCCGAGCGCGTCTGACCATAGCCTGGCAGTTCCTGCCAATGTGTAGCAAGGTCCGCTGAGCGACCAGTAGTGTCCGCAGCCTCGATCGCAACGTAGCCATCGCTCTCAACAAATCCTTCTGCATCCTCACGTGTGATTGTCGGCAGCCGCAGGGTGTGTAAAGGCACCACGAACGGCAGCGCGCCGTCCTGTATGACGGTAATACTCCCTTTCGCAGCCCTAGCTGGCGCCGTGCTCCAGTCCACATGCACTTGAAGTGCAAGATCCTCGTTGCTCACCGCACCTGAACTTTGGCTGACAACAATCCACGGGTCGCTCACGGAGACCTGAAAGCTAACGGGAGTTACCCCGCGATTGAAAAGCGTTATGGCGCGGGTCTGCTGTGCTACCGAGTCAAATTGGCCAAGCGACGTCCGATGACCTGCACTGCCCTCGATCGCAATGCCGAGACTTGCCTTGCCTGCGGGCTGCACTTCAGTTACCGCGGGCATGGTATTCAGCGGCGGCTCGTTCCAGAACGTGTAACCGATATGCGTCTGGTCCATCATGTGGTTCCATTTGCCGTCCAGCAGCTTGTGGTTGTATTGGTCGCTGAGTTCCGCGTCCTTCGCAAAAAGCGCTCGCGCCTGGGCAGCATAATCATTGGCGCTCACACGTCCCTCCCGCGCGAATAGCGCATTGCGCGCAGCTGCAATGTATAACTCCGTGAGATTAGCGCATGCATCCACGGGATATTGCACAAGCTCGAAGTAAGATGCGCGCTCATCCTGCGGTAACTCACCGGCAAGCTTATCGACCTTCTCCGCCAGCTCACGCCACTCCCGGTCCACACGATTCGCTTCTCCATAGCTTGTAAGGCTGAAGGTGGATGGGTCAATCTGTTCAGGCTTCCGGCGGGAATTGTAGCGTGTGTAGTCCTCAACTGCCGACGCAATGTCCGCGGCATGTTCCGGTCCAAACTCTCGCGTCGCCCAAAGGTGCGTGTACTCATCCAAATGGTCCTGGTCAAAGCGCCCAGGCGTGCGTGCCATGGTCAGAAAAAACTCGATTGGGAACTCCATCGGCTTCAGATCACCCACATTCACCACCCAAATGCGATCCGCGCCATAGTTCAGCGCCAGGTTCATCTGCTCCCACACTTTGGGGAGATAGTTGGTATTCAGCCACTTATACGACCGAGGATCGCCAACATAGTCGAAGTGGAAATAAATGCCAGCGCCGCCGGTCCGCTTCCGTTCTTCCGCAGTCGGCAGTCGCCGAAGGTCGCCCCAGTTATCGTCAGACCACAGCAATGTAACATCATCCGGCACGCGCATGCCGTTGTCATAGTACCCTTGGACCTCCTTGTAAAGCGTCCAGACCTGCGGGACCTTCGCCAGATCCGAATTGACGGTTTCCTTGAGGATCTGGCGCTGCTCGGCGACGATCTTCTCCAGCAACTCAGCATTGGCGGAAGCCGACATCGGTGTGTCGTTCACACCGCGCATACCCAACGTCACAATCTGCTCGTAACTCTTGTCCCGCTCCATGCCCGCACGCCAGAAAGCATCGATCCGATCGTTATTCTCTGCATAATTCCACGGGCCATCCGCGTGCTTCCACTCCTTCTCCGCGCGCATCATGGGTTCCTCGTGCGAAGTGCCCATCACGATGCCATACTCGTCCGCAAGCTTCGCGCTCAGCGGGTCGTCTGCGGCAAATGAGCTATTCCACATCGCCGGCCATAGATAGTTCGCCTTCAGCCGAAGCAGTAACTCGAAGACATGCACATAAAACTTCGAGTTATAGCCACCGAACTTCTCGTTCACCCAGCCAGTAAGTGCGGGTGCTTCGTCATTCAGGAAGATACCTCGATACCTGACCGCGGGAACGGGCTGAATATGCCGCCCAGGTTCGACATACAGTGCGTCCTGATGAGCAACGCGAACATCGGCCCACCAGTACCATGGCGAAACGCCTATTTGTTCCGATAGATCATAGATGCCGAAAATCGTGCCCCGCTTGTCGCTTCCCGCAATCACCAGGCCTCTTGCCACCCCAGGCATGGGGTGCTCGACAATCGTGGACACCGCTGATTCCCATTGACCCGCAACTCCGCTAACGTCGAGCTTGCCGCGACGGATGAGGTCATCAATCAGCGGGCTTCTGCCAATGGTGCCGATCAGCACAGCATCAGCAAGGTGCAGTCCTGTGGAAGAATGCACCAAACTGGGTCTAACCCCCGTAACGCGCTCGATGTCTCCGCCAAGATCGCCTGCCGCGCGGACCACCCCCGGCCAATCGCTATCGCTAACCACCAGTGGGACTTCATGTCTACCTTCGACCAGTGCGACCGCACCTGCCGCGGAATGATTCGAAACGTAGCGGGCGTCCCCAAGAGCGAATGTCCGAAGTGGGGCCATCGCAAGGGCCAGTGCAACGACGATGTGGATAGGACGGATGCAGTGCATCAAGTTCATCAAATTGACCTCTTGCGGCAACTGCGCCAGTTTATCGCGAACGGATGCCTTGTGGAACCGTACGCCTCGCAGCAATGAAACTCCGGGCTGCCACTTCAGCTAAAATTCATCCCATGTCCGGGAATGACGCGCGCCCTCGATTGATCCAGGTTGTCGACTCTCACACCGCCGGTGAGCCAACGCGCGTGGTCATCGCCGGCGGCCCCGACTTGGGAAACGACGCGCTCCCGAATCGGCTTCGGCGATTTGGCGCGGACCACGACGATTTCCGCTCGGCAGTTGTGAACGAGCCCAGGGGATCGGATGTGCTGGTAGGCGCGCTCCTCTGTGAGCCCGTGGACAGTACTTGCGCAACCGGGGTGATCTTTTTTAACAACGTCGGATATCTGGGCATGTGTGGACACGGTACCATCGGCGTGGTCGCCACGCTCGCTCACCTGGGTCGCATCAAACCGGGAGAACACAGGATTGAAACGCCAGTGGGCACAGTCCGCGCCATACTCCATGCAGACTGCAGAGTCACGGTGGAGAATGTGGTGAGTTACCGCCACAAGGCAAACGTCGCAGTAAAAGTCCCCAGGTTCGGCACCGTCACCGGCGACATTGCCTGGGGAGGAAACTGGTTTTTCCTGATTGAGAATTCGCCACTCGCAATCAGTCTTGAAAACGCGGAACGCCTCACCGAGTTCAGTTGGGCAATCCGCAACGCGCTGCGGGCCAGCGGAGCGACAGGAGCGAACGGCGCGGAGATCGACCACATTGAAATCTCCCATCCTGCCCAGGCTTCGGGGATCGATAGCCAGAACTTCGTCCTGTGCCCCGGCAAGGCCTATGACCGCTCACCTTGTGGCACCGGGACCAGCGCCAAGCTGGCTTGCCTGGCGGCGGATGGCAAACTTGCTCCAGGCCAACTGTGGCGGCAGGCCGGCATTCTTGGCACAGTGTTTGAAGGCTCGTATGAAATGCGCGATGGCAAGCTCATCCCCAGCATTACCGGGACCGCGTTCATCACCGCCGAGTGCCGTCTCATTCTAAGTCCCGGCGATCCGTTTCCCGCGGGCATACGTCCATGAGCGAGACCTGGGATGTAGTCATAGTGGGCGCGGGAATTGTGGGCGCCGCCTGCGCCTTTCAGTGCGTAAGCCGGGGAATGCGAACAGCCGTCGTGGAAGCCAAAAGCATAGGCGGCGGAGCCACAGCGGCGGGCATGGGCCACATCGTCGTGATGGACGACTCGCCCGCGCAACTGGCCCTTACACATTATTCGCAGTCCCTGTGGCAACACTTAGCTACCGTTCTGCCGGCAAGCGTGGAGTACGAAAAATGCGGAACGCTCTGGGTGGCAGCAGACGACGAGGAAATGCAGGAGGTACATCGCAAGAGCGAGGTGTACGCCGCCGCAGGTGTCGCAACTGAAATCCTCGACGGCCCAATGCTGGCAGACGCCGAACCGCAACTGCGCAGACCCCTTGCAGGCGCACTGCTTGTGCCTTCAGATGCTGTTTTGTATCCCCCATGCGCAGCCGGATATCTTATGGACGAGGCCCTCCGTCTCGGCGCGCAACTCTATCGGCGAAAGGTCCTTTCCGTGCACTCCGGCGAAGTGCGGCTTGATGATGGCACTCAACTGAACTCAACGCACATCGTCATCGCCAGCGGTGCGGATGCTTGTGACCTGCTACCGGCATTGCCGATCAAGAAGCGCAAAGGGCACCTGGTCATCACGGATCGATACCCGGGATTCGTGCGTCATCAATTGGTCGAACTCGGATATCTGAAGAGCGCGCATTCCTCCACAGCCGATTCGGTCGCATTCAACGTGCAGCCACGTAAAACAGGACAGCTCCTAATTGGATCATCCCGTCAATATGGTGCGGAAGATACAGCAGTGAGTCAGCAGACCGTTGCCGCCATGACGGAACGCGCGCAATGGTATCTGCCAAAGATCGGCGGTCTCTCCGCCATTCGTGTTTGGGCCGGCTTTCGCGCGGCCACCCCCGACAAGCTCCCTCTCATCGGACCTTGGCCTGAAGACGATTCGCTTTTTTTGGCAACTGGCCATGAGGGTCTGGGCATCACCACATCGCTCGGAACCGCGAGCATCCTTCTGGATCATCTCGAAGGTAAATCACCTTCGATTCCCATTTCGCCATATCTGCCGGCTCGGTTTGCAAGGAGCGTCGTGAGTGCCTGAGCTCCCACCTGTTCATCTGCTGATCAACGATGTCGCCATCACAGTCGATCAGGGTACAACCGTCGCGTCCGCAATCCTGATCGTCGGCATCCCCATGCGCCTTTCGGTTACCGGCGAGCCGCGCGGCCCGCTCTGCGGCATGGGCATTTGCTTCGAGTGCCGAGCCACCATAGATGGAGCTCAGCATCAAAGGAGCTGCCAGGTCCTTTGCGCCGAAGGAATGGAAGTGCGCACCTCATGACCGAGCGTTTCGACATTCTGGTTGTGGGTGCGGGACCGGCCGGCATTGCTGCGGCGTTAACTGCTGCGGCCGCGGGAAAGCGCGTCGGACTGGTGGACGATAATCCTGCCGCGGGTGGGCAGATTTGGCGCAGCGGCGCTGCTCAATCCACTACAGCCCGCAATTGGCTCGGCAGGCTCGCGGCCTCGTCAGTCACTCGGCTCCAAGGCTGGCGCATCGTCGATTCTCCGAGCCGTGGCCTCCTGCTAGCGGAAGGGAATCGCACTTGCCGCAACCTCGGTTACGAACAGCTGATTCTTGCCACCGGCGCACGCGAGCGCTTCCTGCCGTTCCCCGGCTGGACGCTTCCGAATGTCATGGGCGCCGGCGGCCTCGACGCAATGGTGCGCGGAGGCCTGCCAATAGCCGGCAAACGGGTGGTTGTAGCTGGAACAGGCCCACTGCTTTTGGCTGTCGCCGCTCACCTTGCACGCCGCGGCGCGAAAATCGTTGCCATCTGCGAGCAAGCACCGCTTCGCCGCTTCATCCCATTTCTTGCGAGCCTTATGGGCGAGCCGGCCAAGGCAATGCAAGGGATCGAGTACGCTCGATCGACATTCGGCTCGCGCATATATACGGGCTGCTGGCCGGTTGCGGCAAGTGGCCAAGAGAAGCTCGAATCGGTGACCCTGCGTCGAGGCGAAAGACAGTGGGAAGAGAGATGCGATTATTTAGCTTGCGGATTCCATTTGGTCCCAAACCTGGAGTTGCCTGCGCTCATGGGTTGCCACATCCAGGGCGGCTTCGTGGTTGTAAACCACCTGCAGCAAGCGTCTGTCCCCGATGTCTTTTGCGCAGGCGAACCCACTGGAATCGGAGGCATGGAGCTGGCTTTGCTCGAAGGTGAAATCGCCGGCCTGGCTGCCGCGAGAAACACGGATGCTGCGAATAGATTGGCACGACGCAGAAGACGGACTCTCGGATTTGTGCGCGCATTGAGTGCCGTCACAGAGCTTGATCCGAGACTGAAGGAGCTTGCAACGGACGCGACCCTTGTCTGCCGCTGCGAAGACGTTCCCTTAGGAAAACTTCGTGAGCATGGTTCGTGGCGCGAGGCAAAACTGCACACGCGCTGCGGCATGGGTCCGTGCCAGGGGCGCATTTGCGGCACAGCCTCGGAGTTTCTCTTCGGCTGGGATGCAGGTTCTATTCTTTCAAGTGTGCGCCCTCCGCTCTTTCCAGTTCGGGTTTCCAGCCTGGGCCATGCCGATACACTTGCAGACAAGGGGGACGGCCTCGCCTCGGCGGGTATGCTGGCCTCGAAGGAGACCGAATGAAGTGGCATGGCGTGATGCCTGCAATGACCACCTGCCTCGACGAGAATCTGCAGGTGGACCCTACGTTCATGACGGCGCACGCGCGCTGGCTACTCGACAATGGCTGCACGGGGATTGTTTCGCTCGGCTCGCTTGGCCAGGCGGCAACCCTCACCTTCGCTGAGAAGGAGGCGATTCTGCGCAACATGGTTGCTGCCGCACAGGGTCAAGCTCCGGTTGTCGCCGCAATCTCGGCTCTCTCCACGGTCGAGGCCGTTGCACTCGCGAAGGCAGCGGAGAAGGCGGGCTGCTCGGGGCTCATGGTGCTTCCTCCGTATGTATATTGTGGCGACTGGCGCGAGATGAAGACATACATATCGGCCGTGTTTAGTGCTACACCACTCTCCTGCATGCTCTACAACAACCCCGTCGCTTACAAAACAGATTTTCTTCCCGAACAGATTGTCGAACTTGCCGGTGAACACGAAAACTTTGCGGCTGTGAAAGAGTCGAGCTCGGATGTCCGGCGCGTAACCGCGATTCGCGCGCTGCTTGCCGACCGGCTGCAGGTTTTCGTAGGCGTTGATGACGCAATTGTCGAGGGCATTGCCGCGGGAGCCGTGGGTTGGATTGCAGGTCTTGTCAACGCATTTCCGGCAGAATCGGTAGCGCTCTTCAACCTCGCAGCTTCAGGAAAGCGGGAAGAAGCTCAGGCGCTCTATCGGTGGTTCTTGCCTATGTTGCGCATGGATACAGTTCCTAAATTCGTGCAACTCATTCACCAAGTGCAGCAGGAAACCGGCACCGGCAATGCGCGCGTACGGCCACCGCGGCTTCAAATTAGTGGCAAAGAGCTGGACGAGACGCGTGCCGTCGTTGCGGTAGCGTTGCGCAATCCTCCCGCTGTGCGGAGCACGCAGTTTTCACGGACCTAAGGAGCAGGCATGGAGTCGAAGGATGTTTCGCAATTCAGCGGCGCGGGCATGAGCGATAGTTTCCGCGCACTGAATCCGGTTAGCGGCGAGCAGATAGAACCTCAATTCATTTCTTCAACGCTGGAGCAAGTGGATGCGGCTGCAAACAGCGCGAGCGATGCGTTTGCAGCGTTCCGTGCTTTAAGCGGAAAGGAACGGGCGCGCTTCCTTCGTACGATCGCGGATGGTCTTGATGCTGCGACGGAAGAAATCGCGTGGCGCGCCCAACAGGAGACAGCTCTGCCGGCGCCGCGGCTGCAAGGGGAAGTGAAGCGCGCCAGCAATCAGTTCCGCCTGTTTGCGGAGGTTCTGGAAGAAGGATCATGGGTTGCTGCGCGCATCGATACCGCACTGCCTGAGCGCAAACCGCTCCCGCGGCCCGATCTTCGCTCCATGCTTCGTCCGCTTGGGCCCGTAGTGGTCTTCGGCGCCAGCAATTTTCCCATCGCGTTTTCCGTTGCGGGCGGCGACACCGCGTCAGCCCTGGCCGCGGGCAACCCAGTCGTAGTGAAGGCGCACCCTGCGCATCCAGGCACCAGTGAGATTGCGGGCCGAATCATTACGGAAAGCGTCCACGCCTGTGGTTTGCCGGCGGGTGTGTTCTCGCTGCTGTTCGACTCAGGCATTGAAGTGGGCAAAGCGCTGGTGGAACATCCAGCCATTCAGGCCGTTGGCTTCACGGGTTCACACGCTGCAGGCAAGGCGCTCATGAATCTCGCAGCAGCGAGGCCCCAGCCAATCCCGTGTTTTGCTGAGATGAGCAGCGCGAACCCCGTCTTTGTGCTGCCCGGTGCATTACGCGAGCGTGGCGTGCAACTCGCAGCCGGGTTGTTCAGTTCCTTCACGTTGGGTGCTGGACAGTTTTGCACTAAGCCAGGTCTGATCTTTGTGCCGCACCAAACCGAGACGGAACTCTTTCTCGCAGAACTTCGCAAACTCGCCGCGGGCAGTGCGCCATTCACAATGCTGACTCCTGGGATTGCGGCAAGTTATCGCAAGGCGGTCACTGCTCGTCAGGGCCATAAGGACGTGGGAGTGCATTTGACAGCGGAAACAGCAGGTCCATGCGCAACATCTGCGGCACTGATGGAAGTCGACGTTGACACGTTGATGGACAACCCAGCGCTGAACCAGGAAGTTTTTGGTCCGACAACATTGCTCATTCATTATGACCAGCGCGACGCGATGATGCAGGCAGCCACAGCGCTTGAGGGCCACTTGACCGCGACGTTGCTCGGAACCGCGGAAGACCTTGCGGCGAACCAGGACCTGATCGCGATTCTGGAACAGAAGGCCGGGCGCGTAATCTTCAACGGCTTTCCAACGGGTGTTGAAGTGTCGCATGCCATGGTTCACGGCGGCCCCTACCCAGCCACATCGGACAGCCGTTTCACTTCGGTTGGCAGCCAGGCGATTCTTCGCTTTGTTCGTCCCGTCTGCTACCAGGGGTTTCCGGAAACCATGCTGCCCGATGAATTGCGCGACGCGAACCCGCTGAGTATTATGCGCGTGCTCAATGGAGAGTACACCCGCGATCCAATCGCAGAGTGAGCGCGCGCATCCAGATTTGATCCACGATTTGCACTCGATTCTCGGAGGCTAGCCGCATGCCCGGCAGATGTTCCCGCTTTCTTGCCAAGTTGTTTGCACTTTCATTTGTGCTGCTCGCCGTGGCTGCAGGCCAGGCGTCCGCGCCGCTCGCTGTCCGTCGATCTCAGCTGCGCGACGCCATTGAACAGGAATGGCAATACGACCTGAAGACCTCGCCCGAATCCGCTACAGCCGTAGGCGATGCGCGCTATAACGACCGGCTCGCTGACAGATCCGCCGAAGCCGCTGAGCGGGATGTGCGGCATACCCGCGAGTCAATTCGCGTCTTCGAGTCAATCGATACCACGGGTTTTCCCGAGCAGGAGACGCTGAACGAAACACTCATGCTTCGCCAATTGCACGACAGCCTGGATAGTGCGCAATTCCGCCCGTGGGAGATGCCCGTAAACCAGATGAATGGCGATCACCTCGACCTGGCCGCGCTTCCATCGCAAATGCCATTCAACACCGTGAAGGATTACGAGAATCTCCTTGCTCGCCTCCACGCAATGCCGCACGCGCTAGATCAGGACACCGTCAACATGAGGCAGGGCCTCAAAGACCACCTGAGGCCTCCCAAGTATCTGCTTGAAAAAGTGACATCGGAGGCGCAGGAGATCGCCACCAAGCCTCTCGCCGACAGTCCATTCACGGCGCCCCTGCGCCAGTTTTCTTCCACCATCTCCGCGACCGATCAGAAGAGACTCACGCAGGCGATCGAGGCTGCGGTCAAGGACGAAGTACTCCCCGCCTATGCAAAGTTTGCTGCCTTCGTACGCGATGACTATGCTCCCCACGGCCGCACGGAATACGGAATCTGGTCGCTCCCGAATGGCGAAGCGCAATACCGCCTCGCCGTGCGTCAAATGACAACCACGGATCTAACCCCTGCCCAGATTCACGCAATGGGTCTGAAGCAGGTAACTGAAATCGACGCGCAGATGCTGGCCCTCGCGCAGTCGCTGGGATTCCGAGATTTGAAGAGCTTCAACGACCACATCCGCAAGGACCCCGATCATTACGGCAAGTCAAGCCAACAGATATTCGACCTCTATCAGCATTACGTTGACCAGATGAAGGCGAAGCTCCCGGAACTCTTCGGCCATTTGCCAAAGACGCCTCTGGAGGTAATTCCGATGGAAGCCTATCGCGCGCCAAACGCCGTTCCCGCGGACTATTCGCCTGGCGCCGGCGATGGCGGACGTCCCGGTCGCATCAATGTGAACGAATACGATCCCACACATCGCCTCCTGCTCAACGTCGAGGCAATCGCATACCACGAAGGCGTCCCCGGCCATCACATGCAATTCTCCATCGCGCAGGAGTTGCCGGATGTCCCCGCGTTTCGACGCTTTTCCGAGTACAACGGCTACTCGGAAGGATGGGCGTTTTATTCCGAGCGGCTCGGCAAAGAAGTCGGCTTCTATCAGGACCCATATAGCGAATACGGCCGGCTTGAGAACGAGATGTGGCGCTCCGTCCGCCTGGTCGTCGACACCGGAGTGCACGATCAACACTGGTCGCGCCAGCAAATGATCGATTTTTTCCGCGAGCACACCGCGATGGACGATCAGAATATTGAGACAGAGGTCGATCGCTACATTGCATGGCCCGGCCAGGCGCTGGCCTACAAGCTTGGGCAGATGAAGATTCTCGAACTTCGCGAGCGTGCGAAACATGCGCTCGGCCCTCGCTTCGACATCCGCGCATTTCACGACGCGGTTCTCGACGAAGGCCCGCTCCCACTGGACCTGCTCGACGCGCGCATCAACACCTGGATTGCCGAACAAAAGCAAAAGTAAGAATCACGTCGGGGCAACGGCCGCTGACCCATCGTCAAATTAAACATCCAGCTTTCTGCTAAGCTGGATGCGCTTTTAAATCCGACCTTGAGGAAGCTTTCAATGCATTCGAAGACTATGCTCGCATGTTGTCTGTTGGGTATGGCTGCCCTGACTGCGCAGGCGCAAATGGGAAACGCCGTTGTAACCACTGCGCCGCCGCCCGCCACCATCGTCGCCCCATCCACCGCATTGGATGCGCAGTTGTCCATCATTGAAATGGAAATGATGCCCGCGGTGAAAGCAATGCCGGCGGATAAGTTCGCATTCGCGCCGACCCAGACGATCTTTGCCTCTGGCCAGAAGACAGAATTCGCGACAGTCCGCACCTTTGCGCAGCAGGCGACCCACGTGGCAGAGGCGAATTACTTCTTCTACAGCGGCGTCAGCGGGCTCAAGCCCGATGTAGACACCAAGGCAATCCTGACACTGACAAAGAAGGACGATGTCGTAGCCGCACTGGCCGGTTCGTTTGCCTTCGCGCACAAAGCCATTGCTACCATCACTCCCGCCAATGCCTTTGAGACATTGAAAGTCGAAGAACCGGGCCTCTGGACTCGCACCACGCTCTCATCATTCGGCGTTGCGCATGCGTTTGATCACTACGGACAGATGGTCGAGTATCTCCGCATGAACGGAGTCATCCCGCCCGCCAGCGCGAAGTAATTCATTCATCCTGCGCCGGAAAATCCTGCACGCTACCGGCGCAGATTCCATCCATCTGATTCACTGCCGCGCTTTGAAGGTGAAGATGAAAGCCTTTTCTCTGCTGCTTCTCGTTGCCTTATCGGTTGCTCACGCGCAGTATTCGACGCGCGGCATCGGCGTCTATCCAGGCGATCCAAAGGAATACATGGGTCCCACACTGGCCGTGGACTCCGCCGCATACCGCAACCTTGCGCTGCGTCGCCCCGCCTATCAATCCAGCGCGTACGACTACAACCTCACCGCGCAATTGATTACCGACGGCATCAAGGAGACCGCACTTCCGCAATGGATAGCCACGTCCACCAGCGACGCCGGAGTGCTAAGCAAGAACGAACGCGAGTTATTTCTCGATGGCAATGTCACGTCTTCCGTAACGGTCAAAGGCGATCATCCATGGGTTGAGTTTGACTTGGATGGGGGTGGCGAAGCCCCGGAAGTCGACCGCCTCGATCTCTATGTGCGCAAGATCTACGGGCCTCCGCATACAGGCGAGTGGTCCTATGTTGTCCTTGGATCGGAAGACCACGTGACATGGAAGGAACTTGGCACTGCGAGCGGCACAGCCTGGCCAAACATGAATGAACCCGGCCCGAGTGTCAAGCAGGCCATTCCATTCACAGCACCTTCGCGAAGCCGATATTACCGCGTTCAGCTATCGGCAGACAGCGTTCACTCATGGGGAGTTGCGGAAGTTGTTTTATTCGACAAGGACAAAGAAGTGCGCATCGCTGGCCCCGAGCATTTCTCAAGTGCATGGATGAGCGCAGGCAGCGGCACCGAATGGGTGTATGTGGATCTCGGCGCCGATTGCACTTTCGATCGCGTTGTTCTCACGTGGATTCGTCGCGCAACAGAGGGCGAGCTACAGGTTTCGAACGACGCTCAGCAATGGCATACTCTGCATACGCTGACGCCCGATGCCGCAGACAACGACGTTCATCTGGCAGCGCCCGCTCATGGCCGCTATGTTCGCGTACTGATGAATAAACCAGCCGAACCGAATGTTGCATACATCCTCAGCGAGCTGGAAGTCTTCGGCCGCGGCGGCCCCGTACCTATACCCAAACCCGCGCCAGCTGCGAACGCCGCCACACTCAACCTTGCTGCCGGCAACTGGCGCGTGCAGCGTGCATCGCTGGTCCCAGCCGATGGCGAGCAAATCGCTCACCCCGGCTTTGCCGACCAGGACTGGATGATAGCCACGGTCCCTGGAACGGTACTCACCAGCTATCTGAACGATGAGGCAATCGCCAATCCCGATTTCGGCGACAATCAATACGCCATCTCCGATTCATTCTTCTGCGCGGACTTCTGGTATCGCAACGAATTCATCGCGCCCGCATCGAGCTCCCAACAGCACGTATTCCTCGACTTCGACGGGATAAATTGGAAGGCGGAAGTCTATCTGAACGGGGCAAAGGTCGGCGCCATAGACGGCGGTTTCATGCGGGGCCGATTCGACGTAACCGCGCTTGTGCATCCCGGCGCCACAAACGCTCTCGCAGTCCGCATCATCCGCAATGCAAATCCAGGAGGCACAAAAGACAAGGCCGGCGCTACGGTGAATGGCGGCGCGCTCGGCCGTGATAACCCCACCTATCATGCCTCCGCAGGCTGGGATTGGATGTCGACCATCCGCGGCCGCAATACCGGTATCTTGAGCAACGTCACGCTTCAGTCCACCGGCTCCGTCACACTCCAGGATCCGCTTGTAACCACCACGCTGCCGCTGCCTGATACAACCCATGCCGACGTGAGCATCCAAGCGGCCGTGCGCAATCTTGAGGCACATGCAGTTTCAGGTATATTGCGCGCGCGCTTCGGGGCCATCACTGTCGAAACGCCAATAACACTCGACGCATCCTCCAGCAAGACCGTTGACCTCACTCCCTCAGCCTATCCCGCGCTTCATCTGGCCAATCCGAAACTATGGTGGCCAGTTGGCTACGGTGAGCCCAATCTGTATCCTGTCGCACTTTCCTTTGTCATCGACGGCAAGGTCTCTGACACAAAGACGTTCCAGTCTGGCATTCGCCAATTCACTTATTCCGAAGACGCCGGCCTGCTGAAGATTTGGATCAACGGACGCCGCTTCATTGCACGTGGCGGCAACTGGGGTTTCCCCGAGTCGATGCTGCGTTATCGTGCGCGCGAATACGAAACCGCAATGCGCTACCACCGCGACGAGCATTTCAATATGGTTCGCAATTGGGTGGGACAAACCGGCGATGAGGCCTTCTATGAAGCCGCCGACCACAACGGTGTAGTCATATGGCAAGACTTCTGGCTTGCGAATCCGTGGGACGGCCCCGACCCGGATAACAACGATCTCTTCCTCGTGAATGCGAAAGATTACCTGCTGCGTATTCGCAATCATGCTTCCCTAGGCATCTTCTGCGGCCGTAACGAAGGCCTTCCACCGCAGCCAATCGACGATGGCCTGCGCGCACTTGTTGCCGCGCTGGAGCCCGAGTCGCACTACATCTCGAGCTCTGCCGATGGTCCGGTGAGTGGCCATGGGCCGTATCGCGTAGAGCCCCTCAAATATTATTTCGATCACGCCCCGGTAAAGTTCCATAGCGAAATGGGAGCGCCAAACGTGCCGGAGATGGACATCCTGCATCGCACCATGCCTGAGTCCGCGCTGTGGCCGCAGGGCAGCCAATGGCCCCTGCACGATTTCCATGACCACAATCCGTTCAGGGATGCAATCGAAAAGAATTATGGGGGTGCGGCAAACATCAAAGACTGGGATAGCCTGGCGCAATTCGTGGATTACAACGCGTACCGCGGCATGTTTGAGGGCCAAAGCAAGAATCGTCTCGGCCTGCTCATCTGGATGAGCCATCCCGCATGGCCCTCGCTCTTATGGCAAACCTACGACTACTTCTTCGACACCGACGCAGCGTACTTCGGCGCGAAGAAGGGTGCCGAACCTCTACACATTCAGTGGAACGCCGCCAACGACAATGTCGAAGTTGTGAACATGAACGCGGGCGATCAGACCGGCCTCACGGCGCACGCTGAAGTGCTGGATATCGATGGTTCGCTGAAGTGGGAGAAGAACGTCGCTCTCGATAGTCACGAAGACAGCACCCTCGCGCCCATTCAAATGGTATTTCCCGCGGGACTCTCGCGCACGCACTTCATCCGCCTCACGCTCGCGCGCGGAAGCACGGTGATTTCCACAAACTTCTATCTGCATGGCGCCAACGAAGAAGATTATGCCGGCATTCGCAACCTGGCTGCGGTAAAGGTAGAGGCCAAAACTCGGATAGTGCGTCATGGCGCCCAATGGCAAATCACAACCGAACTTCGCAATGCTTCCTCGGTACCGGCATTAATGGTGCGGGTGAAGGCGGTTCGCGAAAAATCAGGCGATCCTATCCTGCCCGCACTGTACAACGACAACTACATTGCACTTATGCCCGGCGAGCGCAGGACAATTCATATCGAGCTGGAAAATGCGGATGCCCGCGGTGAGCGCCCACGCGTGATTGTTGCGGGCTACAACGTTGCGGAACCGGCGCGCCCCTGACTCCGATCCTCTCGATTCCGTGTGCCAGCCATCCCGTGCGCACCACTTCAAGCTCTCCTTCATGAGCTGGTACTAACGTTCATCAAAGCAAAGTCCAGCGGGAATACAAATCCAGAATTCTCTCGCCGATTCCGGTTCAGCGATGGTACCCTACGTGCACTGCAGGGGAGTCCATCCCCACGCACGCTAATTGGACTCCTCTGACACACCCCCCCAAGGAGAATCCATGACTCGGAGAATCCATCTCTATCTGTTGTCAATCGCCGCGGTTCTGTCGATTTTCACGTTCCGCGCAGACGCTCAATCAGTCCTCACCCGTCACGTTCGCACCGCAATTCAAACTGGCGAAGCAAAGTATTTCGGACGTCTGCCCGCGACCGAAACAATGCAACTGGATCTTGTTCTGCCATTGAGTGATCAGTCAGGCCTGGATGCATTCGTGAAGGAAGTCTACGATCCTTCGAGCCCCACCTACCGGCATTTCCTGACGGTGCAGCAGTTCACCCAGAGATTTGGCCCCAGCCAGGCGGACTACGACGCCGTAGTTGCATACGCCAAGGCGAACGGCCTCACCGTCGTTGGCGGTTCGCGCGACGGAATGGATGTGCAGGTAAAAGGCCCAGTATCCGCGGTGGAAGGTGCCCTTCACCTGACAATGCGCACCTATCAGCACCCCACTGAAAACCGGATTTTTTATGGCCCGGACAGCGAACCAACTACCGACCTTCCGTTCCAGCTGTGGCATGTCTCAGGCCTCGACAACTATTCAATTCCGCATCCGATGTTGGAGAAGAGAAGCGATTTCGCGAAAGCTCACGGTCTTAATGTGAAGGACGTTGTCTCCCACGCCACAACCGGCTCCGGCCCCTCGGCTTCGTTTCTCGGCAGCGATATGCGCGCAGCCTATTACGGCGGCACGGCCCTTACCGGCGCAGGCCAAAACCTCGGTCTCTTCGAATATTTGGGCACCGATCTCGCCGACCTGAATACCTATTTCGCAAATGTGGGCCAGACCAACAGCGTTCCTGTCACGCTGCTCTCGACGGATGGGACCAGCACAGCCTGCGTGGATACCAGGGCTGGCGGTAGCTGCGATGACACTGAGCAAACGCTGGATATGACACAGGCCATCGGCATGGCGCCCGGCCTCGCGAGTCTGGTTGTATACATCGGGTCAACCGACACCGCCATCATCAGCGCCATGACAACACATAGCCCGCTCCCCTCTACGATTGGCTGCTCCTGGGGCTGGACCCCGGCAGATCCATCCACGCTGAATCCTTACTTTGAAAAGATGGCCGCGCAAGGGCAGAACTTCTTTGCAGCCTCGGGCGACAGTTCAACCTGGTCGAAAAGCAATGAGGCCTGGCCTGCGGATAATGCTTATGTAGTTTCGGTGGGCGGCACTGACCTGGTAACCGCTAGTGCGGGTGGTCCCTGGAAGTCGGAAACGGCCTGGGTGGATTCCGGCGGCGGCATCTCGCCTGACAGCATTCCCATCCCCTCGTGGCAGTCGCTTTCGGGCGTCATTAACTCAACCAACAAGGGATCAACCACCCTGCGCAACGGCCCGGATGTTTCCGCAAACGCCAACTTCAGCTTCTATACCTGTGCCGATCAAACAGCCTGCCTCGCCAACAGCTATGGCGGCACCAGCTTTGCCGCTCCCATGTGGGCAGCCTATGTCGCGTTGGCGAATGAGCAATCCGTCAACAACGGCGGTTCGACACTTGGCTTCATCAACCCCACAATCTACCCGCAAAACCTTACCTCCGCCTACGCTACAGATTTCCACGACATAACCAGCGGTACATCCGGCAGCTTTTCCTCCACAACCGGCTACGACCTTGTCACCGGCTGGGGCAGCCCCAACGGCGTCGCGCTCATCAATGCATTGGCTCCAACATCTTCGTCCCCCACCTTCAGCCTCAGCGCAACATCGGTCTCCATTCTTCAGGGCAGCAGCGGCACCTCCACAGTCACATCCACTGTCGCGGATGGATTCAATTCCGCGGTAGCCTTGTCGGTCAGCGGTTTGCCCACCGGCGTCACCGGCACCTTCAGCCCAACGTCCATCACCGGTTCCGGCTCGTCCACTTTGAGCCTCACCGTCGCCTCCACCACAGCGGCCGGAAGCTACACCATCACGGTTACCGGCACCAGCCCAAGCCTCACCAAGACAACCACCTTCACCCTCACCGTCACTACTCCGGTGTCCGGCGGTTACAGCCTCTCCGTTTCGCCCACTTCCGGTTCTCTCGCTCGGGGCCAAAGTGGATATGCCGTGGTCACCGTAACGGCAACAGGCGGATTCAATTCCGCGGTTGCACTCTCCGCCACAGGCATTCCGACCGGAGTAACAGGGAGCTTTAGTCCCACCTCCGTCACCGGCTCAGGAACGTCGGATTTCACCCTGACGGTTGCCAGAAACGCTCCCACAGGCACCCACGCAATCACCATTACTGGGAAGAGCGGAACTACCACCCACACCACAACCCTCACTTTCACCGTAGTCAGATAATCCAGACGGCAATCTCCGGCGCTTTTTCAGGCCGGTGCTGGAAGAGAGAAGGCCCGGACTCGCCGAGTTCGGGCCTTCTCATCTGTAAGGCTATCCTCAACGAAAGCCGCTCTAGTAGACTGACCCTTCGGCTCCGCTCTGCAGTCCATGCGCGCCGTTCGCTTGGAGTCACGGGAGATTCATCCATGCATATAGTGTTTGCCGCCTCGGAGTGCGTTCCCTTCGCCAAAACAGGCGGCCTCGCCGACGTGGTGGGAGCCTTGCCACCGGAGTTGGTCAAGCTCGGCCACCAGGTCACCGTCTATCTCCCGCTCTATGCCGGTGTCCGCGCCCACATTCAAGGCGACTGGAAGTATGCGGTCCAATCCATCACCATCCCCTTCGAGTACTACAACCGCTTCGTCGGCATTGTCGACGGCGGGATCCGCAACGGCGTGCAGTACTACTTTGTCGACTGCCCCGACCTCTTCGACCGCCAGGGCCTCTACGGCACCCGCGATGGCGACTACCCCAACAACTGGGAGCGCTTCGGCCTCTATTGCCGCGCAGTTCTTGAAGCAACCAAACTCCTCGGCGTGCCGGAAGTCTTCCATGTCCACGACTGGCAGGCCGCGCTGATCCCCGTGTATTTGCGCACCACTTACGCACCCGATCCCGCATTGCAAAAAGCCGGCGTAGTCCTCACCATCCACAACGCAGGCTACCAGGGTTGGTTCCCGCCGCAGACAACAGAGCGGCTCTTGTTCCCCTGGGAAATATTCACCCTGGATAAGCTCGAGCACTTCGACACCTTCAATTTCCTCAAGGGTGGTCTCGTCTATTCCGACATCCTCACCACGGTGAGCCGCAAGTACGCCGAAGAAATCCAAACCCCCGAGTTCGGCGAGAAACTCGATTCCATTCTCCGCGGCCGATCCGCCGACCTGCGCGGAATCCTGAATGGCGTCGACTACGCAAAGTGGGACCCTGCAACCGACGGCAACCTCGCCGCGCACTACACTCCGCCAGACCTAACCGGCAAGCAGGAATGCCGCGCCGATCTGCTCCATGCATTTGGTCTCGAGAAAATCGCTGACACCACGCCCGTCATCGGCATCGTCTCTCGTTTCGCCACACAAAAGGGCTTCGACTTCGTCGAGCAAATTGCGGGCAAGCTCTCTGACCGCGACATCGCTATCGTGGTGCTCGGCACAGGCGAACCGCACTACGAGAAATTCTTCCGCGACTGGGCCTTCTGGCACAAAGCCAATGTCGCCGTGCAAATCCGCTATGACGATACGCTCGCGCACAAAATCGAGGCGGGTGCAGACATCTTCCTCATGCCGTCGCGCTATGAGCCATGCGGCCTCAACCAGATTTACTCCCTGAAATATGGAACGGTCCCCGTCGTCCGCGCAACCGGGGGCCTCGACGATACCATCGAGGAATGGAACCACGAGCAGAAAACCGGAACCGGCTTCAAGTTCTACGGCTTGAATCCAGACGACCTGCTCGCCGCCATCGATCGTGCCTTGACGGTCTTCCCCAACAAGGGCGACTGGGCGCAGTTGATGCGGAACGGAATGGTACAGGACTACGGCTGGGAACAGCCGGCGCGGGCATACGCCGCAGTATATGAGGAAGTGGCGCAGCGCAGGGCGTAAGCACTCGTGCGCCCGCCTTCATGTCCACTGGAAAAGTTAGCCAGGGTAAGCTGCAACCGGAGGAAAGCTGTTGAACGGTAAGATCGATCTCATCATTCCGCGTGCAATCAAAATCATTCAACTCGTTCTGTGCGCTTTCCTCATGCTTGGCGCGCGCGCTGGTTTAGCCCAGGGCGTCGGCAAAGACTTGGGAACCGGCGCGCAACTCGCAGCCGTCAAACTGATGCAGCAGCAGATCGGCCTCGATAACGACCCTCCCAACGACCGCAATCCGAAGGGGCTGCGAATCCAATTCCAAAAAATCGCTGACACCCAAAAGCCTGAAGGGCGCACCTTGCGTTACCGGCTACTGATCCCCGGCGCCCCGGAACAGCAGAACTATGTTCTTGAAGTGTGGCGCATTGGAACCGAAGTTCAACTTACCCCCAAGCAGGTCTATACCAATGCCAAGGGCCTCGTCATGTGGCATGCGCCGCGGCCCGATCAGGAGAACAAGGAATCCCTCGATTCAAAAGAAGAAATCGAAGTGGACCTGAAAGCTTCGCGAGGCGAGCCCATTCGCTACATCCTGGTCAGTCCGGATGGCAAGATTCTGTTCCCAGGCACTGTCGTGCCGTTCCCGATTGAGAGCACAAATAACAACTGCCACATGCAGGCAATGCTCGGCTTCCCAAACGCCGAAGGTATCCTCGTCTATCTTGACGGCCTCGCGCCAGGCTCCGCGGTACCGCTGCAAACCGTCTCCGGCTCGGTCACGCAATCTCCCCATGTCATCGCCGACGACAAGGGCCATGCGGTCGCGGTGGTCGCTCCCGCGGTTGCAGGGAATAACGCGGGCGTCGTCAAAATCTCCATGGCCATCAAGGCCTGTTCCGTATGGGTTGAAGTTCCCTGGGGTGATGGCAGCTATCGGCCGCTCTAAAGCTTGCATACCCCTCGCTTCTGTCCAATACAATTCATCGCGCTCTACCACTTGACAATCTAGAGGAGTATTCCTATTATCTAGACAGTCTAGAGGAGATCGCCCGTGTCATCGAAACCAGCCGCGACCGATCCACGAGAATCCAAATCGAGTGATCTGATCCAGGGAACCCTGGAGATGCTCATCCTGAAGACTCTTGCGCTTGAGCCCATGCACGGCTACGGAGTCGGTCTGCGCATCGAGCAGATCAGCGGCGGCGTATTCAGGGTCAACGCCGGATCATTGCTGCCCGCACTCAGTCGCATGGAGCGCGCTGGAAGCGTAAAGTCCGAATGGCGCGCCACTGAAAACAATCGCCGGGCAAAGTACTACCTCCTCACAGCAAAGGGTCGTCGCTCTTTGAGTACGGAGACCGAGCAATGGCAGCGCCAAATTGCCGCCATTGCTCGCATTCTCGAGGCGTGAATTTTCGAATCCACTATGTGCGAGGGCGAAGATGAATTGGTTTACAAACATTGCCAGGGGAATTGCATCTCTGCTTCACCGTCAGCACGTTGAGCATGAGCTCGATGAAGAATTGCAAGGCTTCCTTGACGCCTCCACAGCCCACAAGCAGCGTGATGGAATGTCTGCGGAAGACGCCCGCCGCGCCGCCAGCCTGGAACTTGGCAGCAGCAATTCTGTGAAGCACCAAATCTGGAGTTCTCGCTGGGAGTCAATCGCCGAAAGCATCCTGCAAGACGTCCGCGTTAGCGTGCGCAGTCTACTCAAGAGTCCCGGTTTTACTGCGGTAGCGCTGCTCTCGCTGGCCCTCGGCATCGGTGGCAACACCGCCATCTTTACTCTCATCCATCAGGTTTTACTGCGCAATCTGCCGGTCAACGAGCCGGAGCAACTTGTGGCATTTGGCAGCTCGGAATTCGGCGGCATCGCCGGGGGAATTAACCTCGGCGACTTTGGCGGATACTTCCCGTGGGATTTCACGCGTCAGATGCAGGCGGATCCGGGGCCATTTCAAGGCATCGCTGCGTATGGTAGTTTTTCAAACCAGGTAAGCATTCGGCCACTCGCGTCCGGCGGCATTGGCAACGCATCTTCGCCGGCCCTGCTGGCGCCGGCCAATCTCGTTTCGGGAAACTATTTCAGCCTCCTCGGTGCTCAACCTTTCATAGGCCGCACCGTTCAGCCGTCGGACGACTCCGCGCCAGGCAGCGGCGCAGTCGTTGTGCTCAGCTATCACTTCTGGCAGCAGTCCTTGTCTTCTGATCCAAACATCGTAGGAAAGTCCCTCTCCGTCAACGGCACACCCTTTGAGGTTGTCGGGGTCATGCCGCAGGACTTTCACGGCATCAAGCAGGAACTGCAGCCAACGGAGTTATGGGTCCCTATCAGTATGCAGGCCGTAGTACTGCAGCAGCCCTCCATGCTCACAATGCACTCCGGCTTGTACTTCCTTCATCTCTTCGCGCGGCTCAGCGACGCGGCGGCAACAAACAAGGCTGCACTCGCACAAAGTCAAAATTGGCTCAACCAGCAGGTGCACAATGGCATCCGTGAGCGTGAGGGCGCGACGATCTCCACCGAACGTCAACTCGAGATCAGCCGGGTCAGCGTCCCACTCGTTCCCGCCGCACATGGCGTCTCAGTCCTCCGCAGCCAGTATGGCGACTCGTTGAAGATCCTCATGGTCGTTGTTGCTTTGGTCCTGCTCATCGCGTGCGTCAACCTGGCCAACTTCCTTCTCGCCCGCGCGGCCACGCGCCAACACGAAATCCTCACGCGTTTAGCCTTGGGATCAAGCCGCGCGCGCATCGTTCGTCAGGGGCTTGTCGAAACATTTCTCCTCTCAATCGTGGGTGGGGCCATGGGACTCGCCGTCGCCTTCGCCGCAACACGCTCCCTCATTGCATTTGTAGGCCGCGGCAATAACTACGTTGCCATGAGCCCGGCGCCAAATTTGTCTGTACTGCTCTTCACCCTCGGCGTCTCCGTTCTCACAGGGCTGCTGTTCGGACTGGTCCCGTCCATCCATGCGGCGCGCATCGGATCCCGTGGAACATTGAGCGCCGGTGCCCGCACCGCGCAGGCCAGCGGCGGTAAAGGTTCCCGGTTGTGGCCCAAGGTCCTCGTCACCGTCCAAGTCACACTGTCGCTTGTGCTCCTCGTTGTTGCCGGTTTGTTCCTGCGTACCCTGCGCAACCTTCAGAATCAGGACTACGGTTTCGAACGGACCCACCTACTGCTCGCCGATGTAGGAGAATCGCTCGCGGGCTACGCACCCCACCAGGTCCCAGCACTGCATCAGTCCCTTCTCGATCGTCTCTCTGCCATTCCCGGCGTTCGCTCGGCCGCGCTCTCCGCAACTCCGCCGATCAGCGGCGGTTCCTGGACCTCAAATATCGAGTTATCGGGCTATACGCCGGGTCCCAAAGAAAACATGGTGTCCATTCTCAATCGAGTCTCCGGGCAGTATTTTGAGACAGCCGGAATTTCCATAGTTGCCGGACGCGGCATCACTCCCGCGGATACAGCGAACAGTCTCAAGGTTGCTGTCGTCAGCCAGACCCTGGCCAGAAAATACTTTCCCAAAGGCGACGCCATCGGGCGCCGGCTCACCATCGGCATCGATTCGGTCAAAGGGCCGTGGCAAATCGTGGGCATCGCAATGGACACCAAACCCGGCGACCCGCGCGTCACTGACCCCGTAAGAATGACCTATATTCCGTTGTCGCAGATTGACACCTTTCTCCCAGTTGAAGCAGCCCCTGCCTCTCCAGGCAGCAGCCTTGCGAAGCCCACTCCTCGCGAAGAAAACAACGACTGCTTCGCCCACACAATTCTCATTCGCACGTCCGGCGATCCCTCAAAGACCATCTCAGATCTTCGCGCCGCCGTCGCGCAGGTTGATCCCAACCTTCCGCTGTTGCGCATCACCACCATCCACGATCAGGTTTCGGAACTCATGTCGCACGACGAGCTCATCTCCACACTCACCAGCCTCTTCTCATTGCTCGCTCTTCTACTGGCTGCCATCGGACTCTATGGCGTGATGAGCTACAACGTGGTGCGCCGCACCAACGAAATCGGGATCCGCCTCGCGCTCGGAGCTGACAGCGCTAATGTGCTGCGCATGATTATGCGTGAGTCGGTAGTCCTGCTTGCCATCGGCACTGCGGTGGGCTTGCCGCTCGCCATCATGGCGGCGCGCGTCATCAAAGCTCAACTGTTCGCGATGGATGCCATTGACCCGGTTTCCTTCGCTGTTGCGCTCCTGGTTGTCACCCTGATGACACTGATTGCTGGATGGCTTCCCGCCCGACGCGCGGCTCATGTCAATCCAGTGATAGCCCTCCGCTGCGAATGAAATCTCTGGCGTTGGGCTTGTGGCCTAATCATCCGGTATCAGTCCTCCACCGGCGTTTCCAGCCCGCAATAGATGAAACCGTAGCGCCGATCTCCAGATCGGCTGTTGTGTGGGCGTCCTCGCCCGAATTCTTCAGACCGACATACTGTTTCTTTCTAGATACTGTGCCCTGTTCATCACGGCCGTAGCGGGACCCCGAGACCCGCCCTTTTCCGAATTCCTAAGATCGACCCAGATCGTCCGCCCGCCGCAGGCTGCCAGCTGCTGTCGCGGTGCGACCATGTTCGCCGGGAACACTTCACTTTTCACTTAACCTTCAGCGAAATTCGAGCTGATTGGAACTGCCGTAGTTGGCCCGGTTCTCGTCTCCACCATAAGCTCAAGCACTGACTCAAGTTACCGATAATCCCAGATCCGAAAGGCGACATTTTCGGAGTGCAATTACACAGCAAACAAAATCGCAATAAACAAAACGTTATCAGTAACTTAAACCACTTTCCAGTGTAGAATCAGCGCACTTTCCAAAAAAACGGCTAAATCTCCGCAACCCCATGCCTCGAAAAGGAAAACTCTCCGCAACCGAAACATCTCAAAAAGGCTGCCCGCAAGGTACGTGTCTCCACGACTCGCAACCTCGGATGCAGCCATTTCGCATGGTTTGTAACCACTTGAGCGGCCTTTTACCCTATGTAGCGCATCCCTCCGATTGAACCTTTGACGCGGATGAGCCGACCCCTGATCCCCGACCCCTGATCCCTGCCTTTTGCTCCCTATTCCCTCAGTCCCTGTTCCCTTGGGTAGAGCGTCCGCACCCACCACAACACCGGCAACCCCAGCAGAATCAGCCCCGTGCCCATCAGCGAACCCCGCAGGTTGCTGGCATAACTCGAGATCAAAACGGCCGTCGCGCATACTACGAAGATCCCCGGTAACACTGGATAACCCCATACTTTATAAGGCCTTACAGCGTCCGGCCGCCTGCGCCGATAGACGAATACCGTGGTAGCTGTGAGCATATAAAACAGCCACTCCGCAAACACGGCCAGCTCAAAGAACTGCTGGAATCGGCTCAGGAAAAGCAGCAGAACCGTCGACAGCAACCCCTGCACAATCAACGATGTAGAAGGCGACTGCCAGCGCGGATTGATATGCGCAAACTGCCGAAAGAAGAGCCGGTCCCGGGCCGCCGCAAACGGTATCCGCGCCCCCGACATGACGGTCCCATTCAGCGTGACAAAGATGCTAAGTGCCATGGCTGCAGCAACAAAGCCCGCACCAGCCGGCCCCGCAACCACCGTCAGCGCGGCCACTGCAGGCCGTTCGCTCCCGGCAATTTGGGCGGCCGGAAGAATGTACTGAATAGCTGCGTTGGTGGCCATAAACAGAATGCCCACAATGAACAACCCGCCAATAAGTGCAATGGGCAGAGAGCGTTCAGGCCGCCGCACTTCCCCGGCAACCATGGTCAGGTCGTTCCATCCGTCGTAGGCCCAGAGCGTGGCAATCAGAGCGGCCATGAACCCGCCAACTCCGCCAACCGCGTGCGGCAGCGAGGTTGTGAAATTGGAGAAAGCGCCCGAAGCCGAGCCGAAGCAAAGCCCTGCAACGATAAGGATTAGCACCACTTTCAGACTCGTAAACACGAGCTGAAATTCAGCTGCCTTCTTGATGCCGAGAACGTTCAAACCAGTCATGAACCACGTAACGGCGATGGCAAATAATTGCGACCACAGCAGCGGAACAGGCCCGCCGACTGCCTGCGTCTGAAGCCAGTGAAATGCAGGGAAAAAGCCAAGCGTTCGTGTAAGTCCAATGGTCACAGCAGCAATGGAGGCGGGCTTGGCGACTGCGAACCAAGTCCACATGTAGAGGAAGGCCGTGGTATCGCCATACGCGCCGCGCAGATAAACATATTCGCCGCCCGCGTAAGGCAACATCGCACCGAGTTCCGCGTAAGTCATTGCGCCAAATAGCGAAAGCAGCCCTCCCACAATCCAGGCGAGGTAAACCAGCGCGGAAGAGCCTACGTCGCGCATCATCTCCGTCGGCACCAGGAAGATTCCGCTGCCAATAATGGTGCCCACCACGATGGCCGTAGCCTGGCTGGCGCCGACAACGCGAGGCAGGTCGGGAGTCGTATTCTCTGTTGGCGGGGAGAGGGGCTGGCTCATGCGGTTAAAAGAGGTTAGCACGAAAAATCCCGGAGGTTTTTGGGGGCTAGTCGAACCCCAATTGAAAGTCCATCCCCCTGTGAACAAAAGCGTAAAATAAAACTCTTGAATACTTAAGTGCACACTTGACAATCGGACCCGGCGGGTCAATACTAAAGTTGTAACTTAACTATTGTCCCTTGGAGGATCGCATGCACACAATGGAACAACAAGCAGTAGTTCACAACACGATCGTCATCGAACGCGCCTACCCCGTATCGCCGGAGCGTGTATTTGCCGCATTTTCCGACCCAGCCAAGAAGCGCCGCTGGTTTGTAGAAGGCGAGAGCCACGAGATCGAGAGCTATGAGCTGGACTTTCGCGTTGGAGGCAAGGAGTTTTACGCGTCCCGCTTCAAGGAAGGCACACCAGTGGCCGGCCTTCGGCTGAAGAGCGAGAACATGTTTCGAGATATTGTCCCCAACCGCCGCATTATCTTCACTTCCACAATGGCAATGGAGGGGAACATCTTCTCAATTTCCCTGGGCACGGTGGAACTGTTGCCAACGGAGAAGGGCACGGACCTGCTGCTTACATTTCAAAGTGCATTTCTTGAAGGCGCCGATGGGCCTGCAATGCGCGAGGCAGGATGGCGGGGCCTGCTGGAAAAGCTCGGCAAGGAACTTGAGCGGTAAGCGGTGCGGCTGGCGGGGGCGCGGTGTGATGGACAAAAGAAAAATCGAGATCGACCGCGTCTTCCAAGCTCTTGGGGACGCAACCCGAAGGGCAATGATGGAGCGGCTGAGCAGTGGACCCATGTCCGTGTCGCGATTGGCAGAGCCTTACGAGATGTCGCTTGCAGCGGTAATTCAACACCTGCAGGTACTTGAGGAAGCGGGCCTTGTTCGCACTGAAAAGGTAGGCCGGGTGCGCAGTTGCCGCATTGACGTAGCGGGGCTGGATGCGGCACAGCAATGGCTTAAGGTGCTGCGGCCGGAGTGGGAGCAGCGGCTGGACCGGCTCGGCGATCTGTTTGCGGGGCCGGAGTAATTCCGGCCCTGATCCTTAATGGGTTGCTGTGGATGCTGCCGGACGTGGATGCGATGCAGTGCTTCCATCCGTCATTCCCAACGCCCACTTGATGGCTTCGAAGTACATGGTGCGGACGTCGGAATCGTCCCAGGATTCTTCTGTATGGCCGAGCGTGGAGTAAAAGACGCGGCCCTTGCCATACATCTTGCTCCATGCAACTGGGAAGTCGTGATCAGTGCGATGAATGCGCGGGTTATTGTCGTAATTGAGCTTTGAAGGGTCGAGGCTCAGCAGCACATTTACCTTGTCGCGCGACCATGCCTTGGGCTGATAGATCTCGTCGTATTTAACAAAAGCGCTGGGCAAATGGCGCACTGCGGGAAAACTCGGGTCTTCATTCACGATGGGCGCGTTGAAGGTCATCCATGGATGCTGATCGAACCAGCCGCCAATCATTTCGCCGTACTCGGGCCAGTTGTAGTTGGTGTCGAGAGCCGCATGGATGCCGACGAATCCCTTGCCATCTTCTTTGATGAACGACAGCATGTCCGCCTTCTGACTGTCATCGAGGTCGAGTTCGCCAGTGGTGTCGGCGAAGACGAGGACGTCGAAGTAGTTGAGATTCTTGGAGTTATTCTTGAGTTCCTTCTTGGTGATGAGTTCTGTGTCGGAGCGGAGGGTGGTGTCCCACAGGCCGCTCTCCTTGCCCATGTTGTAGACGGCAGCCATGGTGGTGGGAATGGAATCGTGTTCCCAGCCCTTGGTCTGGCTGATCACGAGGACATGCTTCAGGTGGATCTGCTTGGCGTGCGGCGGTGGTGCAACCAATGGACTTGTGCCTGCTTGGGCGCTGGCACCGCTGCTTTGGCCGAGCACGGCGAGGCCCAGCAAGCCTGGAATTAGAAAGGGAAATTTTGGGAAGGTGCGCACGGATTCTCCTTGGTTTGTCGACAGAATTGCAGACACTTGAAGTTCACGGAGAATTGTACTCGGGCGACAAAGGAACAGGGAAAAGGGACCAGGGAATAGGGAGCAAAAGGCAGGGATCAGTGGTCTGCCCATCCGGGTCAAAGGTTCAATCGGAGGGATGCGCTACATAGGGTAAAAGGCCGCTCAAGTGGTTACAGAACATGCGAAATGGCTGCATCCGTGGTTGCGAGTCGTTGAGACACGTACCTTGCGGGCAGCCTTTTCAGCTGTTTCGGTCGCTGAGAGTTTTCCTTTTCGAGGCAGGGGGTTGCGGAGATTTAGCCGTTTCTGTGGAAAACGTGCTGATTTTGCATGGGTTAATGGCTTAACTCATTGATAATAGGTTATTTATTTCGCTTTTGTTTGTAGTGCAGATGGACGCGCGGGAGAGCGGACAGACGCTCTTCGCGCTCGCCTACGGCGGTTGGTGCAGGGGCTGGTTTTACGCGAGCACGCGGGGCTGACCGGTGGCTTCAAGCACGCTCATCCACAGGTCGCCGTGGGGATCGACTGTGTTGCGCTGGCGCGTGGTGAGCGACATGGGAACGTGGACGAATCTGCCGCGCCACCTGCCGATGACGATCTCAGTGCGGCCGGAGATGGCGGCATGGACCGCATTGTGCGCAAGCCGCACGCAGTAGACGCTGTCATGCGGGTTGGCAGGAACGCTGCGTATCTGGTAGCTGGGGTCGATGTACTTCAGGTTCAACTCGACGCCAATGGATTTGAAGTGGCTGGTAATGCGGTCGCGCAGCCACGGGCCAATATCCGTCAGGCGTTTGTTACCGGAGGCGTCGGTCTTTGCCAATCCGTCGAGCGAAGCTCCCGCTTCGAGCAATTCCTGCCCGGCGCCTTCTGCCACGACGATGACCGCATGGCCTCGTTTTTCCAGGCGCCTTCTCAGCACGGCGAGCAGGCCACCGTCGCCTTCCAATTGAAACGGAACCTCGGGAATCAGCACAAAGTTTACGTCACTCATGGCCAATGAGGCGTAGCAGGCAATGAAGCCGGAGTGGCGCCCCATGAGCTTTACCAGTCCCACCCCGTTGGGCGCGCCTGTTGCTTCAACATGTGCCGCGCGGATGGACTTGGTGGCCTCAGAGAATGCGGTCTGGAAGCCGAAGCTCTGGTCGATGAACATAATGTCGTTGTCAATGGTTTTGGGGATTCCAACCACCGCAATCCTGCTTCCCCGCGCTGTAATCTCCTTCACAATCTTCATTGCGGCGCGGATGGTGCCGTCGCCCCCGATTACGAACAGGAGATTGATGCCCATGCGCTCAAGACAATCCACCACGGCGACTGGATCCTGTTCGCCGCGCGACGATCCGAGGATGGTTCCACCATGCTCATTGATGTCGGAGACCAGCTCTTGCGTCAGATCGAGAACCGGGCGCTGAAACTTCGGCACAAAGCCCTGGAATCCGCTGCAGAAGCCGTAAACGCGTTGCACGCCATAGCGACGCAGCAGTTCCAGGGTAAGGCCGCGGATTACGTCGTTCAGGCCCGGGCAGAGTCCGCCGCAGGTGACAATACCGGCGCGCGTCGCGGATGGATCGAAGTAGATTTTGCGGCGCGGCCCGGCGGGCTCAAATCCGGGAAGGTCCGCGGGCGGGCAATTGCGCGCCAGTGCAGACGAGAGCGTGTCGTCGAAGAGGACGCGGTCCGATTCCTCGACATAGTGCTCGGACTGCTCGTGCTGATCGAGCAACTCGCCGAGAGGAGAGTCGATGCGCGGCAGCCCGAGTGTATTGACGACCAGGTCCTGGGAATCGATCATGATCGGCCCCCAAATGGGAGGTTGCAATGCGGGGAGAGATGTATTTCTGCTGTGATTCGACTGCGAAACTGCGGTCAGTATAGTGGGAACTCGTATAAAGATGGATATAGATTCCACTGGAATGCAAGGTCTGCCGACCTTTCAGATGCTTTCCAGTTTCAGGAGCCGATTGCAATCGCCCATCTTCCGCCGGCGTGCTTTGCGACGACAGGCGGAAGATTGAGGCTGCGACGGCATTATTCGCTGTTAGGGATATGTACTTGACGCCACTGGCCCCAACCTGTAGTGTTTGGGGCCATGGACGAGGATTTTCCGAGGACATTGCTTGAGCTCGAGAGGCGCTTTAGCAGCGAAGAGGCCTGCGCCCAATA
>Ga0302319_10000302_pt1 | contig 107931 bp, 96 predicted proteins | sample Bog_T0_2_FD_203319 | JGI IMG/M metagenome (GOLD analysis project Ga0302319, IMG submission 203319) | Peat permafrost microbial communities from Stordalen Mire near Abisko, Sweden - Bog_T0_2 | ecosystem: Environmental > Terrestrial > Soil > Wetlands > Peat | place: Sweden: Abisko, Stordalen...
GTTCGTCCGATGCGGATGTGAGCGGAGCCCATGCCGGCGTACAGCAGGCGCAGCAGCAGTTGGCCGGGGCAACCGCCACGGTAGCGCAGGCGCAAGCCAACCTGACCAAGGCCGACGCCGATCTGGCCCGCTATAAGCCGCTGGTGGAAAAAGACGTAATCAGCAAGCAGCAGTGGGATGCGGCCGTAGCTGCCGATGACGGCGCCAAGGCCGCGCTGGCCAACGCCCAGGCTGGCGAACACGCCGCGGGCGATGGCGTGCGCGCCGCGCGCGACCGCGAAACGCAATCCCAGGCGCAGCACAAGGCAGCCGAGACCGGTCCGCAGCAGGTGGAAGTGCAGAACGCGCGCGCCAAGGCAGCGCAGGCGCAGGTGGAGCAGGCCCAGGCGCAGCTCGATCAAGCGGAGCTTAACCTCAGCTACACAAAAATTCTTGCCCCTGCCAACGGGATCATCACCCGCAAGAGCGTGGAAATCGACCAGAACGTCTCTGCCGGCCAGAACCTGCTCACACTGGTTTCGCTCGACGATCTGTGGATCACAGCCAACTTCAAGGAGACGCAGCTCCGCCACATGACTGCCGGTCAGCCGGTGGAGATTGAAGTGGACGCCACCGGCAAGACGTATCACGGCAAGGTGACGCAGATCGGCGGCGCAACCGGCTCGGTGCTGAGCCTGTTTCCGCCGGAAAACGCGACTGGGAACTACGTGAAGGTGGTGCAGCGCATCCCCGTCCGCATCGATTTCACGGACCTGAAGAACGAAGACCCCAACCATCTGCTGCGTCCCGGACTGTCGGTCGAGCCAAAGGTCAGGGTGAAACAGTAGCGCTGTTTGCGTTCGAATATAACCCCCCAGACCCATTCGCCCCCGTTCCTTGATAGCGGTAAGGGGCGTTTTGTGTTTTCCGTTCCGCGGCAGGCTCATGGATTTGAAGATTCGGTGAAAAGGAATTCCTCATGGATTTTCAGCTTGGGCAGGGAATTGAAGTGTTGGAGCAAACGCCAGCCGTTCTCACGGCTCTTCTACGCCAGAAATCCGCTTTGTGGTTGAACGCGAAAAGGACGCCCGACGCCTTCAGCGCGATGGACGTTCTCGGTCATCTCATCCATGGCGAGAAAACCGATTGGATTCCGCGCGTGCGCATCATGCTTGAGCATGGAGACACGCGGACCTTCGAACCATTCGACCGTTTCGGATTCCACGACTCAATTGCAGGCAAGCCGGTGGGAGAACTGCTCGATGAGTTCGCGCGTCTGCGCCGTCAGAGCCTCGATACCCTAAGGAGCTTCAATCTCACTGAAGCGCAGTTGGCGCTGCCCGGCATGCACCCCGAGCTCGGTCCGGTCACCCTGGGCAACCTGCTTGCAACTTGGGTCGTCCACGATCTGGGCCACATCGCGCAGATTGTGAAGACCATGGCCTGCGAGTATCGCGACGCTGTCGGCCCCTGGCGCGCCTACACTTCGATCCTCGACTAATGCGAGCCTGTTGCGCTCTGCTAGTCCAGGGGTATGAATTCCACGCCGCGCACCAGCGCCGGTCCCACTCCGGGCGGGGTCGGCGTTGAGTAGAACGAGATTCCCTGGCTGCTTGCGGAAGGGTAGATGAGTTCGGTGAAGACGGTCTCTCCATCTTCGGCAAAAACCTCGATCGAATTGCGATCGACCACAATCTCCAGCCGAATCGAACTCGCCTGGGAATGCTTGAGCGGAGCCCAGACGCGGGCAGGGAACTCAGGTGAGAAATCCGACTTGCCGGAGTGCATGCGATCGACAAAAATGCGACCCGTTTCGCGGTCGATGCCCACTACCGTTTCCTCCTGCGAAGGCTCTTTGGGATTGAGCGCGCTGCGGCGCAGGCGCACACCGGCTTCCGCAGCGTCACCGGGGTCAAGCGTGACGCGCAACAGGTAGACGCTGCCGGAGAGCTTTTGCGCTGCGAGATGTTCATTGGCCTGCGCGATCGTCTGATACGGCGAGGCGCCGAACAGAGCCTGGGAAGGCTTGAATGAAGGAGTCGACAACACCGGTTGCTGCACCAGAAGCAGCGGCTCCTGGGACGGCGTTGCGCTGTTTGAATCCGCCGGCTGGCGAAGATAGATTTTCCGCGCCACCGTCATCTCGCCGCGCCCCGGAAATGAAGGCGCCTGGCGTGCGTAATCCCAGTTGCCCATCCAGGCGATCCAAAGCCGGTCCTGCCCCGGCGGTGTATTCGAGAACGATGTAGAGGCGTAGAAATCCTTGCCCCAATCGGCCCAGTGCGGCCCAGAGCCGGGATGATCTTCGATGAAACGGATCCCGTCGAACTGGCCGACGAAATACTGATCGGCCGACCCGCCCTGGGGTCCACCGGGATTGAGATTCACACTCAGCACCCAGCGGCTGGCGACGATTTTGCCCATTGCTTCCCGCTTGCCCGCCGGCTCGCGAACGGGGAGTTCCATAAGGTCAGGGCACTCCCACACTCCACCAACTGCGCCGGCCGGACCAAACTCTCCGCCAAGCTCCCACTGGCGCAGGTTTTTCGAGTGGTAAAAGCGCACCTTATGCTGATTGGGAATTGCAACCACCATCACCCAGTTTTGCGTTGGTGCGTACCAGAAGACGTTGGGATCGCGAAAGTCCTTCAGGCCAAGATCGAGCACCGGATTGCCCGAGTATTTCGTCCAGGTGGTCCCTCCATCCACGCTCACCGCCAGGTTCTGGTCCTGCTTGTCGACGGAAGCACCGGTATAGATGGCAACCAGGCATCCGGGCGATTTCTGCTCTTGCGCTGCACACAGCCCGCTGGTGTTGTCGCGATCTTCTACCGTTGACCCGCTGAAGATCATCACGCCATTGGCTTCCGGGATGGCGACAGAGACCTGCCTCCAATGAACAAGGTCGGAAGAAGTGGAGTGACCCCAGCTCATGTGCGCCGGCTCGTCGCCCAAGGGGTTGTATTGGAAAAAAAGCTGGTACTGGCCGTTGAGCAGGATGGGACCATTGGGGTCGTTGATCCATCGAGGCGGTGCGGAGAAGTGGATCTTCGGCTGCCAGGGAGTGGCGTCGGAATTCGCAGCGGAGGCCGCTTGCGACTGCGCAACGGTGTGTGCAGAAAGAAAGAAAAGAACCGTTACAAGCCGACGCATGAAAGCGGAAGAAGCAAACCGTTCGGTGAGCGCGATCATTCGGTGGTCAGTCCTTGCTGCGTTCATTGTCTGTCTCTCAATGTTAGTTCATGCTCCTGTGAGGGGCGAAGCGCATTAGACTGTATGCAGCAAACCGATGAAAGACTCGATCCACGTATCGAAGGAAAATTATCTGAAGGCCATTCTCGAAGCTGAGGCCGAGGGGCACCAGGTAATTCCGGCCATGCTGGCGCATTGGCTTGAAGTTTCCGCTCCGGCCGTCACCATGGCACTCAAGCGCCTCAAGCGCGATGGGCTCGTCGAGGTTGGGGCCGATGGTATCGTGCGTCTCACCGCTGCGGGCCGAGAAACCGCCTACCGCACGGCCCTGCGCCACCACCTGATCGAGCGCATGCTGAGCGAGCTGTTCGGCATGGAGTGGTACGAGATTCACGAGGAGGCGGAGCGGCTGGAACACGCTGTTTCGCCGGCATTCGAGCTGAAATTGAAAGAGAAACTGGGTGAAGGCGGAGCCTGCCCGCACGGCAATGCGGTGCTGCCAGTGAGTCCGGCCGAGCGGAAAAAGCGCGGCGAGACGCCGCTTTCCGAGGCACTGGAGGGCCGTCGCTACACGGTCACCAGCTTGCAGGAACGGGACCCGAAGCTGCTGCTTTTCCTACACAAAACGGGAGTTGGGCCGGGGAAAAGCCTGCGCGTGACCAGCCAGAACTACGATCAAACCGTTTCGATTGAATTGAATACGGGAAATTCTATTCTGGGAAGGCCGGCGGCGGCGGCGGTCTGGCTACGACCGGATACTTCTCGGTAATTTAACGTAATGAATCAAATTAACCGCAATTAACTATCTGTGGCATACTTAAGTTGAGGCCTTCCCGGGCTCGCCCTCTTGATCCATGGCCACAGAACTTACACATCTTGTCCAAGCCACCGAGCCATCCCTGCCGGAAGTGCATTCGAGCGTGCGCATTTCCGGCTCGCCCATCGCGTGGCGCCGGTTGCTTGGATTTTTGGGGCCGGGCTTTCTGATCTCTGTCGGCTATATGGACCCCGGCAACTGGGCCACCGATATTGCAGGCGGCTCGCAGTTCGGCTACACGCTGCTGTCGGTCATCATGATCTCGAATCTGATGGCGATCCTGCTGCAGAGCCTGAGCCTCAAACTCGGCGTCGCCACGGAGCGCGACCTGGCGCAGCTTTGCCGCGAGAGCTACGGCCGCTGGGTGAGCTTCGGCCTGTGGGTGGGCGCGGAGATCGCGATTGCGGCCTGCGACCTTGCGGAAGTGATCGGCTCGGCCATTGCGCTTAACCTGTTGTTCCACATTCCGCTGTTTTACGGCGTGCTGATCACCGGCCTCGACGTGCTGCTGATTCTTCTTCTGCAGCGCTGGGGCTTCCGCGTAGTTGAGGCGCTGGTGATCACCTTGATCGGCACCATCATCGTCATGTTCGGCGTGCAACTGTTTCTCTCGAGGCCGGAGTATGGACCGGCGCTGCGCAACCTCTTCATCCCCTCGGCGCAGATCGTTACCAATCCCACCATGCTCTACATTGCCATTGGAATGCTGGGCGCGACCGTGATGCCGCACAATCTCTATCTGCACTCATCCATTGTGCAAAGCCGCAAATACAAGCGCACGCCTGAGGGCAAACGCGAAGCCATCTTCATGGCAAATGTGGATTCAGCTCTGGCGCTCACAGTCGCGTTGTTTGTGAATGCAGCCATCGTTGTTGTCGCCGCAGCAGTGTTCTATCGCAGCGGTCACTTCGAAGTCGCGGCCATTGAAGATGCCTACAAGCTGCTCAGCCCGCTGGTTGGCGCAGCAGGAGCGAGCACGGTGTTCGCCATCGCTCTTCTTGCAAGCGGCCAGAATTCCTCGATTACCGGAACTCTCGCCGGCCAGGTGGTCATGGAGGGCTTCATCCATATCCGGCTTCAGCCCTGGCTTCGCCGCATGATCACCCGCTCCATTGCGATCATCCCCACCATCATCGTGGTGTGGTTTACGGGCGAACGTGGAACGGAAAAACTGCTGCTGCTGAGCCAGGTAATCCTGTCGCTGCAATTGAGCTTTGCCGTGGTTCCGCTGGTCATCTTCACCGGCAGCCGCAAGAAGATGGGCGAGTTTGTCAACGGCCCATTGCTGCAAGGCCTGGCCTGGTTTGTGGCTGCGCTCATCGCCGGATTGAATGCGTGGTTTCTGGTGCTGATGTTGAAGTAGCGTGCGGTCCACGGGATGGGCGGCTCATTCAGGAAACATCGCGCCGATCTCGCGGAGCGAAAGCGTGCCCTCGGCAAACGTGAATGTACCGTGCTCGCGCATCTCACGCGCAGCGCGAAGAAATGCACTCAATGCGGCACGCGACAATCCGCTGCCGATGCTGATGCGCTTCACTCCCAGCGCCGCTAACTCGGCTCGGTTCACTGCAAGGCCTGGGATGCCCGCGAGCACATTGACAGGGCGGTCGAGCGAACGAACAACTTCCGCAATGTCCTCCCTGCGTACAAGCCCGGGCGCATATAGCACGTCCGCGCCTGCTTCCTGGTACGCCTGCAGCCTTGCAATCGTATCTGCGAGATCCGGCTTGCCATTCAAGTGATTTTCGCAGCGCGCTGTAAGCGTGAACGGAAATGAAAGAGCGCGAGCCGCATCGCATGCCGCGCGAACTCGCTCAACCGCATGTTCAAATTCATAAATCGGCTGATCCGCGTTGCCAGTAGAGTCTTCGATCGATCCGCCCACCACGCCGGCCTCCGCAGCCAGCCTGATGGTTTCCGCCGCGGCTTCCGGTGAATCGCCAAATCCATTTTGAAGATCGGCACTCACCGGCAGCGGCGTCGCGGCAGCAATCACTGCAACGTGCGCGATCATCTCGTCTCTCGTAACCGCATAGTCGCGCAGGCCCACCGAGGCAGCAAACCCGGCGCTGGTGGTGGCGAGCGCCTCAAAGCCGAGATGCGCCAGCAGCCGCGCCGTGCCAATGTCCCATGGATTGGGAAGGATGAACGCGTCGTCGCGATGGTGGAGTGCTCGAAACTCCGCGCCTTTTTTCGTTTGCGAGTCAATGCTGCGTTCATTCTTTTCCGGCGCTTGTTGCGCGAATGCCGAAGGTTCCATCCACCACCTCCACAAAGTTTCTTTCTTCGCGCAGGATACACCTCGAGCGGTCCACTCACGGTTCTCTCCCATCGGCTACCATGGAACCCATGCAAGTTCTATCCGCGGCAGAGATGCAGGCTTGCGACCGGGCGACAACGGAGCGCTTCGGCATTGCTTCAATCGACTTGATGCGGGCGGCGGCGAAAGCCGTCACGGCCTTCGCGCAGTCGCAGTTCCCACGCGCACGCCGTGTAACAGTCCTTTGCGGCCGCGGCAACAATGGCGGCGACGGCATGATGACCGCGCGGCTGCTTGGTGCGGCGTCCCTGGAGGTGACCACGCTGTTGCTCGGCGCTCCAGAGGGGTTCAGTGCGGATGCCGTCACCGCCTGGGGCGAACTGCTTGCAAGCGCCGCGCCGGGAACCGTGCATGTTATCGAATCGGCCGCGGAATTCGCCGGCCACAACGAAGCGCTCAGCGCCGATCTCCTGATCGACGCGATTGTAGGCACGGGTTTCAAACCGCCGTTAAAAGGCCTCGCGAAGTCCGCGCTGGAGTGGGTCAAGATCAGCCGAGCCGCTTTTCTTTCCATCGATCTCCCTTCCGGATGGGCGGCCGACTCAACGGCTGCAGCGGCCACTGGTCCAGTGTTTCCATCCGACGCTGTGATTACATTTACCGCTCCCAAGCCGACGCACGTGTTTGCTCAGTTGACGCGGCGCTGGGACCAGCCGGTGGTGGTTGCGCCCATCGGTTCGCCCCGGGCAGCCATTGTTTCAGCGCAGCGGTTGATTTGGGCCGGCTCCGCAATGCAACTCGCCAGAACACCACGCGCTGCCGCGGCCAACAAGGGCAACTTCGGCCATGTGCTGGTGGTGGGGGGATCGGTTGGCCGATCCGGCGCGCCGTCCATGACCTCGTTCGCGGCATTGCGCAGTGGCGCCGGTCTGGTTACGGCTGCGGTTCCAGCCGCGGTGCTGGCCCAGGTGTCGGCCGTTGCACCGGAACTGATGACCTATCCGCTCCCGGCAGGAGATTCCGGCGGCATCTCCGAAAAAAACCTCACCCCCGGCGCCCTCGCGGAACTGTTGGAGCGCAAGACCGTGCTGGCCATCGGCCCCGGTCTGGGCCAGGCAGCGGAGACGGTCAAATTCGTCACCGGCCTATTGGCTGCGACAAAGATTCCCGCAGTCATCGATGCGGATGCCTTGAACATTCTCGCAGCCAAGCCGGTGCTCCTGGCCAAGCTCGCCAAGGGCCGGACTGTGATTCTAACCCCTCATCCTGGGGAGATGGCGCGCCTGGCCGGCATACCCATCGCCGAGGTCCAGGCCAACCGGCTTGCGGTGGCGCGGGAGTTCGCGCAGCGCTTCGGCGTTACTTTGGTACTGAAAGGCGCTCGTACGCTTGTCGCTCATCCTGACGGGCGGGTTGCGGTGAATACGACCGGCAATCCTGGCATGGCCAAGGGCGGCAGCGGCGACTTGCTCACTGGCGTGGTGGCCGGTTTGCTGGCGCAATATCCAGACGATGCGGCGCGGGCGGTTGAGGGGGCGGTCTACTTGCATGGGCTGGCCGCGGACCTGGCCGTCATGCACGGCGACGAGCACACTTTGCTGGCCAGCGACAGTCTTGCGCAATTTTCTCGGGCTTTTCGCTTGGACTCGCAAGGGGAGAACGGGTATGTTTGGTTGCAGGGGCTCCCGGGGAACTCAAGGCCGGGCGTGTGCACCAGCGAAGCTGGCCCCCGGGAGGTATCAAAATGACGAACGCTGCGCCCCCTGCACCCAAGACTCCTCCCGAGGCTGTAAAGACACACGAGTTCACCACGCAGAGCGACGCGGATACGATAGAGGTGGGCCGCAAGCTGGCGAAGCTGCTCAAGCCGCCGCAACTGCTCATCCTGCGCGGCGAACTGGGCACCGGCAAAACGACGCTGGTGAAGGGCATTGCACAAGCTCTCGACGCCGCCGAAGCCGACGAGGTCACCAGTCCCACGTTCACGCTCATCCACGAGTACGACGGCACGCAGGACGGCAAGGCGCTGAAGCTGTTTCACCTGGATGTCTATCGCCTGGAAGGCGAGCGCCAGTTGGAGACGCTCGGACTGGACGAGCTGCTGACGCCGGACGCGCTGGTGCTGGTGGAGTGGGGCGAAAAATTCAAGAGCATCAAGAAGAAGGCAAGCGGCGAAATCGCGATTACTTCCGCCGGCGGCGATGCGCGGAAGATTACCGTGACGCTGAAGGATCAGGTGTAACCCCTTTAGAATTTGTCGGCCCTCCCCAACGCCGGAACGCAAGTCCTTTGTTTCGATGGGTAGAAATGGGTCGAAATGGATCTAACCTCATTGTTTTCATGGGACTGGGGAGAAAATGGTGGAGGGGTGGGGTGTTTTCGGCCTCGGCCTCCTCCGACTTCCCTCTTATGAATCATTGTGCGCCCGAACGATGATATTTTGTGCAAACTGCCGGTGATGATTTGAGAGGCGGTTGGACCGAGGTGCGTTTGGGGGCACTTGGGCGTTTACTGGAGTAATCCGTGTCTGGGAGAGGTTCGCGCTATCCCAGTTCTCAGAACCTGTTCGAAAATCAAGTTCAATGGGGGCCCGTTGAGGCTTGTGGTCTCCCACCCATTCGCGAAAGAACGCGAATGGATGGGGCACGGGGCGTTTTTGCGGAGTCGGAAGCGGGCAATGCCCAGTTTTTGGTCAGGCTCTCGGAGTTCGCCTCGGCCGCTTACTGGCATGGGCCCTGCGGGTAGCCGGGTGTATAGCACTCGGTGAATGTCAGCGATGCCCCGTTCGAGCTCTCTGTGATGGGGGGTGTGGTGGTCGTCAAGCTCAGGTTATTTGACTCGTCGCTGACTCCACCCACGGTAGAAAAAGGCAAGGTTCCCGAGGCATAGCTAATGCTGTCGAGCACCACAAGGGTTGATCCGGGGTTGAAGACGGCCTCAGAACTACCTCCGTCGCCAAACACATTGAAATCCATCGCCTGCCAGTCGTCCTTCGCGCCGGCGATGGGGTCGCCGCTGGTCACGGCGTAGAACGTGTTCCCGATCCCGATGGCGACTACGTCGTCGGTGGGGTTGCCGAAAACGCCGCCGATGGAGCCTACGAGTCTCATATTGACTAGATCGGCGATTGTCACGCCGGGGGTGTTTACGGTATGGCTGTTTCTAAAGCAACCACCGTCCCCGCTCCCGTCCGATCTCCACCCAGCCGGGCATGAATTCCCATAGTTCACCAGCCAGTATTGGATCAACGCGTGATTCTCGGAAGAGTCGTAGACAAATTGCACCCCGCCGAAACAACCCCCTGGATGCGGAGAGCTGTCACAGGTTGAAGTTTGTAAAGTATTCGTGTTGAGCTGGAGCGAGAAAGAGTTGCTGTTCCCGTTGCTTTCCTCCCTGGTTATACCTGTGACGCCGTTAAATGACCCCTGGGCCTGCAATATGGAATTGGATTGCACCCCGAGGACGACGTCCCCTCCATCGCCCTGGAGTTGTGGTTGGACTCTTCTTTGCTCCTCAATCGCGTCACTGTCTTGCCGGGCAATCGCGTCCGCGTTCGCAGCTCCGCACGGAACCACCTGCCATTGTAAATCCGGATAGGTGGCCGTGGAGCAGGCCTCCTGTGGCAGCGGTGTTTCAAGGATGAACTCGCGCCAGACCGCCGGAGAAATGATTATCGGACCAATTGGGAAGTGCGGAAGCACCGGGGACACAGTGGGCTTGTCCTGAGGCTGTTCCGCGCCCGGCGTCGTTTGCGCCTGTTCGTCGATCCTGGTTGCCGCCGACTGTGCAGCACCGGTGGAAACAACGCTCAGCGCCAGCACCGCGAGCATGGCGCACGACTTTATAGTTGCGCTCGCGATAAGGGCGATTCGGTTCGGTTGCGAGAGCTCGCCTCTATCGTGGGCAAGGCTCAAGGATGGCTTCAACGATCTGCCCAGCTGGGCACACGTAAAGGCAAAATACTTCCACTTCCGATTGAACATAAGTCCTCTCTTCCAATTCAGTGAATGCACGATCTGCTCGATGGTGCAATGTTGTTCAGATTTCCGCAGTGCTCGGATCGATGATCGAAGCAACTTCGGAAACTCGATTCACCGGGAACCCGCCAAGAGCGGCATGTTCCTTGATCAGAGCGTCGCTCGGCGCTCGATAGATGCAGTAAATCTTGTCGCTGGTAACGAAGCTTTCGATCCATTGGATCTCATATCCAAGTTTGCGAAGGACGCTACAAGAGGTTTGCGAGATTTCCTTGAGTTGGTCGCTGGTGAACTCTCCGGCGCCAGGAATGTCCCGTTCGATTACATACTTTGGCATTTGTTTTTCCTTTGTGTGTTTCACTCAAATTCGTGCGCAGCCACTTGGCTCGCCGGCAGGAGAGCCGGATCGAGTAACTGTCCGGATCACCTGTTCGAACCGGATCATGTGCCTTTCTGCCGCGGGGTTCAATAGAGAGATCCTGTAGAACTTCTTAATTCGATGTGTCGCTCTAAGGTGCTGGGAACATTGGGGTTGGTGCAAAATGCATTGGGGAGTGTAGAATAACGACCACTCGACATGAGGATTGCCGAATGGGATCGCACCTGGCTGGAGAGCGGAAATCGATCAGTTTTGGGACCGATTTCGAATTGGACGCGTCGGAATTGGAGCTGCGCCGCTTTGGACGCACGCTTAAACTCGAGCGCATTCCAATGCAGATCCTGCTCATTCTCATCGAGCGAAAAGGTCAGGTCGTCACTCGCGAAACGATTGCAGAGCAGGTCTGGGGTAAAGACATCTTCCTCGACACCGATAACGGAATCAATTGCGCGATTCGCAAGATTCGACAAGTTCTGAAGGACGATCCCCAGCAACCCAGGTTTCTGGAGACCATTCCCGGCCGGGGATATCGATTTATCGCCGCAGTTGCCGAGGATGAGATGGATTCAATTGTGCAGATGGCCGGCGTCTCGGAAAGCGCAGCAGAATCTGATCGAGTGGACGAACAATCCCTCCCGGTCCTTGGTGAATCTTCCCGGTGGACACACCGAGCTCCGTCGAGAGGAGCTGCATGGCCTATCGGTCTTGCGGTTGGCACGCTCTTACTTTGTGCTGTTGGATTTGCGGCTTGGCAGTGGTGGCGAAACGTCCAGGGCGCAGGCGCGGCTCACGCCATTCGCTCGATCGCCGTGCTGCCGCTTCAGAATCTCTCCGGCGATCCGGCCCAGGAGTATTTCGCAGATGGCATGACGGAGGAACTGATCACGGAATTGTCGAGAATCCAGTCTTTAAAAGTGATTTCGCACACCTCCGTGATGGAATACAAAGGGACCAGAAAACACCTGCCGCAAATCGCCCAGGAACTGGGAGTGGATGGCATCCTCGAGGGTTCCGTGATTCGCGAAAATGACGAGGTTCGCGTGACCGTGCAATTGCTTGACGGCCCCAACGACCGCCATATCTGGAGCGAATCGTACGAGCGCCCATTGCACGGGGTTCTGAACTTGCAGAGAGAGGTGGCCGAGGCGGTCACCCGGCAGATTCGCATCACGTTGACTCCCGAGCAGGAAGCCATGCTCAATGCGCCGCGCACCGTGGATCCAGAGGCTTATGAAGCCTACCTGCGAGGGCGCTATTTATTTTCGACCCAGTACACCATGGAGCAGCCACTTCGGCAGGCGAAGAGCTACTTCGAAGAGTCCATCCACAAAGATCCCGGCTTTGCCCCGGCTTACACGGGCTTGGCAGACGCTTATCTTTACCTGGCCCTCTTCCGCCATGTTCCCCAGGAGGCCGGATTGCGATCTGCTCGGGAAGCGTTGCAGAAGGCCCTGCAACTCGATGACAGCATGGGCGAAGCGCACGATACGCTTGGCGAGATCGGTTGGCGGCGTGACTGGAATTGGGAAGCTGCAGAACGAGAGCTCGACAAGGCGATTGCCCTGGCTCCGAGTTACCCATGCGCCCATGAAGATCGCGCTGAGTTCCTAGCCTTTCTCGGCCGGCGCGCCGAGGCCCTTGCCGAGTTGACCAGGGTCAACCAGATCGATTTCGGCCCCAGCGCCTACCACACCGAAGCAGGTGTTTATTTTCAGCTTCGCGACTATCCGAATCTGCTGGAAGCGAGCCGTCGAGGAGTTGCTTCGAATCCCAACGATTGGGTGGACCACTACGAACTCGGCATCGGCTACGATGGCACCGGGAAGCTGCCGGAAGCGATCGTTGAGTATCAAAAAGCCGTCGAGTTGTCGAATGGCGATCAGAACGCCAGAGGTTCGCTGGCGCACGCGTTTGCGGCGATTGGAAACAGAGCGGATGCAGAAAAGATCCTTCATGACCTCGAGCGCAAATCGAAGGATGGCTACGTCTCGCCGTATGTGCTTGCAACCATTTACGCCAGTCTTGGCGAAAAGGACAAGGCATTTCAGTACTTGGAAAAGGCTTACGACGAGAGATCGCTCGACATTTCGTGGAACCTCAAGCCCGACTTGCGAATTGACAGCCTTCGCCCCGACCCGCGATTCCAGGATCTAGCCCGGCGCGTCCGGCTTCCGCAATGACGTGAATTCTTCCGGCTCAAGTCTTGCCCTTTCAAAGCTGCGGGTTTCTCTTCCGCTGCTCAGAACCCCATGATGTTGTAGCCGCAGTCGACGTAGAGGGTTTCGCCGGTGATGGCGCTGGAGAGGCCGCTGGCCAGGAACAAGGCTGCGCCGCCGACTTCGAGCTGATCGACGTTGCGGTGCAGGGGGGCGCGGTCGGCGTGGGACTTGAGCATCTCGCTCAGGTCGCCGACGCCGCGGGCGGCCAGGGTCTTGATGGGGCCGGCGGAGATGGCATTGACGCGGATGTTGCGGGGGCCGAGGCTCCAGGCAAGATAGCGGACGGTGGATTCGAGGCCGGCCTTGGCGATGGCCATGACGTTGTAATTGGGGACAACTTTTTCGGCGGCGTAGAAGCTGAGGGTCATGATGCTGCCGCCTTCGGTCATGAGCGGGGCTGCGCCGCGGGTGACGGCGATGAGGGAGTAGACGCTGACGTCCATGGCGGTGCGAAAGCCCTCGCGGGAGGTATTGAGGAAGTCTCCGCGCAGTTCCGCGGCGGGGGCGAAGGCAACGGCGTGGACGAGGATGTCGAGCCTGGGGTGCTTCTCTTTGAGGGCGGCGAAAAGCGTGTCGATCTCGGCGTCGCTGGAGACGTCGCATTGAAAGCCGGATGCGCCGGGTAGATCGTCGATGAGGCTCTGGGCTTCCATCTTCATGCGGTCGTTCTGATAACAGATGGCCAGGGTTGCGCCGGCCTCGTGAAGTTTTTGGGCGATGCCCCAGGCGATGGAACGCTTGTTGGCCAGACCGAAGACCACGGCCGTCTTACCCGCCAGATTGATCATGCTTTCTTTCTTCCTCCGAGGCCGGCGCGGTTGGCGCTGGGCCGAGCAAGTTAAAGGATAGCAGCCGATGGTGGTTTGGGGTGCTTTAGCCGCCGAAGTCAACGAGTTGGACTTTGCCGACGGGCTGGCCTAGGAAGCGGGAGCCGAGGCGCTCGAACTTTTCCACGGAGTCGGTGGCGAAGCAGCGGATTTCGGCGGGAGCGGCAGGGATGGACGATGCTTCTGCGATGTGCAGGCCGTTGATGGATTGAGCGGCGGCTTCGGCAGCGGCTTGCGCGGAGTCGATGACGCGCACGCCTGCCGGGACCGCAGCTTCAAAAAGCGGGCGCAGCAGCGGGTAGTGGGTGCAGCCGAGAACCAGGACGTCGGGGTTGAGGCCGGCGGCGGCTGCGTTCTCGGTCAACTCGGCGAGATAGATTCGGATCACCTCGGCGGTGACGGGATGGGTGGTCCAGCCTTCTTCTACAAAAGGGACGAGAAGCGGGCAGGCCTTCTCAAAGGCGCGCAGGCCAAGGGCGCGGCAGGCTGCGGTGTAGGCGTGGCTTTGCACGGTGGCGTCGGTGGCGATGACCAGCACATCGCCGGTTTGGGAGGCGGCGCGGGCGGCGGATGCGCCGGGTTCGATGACGCCGAGGACGGGGACGGAGACGGCGTCCTGAATGGCGTCGAGGGCCAGGGCGCTGGCGGTGTTGCAGGCGATGACCAGGAACTCGGCTCCTTGCTCGCTGACCAGGAACTGTGCGCTCTCCGCGGCGTAGCGGGCGATGGTGCGACGGGATTTGGAGCCGTAGGGGAGGCGGGCGGTGTCGCCGAGGAAGGCGAACTGGGCGCGGGGCAGGGATTCAATGAGCGCGCGGAGGACGGTGAGGCCGCCGAATCCGGAATCGAAGACGCCGATGGTGGGGGTCATGGTTGGGGTTTCTGCCGGAACCTCTGCAATTGCGACAGACTCGCGCAGACCATGCGCAACTCCGCGAAGACACCGTTCGTATAAAGGTCACGCGTCCCGGCCTTAGGTAAGATAACCAGCGCGAGAATGGCCTCGACATAACCATGAACTCCCAGCATCTCCTGCACGCTCGGCGCATTCTCCCGCCAGAAGGAACTGCGGAGTCCGCTCAGAAGCCCTTGCACCGTTCCTTGATGAATGTTCGCGTCCGTCCCATTCAGATCGCTTGTCGATCTCTGGATGCGATAGGGCTCGGACTCCCAGACAAACCACGTATGCAAGTCAGGATTCAGATCGGCCCAAGCGATGGCCATTCCCAGTTCCAGAGGCATGTTGAAGCGAGGCACTGCCGGCGGCCCATCGCTGACCTCGACCCGAGAAAGGTCGTGGATGGAGTACCGGCACCGCCTGATAAGCAGCAGAATCCGGTCGAGCCTGCGCGCACCGCCCGGAATCTCGGATGCAAGATGCGGAATCAAGCCAAGTTGCGTCAAACCAACCGCATAGGCGACGTAGAGGCTTCTGAATTCTTCATCGTAGGGGATATTCAAGAAGACGGCGTTGGGATCAATCGGCTGCGGAGGCATTCCTGGGCTTCTCTTCCCTCCCGGATGCTGCGCCGGAACTGGCCTTCCTGTCACTTTCGATCTGGATGAAGGTCTTTTGAGCCAAGTCATCTAGTTCTGCCCGCCGATCCGCGGGAATATCCAGATCACCCACCATTTCCTCGAAGGTGGGCCAAGGCGCCGTGATGTGAACGGACTTAGGCATGGCTACTCGTTCATCATACTGCGGGTTGCGACTGAATTGGAATGGAAATCGCGAGCCGCTTACGGATGGACGCCCTCTGTGGGCACGGCATCCGCAGCGAGATAGGTACGTGTCAGATCGGCGTGGCCGGCGAGGGTGGCGCGGGGTTGGCCGTCTACCAGAAAGCGGACCTCGGTGACGCGGGGCAGGTTGGCGTGCAGCGTGCCACAGATCGACTGCACGGTCAGGGTTTCTGTTTCCAGGCCGGAGGGGTGATTGGCGGCGAAGTTGCCGGTCAGGTTGACGACGGCGAGAAGGGGGCCGTCAGCGGCGGCTTTTGCGCTATCGGATTTGTCGGGGGATTTGGGGTCATTGGAGTTGGAGGCTGGGTCCGGCGCGGGCACCAGGAATACCTGGGCGACCGAACTTACGCCGCCGGGAACGGGGTGCGGGGAATCGGGAGCGGCGTAGAGGTCGAGCAGCCGGCCGAGAATCACGCGGGCACGCGATTCGGCGTCCTGGGGCAGCGGGAGCGTTTGCACTTGCGCGCGCAGGGAATTGTCGGAGTCGCTGGCCACCAGCAGCGTGGCCTGTTCCGCGGGAGCAACCTGCGGGGCCTGGGTGGGCGCGGAGTCCTCGCCTGCGAGCAGGCGCTGGTGAGCCCGGTCGCGCAGGTGCCACAGGACTCCGCCCATGGCTACGGAAGCGGCCAGCAGAACGGCGAACAGGACGGTTTGGTGGCGGGCGATCATGGCTGGCGGACCTCCGTCTTCCATTCCAGCAGCGCGGCGGCAAGCGCCTCGGCAACGCGCGCCTGGTAATCAGGATCGTCAAGTTCGGTTTTGGCATCACCGCCCTGGGCCTGGTCAGGAGCCACTTCGACGGCGATGGCGGGGCAGGTCATGCTGTCTACCTCGGGCAGCGCGGTGCGGCCCAGCATGACCGGGATGCCTGCCTGTTGCAAGGCCGAATTGAGTACGCCCGCCAGCGCCAGGCTGCGCGTTACCCAGGCGGCCTGGGCGGTCTTCCAGGCGGGAATGCGGGTTGAAGGCGCGGGCGGAAGCGACGAAGTGAAGAGGTGGACGCCGGCGCCCGTCTCAGTGGCGTGCAGGCTCAGGCAGGCCTGGGCGTTGGCGTGGTTGGCGATCTCGGCGCGGCGGTTGACGTCGAGGTTGGAGTCGGACTCGCGCGTGGTCACTACCTGGATGCCGCGGGCGCCCAGGAGCGAGCGAAGCTTGACGCTGAGGGCAAGCGTGAAGGCTTTTTCGGGCTGGTCGCTGAGCTTGCCGCCGGGGTCGTCACCGCCGTGAGCGGCGTCGAGAACGACGACAAATCGGGGGGGAGGGGGAAGTTGCGGTGGCGCGGGAATTGACGGAACTGAGGGAGCGGGCGGGGCCTGGGCGGAGGCGAGGGTCGCGGCGAACAGAATCGCGCAGGCTCCGAGAGAGTTTCGCAGCCGTTTTCTCGTTGATTGCGAATCTCTAAGAACCTGTCTAAAAACCGAGTTCAAGGGTGGCCGGTTGAGGTTTGTGGCCTCCCACCCATTCGCAAAAAACGCGAATGGATGGGGCACGATGCGTTTGTGCCGGGTTCGAGATGGGTAAATCCGAGTTTTTAGACAGGTTCTAAGCAATTCCTTCTTTCCGATCCCGCATTTCCCCCAGGGGCTAAAGCCCCACGCTTGTTTTATGGGGCTTTCGGCACGACTGAAGTCGTGCCCTGTTACAAAGCTCTCAAGAATCCTCGTCCGTTCGAGTTTTTCGCAACCTGTGAATTCCAGCCCTGTTTCAGAGCCACGCTATTCCAGCGCATAGATCGCCAAGCCGCTGAGGAGCTTGGGGAAAAAGTCAGTGGACTTTTGCGGCATCACGTCGCCGGCAAAGGCTACTTCGCGCAGTTGCTCCATGGAGACGGGATTGGTGAGGAAGCTTACGTCGGCTTCTCCGCGGCGAACCTGGTCCACTGCCTCGCCTGCATCGCGCAGGTAGCGAAGGTTGGTCTGCTCGCGGACCTTTTCAGCATCCAGGCCGAGCAGGCGGTCAAGGACGATGGAGTGCAAGTGGCTCAGGTCGAGATTGCGCTGGCGATCGGGCATGGCGGCGAGCGCGGCGGCGATAGGCTCGGGCTTCGAGCGCAGCAGCAGCGCTCCGACCCTGGTTACGGCGACAAAGGCCGTTCCTTGCTGGCGGCCGAGAAGGTCCATGTAGCTTGCAGCCGTATCGTCCTGCAGGGGCTCCACGGCAAAGAACTCCCTGGCGACCTCGGCGAAGGCGGCCGGGTCAAAGTCCGGCAGGCTGTGCACCACGCGATGCGTTGGCAAAATCACCAGGCCGTCGGAATCCATGTTGACGAAGGTCATCATCACCGCCGCTTCGGGCCAAGCCGGTTGCGGTAACTCGCTGGGGTTGTGTTCCGAGGGAGCAGAGGTAGCGGGCGTGTGCTCCTTCGAGTAATTCAGCGCGGTCTCGTAGCGGTGGTGCCCGTCGGCGATGATCAGCTTCCTGTCGTCCATGGCCGTGGTCAGCAGGCGGATGGCCGCGGGATCGCTCACACGCCACAGCCGGTGCAGGACGCCGTATTCGTCGCCGACTTCCACCTCCGCGGGGCCGTTCTCATCGTAAAGAATCTTCTCTACGCTGCCGGCCGGGTCAGAGTAGAGCATGAAAATCTGGCCAAAATGGGCGTGGGTGGCCTTGAGCAGGTTGAGCCGGTCGCTCTTGGGCTTGGAGAGCGTTTGCTCATGGCGGAAAACCACCTGCTCGGAGTAGTCGTGCAGCTTGCCCAGGGCGATGAATCCGCGGCGTTCCTTTACGATCTCTGTCCCTGGAACCTTGAAGCGCTGCGAGTAGGCGAAAACGCAGGGCTCCTTCTCCTGAATCAGGACGCCCTGTTCGCGCCAGGCCTTGAAATCGCGGGCGGCTCGGGTGTAGACGCTTTCTCCGCGCTCGGCATCGAAAAGCTCAGGAAGGCCAAGGATAATTCGCACCAGATTGAAGGGGCTGCGCTGATAGTAGGCCTGCTGCATGGCGGGGGAAATCTTGTCGTAGGGCTGGGTGACTACATCGTCGAGGCGGACCGTGGATGGGTTGTAGCGCCATGCGCGAAACGGATAAATGCGTGCCATTTGGAAGGAATTACTCCCCATGAAGAGGCGAAATTTGCGAACGGGAGTCCAACCATGAGAGGGGTAGGGACTGGTGTGCGCTTAGGGTCGATTGTATCGCAGCGGGCATGCGGGGTGTTTTCGCGGGGCGGGCGGAGCGTAAAGGGCCAAGCCCATGCCGGGACGCGGGCACGAAGGGCAGCATTTGGCCTGAGCAGCATTGGGCCAGAAGTGCTAAACTCGCCATCATTCTCTGGTGTTGCGGCATGACCTATCTTCATTTCCGGCGAGTTTCACAAAATGCGGCAGGGCTGCGGCGATTGATGCTGGGCTGGTTGTGGATTTGCGGGTTGGCGGCCTTGCTCTCGGGTCCGCTCGCGCAGGCGCAGGACGACCAGCTTAACAAGGTTCATGTGCCACCGCCGACCACCGCGGCGCCTTCGACGGCTGAACCCAAGGGGGCGGAAGCACCGGCAACCAGCGGCCCCGACGCCTTGAAGATCCATCCCGGCGCGCGCATCCGCTTGAACGTGGACATGGTGCTGGTTCCGGTTACGGTGACCGACCCCATGAATCGCCTGGTTACCGGCCTGGAGCAGGAAGACTTTCAGGTTTTCGAGAACAACGGCGGGCAGAAGATCGTCAGCTTCGCCAGCGAGGATGCGCCGGTTTCCATTGGGATCATCTTCGATCTTTCCGGGTCCATGACTTCGAAGCTTGTGCGCGCGCGGGAATCGATTCTGCAGTTCATCAAAACCGCGAACCCGCAGGACGAGTTTTTTGTGATCGGCTTCAACGACCGTCCGGAGCTGATTGAAGACTTCTCCAGTTCAGTTGAAGATATTCAGGCGCGGCTGGCCACGGTGCGCAGCGGGCATCGGACTGCGCTGCTGGACGCGATCTACTTCGGAGTGGAGAAGATGAGGGACGCCAAGCACGAGCGTAAGGCGCTACTGGTGGTCTCCGACGGAGGCGACAACCGCTCGCGTTACACCGAGGGCGAGGTGCGCGCGCAGGTGCGCGAGTCGGACGTGGAGATTTATTCCATCGGCATCTTCGACCCTTACGCGCCCACGCCGGAGGAGCGCACTGGCCCGCAGTTGCTCACCGACCTCAGCGAAGAGACGGGTGGACGCCTGTTCCCGGTGAACGACATCGCGGAGATGGGCGACATTGCGGAGAAGATCTCTACCGAGCTGCGCAACCAGTACATGATCGGTTACCGTCCCAAGGACCTGACCCGCGATGGCAAGTGGCGTAAAGTGAAGGTGAAGGTGAACCCGCCGCAGGGATTGCCTCCGCTCACCGTCCATGCTCGCACCGGCTACTATGCGCCAATGCAATAATCTGGTTCTCGCAATACTTCTTGCCGGAGCGACGCTTGGGCTTGCTGCGCAAGAAGCACCACCTCCCCCAGCCCCGTCGAAGCCTGACCAAACTCAGTCAGGCCAGGCCAAGTCCAGCCAGGCCCCGTCTCTGACCATGGATCGGGATCCCGTTCGCTCGCCGGATGTGGAGCCAGCCGGCGCTGCGGCCGGACCCTTGCGCAGAGAGGGAGGCGGCTACGTTCTGCATACCGACGTGGAGGAGGTGGTGCTCAACGCCACCGTGCTTGAGGGCAACAAGCTGGTTCCGGATCTGAAGGCGGACAATTTTCAGGTTTCGGAAGACGGCGTCAAGCAGAGCGTCATCAGCTTTCAGCACACCGATCTGCCGGTGTCGATTGCGCTGGTGGTCGATAACTCGGGATCGATGGCTCGCAAGCGGCCTTCGGTCAACAAGAGCGCACTCGACCTGATTCAGGCCTCCAATCCGCAGGATGAAGCGTTTGTCGTGAACTTTTCCGACGAAGCCTTCATCGACCAGGAGTTCACCTCGGACGTGAACAAACTGCGCGACGGGCTGGGGCACATCGAGTCGCGCGGCGGGACTGCGCTTTACGATGCGGTGGTGGCTTCAGCCGACAAGCTGGCGGAAGACGCCAAGCGGCCCAAGCAGGTGCTGATCCTGATCACCGACGGCGAAGACAATGCGTCTTCGCTGAACCTGGAGCAGACCATCCGCCGCGTGCAACAGCTCTCCGGCCCGGTGATCTACACCATCGGATTGCTGTTCGGCGACGAGATGAGCCACGCCGAAGTGCGCCACGCCCGCCGCGCTCTGGAAATGCTTTCGACGGAGACGGGCGGCATCGCGTTCTTTCCCAAGTCCATTGAGCAGATTGACCAGATCGCCGCCGAAGTTGCCCGCGACATCCGCAACCAGTACACGATCGGCTACCGCTCGACCAAGCCGACCACCGAGCCGGGATTTCGCCGCGTGCAATTGGATGCCGAGGCCAAGGGGATGGGCAAGCTGACAGTTAGAACCCGCACCGGCTATTTTCCCGTGGTGCGCCCGGCCAAGAAAGAAGCCGCAGCCAAGAAGTAGGTCAATCCCGAACCGCGAATACCAATCGTATAGACTTGGACCAGTTATGGCCGTAGAAACCACCCCCGCTCTCCGCATTGCTTCCGACATCACCCAGCTTGTAGGCCACACCCCCATGCTGCAACTGGCGCGCCTGTCCCCGAAACCCGCCGCCCAAGTCTTCGCCAAGCTCGAATTCCTCAACCCCGGCGGCAGCATCAAGGACCGCGCCGCCCTGGGCATGATTCTCGATGCGGAAGCGCGCGGACTGCTTCATCCCGGTTCGACGATCATCGAAGCGACGGCGGGCAATACCGGCGTGGGGCTGGCGCTGATCGGCGTCAATCGCGGCTATGTGGTCAAGCTGTTTGTGCCGGAAGGGTTCGCTGAGGAGAAGTGCATCCTGATGCGCGGGTTCGGCGCGGAGGTCGTCCGCACTCCTGAGGACGAAGGCATGGCTGGCGCCATCAAGCGCGCCCGTGCGGCGGGAGCGGAGATTCCGGGATCGTTTACCGCTCTCCAGTTTCAGAATCAGGCGAACCCGCAGTTTCATCACGACACCACGGCCGTTGAAATATGGGAGCAGATGGAAGGCCGCGTCGATGGCTTTGTTGCCGGCGTGGGCACGGGCGGGACGTTCAGCGGCATAGCGCGGTTTTTGAAGGAGCAGAACCCCGCTGTAGTGAATGTGGCGATTGAGACCGAGGGTTCGATCCTGCAAGGCGGTGCGCCGGGCAAGCATAAGGTGGAAGGCATTGGCGTGCATTTTGTTCCCGAGACGTTTCACCGCGATGTATGCGACCGGATTGTTGCTGTTTCCGATGACGACGCGTTTGGGATGGTGAAACGGCTGGCCGCGGAAGAGGGGCTGGTGGGCGGATCGAGTTCCGGCGCGGCGGTTTTTGCGGCGGTCGCGCTGGCCCGGGAGCTGGGCGCGGGGAAGCGGATTGCGGTGATTATTCCGGACTCGGCAGAGCGGTATTTGTCGAAGAAGATATTTGAGGGCGGGGTGTAGGGGCTTGCTCTGCCGATTGCCCTGTCATCCTGAGCGAAGCGTACTTTAGCGGAGTCGAAGGACCTGCTTCCTTTCGGCTTAGCGTTCCCAGCTTGCCCCGGCGGCACTTTCCACTTAGCCTCTTCACATGGACGAGCGCGTCTACTTCGCCTACATTGTGGCAAGCCGTAGCCGAACGCTCTACATCGGTATGACCGGTGATCTTCGCATGCGGGTTTACCAGCACAAAGGAAAGCTTCACGAGGACAGTTTCGCAGCAACGTATAACTGTCATCGCCTGGTTTGGTTCGAGCAATTTTTCGATCCGAGTTACGCGATTGCGAGGGAGAAGCAACTCAAGGGATGGACTCGTGCGAAGAAGATTGCGCTGATCGAGAAGGAGAATCCGACCTGGGAAGATCTCAGTGAAGGTTGGTATCCGAAGGCGGGAATGTTAGAAGCGGAGACGGAGAAGCAGGTCCTTCGACTCCGCTGAAGAACGCTTCGCTCAGGATGACAGGCTTGTGGTTGTATAGGAGAAGCGGAGACGGAGAAGCAGGTCCCTCGGCTCCGCTGAAGAACGCATGCTCAGGATGACAGGCTTGTGGTTGTATAGGAGAAGCGGAGACGGAGAAGCAGGTCCTTCGACTCCGCTGAAGAACGCTTGGCTCAGGATGACAGGCTTGTGGTTGTATAGGAGAAGCGGAGACGGAGAAGCAGGTCCTTCGACTCCGCTGAAGAACGCTTGGCTCAGGATGACAGGCTTGTGGTTGTATAGGAGAAGCGGAGACGGAGAAGCAGGTCCTTCGACTCCGCTGAAGAACGCTTCGCTCAGGATGACAGGCTTGTGGTTATTTAGAGTAACGTGCCGAAACCGGCAGGCGCCCAACCCGCCACGGTAAGCTAGAAGCAAGAACCCAGGAGCTAAAAGCCGACTCATGCCCGATTACAAATACTCCACACTCGCCGTTCACGCCGGCCAGCATCCGGACCCGCTCACGGGCGCGGTCAACGTGCCCATCTACCTCTCGTCGACATTTGAGCTCACCGGCATTGGCGCGGATAAAGGCTGGGACTATTCGCGCGCCGGCAACCCGACACGCGACCGCCTGGAAACGGCGCTTGCGGCGCTTGAAGGCGGCACGTCAGGTCATGCGTTCGCAAGCGGCATGGCGGCTATCTATGCGCTCGTCGCCACGCTCAGTGCCGGCGACCATGTGATTTGCTCGCACAATGTTTATGGCGGCACGCAGCGGCTCTTTAATCTCGTGGTGCGCAACTACGGTATTGGGATTGAGTATGTCGATACGGGCGATCTCAAAGCTGTTGAAGCGGCCATCAAGCCTTCGACGAAGCTGATCCACATTGAGACGCCGACCAACCCGATCATGTCGCTGACGGACATTGCGGCGGTGAGCGGCGTGGCACATGCGCACCGTGTCGAAGTCAGCGTTGATAACACATTCATGTCGCCGGTGCTGCAGAGCCCGCTGGCTCTTGGCGCGGATATCGTGATGCATTCGACGACGAAATTTTTGAATGGCCACTCCGATGGTCTGGGCGGTGCGCTGATCGGGTCCAAGCCCGAGCACAAGGAGCGTTTTCTGCTGGTGCAAAAGGCAGCCGGTGGGATTCTTTCGCCGTTTGAGTGCTATCTTGTGTTGCGCGGCATCAAGACGCTGCCTCTGCGCATGAAGGCGCATGAAGAAAACGGCCGTGCGGTTGCGGAGTTTCTTTCGACGCAGCCCAAGCTGACGCGGCTGGCTTATCCAGGATTGAAGACGCATCCGCAGCATGAGCTTGCCGTGCGTCAGCAAAAAGGTTTCGGTTCCATGATGAGCTTCGACCTTGGATCTCAGGAGGCTGCGGGGCGGTTTCTGGGCGCGGTGAAGTTGTTCCTGAATGCGGAGTCGCTGGGCGGGGTTGAGTCGCTGGCTTCGCATTCGGCGACCACGACGCATGCGGCGTTGAGCGACGAAGAGCGCGAGCGGCTGGGAATTACCCAGGGGCTGGTCAGGATTTCGGTTGGCATTGAGGACAAGGAAGACTTGATTGCCGATTTGGCGCAGGCGCTGGCGGCGGTGTGAGAATCCCTAGTGCGCCGGCGGCGCCGGGCCCAGTTTCTTTGGGCGGCGCATCAGGAACGGAAGCGGGATCAGGATCGCCGTGAGCGCGACCAGGATCCAGATTACGTCGACATACCCTAGCAGCCGGGCCTGGATCTGCGCCATGGCGTAAATCTGCGCACCGGCCCGCTCCATCGCGTCGGGCATGGCGCCGGCGCTGTTCTTCATGAACGCGCCGGCGAGGCCGGAACGCATCACATCGAAGGGGCTGTTGCCGGCAACGGTGTGCGCGCCGAGCATGGCCAGGTGCTTTTGCGTCAGGCGCGCCAGCAGGGTGGTCACAAAGCTTATTCCCACCGAGCCGCCCAGGTTGCGCATCAGCGCGGACATGCCGCTGACTTCGTTGTATTTCTCCTGGGGAATGCCGGCGTAGCAGAGCGTGTTGATGGGTATGAACAGAAACGGTAGTCCAAGGGCGATAACCACGCGCCAACTAACCGCCATGCCGAACGGGACGTTGAGATTGAGTCCGGTCATGCGGTAGAGGCCGTAGGTGGTGACCGTGAAACCCAGGGCCACGAGGAGGCGCGGGTCGAACTTCGGCGCGAGAAAGCCGGCCACCGGGAACAGAAACATCAGCGCGATTCCGCCGCTGGAGACAGCCATGCCCGCCTGCCGGGCGGAGTAGCCCATGATCTCCTGGAGGAACTGCGGGATCAGCACCGTGGACGAATAGAGCGACACGCCCACCATGAACAGCACGAACATGGTGGTGCCTACGTTGCGCTGGGCGAACAGGCGCAAGTCGAGGATGGGATGTTCCACGTGAAGCTGGCGATAGACAAAGATCACCAGGCCGATGGCGGCGATGACCGTGCAGGCGACGATGAAGCGGGAACTGAACCAATCGTCCTCCTGGCCCTTGTCGAGCATGGTCTGCAAGGCGCCGATGGTGACGACGAGCAGCCCTAGGCCCCAGTAGTCCACGCCCTCGCGGCGCTTGCGGATTGCGGCGAGGTAAGGCGGGTCTTCAACGACGCGGTTGGTGAGGTAAAGCGACAACATGCCGACGGGGATGTTGATGAAGAAAATCCATCGCCAACTGTAGTTGTCGACGATCCAACCGCCGACGGTTGGGCCTAGCACCGGAGCGAGCACCACGGCCATGCCGTAAACCGCAAACGCCATGCTTCGCTTTTGCGGAGAGAAGGTGTCTGCCAGGATCGATTGCTCGCTTGGCTGCAAGCCGCCGCCCGCCGCCCCTTGCAACACACGGCAAAACACCAGCACGCCCAGCGTGGGGGCCAGTCCGCAGAGCAGGGAAGCGGTGGTGAAGAGCAGCACGCAGGTCATGTAGAAGCGCTTGCGGCCAATGCGGTTGGCGATCCATCCGCTGATGGGCAGCACCACGGCGTTGGCGACCAGGTAGCTGGTCAGCACCCAGGTGGCCTCGTCGCGGCTGGCGGAGAGCGATCCGCCGATGTGGGGCATGGCCACGTTGGCGATGGAGGTGTCGAGCGCCTCCATGAAGGTTGCCAACGTGACGGTGATGGCGATGACCCATGGGTTGGCGCGGGGGCGCCAGGTTTCGTGGAACGAGAGTGTGGCCGCGGCTGACAGTGCGGGGCCTTTCCAGAGTTGGTGGGATACCCGGTCGATGGGGTTGTCGCTTACCCAGATTAAAGGATTCGGGTCTGGTCCCGCATCGATCCCGGCTGGAACTGCAGGGCGATCGCATGAAGGGCCCGCGGCGGCATGAAGGTCGATCGTTCCGCCCCAACGGGGCTGGAGGGTTCGCTTGGGGCGCTTTCCCCGGATTTCGCCCGCCGCGTCGGACCGCGGCGGACTTCATCGGGGGCTATTTTCGTCCCTCCCTACGGGAGGAAAAGCGGCATTTGACAGGCAGGTCAGAGAGTGAGGCGGTTCCGTCAACAATCGTCATTCATGCGATTGCCCTAGCTGGAACTGGCCGATGCGGCTATGTCATGCTGGTTGAGCCATGCCAAACGCTCAAGACATCATTCCCGGAGAGACGAGTCCAGGAATGACGGGGCTTTTGCTGGGAATCGACACCTGCGGCCCGACGGGTTCGGTGGCGCTGGGCCGGTTCGCGGGTGGATCGGTTGAGATTCTGGAGCAGATTGAGCTTGAGGGGCGCAGTTACTCGGCGACCCTGGTCACGGCCGTGAGCCATCTTCTCTCCCACGCCGCGGCCAAGGTCAGCGACTTGAGCGCTATTGTCGCGGTGAACGGCCCGGGGAGTTTTACGGGTGTGCGCGTGGGACTGAGCGCCGTCAAAGGCCTGGCCGAAGCGGCGCAGATTCCGGTGGTCGCGGTTTCCCGGCTTGAGGTGCTGGGGTGGAAGGCGGGAGTGGGTTCGGCCGCGCTGGATGCGCATCGGCATGAGGTTTTCCTGCGACTGGGCGAGGCCGGCGGCACGGCCAGGGAACTGCTTGCCGGGGCTGACGAACTGGCGGCCCTCCGCCCGACTGAGAGGAAGATCGCCTTGTGCGATGAGGAGGCTGGTGTGCTTTTGAGTTCCGCGTGGCCGGCGGTGACTCTTTTGCTGACGGGACCGCCCACTGCCGCAGACGCGCTGAAGCTATGCACGAAGCGCGTGGACCAAGCCGATTTTGTCGACCTCGCTCTTGTTGACGCAAACTACCTTCGCCGGTCCGATGCCGAAATCTTCGGGGAAGCAGCCAAGGCGCAGAGCGCATGAAGCCGCAAGCTCCGCAAGTCCAAGTTCGCCGCATGAGCCCGGCAGACCTTGACCGCGTACTGGAGATCGCCGCGAGCCTGCGGGATGCGCCGCATTGGCAGGCTTCCGCATACGCCGCGGCGATGGACCAGGAGAATCAGCCGCGACGGATCGCGTTGGTCGCGATGGATGAGGGGAGCAATTCGCCGGCAGGGTTTTTGGTAGCCGGCGTGCTCGCGCCTGAGGCGGAACTTGAGTCGATCGCGGTTGCCTTGCCGTTCCAACGGCTCGGATTGGGGGGCCTGCTCCTCCGGGAGCTGGCCGAAGAGTTACGAAAGGGGCAAGTGAGAGAGGTATTTCTGGAAGTGCGGGCATCGAACCGGATGGCGCTCGGGTTCTACCGCGCGCAGGGGTTTGAGGAAACCGGGCGTCGAACGGGCTACTACGCTGATCCTGGGGAGGATGCGGTCTTGATGCGGCTAAAGCTGGACTGAGTCCTCCGGGGATGCGGGCAGGGAGTTGGGGTTGCCCAAATCGGGTGATCGCCGTCACGCCTGGTAGCATTCTTTTCCGAATTCCACAGATCCTGGTTACTTTCCCCGATTTTCCCCCTTGCAGATTGCGCTGGGGCGGCGGTATATGTAATGGTCAGTTAGTAAATCCACGGAGGTGCTTGATGGACGAATTACAGGATCCGACGCTGAACGAAGAGATTGATCGCCTGCATGCCGAACATCATCGCTACGCTCAGCGTCTGGAAGAATTGCTTGGGAAACCCTACCTCTCAGCGGACGAACAGCTCGAAGAGGTGCGGCTGAAGAAGCTGAAACTGCACGCAAAGGACCTGATTTTTGCCCTGGAACGCCGCCAATTGGCGATCGCTTAGGGACTTGATTCAGGAGTTTTCCAGGCAAATCGGATCGCCGGCATCCGCATGCGGCCCTCCCTCAGGGCGTGTGTCCCTGAAACGCCCACCTGACGAGTCGGCACCTGAGCAGAAAGCCCGTATAATCGTTGGGGACAATGGTTCGTGACGGTTACATCTACGGATTCAGCTTGCTGCTGGTGGGCGGGGTGCTGGTGTGGTTTACCGGCGATTGGGTTTGGGCGGTTGCGCCCGTGCTTCTGGCGGCGTTTTTTCTCTGGTTCTTCCGCGATCCAACGCGTGCGATCCCTTCGGACCCAGGGCTGATTGTGTCTCCAGGGGACGGGAAGGTTACGGAAACTGTTTCCATCTCCACTGCGGATGGCCCCCGCCAGCGCGTCAGCATCTTCCTCAGCGTTTTCAATGTCCATGTGAACCGTTCGCCCATCGGAGGCGTCCTGAGCCGCGTGCGCTATCAGAAGGGCGAATATCTGAACGCCATGAACCCGGCCTCGGCGGACCGCAATGAGCAGAATGCCGTTACCGTGAAGGGCGCGGGTTTCGAGGTCACTTTCAAGCAGATTGCCGGGCTGCTGGCGCGGCGCATCGTCTTCAATTTTGCCGAGGGCGATACGGTGGAGCGCGGCCAACGCGTAGGCCTCATCAAATTCGGTTCCAGGGTGGACGTGATCGTGCCTGCCGAGGCAGTGCTGAAGGTGAGGGTGGGCCAAATGGTGAAGGGCGGCGCGAGCGTTCTGGCCGCCATGCCGGCGCAATCGCAAGACGGAGCAGCCAAGTGAACGGGCGCGACCGCGACCCGGCGCGGGTGAAGGCCAACGCCAAGGCGCGGCTGCGGCGGGGCATGTACCTGCTGCCTTCGCTGTTCACCGTGGGCAACATCGCCGCGGGATTCTTCTCGATCACCGAGACCATCAAAGCGATCGACCCAACGGCGGGCGAAGCTCGCTCGCACCTCGACTGGGCCGCCATCGCCATCCTTTTTGCGATTCCCTTCGACTCGCTGGATGGGCGGATCGCCCGCATGACCAACACCACCAGCGAGTTTGGCAAGGAACTGGATTCTCTTGCCGACGCCATCACCTTCGGCATTGCGCCCAGCCTGCTGGCGCTGATATGGGGATTCCACTTTCTTCCCAAGTCCGTCGACCCGCAGTTGCTGCTCAATCTGCAGCATGCCGGCGCGTTTATCTGTTTCCTGTTTCTTATCGGCGGCGTGTCGCGGCTGGCCCGTTTCAATATCTCGCACGACGCCCAACCCAGCAACCCCGGCCGCCCCGGCCGCAAGTATTTCGTCGGAATGCCCATTCCCGCCGCGGCGGGTTTTCTGGCGGCGACTGTCCATTTCTTCAATGGCTATCCAGTCGAAGCATGGTGGGTGGCGATGGAGTGGTTGGTGTTTGTCGGCCTGTGCGGATTCCTCATGGTCAGCACCTGGCGCTTCTGGTCAGGCAAGGAGATCAACTTTTCCCGCGCCCATCCTTTCCAGCTTCTCTTCGTGCTGGCCATCGTGTTTTACGTCATGCTGCGCTATTCCAACGTGGTGTTTTTCGGAATCGGGCTGACGTACATGTTCTCAGGAATCTGGGCGCGGGCGGCTTACGGCTGGTCGCGGCGGCGGCGGCGAAGGCCGGCGGGGCTCGCCGTTCCCGATGAAAGCCCGGCAGAACCGGATTCGCCGAGACCGCTCTAACTTTCCAACTGAAAAGGATGCCCGTGTACAAGATCGCCATCGCCGGAGCCTCTACGCTGCTCGGGCACGAGTTGAAGGAAGCCCTGTCAGATTCGCCACTGGCTGCGGGCACCTTCGTCCTGCTCGACGAAGCAGAGGCGCAGGGACAGTTGGACCAGGTGGGCGACGAAATCACATTTGTCCGTGCGATCGAGAACGACTCCTTCGATCACGCAGACTTCACGTTTTTTGCAGGCCCGGAAGCCTTGACTCGCAAGCACTGGCGGCAGGCCTTGCGTGCCGGGTCCACGGTACTCGATTTGAGCGGCGCCCTGGACCAGGAGACGGGCGTGCTGGTTCGCGCTCCCTGGCTGGGCTTGGCGCCCTCCACGGCCGATTTGTTTACCCCGGCAGTTGTGCCGGCGCATCCGGCGGCGCTGGCGCTCGCGCTGGTTCTCGAGCGCATGCAGTTGGCTGCTCCGGTGCGTTTTGCCGCCGCCACGCTGCTCGAACCAGCCAGCGCTTTTGGCCGCGCGGCCATGGATGAACTGCATCAGCAGACGGTGAGCCTGCTGAGCTTTCAGAGTCTTCCGCGCGCCACCTATGACGCGCAGGCGGCCTACAACCTGCTTGGTGGACTGGGCGAAAGCGCCACCATCAACCTGGGCGCGGATGAGGCGCGCATTCGCCGCCATTACGAGGCCCTGGGCGACGGTCGCTGGCCCAAGCTCGCATTGCAGGTGATTCACGCGCCGGTCTTCCATGGCCACGCATTCTCGATCGCCGTCGAACTGGAGCGGGCAGTTGACATTTCAGCGCTCGAAGAGGCCCTGGGCGGCGAGCACGTGGACCTGGTGCTCGAGGATACGGATTCGCCTTCGAACCTTACGGCTACAGGGCAGAACGATGTGCTGGTTCGCCTGCGGCCGGAGAAGGACGGGCGGAATCCGAATCAGGCTTCGCGGCTGTGGATATGGGCTGCATCGGATAATTTGCGGTTGCAGGCGCAGAATGCTGTGGAGTGTGCGCTGGATTTGCGGAGACTGAGGCCGGCGGGGACGGTGCAGTAGGGTGTGAGTGGAATGACCATTGACTACGCGGATGTTTTTCCGGTTCTGGCAGAGGCGCTGCCGGACTTTGAGCCTTCCGCAGTGGATTGGGAGGATCGGCTCTGTTACCCATTCCTATACGCGATGGTCCGGTTTGTCTGTGATCGAGCTCATCCAGAGTTTCCGGAATACGAAAAATTGATTCGCCGATTTTCAGCTCTCATGGAGAGATTAATCTTGGAAGGGGATTCCGACGTGCAGGACTTGGCACATGGCGCGTTGGAGACGGTCTGGGAGCACGGTGAGGAACGCGATGCAATCGCCAGACATTTCGAACCGAAGACTCTCGAGTTGTGGAAGCGGATTTGCGACGGGGAGCGTGGGCAATAAATTGCAGCCAACCTTCAAGAACCATCCGGGAAGTTAACCCCGCTTCTCAACCATGCTGATGCGTTCACTCAACGGAGAAACCTGCCTGTAGACTTCGAGCCGATTGATGGCGCGGAGAGCGGCAAATTCCGCGCGCATTTCGGCACGAAACGCTTCCATGTTTGTCATGACCGCATTGTGCTCAACTTCCAATTGGCGACGAAGCGAGTCCTGCTGCAGTTCGATCCGCTGTGTCATGGCGTCTTGCTTGGCCTGAATCGCCTTCAGGTCTGGGGCAAAAAGGTCTTGAATCGCCGGACGCAAGCCGCCGACTAAGCCTGTCATGGTGGTCATTCTAAGCCTGCTCAGGCCCAATCGCAATTCAACCGCAACTGCGCCGCTTAGCGCAGTGGAGGAGGCTCACTTCACGTATGCATCGTCGTTTGGGTGGCTGTCCTTACCAACTTATTAGTCTTACGTCTAGTTATTTCCTACCTGTGGTACGATGTAAGTCATGAAGAGACTCTATTCCACAATGAGCAGCAAAGGCCAACTCGTTGTCCCTGCCGCAATTCGCGAATCTCTTGGAATCACGACTGGAACACGGGTTGGATTTCTGACCGAAGGAAATCGTGTGATCCTGGAGCCGGAGACGCTGGCGGCGAAGTTGCGGCTCATCGACGAAATGCAGGGATGTATGGCAGGGTATCCTTCAGGCACAGAACTTCTGCTCAAGGAGCGCAGGCTAGAGCGTCAACGGGAATTGGAAAAAGAAGGCTGGTAATACGGCCAAATGACCTCCTACGTTCTTGATTCCTCTGCGCTGATTCGCTACATAGACAGTGAGGCGGGAGCGACCCGCGTGAATGCGCTTCTTAAAGAATGTGTCGCGCGAAGGGCTGCGGTTTGCATCTCAGCGGTGCAGTGGGGAGAGGTTGCAGGAAACTTGCGTCAACGGCTTGGCGCGACGCAGGAAACGCGCATTCTGAGCGCGATACTCCCGAGCGAAGTGGAGATTGTTTCTGTCAGCGCGGACCGTGCGGTGCGCGCTGCCGAGATCAAGGTGGACAGGAAGGTCTCATACGCAGATGCGATTGCGCTTGAGCTGGCGATGAGCTTTGCGGATCATTTGTTGGTGACGGCCGATTACGATTTCAAGGACGTCGCCGATCTGGCGCGGATCGAATTTCTTCCCCTGAAGTAAACGCGCTCCAATGCGCGTCACCGATTGCAGACCGCGGGCACGCCGGTTCTTGTTTCAATCGCGCGGCCTCAAGCGGTGTGGGGATGGGAGAGATAATGCTGCCGCAATAGGTCCTTGCCGTAGTCGTTTCCGTTGGGAGTTCGCACCACGCAATGAATGTGCTGCTGGGTTGGCTTCCTGGGGTCGGTGGCGAACCGGCTTAGGTTTGCGGGGCTCTGATGGTCGAATTCGATCAGGATGACGGGACTCTGCACGCGATAGTAAAAGGCGCTGTCGGGCTGTGAGGCGCCAATCCAGGTGAACCAGGTGTTGTCGAGATGGCGATCCACTTCGTCCATCTTCACCTGGGTGTGGCCTTCGTCCATGTTGCTCACGTAGAGGTGGATCAGGTCGCGGAAGCGCTCGCGCGCCGGGGCGGCAAGATCGCTGGTCCGCAAGCCGGCATAGTCGATCACCACGTTGTCTTTGAAGGCTTCAGTCAGATTGTTGTTGCCGGTCTTGGAGAAGTTGAGCACAGCCTGCTTGCGCTGTTGCTCGGGCAGCGACTGCAGCAATCCCAATCCGTCATTCTGCTCCCGCTGCAGGATTTCAATTCCCTTGTACTTGCCCGAGGTGGCGCGCGCCGGTTCCGATCCGATGAACAAAGGCGTCATCACCACCTGATCGCCGAGCACGAAATAATTCAGGATTGCATGATGGCCTTCGAGCTTCCATCCCCACGGTTCCGTTGCAGACGGTTTGCCGAAGACCTGGATGTAGTACAACCACTCGCCGAGGAAATCATGGTCGCCTGACAACTCGGCCAGGGTTTCGTTCAGGCGCATGATGTTTCGCGTGAGCTCGAAGCCTTTCGGGCTGAGCGAGGCGCGCATCAGGTTGAATGCAGCCTCTCGCTGCGCATCCGTCATTTCTGCAAAGCAGACGCCCTGGCGCGGATAAAAATGCTGGTTCATCCACTTGCGCCACTCGATGTCGTCGACTGGGTACATGGTTCTGAGCAATTGCACGGGGCTCAGCGTGGCAATGTACTTTTCTGCCGCGTTGCGAACCGCTTCGGTCGACGCTCCGGCGGGCCTGATTTCGAACAAGCCGGGAATCACTTCGCCGTTGGTGGTGATTCCCTTGAAAGGGGCCAGGCCGTCGCGCTCGTAATCCTCTGACATTTGGCGGAATCGTTCCGCAATTTCGGACGAGCTTTGGGGCTGTTGCCGACCCAACGCCCAGGGGGCCACCACAGCGGCGGAAATCACGGAGGAGAGGAATTGGCGGCGCGATGGGGTGCTCGGCCCGTGATGGGGATGGGGATGGTTGTGAGAATGCGGTTGCTGGGCCAAGTCGATCTCCTTGGGAAGAACCTGGGGAAGAATGGACCGAAGCATACCATGCGCAGCGAAGATTCGAGAAGCCTTTCCGCTTATGCGCCAGGGCAATCGCATGAATGAAAAACCGACCAACGCAACAACCTCGTACCGCCCCTACGGGGCAGTCTCATCTCTTCGTCTCGCTCTCCCAGGACTGCGCTTCGCTTGTCCTGGGCTATTTTCGACTCGTCCCTCCGGGACGACGGGGCCACGCAACTCGATGAATCCGCGGGAATGAACCTGTTTCGTCAACAAATAACATTCATGCGATTGTCCTGGCTTATCCGCGCGACGGCCCGGCGCAGCGGAGCCAGGCCTGATCGATGTAGGTGTCGGTCATGCCGGCGATGTAGTCCGCGACCGTGCGCGCCAAGCCCTGGGTGGGGATTTGCGCGTGGTGATCCGGCGGCAGCTGGGCGGGATCTGCGATCAGCGCGGCGAACAAACCTTGAACAACGCGTGTTGCGTGTTCATGCGCTTCTTCCATGCCGGCTGAGTTATAGAGATTGTCGTAGAGGAATCCCTTGGCGACGGACCGATCCGATTCTACCTCTGTGCTGAGCGCGGCAAGGCGGGTTGGCGCGCGGCGGATGTCTTCGAGAGTTGTTGCGTCCAGCGCGGCCACGCGAGCCCGCACCTCCTGCATCAGGTCGGTCACCAGCAGATTGAGAACGCGCTTCAGCGTCTCGTTCACGGTCAGCTTCGCCGCCGCACCGGGATATTGGCGGAGCACTGCGTCGTGGAAGCGGCGAAACAGGGGCACGCCTTCCCGCACCTGGTCGAGCGTCAGGATTCCGGAGTCGAGCCCGTCGTCGAAATCAGCCGTCAAGTACGCAATCTCGTCGGCCAGATCGATGAGTTGCGCTTCGAGGGGCGGAAAGCGATCGAGGAAGTAATCCCTCAGCTCCGGATGCTCGGCGGCTGAGTAATCGCGCGAGTGCTTCACGATGCCCTCGCGCACGGCGAGCGTGAGGTTGAGCCCGCGAAAGGCGGCGTAGCGCTCCTCGAACCAGGTCACAATCCGCAGCGCGTGCAGGTTGTGATCGAACGTCAGGCCGGACTCGCGCAGCGCTTGGTCGAGAGCTTTTTCGCCGGCGTGGCCGAAGGGAGGGTGACCGATGTCGTGCACCAATGCCAGCGCCTCTGCGAGTTCAGCATTCAGGCCCAGGGTTGCGGCCAGCGTGCGGGCAATCTGCGTCACTTCCAGGGTGTGCGTGAGGCGGCTGCGGAAGTGGTCGGAAGGCGGCTCGGCAGGCAGGCGCGTGAAGACCTGCGTCTTGCCTGCCAGGCGGCGGAAGGCGCGGGAGTGCAGGATGCGCGCCGCATCCCGGGCGAAAGGAGTGCGGTAGGGATGAGGCGGTTCGTCGTGCGCGCGGCGAGCAATCGCTTCACCCTGCTCGCCTGCAACGGCAATGCTAGCGGGGAGCCTGGCCGGCGAGTTGGATGCGGGGTTTGTCATCATCCTTCTGTTCGATGAACAATTGAGAACCTGTCCAAAAACCAAGTTCAAGGGGTCCGGTTGAGGCTTGTGGTCTCCCACCCATTCGCAAAAGAACGCGAATGGATGGGGCACGGAGCGTTTTGTGCCGAGTGGGAAGCGGGCAGTTCCCAGTTTTTGGACAGGCTCTGAGAGCTTCACGTCTGGTTATACCGCACAGAGGGACAGAAGCTCGCCAAGATTCGACTTGGGTGTTGCGTATCACGCGGGTTCGAGCGGGAGTGCTATAACCTTGCCCATAGTTTTGGATTGGACAATCGCAATCGGGCGGGAGTACCATCCAGCCAAATTTTGCGACGGGCCTGGGCTGCGGCCAAACAGGCTCTGGCCTCGAAGCCATTTCAGTTCCGGACCGGGAGGCAAGCATGAAAACAATGGAGAGAGCGGTAGCAGGCGTATTGACGCTGGGAGTTATGTTCGCGGCGGGCTGCGGTCAGCGGCACTCGGACAAAGAGGTCTACTACCTGATTGCGACGAATGTGAATTTGCCCTACTGGCAAACGGCTGCCGCGGGCTTCAAGCAGGCCGCGGCGCAGTTCAAGGTGACGGCCAGGGTGGTGGGGCCGGACTCGTACGATCCGAAGGCCGAGCTGGTCGAACTGCAAAATGCCATTGCCGCCAAGCCGTCGGGAATTCTGATTTCGGTGGCGGATTCGACGGTGCTGCAGCCGGAGATTGACGCAGCCGTGGCCGCGGGGATTCCGGTGATTACGATGGACTCCGACGACCCAGGAAGCCGCAGGCTTTTTTTCATCGGCACCAACAACCTTGCGGCCGGCCAGCTTGGGGGCAAGCGGATCATCCAGAAGCTTGGCGGCAAGGGCAACGTGGTGTTCTTCACCATCGGCGGCCAGCCCAACACCGAAGATCGCCTCAAGGGATTCAAGGATGTATTGTCGGCGCGTCCGGATATCAAGATTGTCGACGTGGTGGATATCAAGGGCGATAACCGCAATGCGTTCGACAAGGCGCAGGAAGACCTGGCGCTGACCGGGCCCAAGAAGATCGATGCCTTTGTGTGCCTCGAGGCTTCTTCGGGCAAGACCGTGGCCGATGCAATCAAGCGGGCCGGCGGCGGCAGGGAACTGGTGGCCTTCGACGTGGATCAGGATACGCTCGACGGCATCAAGTCCGGCACCATCGACGCGACCATCGCGCAGAAGCCCTTCACCATGGGATATGTGGGATTGAAGGCTTTGGACGATGTCTTTCACTATCCGCCCAAGCAGTTGGGCAAGGACTACAGCGTCGATTCGTTCTCGACCTACCCGATGTTTGTGGATACCGGCACTTCGCTGGTGGACCAGAGCAACGTGGATGTGTATATTGCGTCGGCCGCGGAGGGAACGAAATAGGTGTGAGCGGGCGACACGGCATCGAGGGTCTCCGGTTGGAACTTGAATGCTGATATTATTGCTGGCTAGCCATGCGCAAACTGATCTGCTCACTCATTCTGCTCGCGTCTTCAGCCGCCATTGTGTCCGCGCAACAGTACGACCTTGTGATCGAGGGCGGGCGGGTCATGGATCCCGAAACCGGCTTGGATGCCACGCGCAACGTGGGCATCCGCGACGGAAAGGTCGTCCGTATCGCGGCGGAGACGCTGGCGGGGCGCCGTGTCGTCCACGCGGGTGGGTTGGTGGTCGCTCCCGGATTCATTGACCTGCACCAGCACGGCCAGGACATGGCAAGCCAGCGCGTCAAAGCGCTCGATGGGGTCACGACCGCATTGGAGCTGGAGATCGGTGCGCCGGACGTGGCTCGGTTCCTGAACGGAAAAGAAGGTCACTCCCTGATTCACTATGGCACCTCGGCCAGCCAGGTGGCAGCACGATCGCTTGTGTTTGGCGCTCCGCTGACGGACGGAGCCATCCTGCCCAAGAGCGGTCCCGCAACCGAGCAACCGGCCACGCCGGAGCAAATTGAAAAAATAAAGGAGCGCCTGCGCGAGGAGCTTGACGCCGGGGGGCTGGCGGTCGGCATGGGCATCCAGTACACGCCGGGAGCGACGCGGTCGGAGGTGATCGACATGTTCCGCCTCGCCGCCGAGCGCCGCCTGCCGGTCTACACGCATATGCGCAGCGTGGGCCGTATTGAACCCGGCTCGTCCATTGAAGCGGTGAGCGAGGTGATCGGTGCGGCCGCGATCACGGGCGCTTCATTGCACATCGTGCACATCAATAGCTCCTGTGCGGGGGACTCGCTGGAATGCCTCGCGATGATTGAAGGAGCGCGCGCGCGGGGCCTCGACGTGACCACCGAGGCATATCCCTACATCGCGGGCATGACGGCGATCAACTCGGCGGTCTTCAACCCCGGCTGGCAGCAGAAGCTGGGCATTGGCTATGGCGACCTGATGCTTCCTGAAACCGGAGAGCGCCTGACCGGGGAGCGTTTCGACGAACTGCACGGCTCCAGCACCGCGCACTTCGTGGTGATCTTCAGCAATACGCAAGAGCTGATCGACAAAGTCATTCCGCATCCGCTGGTCATGATCGCCAGCGACGGCCTCGAAGGCCATCCGCGCAATGCGGGAACCTATTCGCGGGTGCTGGCCCAATATGTCCGCGGAAAGGGCACGATCACGCTGATGGATGCGCTGAGAAAAATGAGCCTGATGCCGGCAGAGATGCTGGAGCGATCGACCTCGGCGGCGCGGCGGAAAGGACGATTGCAGGAAGGCGCCGAGGCCGACATCGTGGTGTTCGATGCGCAAACCATCAGCGACCGTTCCACATTCGAGAAACCCATGGAGCCGAGCATCGGCGTGCGCTATTTGATTGTAGGAGGAACCGTGGTTGTGGATGAAGGGAAAATCGTGCCGGATGTTTTCCCCGGCCGTGCGCTGCTTGGCCCCGGAAAGCAGTCCGAGATGACGGACTAGATTCGTATTGCGCGTGCGGTGGCTCCGGTATGAGGGTGGTATGATTCTCCGTTCAAGAATCGAGGGGGATTCAATGCAAACCAGGCGCAACGTTGTTGTATTGCTGTTTGCTTTCCTGCTATCCGCTGAGGTTTGTCTGGCTCAGCAAAGCCTGTCGGCGAAATGGGAAGAACTTACCGGCCCGGACTTCATCACGGCCATTCATCAGTCGCAGGGGGTTTGCGTGCTGCCGTTCGGCATTATCGAGAAGCACGGGCCGCATCTGCCACTGGGCACAGACTTGCTCGACGTGCGCTTTGCGGTGATGAATGCGGTTAAGCAGGAGTATGCGGTGGTGTTTCCCGAGTACTACTTCGGCCAGATCTTCGAGGCGCGGCAACAGCCGGGGACGGTGGCCTACAGCCTGGCGACGCAGTTGACGCTGTTGCAGGAGACGGTCGAGGAGATGGCGCGCAATGGCTGCAAGAAGGTGGTCATCGTGAACGGCCACGGAGGCAACGACAGCCTGTTGCCGCTGTTCGCCCAGGCGCAAATGGCCAGCCCGCGCGATTACGTGGTGTATGTCTTTGGGCTGCCGGAACGGAACGCTCCGGGACGCCCGGCGATGAAGACGAAGATGGACATGCACGCGGGCGAGACGGAGACTTCGCTGATGCTGATTGCGCGGCCCGACCTGGTGCATATGGACCGCGCCACGAACGAATCGGGCGCGGACCAGAAACGGCAGTCGCTGCCCGGCTCGGTGTATACGGGCATCTGGTGGTATGCCCGTTTTCCCAATCACTATTCGGGCGAAGGCGCGGCGGGGAATAAGGGACTGGGCGAGTTCGAGCAGAAGGAATGGTCGCGGCAGATTGCGGAGGCGGTAAAGGCGATCAAGGCCGACCAGGAAAGCCTCAAATTGCAGAACCAGTTCTTTGAGGATTCAAAGCATCCGCTGGATACGAAGCAGTAGCCGCCTGCGGTGGGGTGGACCGCACTTGCGCGGTATGAACTTCTTGCCGTGCGGGAATGGCGGGAATAGGTTCGTGCTTTCCCACCCATTTCGCGGAGAACGCGAAATGGATGGGGCACGGAGCATTCGAGAGTGCTGGGAGTTCTGCCTCGGAGCGCCTATTCTGGCTTTGGCTGGCCGGTGGCGCTGTCCTGCTTGGCCAGTTTCACGCGGGCGGTTTCGAGCTTGTGCTGCACCTTGGCCAGGTCCCCCGGCTCAACGTCTCCCGGCGCGGATTTGGCGTACTCGGCGATGGAAAGCTCCCATTGCGCAGCCGCCAGGCGGATGCGTCCAGTCTTTTCGTAAAGCTCTCCCAGGTGATCGTGAATGGAGGCGTCGGTCTGGTCGCGTTCCACGGCATGACGCAGATTCTCTTCAGCCTGTTCGTACTGCCCCAGCTTGAAGTAGACCCAGCCAAGCGAATCGAGATAAGCGCCGTTCATGGGATCGATGTCGACGGCCTTACGAATCAGCTTGAGCGCCTCAGGCAGGCGAACTCCCTTGTCGGCCAGCATGTAGCCCAGGTAGTTGAGGGTTGCGGCAGAGTTCGGCTCCAGGTCCAGCGCCTCGCGGAATAACTGCTCGGCGGCGTCCAGGTGCTTTTGCCGCTCGGCCAGGGCGCCCTTGAGGAAGAGCAGATAGGCGCGGTCTTCCGGCTTGTTGGTGAGCGGAGTGGCCTTGGTGTACGCGTCGTCTGCGTCCTTCCAGCGGCGCATTTCGGCGTAAAACTGACCCAACTTCAGCCATACCGCACGATCCTTATCTGTACCGTCGAGCAGGCTTTTGGTCAGGGTAATTGCTTCGTCGTTCTTGCCCTGCTCTACGAGAGCCCCGGCCAGCATCAGCTTCATGTCCGGGTCCTTGGAGTTGGCGTCCGCACCCTTGCGCGCCAGGTCGACCGCCTGCGAGAACATTTTGGCGTCGATATATGTCTCGACTTGCTCTTCAGTGGCGCGCAGTGCGCCGTCGCCGCCCATGCCGATGATCTTCTGGTAAGCGGCAATGGCCTGGTCGGTCTTGTTCTCTTCGCGATAGACAGCGCCCAGGTGCTCGAGGAAGAAGCTGTGGTTGCTCTTCTCTTCCGCGGTGTCGGCCCCGTTGGCGTGCGAGGTCAGATCGACCATCTTCTGGTAGGTTTGCGCGGACTCATCGAAGCGGCCAAGCATGTCCAGCAGGTGCGCTTCCTTGAATCCGGCTTCAAGTGAAGTGGGGTCCTGTTTGCGGGCTTTGCGAATGGTCGCAAGCGCGTCCTCGAGTTTTCCCTGGCGAAGTTGAATCTCCGAAATATTGATGGACGCTTCAGTATCTTCAGGATCGGCTTCGGCCAGCAGCTTGAACTGCTTCAGGGCCTCGTCAAGCTGGTTGTCGTTGAGCAGCGCCTGGCCCAGCGCGTCCAGCGTGTGCGCGTCACCGGGGTCCATGTCGGCAGCGCGCTGATAGGCGGCAATCGCTTCCTTGGGCTGCTTCAACTGGTCATAGGCCGCGCCCAGGGCGACTTCCATCTTGGGGCTGCGGTCGTTTACCGGAACCGCTTCAATCACCTTGGCCGCGTGGGCAAGGTCGCCGCTCTCGGCGTAAAGCCGGGCCAGGTTCAGCACCACTTCTTCGGAATCGGGTTCAATGGCCTGGGCGGTCTTGAACTGGTCTTCTGCCTTTTTGGGCTCGTGCTTCACGGTGTAAAGCTGGCCCAGCACCATGCGGTCCTCGACGCTCTTCGGCTGCAGCGCGACAATTCTTTCAAACTCGACAATGGCCAAGTCGAGGGCGTTGCCGGAGGGCGAGGACGAGGAGACAGCGTTCGATGCGTCGCTCAACTGGCGCAGGTAGATCCGGCCGAGCAGACGGTGAGCGTCAATGTCGCCGGGAGAAGTCTTGATGAGGTTGCGCGCCGTGATCTCGGCCTCGTGCAAGTGGCCGGAGCGGAAATAGAGATCTGCCAGCCCGTCGTTCAACTGCGCGGAATTGGGGTCGGCGTTGAGCGCGTTCTTGTATTCGTCCACGGCAAGGCGCGCGGCATCGGTGTTGCCGTTTTCAAGCGCCTCATCCTCATAGATATTGGCCAGCGCCAGGTGGTAGTAGGCAATTGCGCGGTCCGAAGACGGCGCGGCGGGAGATGCTGCGCCAGGATGAACCTGATTCTGCTGGCTTTGGTCCTTCGTCGACTTCGCCGGCGCAGCCTGCCCGGCGACCGGAATTTGAGCCGGAGCCGCCGGAATGGTGGCACCCGGAGTTGTAGTTGCGGGCGCAGCCTTCAAAGGCGTTGATTGCGCGCACAGCGGCGCTAGCGGGAGAAGAACGATGGACACTGCGGCAAACGACAGCCAAGAGTGCAGAAAAGTAGGTTTTATATTCATCATCCTTGGGTCCAAGCCTCCCGAACTTTCCGGACGGGAGTTGACCCGTGCCAGACAGCCGCGAGGTGGTGTAGGCAGCCGGTGGGAGCAACTCTGCCTACTGTAGAGACGATTCTACCTGCCATTCGGTGCAAAAGTGCGCCGGAATGCGGGAATTTCTCTCGGCTGCCCGTTACTTGGACGCGAATGGGCCGGTTTTTCTCCAACTTCTGAGGGACGGGCTCAGTGGCGGAAATGCCTTATCCCCGTGAAAACCATGGCAATTCCCAGCCGGTCCGCTGCGTCGATCACGTCCTGGTCCTTGACCGATCCGCCCGGTTGAATGACTGCCGTAGCGCCAGCCTGCACCACGGTTTCCAGGCCATCCGGGAAGGGGAAGAACGCGTCCGAAGCGGCCACGCAACCCTTTAGAGGCAGCACCGCTTTCATGGCTCCGAAACGGGCTGCATCCAAGCGGCTCATCTGCCCGGCACCCACGCCGAGGGTCTGGCCGTCGCGCGCGTAGACAATGGCGTTTGACTTGACGTGCTTGGCGATGCGCCAGGCAAACAGCAGGCTGCGCAGTTCTTCCGTAGTCGGCGGCCGCCACGTCACGACTTTCAGCTCCGACTCCGTGACGCGGCCGGTATCCGCGTCCTGCAACAGCATGCCGCCCGACACCTGCTTCACTACCGGCCGCACCGGAGCCGCATGCACCTCTACCAGGCGCAGGTTCCTCTTGGCGGCAAATCGCGCCTGCGCTTCAGCCGTGAAGGCTGGAGCCGCTATCGCCTCGACGAACAGCTTGGCAATCTCCGCCGCAGCTTCGCCGTCCACTTCGCGGTTGATGCCGATCACACCTCCAAACGCCGAGATAGGATCGGCAGCCAGCGCCTTCCGGTAGGCCTCAAGGATGGTTGCGCCGGTGGCCGCGCCGCAGGGGTTGGTGTGCTTGACGATAATGACCGCAGGTTCGTCAAACTCCTGCACGAGTTCCCAGCAGGCGTCCAGGTCAACAAGGTTGTTGAAGCTCAATTCCTTGCCTTGAATTTGCGTTGCCCCGGCTACGCCAAGCCCCGAGCCGTCCGCATAGAGCGCTGCCCGCTGGTGGGGATTTTCGCCGTAGCGCAGTGACTGGGCGAGCGGAAGGTTGATGCGCAGCGTCGTGGGCAGACCATTCAGGTCCAGGTCAGCGGGCGCGGCCGGCGCGGGCGCTTCGGCGATCCGGTCCAGCGTGTTGGCAATGGCCGTGTCGTAAGCAGCCGTGGTCGCGAAGGCCTGCCTGGCCAGCCGCCAGCGGGTCGCCCGCGTTAAACCGCCCGAGTTGGCCCGCAGCTCTTCGGTCAGCGCCGGATAGTCCGCGACTCGCGTCACGATTGCCACGTCTTCAAAGTTCTTTGCCGCGGAACGCACCATCGAGGGGCCGCCGATGTCGATGTTCTCGATCAGGTGCCCAAACGCCACACCCGCCTGAGCCGCAGTCTTCTCAAAGGCATAGAGGTTCACCACCACCATGTCGATGGGCTCGATTCCGTGAGCTGCCACGGCAGCCTCATGCTCGGCATTGCCGCGGATATAGAGCAGCCCGCCATGCACCCTGGGATGCAGCGTCTTCACCCGGCCGTCGAGCATTTCCGGAAAGCCGGTCAGGTCGCTGATGTCCTTGACATGAAGGCCGGCTTCGCGCAGCGCCCGAGCCGTGCCGCCGGTAGAAATCAGCTCCACACCGAACTTGACAAGGGTCTGGGCAAACTCCACCAGCCCGGTCTTGTCTGTAACGCTTAACAATGCCCTATGAATGGTTTTTGCCGAAGTTGCAGATTCGATCACAATTGCACTCCTTATGAAGCCTGGAACATTTCGCGATGCCTTGAGGCTTTTCCATAAATGCTCTTGCACCGCAAAACACGTCCCTCAGGGGCTAAAGCCCAGCGATTTTTACGGCGCTCGCGGCACGACTAAAGTCGTGCCCTTTCAAAAACCGTTTACCAGACCGGTTCGAGTGAATTCGCGGGCAGCCGAGGACCAAACTCCAGACTACATCGAAGTTCCGGGACGATTCAGTGATAGACGGAGTGGAACCGCATCGTGCCGTCTCGTTCCGCACGCCCTGTGGAACGGCATTCTGAGAAATGCATTAAAGTGAGAGGATGGGCAGTTACTCCCCCACGCCACCGCCCCTCGAACACGGACCCTTCCACCATGTACCCGGTCGCGGCGGGTCCGGCATTGAACCCGAGATCCTGTCTCCCGGCCCGCAAATGCCGCCGCCGCAATCGGTGCGCCGGCCGCGGTCCACGTGGGAGACAGCCCCGGCCACGTACCTGCTGGTGGGAATCAACTGCGCGGTGTTTCTGGCCATGCTGGCGCGTGGGCTGAGCATCCTGGCTCCGACTCCCGACCAACTGATGCACTGGGGCGCAAACAACGCCGGATCGGTGCTCATTTATGGCGAGTGGTGGCGCATTGTGACCGCCATGTTTGTGCATGTTGGCCTGCTGCACCTGGCCACCAATATGTGGTGCCTGTGGAACCTGGGGCTGCTGGCTGAACCTCTGATGGGATCAGCCGGAGTGATGGCGGTCTACATTCTCACCGGCGCGGCGGGCAACCTGCTGTCCACACTTGCCGGCTGGATTCAATACCATAACGAATGGGCACGTTTTCACGCTGCCGGCGGGTTGGAGGCGGCCGCAGTCTTCCCGCCAGGCGCAGGCGCATCCGGAGCTGTCTTCGGCATTGCCGGGGCGTTGATTGTGCTGCTCAAGTCCAACCGCTTGCCGCTGCCACCGCTGGAACTCAAAAAGCTGCGGAAGTCGGTCATCTACTTCGCCGCGCTGAACCTGGTGCTCGGATTATCCATCAGCGGCGGAAATCTCTTTCTGCATTCCGGCCTGAACATCGACAACATGGCCCACCTGGGCGGATTCGGCTCAGGCTTGCTGTTTGCGGCTCCGATGGTGCCACGGCTCGGCTCGCCGCGGCCGGTCTTCAACATGCGGCTTCGCCTTGCCGTGGGCCTGGTGGTGGGGCTCCTGGTGCTGTTCGGGTTCTTCCTGGCGCAGTTGCCAAGGTAGCGTTTCGCAGACTAGAGCAATTTAGGAAGATCAATATCAAGGGCGCGCCGGCAAACGCGGCGAGTCTGCGCGGACGGCGGCCGCGAGATCAAAGAGATTCCGCAGGGGCTAAAGCCCACATCCTTTTTTGCTGCCTTTGCGGCACGACTGAAGTCGTGCCCTGATACAAAGCAACAGGGCATTGGCCGTTTAAGATGCGAGCCTGAGCAAGCTTGATTTTCGTCACGAAAATGTTCTACCGCACGGCAGTAGCGGCAAATTTCTTCACCATGGCAAGCAGCAGCTTGCGGTCGCTCTCGTTCAGATTCGACGAGTAGCGCCGGATCTGCGAAAGGAACCGGAGTTCTTCGTCGGTAAGCTTCTGGGTGTTGAACTGGTGGCCGAACGTGTCGTCGGCGAAGAACTGGGCAATGGGCAGGTCGAGCGCCAGGGCAATCTTCGAAAGCGTGTCCAGCGAGGGAACGGTATGGCCGTTCTCCACGCGCGAAAGATAGCAGCGCAGCAGCCCGGTCTTCTTTTCGATATCGCCTTGGGACAGGCCCTTCTGCAGCCGGTGTGCGCGAATGGTTGTACCGATCTTCATTGGAAATTGACGTCCAGTCTGCTGCCGTCGAGGGAGGTTGCTTGCTTGGCAGCAATCAAACGAGTGTTGGCTTAATAGTTAACATGCGCGGCGCGGGAATGCAATAGCAAGAATGGTTCACCAAGAAAGTTGGAGTCATCGAGTTACAGCGGCTTTCTCAATTCAAAGCGATTTCCTCAGCCAGGCCAGCCCTTCCACCGGATTGTCGTTATAAGGCGCGCACGGCTTGAACCCCATTTCCAGATATAACCGGTGGGCTGCTCCCATGGAGGCGGGGGCGGTATCGAGATAGATGGCGTTGCGCTCGGCGGCCACGGCGCGATCGACAACCGCCTGCGTCAGCGCGCGGCCTAATGACAGCCCGCGGGCAACGGGACGCACCCACAGCCGCTTCAGTTCCCACGCGTCTGCTTCGACCCGGTCAGGAACAGCACGCCACGCCACAAATCCAGCCGCCGCGTCGTCGACCAAAGCGACAAGGCAGCCCCCGCCCTGTTCCATGTAGCTCAATGGCAGGCGAGCCGCTTCCTGCTCAAGCGAACCAAAGCAGAACCGAGCCGCGCCGGGTTGGGCGATTACGAAGCGCCCGTATTCGAGCAGAAGCTCCTGCGCCTGCGTGAGAATGCTGAGCGGAGAAGTCTCGGCGACTTGCTGCAGAGTCACGGTGCGGGATGCGGTTGCGTGCGAGTCCATGGCCGAGTTTACGACGGAGTTGAGAAAACCATCAACCTGTCCGGCTCAGAATCCGTAAACCTTCGCGGGATGGAACGCGTCTGTCTGAGTACAGGGTGGAAATGCCTGGGAGCGCAGATGCGGCTAGCAGCAACGGTTTCAATCGCGTTGGGGATGGTTGTAGCTGGCAGCGTTGCGACACGCGCGCAGACTGCCGCGCCCGCTCCGGCAACTGTGCAGCCGCAGACCCAGGCAACCTCCGGCCGTTCTTCCGCCGATGCAACCGTCCCGGCAGCGCCCGCCGCGGCAGTGACCGGGGGGCGGCTCCACGGGGTGGCTACAAGCGGGAAGATCCAACTGCCCGGTTTGACCGTGACCGCGCAGAATACGCTCACCGGCAAGCGCTACTCCACCACGACAGACATAAACGGCGCATGGTCGCTGAACATTCCGCAAAACGGGCGCTACGTCATTCGCACCCAGTTTGCGGCCTTTGCGGTTGGCTCGCAGGAAGCGCGGTTGAATGCAGACAGTCATGACCAGACGGTGAATTTCGACTTGATGCTGGCCTCGCGGGCGGCAGCGCAGCAGCAGGCGCAAGCGGGAGCCGGCTCCGGAATGGACTCGACTGGGATGCAGGCCCTGCGGCAACTTGCGGGCAACGGAGCGCAGAGCCTGAGCTTGGTGAGCTCGCTAAGCGCAGATACCGAGACCCAGGCTTCCGCTCCCAGCGCCGGTGGCGCGGCGCTACCCTCGATTGCTGGCAATTCAGACTTCAGCGGCGACTCGGTGGCCATCAGCGGCCAATCAGGCCAGGTAAGTCCGATGGCTGGTGTGGATATGGACCGCCTTCGCGATGCGATGGAGACAGCGCGCGCCCAAGGAGGGCAGTTCGGCGGCAGCGGCGGGTTTGGCGGTGGTGGAGGATTCGGCGGATTTGGCGGGGGATTCGGAGGTGGCTTCGGGGGAGGCGGCGGGTTCGGTGGCGGCGGGCGCGGCAACTTTCGCGGCTTCAATCCAAGCCAGCCGCACGGGGCAATTTTCTGGACCGGCAGCAACTCCGCGCTCAATGCAGAGCCGTTCTCGCTACAGGGCCAGCGGCAGGAGCAGCCTGCCTCCGGCAGCAATCGCTTCGGCATCACCTTCATGAGCGCGCCTTACATCCCGCATTTCACAAAGCCGAGCGGTAAAGACAATGTCTTTCTCAGCGTGTCCGGATCGCGCAGTTCGAATCCGCTGGATGAATACGGCACCATTCCCACCGACGCTGGGCGCGGCGGAGACTTCAGCGGCGCGGGCCTGGCGCCAATCTACGACCCCACAACCGGCCTGCAATTCAGCTCCAACGGGGTCGCCAATGTCATTCCCTCCTCGCGCATCACGCAGCAGGCAGCGTCGCTGCTGAATTACTTTCCCCAGCCCAACCTGCCCGGCGATGTGCAGAACTATCATCTGCTAACCACCGCGCAATCCAACAGCACGCAGGCCGGCGCGCGCTATACGCGCAGCTTCGGCGCGAATGCCGCTCCGTTCGGCGGAGGCCGCGGCGGAGGTGGCGGAAGCGGTGGACGCAGGAACACCAACCAGGGGCTGCGGCAGAGCATCAACTTCAACTACAACTGGAGCCACTCTGCCCAAGACCTCGTCAATCTCTTCCCGCAACTGGGCGGCAAAACATCGTCAGGCTCCAACTCCGTGCAGGCAGGCTATACAGTTGGCTATCACCGTCTCACCAATGTCTTCAATTCCAACTGGAACCGCAGCAACGCCCGGACGACGAACTACTTCACCAGCGTGGAAGACGTCGCCAGCAACAATGGCATCTTCGGCCCCGGCGGCGCGGCGCTCAATACCAGCCCTCTGAATTACGGTTTGCCGAATGTCACGCTGAGCGATCTCACCGGATTGAATCAGCAGCAGCCGAATTTCTCGCTGTCGCAGACAATCTCGTTTTCCGAATCGCTCAGCTGGATTCACGGCAAGCACAATATGCGCTTCGGGGGTGACTATCGCCGCGTGCATCGCGACTTTCTCGGCGGCAGCAACGCCACCGGCAGCTTTACCTTCACCGGCCTGTTTACCGAATCGCCCAACACGCCTCCATCCGCCAGCGCCTCTCCGCCCACCGGCTCGGCGCTTGCCGATTTTCTGCTCGGCCTGCCGCAAAACACCACCATCAACTCATCGGCGGCCAAGAGCTATCTGCGCGACAATGTGTGGGACGGGTTTGCCCAGGACGATTGGCGCGCTTCTCCTTCTCTCACCTTCAACTTCGGTTTGCGCTACGAGTTTTATGCGCCGTATACAGAAAAATACGGGCACCTCGCCGATGTCGACACCGACGCCAACGCGCAGTTCTCGAGCGTAGCCCAGGTGCAGGCCGGCGCGATTGGCCCCTTCAGCGGCCCGCTGCCGGCTTCGCTCGTGTTTCCCTTCCGCACAGCCTTCGCGCCGCGGATTGGTCTGGCGTATCGCCTGCCCAAACAGACCGTTCTACGCGCCGGCTTCGGCATGAACTATAGCGTAGGCGAGTACGCCACCTTCGCCAACCTCATGGCGCACCAGCCGCCCTTCGCCAATGAGCAGACGAATAACGTGCCCCTGAATCCGAATGGCAGCGGACCTCCGCCCTGCGCTACTACCACGCCCACCACCTGCTTCACGCTGGCCCAGGGATTTCCCGCCCCGGACACCATCGGCAACTACGCGCTTGAACCGCACTACCCCATGCCCTACGTGCAGGTGTGGAATATCGATGTGCAGAAGACGCTGCCCTGGGGTGTGGTGATGAACGTCGGCTACAACGGGTCGAAGGGCAATCATCTGGACATCACCAGCGCTCCGCGCGCAACGCCGGGCAGCCCGATGACCAACCCCACGAATCAGGTGTTCACCTACGATCAGGCGATGGCCTTTTCCAAATTCGGGGCCGGCACATTGCGCGTCAACAAGCGCCTTACCGGCGGCATCTCCCTGGGCGCGAATTACCAGTATTCGCACTCCATTGACGACGCCAGTTCCGTCGGCGGAACCGCGGTGCGGGTGGCGCAAAACTGGCAGAACCTCGACGCCGAAGAGGCAAGCTCAAGCTTCGACGTTCGCCACCAGGTGAGCGGGACTTATCTTTACGAGTTACCGTTTGGCAAGGATAAGTACTGGGTTACCAGCGGGACTGCTTCGCACATACTTGAGGGATTTTCAGTGTCAGGAAGTTTCAGCTTTGCCTCCGGCCAGCATCTAACTCCGAGTTATTCGGCATCGGTGGGAAACGTCAGTTGCGGCACTGCCGGCTCAGGCCGTCCCGATCGCGTGCCGGGCGTCTCAATCACGTCAGGGGGCGGTTCGCTTGAGCGGTGGTTCAACCCCGCCGCGTTTACCACTCCCTCGTCGGTCACAGGCTATCCGTGTGCGGTGTTTGGCACCGCGGCGCGCAATTCGATTACCGGCCCGGGAACAATTCAAAACAGCATGTCGCTTGCGAAAACGGTGCAGATGGGCGATACACGCAGCATGGAAATCCGCGCCTCGGCGAACAATGTTTTTAACACGGTGCAATACTCCGGAGTAGGCACCAGCGTAACTTTGCCGACCTTCGGACAAGTAACATCCGTAGCCGGGATGCGTTCGTTCAACTTTCTGGCAAGATTCAGGTTCTAGCATTGCGTGAGTTATCCGGGAGCCTTGGTGGCGCAGGTCTTGATTTTTAGACCGGGGATTCAACTAACTTGCTTAGTTCATTTTGTGGGGAGATTCGATGACCGGCCGGCCGCAAAAAACTGGAGCAGGACTCGCCGCACTCGCGCTCGCATTCTGGTGCGCGCAGCCGGCCCCTGCACAGAGTCCGGATCAGCCCTCCAACGGCCAAGTCTCATCGACACCGCAAAGCGGATACGTTCTCAGAATGAACGGCGAGCTCGTGCTCACCAACGTAGTAGCGCGCGATACGAAGACAGGCGAAGTGGTGCAAGGCCTCAAGCAGAGCGACTTCAGCATCTACGAAAATGGAAAGCTGCAGCACATTGACACGTTCGACTTTGAGAGCGTTGACAGAGCCACGCCGCTGAATGAAGCAACCGTGAGCGGGCTGGCTGCGGGAGTCAATGGCCTGGGGAGCAAAGCGGCCGTAGTCGCGAAGCCCGAGGATTTGCGCAATCACCGTTTGATTGTGATGTTCTTCGACCTGACCTCGATGCAGCCCGAAGACCTGGATCGAAGCGTCTCCGCCGCGCAGGATTTTCTTCGCGCCAAGAAGCAGCCCGCCGACCTGGTAGCCCTCGTCTCACTCGGAGACACGCTCAAAGTCGATCAGGATTTCACGGCGGACAGGAACGCCCTCATCAACGAAGTGGGCGTCTATAACGGAACCGAGGGCGTGGGCTTCGCTCCCGGCGCCACCGCGAATTCAAACCAGGTTGAAGACACCACCGGCTACACCCCGGACGAGAGTGAATACAACGACATCAATACCGACCGCGAGTTGTTTGCACTCCGCGCCGTTTCCAAGTCTCTCGAAAAAATCACGGAGAAGAAATCGCTGCTCTATTTTTCCGGCGGCATCCAGCGGGATGGCATTGAAAACCAGGCTTCATTGCGCTCCGCGATCAACGCGGCCGTGCGAGCTAATCTGGCCATCTACAGCGTGGATACGCGCGGCCTGCAAGCCGTATCGCCGCTGGGCGATGCATCCACCGGCAGCCTGCGCGGCACCGGCGCCTACAATGGCGGCGCGCTGCTCAATAACATGAACGCCAACTTCGCCACGCAGGAAACGATGGCCACGTTGAGCACCGACACCGGCGGCAAGGCATTCTTCGATTCCAACGACTTTGCCCCTGCTTTTGCGCAGGTGGAGCGCGACACATCGGCCTATTACGCCATTGGATTTCGCAGCACCAATCCCGCGCGCGACGGCAGATATCGCAAGCTGACGATCAAGATCAACCGCCCCGGCATCAAGCTTGAATACCGCCCCGGCTACTATGCCCCCGCCGATTTTCAGCACTCAGCACACGAGGATCGCGAGCGGGAACTGGAAGAGCAGTTAGCCAGCGACTTGCCGGCAACCGACATTGCGGTTTACATGGATGCGCTCTATTTCCGGCTCGATGAGAACCGCTTCTTTGTGCCGGTCTCCGTTATCGTCCCCGGTTCGCAGATTCCGTTCGTCAAGGGCGGGGACAAGGACAAGGCGACTCTCGACATCATCGGTTCGGTAATCGATGAAGTGAAGCGCCCCATCGGCCATGCACGCGAGACCGTCAAGCTCAATCTCGACCCCAGCCTGCAGGCGCGGCAAAAGAATATTGAATACACGACCAGCTTCGATCTGCCGCCCGGGAAATACCAGGTGAAGTTTGTGGTGCGCGAAAATCAGACCGGCCGAATGGGCTCGTTTGTCGCGGATATCACTCTGCCAGACATGAAGAAATCTCCGCTGAAGATGAGCTCCATTGTGCTCGCCTCCATGCGCCAGCCGAGCAAGAAAGAGAGCCCGCTGGTGCGCGGCGGAGAGGAATACGTGCCCAACATCAGCCACGTCTTCCGCCAGGATCAGCACCTCTACCTGCTCTACGAAATTTACAGCCCGGCACATGAGAAAGCAGCCGCCGAAGCGCCCAAGGGCACCAAGCCTGGCATCAATTTGCTGAGCAGCCTCGAACTCATACAGGGATCAACCAAGGTCTACGAGACGCCGCTGGTGCAGGCGCGCGCCATCAACGTTGAAGGCCGCGACGCGGTGGCAATCGAACTCGATGTTCCGCTGGCAGGCCTGAAGACCGGCCAATACGTATGCCAGCTCAACGTGATTGACGACGCGGGCGGGAGCTTCGCGTTTCCGCGATTCGCTTTGTTGTTGCGCGAACCAAGCTCTGCCGCACGCGCAACTCAGCCGGCCGCCTCGTCTTCTTCCGGAGCCACAGGCGCATCGGCGGCGGCGAATCCATAAGGGCAGTGCCGGCAGCCGGAGCCGCAGCACGACCCGCGCTTCAAGTGATAAGCCGCGGTGAACACCATGTACGGGCCTTCGAAATAGAAGTCTTCAGGCTCGAGCGCGGGCCGCGCGGCGCCGGGCGGAATCTGCTCCATTCCTCCATTTTCTCTTGAACCGCCGGTCCCTGCGAAGCTGTGGCAGAATCAAACTGTAAAATCGAAGCATGGCCGTAGCCCCTGAGTACCGCGCTCGCCGCATCAAAGTAATTCTCTTTGACGTGGACGGAGTCCTCACCGACGGTAAAATCTGGGTTCTGCCCATCCCTTTCGTGCAGCCCGACGGATCCATTGGGAGCAAGGCGGTCGAGGCGAAAGGCTTCAGCGCGCACGACGGAGCGGGCATCACTCTGGCGCGTCTTGGAGGTATGAAGGTGGGCGTCATCACCAAGCGCATCAGTGAGGCAGTCGCCATTCGTGCCCGCGACTTGAAGTTGGATTTCGTCTATCAGGGACAGGCCTACAAGATGAAGGCAGTGCGCGAGATTGCGCAGAAAGCCGGGGTCACGCTGCATGAGATCGCCTATGTAGGCGACGACGTGATCGACCTTCCGGTGATGCGCCAAGTGGGGTTCGCAGTCGCGGTTGCTAACGCGCGTGCGCAAGTGAAAGCTGAGGCTCACTATGTAACTGCTAACGAAGGCGGTCACGGCGCAGGGCGCGATGCGATCGAGTTCATTCTCGCAGCCCAGGGCCTGCTGGCAAAGTGCATCGCCGATTCCATCGACGAAAGCAATCCCGTTCCGCCGTCCATGGATATTGGCAAGGGTGGAGACTGACATAGATTCACGCGATGCGCATCGCGCAGGCAGAGAGAAGAATGGATAACGAAAACAAAAGAGCGGTGGTGCTATTGAGCGGCGGACTCGATTCGGCGACCGTGCTGGCCATTGCTCGCAGCCAGGGCTATGCGCTCTATGCGCTGTCGTTCTCTTACGGCCAGCGGCACATCTGGGAACTGGAAGCCGCAGCGCTCGTCGCCGCATCCATCGGAGTGGACATGCACCGCACCGCCAGCATCGATCTGCGCATCTTCGGCGGCTCAGCGCTCACCGATGACATCGCCGTGCCCAAGGGCCGGACGGCAGACGACATGGCACATGGCATTCCCATCACCTACGTGCCCGCGCGCAACACCATCTTTCTCTCATTCGCGCTGGCCTGGGCTGAAGTGCTTGGATCGAGCGACATCTTTATCGGGGTGAATGCGCTCGATTATTCCGGCTACCCCGATTGCAGGCCGGAGTTCATTCACGCCTTCGAACAGATGGCCAACCTTGCAACGAAAGCCGGCGTGGAAGGCCGCCAGACGCTCAAGATTCACACGCCCCTCATCGCGCTGTCGAAAGCGGAGATCATTCGCAAGGGCATCGAACTCGGGGTTGACTTCAGCTTGACCAGCAGTTGTTACGACCCATCGCCGAGCGGCGAACCATGCGGCCAATGCGACTCGTGCGTGTTGCGGCAAAAAGGCTTTCGCGAGAACGGCATTGACGATCCGCTGCCTTACGCGCGAACGGAAGATGGTCCTGGATGGTGACCTACGCCGTCAAAGAAATCTTCTACACCTTGCAGGGTGAGGGCGCGCAAGCTGGCCGCGCCGCGGTTTTCTGCCGCTTTGCCGGCTGCAACCTGTGGTCAGGCCGAGAAGCAGATCGCGCTACCGCGATCTGCCAATTCTGCGACACGGATTTTATCGGCGTGGATGGAACGGGCGGCGGCAAGTTCGATTCCGCGGAAGCTCTGGCCGCAGCTACTGAAGACAAGTGGCCTCAAGATTCACATCGAGGTAAGCGCTTTGTTGTCTGCACGGGCGGAGAGCCTCTGCTGCAGCTCGATGCAGCCCTCATTGAAGCATTCCATGCGCGCGACTTCGAAATCGCAGTCGAGACCAATGGAACGGTCGCCGCTCCCGCAGGTTTGGATTGGGTCTGCGTAAGCCCCAAGGCGGGGTCAAGCCTTGTTCAGCGCAGCGGAGATGAACTGAAACTTGTTTATCCGCAAGCCGCCTTCGATCCGGATGGATTTTTATCGCTGAGTTTCAAGCACTTCTTCCTGCAGCCCATGGACGGCCCAAACCGCAGCGCGAATACGGAACTCGCTGTCGCCTATTGCATGCAGCATCCGCAATGGCGTTTGAGCCTGCAGACGCACAAGCTTCTTGGCATTCCCTAAACGAAGCCGATCGAAGTGCCAGGGCTGATGCTGGTCACTTCGACGTGGGGTACGGAGCCACGCTTACCGGGTTTGTATCCGGCTGAACGAGCCACACGGTGCGACTTTTGTAGTAGCAGATAAGATCCAGATTGTCAGCCGCATCCATGTCGCGCGCCCAGATGACCTTTTCGTCATCTATAACCGGCAAGTTATAGACCCATTCGTCCATCGGGCTGTGGTCTGCCGCGTAGCGCACAAGCACGAGTTGGCCGCCGGGTAACTGCTCCAACTGCTGCTCGATGCGTGCGCGTTCAATGCCCAGCCTGCCAGGTCCATGCCAGGTTGCACTCCACGCCGGGCTTGGCCAAGGGGCAAGCGTCAGGTGCAGAGGCTCAGCCCACAAGCGCAGCGCGGCGAGTGCAATGCAAATAGCAATCATGGAGCGAAGTATCGCAGCGCCTACCGGCTGATCGCCGGGTCTGCATTGGCGCAGATGCCTCATTGCTTGCAGCCCGACGGCGTAGATTGCCGGCGTCACCGCGGCAAGGTAATGGGGAATGAGCCAAGTCTGCAGCAACACTCCGCACAGCACGATCATCAGGCACACGACAAGGAATCGAATGCGGCGGTCGCGAAAGACGCGCGGCAGCATGACCAGAGGCGGCAGAAGAGCGAAGCCGGCAAAAAACATGAAGGTGCGGAGCGGCTTGAAAAGCAGCGTTTCTTTCAGAAAGCCGGGCACGCTGCGCAGCCGCTTGGCATAGCCGAGTTCGACGTCCGTGTAGAAATCGCGAATCAACTTGTGCCGATATACCGGCTCTGCGCGCGGCGGCTGCCAAAACCAGTAGGGCACGACGGCGTATTGAGCTCGGTCCACGCTGTAAGGCAGCGTGAGGGGGCTTCCGAAGGCGCGGTAATCGTAATATCCGAGCCACGCCAGCGCAGCCGCAATGAGCGCGACAGGGAACACAGCGCGCCGCAGCAATACAATTGCGGGTGGACGATTCTTTGCGAAGAAAACCCATCGCCCCAAAACGAAGCCAACAGGAATCGAGAGCAGCACGCCTTCGTAGGGACGGCATAGCGCGAGCAGAGCGATGCCCATTGCCATCAGCACGCCGTAACGCGGCCGCGCTGTGCGCGTGAGGCGAGGAAGCGCTCCCAGCATCAGTGCGCCGCCGAGAGCGGCGATGCAGCCGCCGCCGGTGTAGGTGTTGATCCAATAGCTAAAAAGGCCAATGCGCAGCATTACCAGCACCCCGCCGAGCAATGCCCAATTGGGCGGCAGCCATGCCTGAAGCATCCAGCAGAATGCGGCGCACATGAGCGCCATAACGCAGAGAACGCCGAACCAGGGATGGCCGAAGAGCACCTTGCCCGCGGCCAGCACCAAGCCCTGCGCAGGAAAATACATCGACATGTACGTCGGCTGCATGGTTTCCTGCACGGTCTCGAAGTGCGTCCACATGACGGGCGTGGGGTTGGCGAGCCTGCCCAGCGCAAAGGTATTGCCAGAAAGCAGAAAGCTGAAATCGTCCTGAATGAAGGGCAGCGGGATGGGACAGAAGGGAAGTATCGCCAGGCGCAGCACAAACGCCGAGGCGCCCACCAGTATGACCGACAGTACTTTTCTTCGCGCCAGTCGCGCAAAAGCACGTTCGATGCGCTGGAACCACGACGCGCCGAGGCGCGGCAGCGCGAAGCACACCGCAACGCCGATCGCCGTTAGCCCGGCCTCAATCATCATCAGCGATGGGGTGGAGTCTGCGGCGAGTGCGAGCGTCATCTGCGAAGTACCGACCCCTCTTTTGGTTTCAAGTTCATGGCTTCGCAAAAGCTACGCGCGGATTGAATCCTTCATGGTTGCGAACTAGAGAACCCGTCAGCCGGTGACCCAATCGAGTTGCCGGACGCTCGATGAAGTAATAACTGGCAAGTGCGGCTGCCGGCATAAACAAGCATAGCGCCAATGGGCTACGGAAGGCCATGAAGAACGCCTGCCAGATATAGAGGCTGTAGGAGATGGCGCCGAGCCAGGCAAGGGGAGAGAAGGAAAGCGGGCGCACAAAAAAGGACTTCGGGTGAAGCGTGGTTGCGGCGATGAGTCCAGCGATGGAAACGGATTCAAAAAGCGGGGCCATCGTATGGAACCGTGCGATCGAGAAAAGTAAGCCGGCCAGGGCAAGGGGCGCGTAGAACTTCGACCAGCGCGTGGCCTGGAAGCGGAGGCGCGGGTCGGCGAGGAGCAGCGCCAGCAAGCAGCCAACCAGAAGCGCATCGGCACGAACCTCGGTCCGGCCGCTGATCATGATGCGATCGTAGCGAGCCCAGAAAACCCATCGATAAACCGCGCACACGATTGCGCCCGCGGCTGCGATCCATCGGCAGCGGCGTGCGCCGGCAAGCAACAGAAGCAGAGGCCAGACCAGATAGAACTGCTCTTCAAGAGACAGCGACCAGAAGTGCCCGGTTAGCGGGCCGCCCTCAAGACCAATGAAGTTGCGATAGAAAAAAACGCAGGAGCTCACACCCAGGATGGGGGCAAAATGGACGCCTGTGAGCAGGCCCAGGAGAAGCAAAACGACGAGATAAGTCCATGCGGCCGGCATCAGGCGGAACATGCGCCGTATGTAAAAGCGCTTCAGATCGATAGGCGATTCGAGAAGTTTCGAAGTGATTAGAAATCCACTGAGTACGAAAAAGATGGTTACCCCGTGCCCCCCGGTCTGCGCGAAGGGGTAGACGTAGTGGTGCAAAAGCGAGTCTTGCATGTGATCGAGCAAAACCAGCAGAATCGCTATGCCGCGCCAACCGTCCAAAGTGGGAATTCGATTCATTTCGTCTCACCGGCCTTGCGGGTGTTTGATGAGCCGCGCGGTCCAGCCATCCGGGTTCTCCGGAATCGTAACGGTGCTGCCAACCTGCGCTGCGTCAAAACGCTTCGCATGTTCCGCGAACTGCACGTCCTTGAAGGCGGGATGTTTCCAATCGCGAACGACTCCGATGCACATGGCGCACAGAAGGACAACGGACACCGTTTTCAAAGCGCCGGCTCGGTTCTGAAAGCACCATTCGATCACCCATGCAAAGGCAAGCGTGGGGAAGAACCAATAGCGGATACCGCCTGCAGCGGTAAATAGCGACCAGACGGAAACTCCTGGCGGCGGATGCCCTGTAGAAGACATGAGCGACGCCGCAAAGGGCATGGCGGCAAAGGCAAGAAACAGCTTCATTTCGATGGAGGACTTCATGAAGCAGAAAACGACCAGCGCGGTTCCGGCAATGGCTATGCAGGTAAACACAATCAGCGACACACGACCGGAATTCGTCCCCAGCCCGTTGCCGCCGATCAAAGTCCCAAGGTAGATTTGGCTGGCAAGTATGCGCGCGAACAATGCGGGAGTAGGTCCCATCGCCTTGAGGCCGGTCATGCGGTGGTCGAATGCATCGCCGGATGAGCCCAGATGAATCAGCGCCCAGGCCTGCATCAACGAAAGGGCCGTCAGCACTTCGGCTAAGATCCAGTGGCGGCGATCGCGACTTCTCCACACCAGGAAAAATGCGATGGGCAGCAGAAAAATGCAGAACGGGCCCGTCAATCCGCAAAGCAGCAGGATGAGGAGATCGAACAGCCAACCTGGCGCGCCTTTCGGCCTGGACGCAACCAGCACCAGGAACGCGCACAGCGCGAGGAACCAGAGCGACTCGGTAATGCCGCTGCTCAATTCCTCGGAATTGGGCAGCACAAGATAAATGCCCGCAAGCATGGCGCGAAATTTCAGGCTTCCCCAGGATGCGGAGCGGGAAGAGAGGAGCAGGCTTATGGGGATCGCCTGCACCATGATTGCGATGAGGTTGAAGAAGAGAGGAACCAGCGCGAATGGCACAAGCAGTGCGAAGGCCGCGGCGATGCGCGGAAAGGTTTGGAAGTAGCCTGCCCAGGTGTGAAAAAGTGCCGGGCCCCAGCCCAGGTTGTAGGCATCCGCGAACCAGACGTGCCCATCCTCGCCGTAGAACTGGGCGTGAAAGACAGCATCCGGCTTGCGCGCGATCAGCACCGCGCAGGAAAAGAGAAAAACTGAGATTTGCTGCCAGGACTTCAGGCTCGACTGGGGCTCACGAACGTCTGCCTTGGCGTCCATTCAGAGGCTCACTGGCCGCGGACGATATGCGTGTAGTACTGCTGCGTGACTTTTCTGCCGGTCACACCGAAGGCTGGCGAATGAATGATTCCCACCTTGTGCGCGACAAAGCGAACGGTGGTGGCCAGCACGCCGAATCCGTACTCAACGCTGCGCTTGAAGTTGATTGAAGAAGCTTCTTCAAAGTATTTCGTGGGGCAGGAGATCTCGCCGATATTGAATCCGAACATGATGGCTTGCGCGATCATCTGGTTGTCGAAGACGAAGTCGTCGGAGTTTTCAAGCAGCGGCAGCTTTTCCAGCAACTCGCGCGAGAAGGCGCGAAAGCCGGTGTGATATTCGGAAAGCTTGACGCCGAGAAAGATGTTTTGAAATGCGGTGAGCATGCGGTTGAAGACGAACTTGTACAGCGGCATTCCGCCCTTGAGCGCGCCGGTACCCAGAATGCGCGAGCCGAGCACCATGTCATAGACGCCGCTGGCGATCATGCCGGCCATGGCCGGAACCAGCGAAGGGGTGTATTGATAGTCGGGATGAACCATGACCACGATGTCGGCGCCGGCGGCGAGAGCTTCGCGGTAGCAGGTCTGCTGGTTGCGACCGTAGCCGTAGTTGGCGTCGTGCACAAATGTCCGCACGCCCAGCTTGCGGGAGAGAATCGCGGTCTGGTCCTTGCTGGAGTCGTCGACGAGAATCTTGATGTCCACGACGTCAGACAACTCGGCAACCGTTTTTTCGAGAGTCTTTTCGGCGTTGTAGGCCGGCATGACGACAGCGATTTTTTTCCCGTTGATCATGTTTTGAACTCCTGAAGCAGATATCGGCTGCTCACCCTGTTGCGTGAGGCGCGATGCTGAGTCAGCGGGTCACTTGCGGCGTCGCCGGGTAAGGCGAGACTGCTGCCGGGAGTGAATCTGGCTCTACCAGCCACATCTTGCGGTTGGCGTAGTAGTGCATCAACTCCAAATTATGAGGGGCATCCATCTCTCTTGCCCATACGACTTTGGAGTCATCGATATCGGGAGCGTTGTAGACCCACTCGTCAAGCGGATTGTGGCGGGGTGAATAGCGGACGATTACCAACTGTTGCCCGGGCAGTTGTTCCATTCCGGACGCGACCCGGGCCCGTTCTGTCCCGAAATGGTCCGGGCCGTACCAGGTGTCAGTCCAGGATGAGACCGGCCACTCCGGCAGGGCGAAATGGAGCGGGCCCGGAAACAACCGTAAACCAGCCAGGATCAAGCAGATGGCCACGTCGAGGCGAACCATGGTCAGGCCGACGGGCTGGTCTCCGGGCCGCCAGAGGCGCAGATGGCGCATGGCCTGCAGCCCAATGGCATAGAAAGCTGCGGTGAAAGGCGCCAGGTAGTGGGGGACGAGAAAGATTTCGATTGCCATGCCGGCGGCGAGCACCAGCACGCACAGCACAAGGAAGCGTATGCGCCGGTCGAGGAAGACGCGCCGGATCATGATCAAGGGCAGCAGAAGGGCAAAGCCGGCATAAAACTCGAAACTTCGGGCGACTTTTAACAGGGTTTGGGGAAGAAAACCGGCCAGGGTATGGATCTTGGAGAAAGAGCTCATTTCACTCTGGGCGTAAAAGCTGCGCAACACCTCGTGATGGTAATCCGGCGCAGGATTTGGGCTCTGCCATACATAATAAGGAGCGATCGCGTAGGTTGCCCGGTCCACGGTGTAGGGCAGGGTGGTTGGTTTTCCGAATGCGCGGTAGTCGTAATAGCCTAGCCACGCGACTACAGCGAGTACAACCGCAAGGGGCAGCGCGCTCAGCCGGATCAATGCGCCGGTGGACGGACGGCTCTTTCCGCGCAGCAGCCAGCGGCCGAGATAGATCGCAACCGGAAGGCAAAGAAGCAGACCTTCGTAGGGTCGCGTAATGGCCAGGATTGCAATGCCCGCTGCCAGCAGCAGCCCATAGCGCAGACGCGGCGCTCGCGTGAGCCGCGGCAGCGCACCGAGCACCAGCGCACCTGCCAGGGCAGCCACCGATCCGCCGCAATTGTAAGTGTTGATCCAATAGCTGAACAGGCCCAGGCGCAGCAGCGCGAGGATTCCTCCGAGAAGCGCCCAACCGGGCGGCAGCCACGCCTGCAGCATCCAGCAAATGGCCGCGCACATCAGCGCGCTCACGCATAGCTCACCAAACCACGGGTTCCCGAACAGGAGCTTGCCGGCCGCAAGCACCAGGCCGACGGAAGGAAAGTACATGGACGAGTAAGTGGGCTGCATGGTGATGTGGATGCTTTCGAAGTGTATCCACATGGCGGGCGTGGGATTGGCGAGCCGGCCGCGCAGAAACGTGCTGGCGGCCAGCAGGAAGCTGAAGTCGTTGGGAACAAACTGCAGCGGAATGGGGCAGAAGGGAAGTATCGCCAGGCGCAGCAGCAGCGCCGCCAGGCCCACGGCGGTGACTGCGTATCCCTTGTGGCGGGCAACGTGTCTAAACGCGCGTTCGATGCGGGCGAAGAGGCCGGAGCCAAGATTTGGAAGGGCAAAGGGCAACGCGAAGGCAGTGACGGTAAGGCCGCCTTCGATCAGCATCAACGAAACTTCATTTTCCGGAGTTGAGGCGAGAAGCATAACCGTTCGGGGACGCAGGATTTCGGAGGTCGAAGCGGGAACGACGGAAAGACCGGCCTGATCGCTCAGATCCAGTCAGCGCCGAGTTTGCCGATTGCGAGGATTATCCCGCAAGGACGGAGCGGGGGTCAAAAAAAAACTGAGGGAGAGACCGGGCTGGGAATTGTTTGGCCCGCCGTATCTCTCCCGCGAAGATTCAAATGCTTGTCTGGCAGGGGCGCCTGAAAGGATTGGTCGAGGCCTAGGTGGTGTAGCTGCCAAGGGTGCTGCTGACATTGCTGAAAGCGGTGTCGAGGCTTTTGGCCACGGCGCCCATGCCGCCCACGATTCCAAATGCGAGCAGGGCGCAAAGCAGGGCGTATTCGACCAGGTCCTGTCCCTCCTCGCGGCTCAACAGATTCTGGAACTTCGAATTCAGCTTCAGAAATAAGGGATTCATTGCGTTCTCTCTTGGGGGTCCTGCGCCGGGTTAAGCGTCTGGGGATTTCCCTTGCTTGGGAGAGAGTACACAGGTTCACCGGGTAGGGTGCGCGTATCTCTCCCTCAAAGGAACGTAATTGCGATGGTTGGTAGTTCTGCCCCTTGCAGGGCGAGAGACTACGTGGTGTAAGAGCCCAGGGTGGAGCTGATGTTGCTGAACGCGAGGTTCAGGCCCTTGGCGAGCTGGCTCATGCCGGCAGTCGCGCCGAAGGCGATCAGTGCAACGACCAGAGCGTATTCGACCAGATCCTGACCTTCCTCGCGGCTTGCCAGATCCTGGAACTTCACATACAGCTTGAGAAGCATGGTATTCATAATTTTCTCCGTATCTTTTGGTTGCGAGTCAGGTGTGGATCCCTTTGCAAGGGAGAGCGATTTGCGTGCTCTCCCGCGAAGGAGCGAAACTGCTGCGGTGTGCCAAGCTGTCCACGCTGGGACAAAAGACTATGTGGTGTAGGAACCGAGAGTGCTGCTGATGTTGCTGAAGGCCAAGTTCAGGCCCTTGGCAAGCTGGCTCATGCCGGCGGTTGCGCCAAAAGCAATCAGGGCAACGACCAAGGCATATTCAACCAGATCCTGACCCTCTTCGCGGCTGGCCAGATTCTGGAACTTCACATACAGTTTGAGAAGCATGTTGTTCATTTTGTTTTCTCTCCGTGGGTGGTGTGTTTCCCAGCCTCAGCCGGGGCACCCAACATATAGCATCTGACGTGCCAATTGCGGCCTGAACGGAATTCCCATATAAATCAACAACTTGCACGATCCTGCTCTCCGGCTTGATTCGTTGGCGGTGTAAACGGCTGTATACACGGTCATTTGAAAAGGACCGGCGTCGTATACATTACCTGAAGGTAACTTGGCGATATGGAACCGTCCGGTCCGCTTCTAACCAAAGGGGGCCATTACCTCCGTGCTGCGGATAGGAAAAGGGCTTAGATCGCTCTAGAAAAGCGATTTATCAAAGAAAGCGGCAGCGTTCATGGACAGTGGCACGAGGACGCCCGAGGGCAAAGGAAAACGCGACATTGTGGAGCTTTCCATAGCGATTGTGTGCGGGCTTGCATTCGCGTTCACTGCATTATTTCTGTGCGTGGTTCCTCTGTCCGGTTCAATTGCCGGGTCGCGGGATTACGTGGTTTTTTGGGCTACCGGACAGCAGCTGCTTCATCACTCCAATCCTTACGATCTGGCCGCGATGTCGCGGCTCGAGCGTTCAGCGGGGCTGAATGTCGGAGCTTCGGCTTTGTTCATGCGCAACCCTCCGTGGGGATTGCCGCTTGCGGCGCCGCTCGGATTCATCGGCGTCCGCATCGGAGCACTGCTCTGGTCTCTGCTCATGCTGGGGTGCCTGGTGCTTTCCGTACATCTGCTGTGGAGAATGCATGGGTGTCCGGCGATTCGCCTACACTGGCTCGCGCTCTCCTTCGGGCCTGCATTGATCTGCGTGATGATGGGGCAAACGTCGCTGCTGGCGCTGCTTGGCTATGTTCTCTTTCTTTATCTGCATCGCACGCGGCCCTTCATGGCGGGCGTTTCGCTCTGGCTTTGCATGCTCAAGCCTCACCTGTTAGTTCCGTTCGGCGTTGTGCTGCTGTTGTGGATCGTCATCTCGCGGAGCTACAAACTCCTGGCCGGCGCCATCGTCGCCATGGCCGCCAGTTGCGCTATTACCTGGTGGCTCTACCCTGCGGCGTGGATCGATTATGCGCACATGATGCATGGCGCGGGCCTCGACACGGAATACATTCCCTGCATCATTGTTGTGCTGCGTCTTTGGCTTAGCCCGCACGCCATGTGGCTCCAATACTTACCGCCTGCCCTGGGCTGCGCCTGGGCGCTCAGTTATTTCTGGTCCCGCCGCCACGTCTGGGACTGGATGCGACACGGCAGCCTGGTGGTGCTCGTTTCGCTCGTCGCGGCACCTTATTCCTGGATTTACGATGGCGGCCTGGCCATTCCCGCCCTGCTCGAAGGCGCGTATCTTACCCGATCGAGAGCCTTATTGGTGATCCTCGCCGTTGCCAGCCTTACCGTCGAGATCCAGTTGGTAAGCGGAATCAAGATCACTTCGCCGCTGTATTTGTGGACTGTGCCCGCCTGGCTTGCCTGGTATCTGCTTGCCGTCGGCTTCCCGCGAGCCGCAAATGGTTCAGACTCCTTTGCCTTAAAGAAGCTCTGAATGTGCCATCGGCACTGCTTCGGGGGCTAAACAGGCCGCGGGAAAGGCATGTTTCCATGCCGACTGGCCGGAGAGCATTCCGCAGCCTGTGAAGCCCACGCTCATTCTGGGAAGCTTGCGGCACACGACCCCGACCCGGAGGGCGCCCCGGTAACCCGGTCGTGCCCTTTCAAGACCCACTTATTCAGAGGTTTCTTCAACGCTGCCTGCGCATCGAAAGCGGAATCGCGCGCGGTGTTTACTACTTTTTCCGCTGCATCCATTCAGCCCCGCAAAGCGATTCTCCGCCGCATTACACTGGAGCTGGTTGCATAGATGCTGCCAGGCTCGCGCAGAGCATCCCTCAGGGGCTAAAGCCTCAAGTTTCATGCGGCTTTTGCGGCACGGCTAAAGCCGTGCCCTTTCAAAGCTTGATTTATGCAGCCAGCTGTAGCATCGACTCTCGTGAAACTCTGACCGGCACATCGCCGGATGGACGGCGAAATGCACCTGCTTGCGATCCTCACAAGCCCACCCATGATTGCCACGCTGGCGCTGTTTTTGTCTGTGATCTGGATGCTCATGGACGAAAAGGACAAGACGCGGCCCATGCTCGTTTTCGCCCTGACGCTTAACCTCTTCTTCGGGATTCTTCTCAATACCTTCATGGGAAAAGAGGGCGGCCTGCTTCCCTTCAAGTTCGATTACGTGCTCGCCGCAATCGACGATTCGCTGGGCATTCGGGCGGCATCCATCGCGAGCCCTCTCGAGGGCTTCTGGCGGATGCCGCTGGTTGTGATCTACCAGTTCATGGTCCCCATGATGATCTGCTGGTTTCTGGTGACCCGGGCCCGGAATCCGCGTGGGTCGGTGGTGCTGGCTTATGTCGGCGAAATGATTGCCGGGCCGATCTTGTACGCCATTCTCCCCGCCTGCGGTCCTGTTTATGCCTTCGGCGCGCACTGGCTTTATCCCCCGCAGGTGCAGGCGGGCGCAATCAAGCTTGCCGGCATGCCGAATGCGTTCCCTTCACTGCATATCGGAACGGCACTGGTGTTTGTGTTTCTGGCTCCCGGCAAACTGTGGCGCGCTGTCTCGCTGTCGTTCCTGGCCGGCACAGGATTGGCGACTCTGGCGACGGGCGAGCATTACGTCATCGACCTGGTGGCCGGGCTGGCCTTCGGCTGTTTCGCGGCAAGCTTAGGATACCGGCGATATCGCAGAGCTGCTTTTTATCTGGGAATCGTACTGGGATGGTCGCTCACCGTCCGGTTCGGATACTCGATCTTGATTGCTTATCCCGCATTGCTGCGATCGTTGGCGGTACTGACCGTCGCGATGGCTGTGGTGGCAGTATTCAGGGAATGGCGCATTCCTGCCCAGCGCGCGGTTGAGACGGCGATCACCGTTTCCTGAGATTGTTCGTCGTTGGCCCGTGCACGTCGTGAATCATGCATCTGCAACATAGGATAGGTCCTCTGTCGCGGGAGAAAGCTGCAACGTGTCGCCGGCTTCGGTCCGGGAGGCGCGAATGGCCCCCGAGGGCAGTTCCAGGATCGAGTGCGCGGAGAGGCAGAGAGAGATCCGCCACGGACGCACGCTGTGGCATACCTTTCTGATCCTGTTCTTGCGATCCAGATAGACAAGGTCGATGGGGAACTGCATAAAAAACGTGTGCACCGATTCGCAGGGAGTGATCCACAAGCCTTCCCCTTCTCCCAAGCCCTTGCGCCCGAGCAGCCCCTTGTTGCGGCTTGGCCCGCTGTCGGCAACTTCCAGCCGGGTAGCCAGCACAGTGCCCCGCGTGACGTTTGCGACCCGCAATCGGTTATCGGGATTCGGCTTTTGCTCGAGAGTCATATGGCTCGCTGCCTGCTTGCGATCCTGCTGAGGAGGTCTACGGTTGAGGTTGCTGGAGTCCCACCCACCCTGGCGACAAAAACAGGAACATCGCCAGGGTGAGGCACCCAGAGAACGGTGAACCTAGTTGTTGCAAGGAATTGTACAGGAGAGAGATTGCCGGCAGGGAAGCATCGCCGGCCGTCTGAGGAGACGGCCGGCGGATGTATTACTGAGGCGAGGTCGTCGATGTGGGAGCAGAGGAAGGAGCCGAACTGATGCCGCCAGACCCGGCGCCGAAGCTGCCTCCTGCCCCTTCGATGAGGAGTGGCGCTTCGGGCTTCATGCTGTCAATCAGCTTCTCCACCGGGATGATAGCCGGAGGGGCAGGCAGAGTATTGGCCGGAGTCTTGCCGTCCGGAGTGTTCACCGCAATACCGGAGTTGGTTGGCAAGAACGGCACCGGGAACTTCAGTTCCGGCACGGCCGAGCCAGCGCCGATGGGAGAGACAATCTCCGGCGTCACAATGACGATGAGCTCGGAATCGGTCTTGGTTCTCTGCATGGACTGAAAGAACTTGCCGAGAACCGGAATGTCTCCCAGGAATGGGATCTTCTGGAAAGTTTCCGTCTCATTCTTATCCAGCAAGCCGCCGATGACAAAGCTCTGACCGTCACTCAGCTCGACCTCGGTCTTGACCTTGCGGGTGGTAATGGCGGGTACGTCAAAGCCGGAGATCTCAACGGAGTCCGCGAAGTCGAGGGCGCTGACTTCGGGAGCGACCTGGAGGCGAATGGTTCCACGAGGAGTAATGGTGGGGATGAAGTTCAGGCGAACTCCGTACTCCTTGAACTGAATGGAGATTACGGGAGCGCCGCCGCCCGACCCAGCCTGCGCCGATGGATAGGGAAACTCACCACCGGCAAGGAAACTTGCCTCTTTGCCATTGACCGCCATCACATTGGGCTCGGCCAGAACTTCGACCATGCCTCTCTGCTCCAAAGCCTGGAGGTTTGCGCCGACATTGAGGCCGGGCAGGAAGGCATAAAGGTTCAAGGGATTTGAAATGGAGGCTGTGGCGCTTGAGCCGGGGCCCGTCGGCAGAGTCACGGTGGGGGCAGGGTACTCACCCGTGGTGGCGCCAGCGATGACGTTGCCGAAGCCGGAACTGAAGATGTTTATGCCGAGCTGCTTCTCCTTGCTGCGGTCGACGCTGGCGAAGCGCACCTTGAGCAAGACCTGCGGATCGGGGGCAGGCACTTCGACGTTGAGAAGATTGACGACCTTACCGCCCGTCGAGGCAATCTGCACCGCGCGCGCGGAGCCATTGAGGTCGTTCACTGTGCCGCGCAGGAAGACCATGCCGTTCTCCGACGTGACCTTCAACGGCTCGCCGGGGAGCTCGAGGCGTAGCTCACGCCGTATGGCGGCTAGATTATCCGTGGTTAGGGAGGAGCTGGCCCGCACCGTGACGTTGAAGAACTGGCGTCCGCCGCGCTGGTCCCAGATGATCAGGCTTGTTTCACCGGGGGCCCTGCCAATGACCATGATCTCGGTAGGGGACACCGCGGACGCTTCGGCGATTTCGCCCGAGCCCATTGCCACCCGTGAAACAGGCCGCGCACAGTCGATCAGCAGGGTCTTGCCCACCGCGAGAGCCACTTCATTGGTTGAGTCCTGCACCTGAACGGCGCCGGGCAGTGAAGTTGTAGTCGTGGTTGACGTTTGAGCCTCAAGGCCCGAGCCGGCGCAAAGGAAAACGGACAATGCGCAGAGGTATGCGATAGGTATGTCAGCTTTCGCTCTCACTGCTTTGCCTCGGGAGAACTGAATTTTTCTTCAGTGCGTTTGTTGCCGTTATAGATCTCGATCGAGACCTTTCCCGGCGGGGCTGGAGTCTTCTTGATGGCGTGGACAACGGGGTGTTCCGGAGGGGGAGCCTGATCGTCGAAGATATTTCCCATGGCCGTCATCGGAACATCCTGGGTCTTGGTGTCCAGCGGATTACGCAGCGCGAGCTGGATCTTTACGCCGGAAGTGATCAGGCTGAGTGTCTCTGCCTGTTCTGGCGTGACCAGCAGGTTGACGACCTGCACGCTCTGCGGTTTGCCCTCCGCATCCTTTTGAATGTTCACGCCGGCCGACAGCACCTGGATGTTCTGAAGAACCGTTTTGACCTCAGTGCCGAGCATCGCCTGGCGCGAGTTGGGTGTGTTGTTGGCTCCCGGAGGTACGCCGGAGACCAGTACATCGACGTGCATGCCCGGCGTTACGAATCCGGCCACGCCTACAATATCGTCCACTCTCACCGCAATGGCTCTCATGCCGTCGGGAATCGTGGCGGCAAGTCCGCCCCCCGAGCCCACCGGCGCCAGCCGGCTTTCCAGAATCGGTTCGCCCTGGTAGATGTCTGAAATCACGCCGCGTCCAACCGCGTTTTCGGGTTTCAGAAGGGCGCCTTTGGGCAAGGTTCCCGCAATATCGACCGTTGTCAGGTTGGCAGCGGTCAAGACCGTTCCGAGTTTGATATCGGCAGCGGCGGCCACGACCTTAGTCGTTGACGGTTGGCCCGCCCCCAATCGGCTTCCAACCACGCGGAAGACCAGGAAGGCGCATGCGCCTGCGATGACGAAAGCGAGGAGTAGGATCGTAAGTAGTCTTTTGTTCATTTAGCCCGTTTGAACTGGCTACCCGGCCAGCTCCGCCTTTCTGTCTCTCGGATTTTTCGGCATCCAAGCAGACAAATTTCTAATCACGCCGAACCGGGAATGGAGAAATGGCAAGCCAAACGAGTTCAAACGCGAGTTCAGTGTAGCTTGCACGACGATGAAACAAGGGCTTAGAACCGAGGCAGAAATCAGGTAGGGTATCAAGAGTGCTATGAGGAAGATAGGTGCCAGTTTGGGAACGAAGAAGGTTAGAATTGAGTTGTGAATCGATCTGCGGAGCCTTTTATCTACTCGCTTGAGTTAGCAGGCAACGCGGCGTCAACAGCCGGATGAAGATAGAAGAGACCGTGCGACGGAGGGCATTAATCCGAACATGAGTTCTTCGCGCATGATCAGTCTCTTTTCGGAAAGACCGGAACCCAGCCAGCGGCCTACTTCCCTAGTGGTTTCCGTTCTTGCCCATGCAGGAGCCGTGGCGCTTTTGTCTTTTGGAATCATCTACACACCCGAATTCACAGACCCCATCGTGGCCAAGCGTTATTCGATCCGCCATCTCGATCTGCATACCGAAAATGAACCGCGGCGCCAGTCGGCAGCCAACGGGGTCGCATATCCCGGCCCTCGGGCCGAAGCGCCGAACCGGCCGCAACCGGGGATGAAGTCCGCATCGCACCCGGCGGTCATGCGACTCACCGCGGATGCCGAAAAGGGACCGCAGACGCTTGTGCAGCCGGATATTCCCGATCCGATAAAGACGCTTATCGAGATGCCGGTGCCGACCGTCGTCATCTGGACTCCGAAAAAAGATGTGGTCAAAACCGTTGCCGCGCCGCTGCCGGAGAAGGCCACAGCATCGGACGTGAAACCTTCGGTGAAACCGCCTAACGACGAGGTGAACCTGGGAGATATCGCCCTATCGTCCACCAAGATTCCCACGGACGGTCTTGCGGTGTTCCCGACGACGACTTCGCCTTTGGTGGTTCACGGGCCGAAAATGGTTCAGCTCGCGCCTGTGACCACCGCGCAGAAAGCAGCGATGCCCACACCCACGGCGGTGATGTCGATCTCCGATCTGCGCATGCCGGATGGCACCGCGACGCTGCCGCCAGTGAACCAGACGACCGAGCAGAGCGAGTCGGGAATCCTGGCGCCGGGGCAGGCCTCCGCCGGTCTCAAATCGAACCGCGCCGGCGGCGCCGGCAAGGATGAAGCTGCAGGCAACTCCGGTGACGCCAATGGCGTTCGAGGAGACCGAAGCGGCATCAGGCCCGGTGAGGGAGCCGGTTCCGGAGCGGACGACGGACTCACCACGGAGCACTTTACGCTGCCCAGAAACGGCCAGTTCGGAGCCATCGTTGTAGGAGCGAGCCTGGAAGAAAGGTTCCCCGAGATATCCGGCATCTGGAACGATCGGGTGGCGTACACCGTTTATCTTCATGTCGGCCTGCTGAAGAGCTGGATTCTGCAATACTCGCTTCCGCGAAACTCCGATGCTGCGCTGTCAGGCAACATCACGCGCCTTGAGGCGCCGTGGCCTTATAACATCGTGCGCCCCAACCTTGCTCCTGCAAGCTTCAACTCCGATGCAATCCTGGTTCACGGATTTGTAAATCAAGAGGGCCGCTTTGAATCTCTGCGTCTTGCGTTTCCGCCGGAATTTCACCAAGCGCAGTTTGTTCTGGATGCACTGGCGCAGTGGCAGTTCAGGCCCGCGGTGCAGAACGGCCAGACGGAAAGAGTCGAAGTCCTTCTCATCATTCCAGAAGAAGAGGAATAAAAGACTTCCCGGCGAATCCCCTCCCGTCGAATCAAGGGTGGAATCGCCGGGAAGGGAACTGCTTTCGCCTTTGCGAAGGCGGCTATTGTGTATTGTCTGGAACCAATCGAGCCTTCGATAGACTCCCCACAATGGAGGCGAAGATATCGTTAAGGCCGCCCGGTGAGTCCGCAACAGTGGACGTGCACCCGCTGTCCGAACCCGCCACTAAAGAGTCGGCGTAGAAATACTGAATTGTGGCTGTGTCCGGCGAGGCGATTTCCTTCATCGCCTGGCAAGGGGCGATGTTTTGCCGTGCGCTGACGTTGGAGCCCAGATGAAATGCGGAGAAGAAGGAATCCTGGTCGGTGGGGCAGCCGGAATTGTTGACGCTGTCGGAGGGATCGTTGGGGTTCCAACTGAAGACGCCTGTAGACGGGGAACCGTAAGCGATGGCAAAGATTTGCGTGCCGTCTCCTTTCGCGGTGTTGGCAGCGACAACTTCCTGACCGCAATCGCCCACGCCCGATGGGTAAACGCCATTGGTATTCAACGTGACGTTCGGGGTGAAGAACTGGTTGCTGAACCCGTAGTATGGCGACGCGTTGGTGTTGCCGTCGCTGAGGATGATCATGATGTTGATGGGACTTGGGGAGTTTACCGGAAGCACTGCCTCTTCAGCAGCCTTCTCCTGAGCCAGCGCGGCCTGCGCGGCGTAGATGACTCCTGCAAGGTAGGTGCCGAATTCGCCCGCCTGGTTGGGGGGAGCCAGGCAGCTTCCCACCGCTGGATTACCATTCTTTGCGGGCTGTCCCAGTGCCTTAACCACGGGGTCGCTGGCATTGGGCGTTGTGGAAGAGTTGGAATTGCGGTAACCGCTGCTGAAGCTGGCGATCTGGTAAGTTCCGCCATTCGATACTGTGTAGCCTGTCGAGGCGGTGCTGGGAATGGTGGGGAATGTGTAGGGCACCGCTGTCGCCAGGCCCGCCGTGGGGTTGCTATAGAACGAAGGATTGAGGCTCTGCGGCGGCGAGCAGCTTGTGTCGCTGGTAGCCGTGGCCGGATCGACATTGGGGAACGTGAACACGCTGACTGGGTCGAGCGTAGGGGCAAGGCCCGCCAGCAGCGTCTGTGCGCCTCCCATGGCGCAAGAGAGCTGCGTGGCACCGGCGCCGCCGCCGCAGCTACTGTCTGAGTCGTCCATGGAGAGAGTGGTATCGATCAGCAGGGCCACGTTCAACGGAACGGGCTTGCCCTTGGCTGCAGTTGCAGTTGCGTATAGTTTCAACTGCGTGATGCCGAAGACCTGGGCGAAAAAGGTGGGGATGGTCGCGGACTGAACCACCTGCACCGCGTTGGCAGTGTTCGGCCCCTCACACAGGATGCCCATGGCTACGATCGTCGACAGACACTTGGTGGTGGACGAGACGATGGTCACGTTTTGCAGGCTGGAGTAGTTATTGCCCGCCCCCTGCATGGAACCGGAATAGTTGGTCGCAGTTGAGAGCGAGGATGAATAGTAGACCTGTTTCGCGCCTGCCAGTGCGGCTGCATCGGTTGCAGACTGAAGCTGGTGATAGCAGACATAGGCATGGCCTACGTCCAGAACGAACGCGGCCATGCCCAGAAAACAGCCCATCATGAGAGCAGCCCAGGGCAGCACTTGTCCGCGCTGTTCCCTGAGTGCCCGGCGAAGAGTAATTCTGTTGTTTATGTTCATTGGACTAACTCCGTGGATGTGGCTTGCAGCACAGCATTGCTGGGCGACATCTGATTTCCGAATACTGAGAGGTTCAGGGGATAGTTGGCGGTGACTGTGACGGTGGTTCCTTCTGCCAGATTTCCAGCTGCTCCGGTACTGACGCTGGAGCTGTTGCAGGACGCCCCCGAATAAGGGCTTCCGTTAAAGGAGTAAGAGAAGGTGAGCTTGGAAGAGATAAGGCTGGGCGCAGCAGCTTCAATCGCTGCCGAAGCCACAGCGCAAGGGTCGGTGGTGAGCTGCGCGTTGAGAGCAACTGTGCGCGCGCCCACGCTGACTGCGTTGGTCAGCGTGACGTAATTGTTCATGGCGATGCCGAACACGAAAATTCCCGTGGTCAGTATCAGCAGCATGGGCAAGATCAGAGCCATCTCAACCAGCGCGCTTCCTCGCTCGCCAATGCCGACCAGCGCCACGATCCGACGTCCGGGGGGCGGGACTTCGGCGCGCGGCCGGATAGATTCTGAAACGCGGCTCGGGTTGCGGTCGTTCGCTGCAGCCCTTCCGCGAAATCCGGTTTTCATCTTCATCGTTCTCCCTCCATGCACTTTCGATTCGTGCGTCCCTTTCCCAACAGGGCATTCAACTGCAATGCATTTCCTGTTCAACACAACACCATCTAGCTCTCGCTCTTGCGCAGCCGCGTCAGGAAACGATCCAGAGATTTTCTGTCGGCGGCCGCCATTGCGCCACTGTCCGATTCGTTTTGCAAAACAAACTGCAGGCCCACGCCATCCTTGCCCCAGCGAACGGCTCTGGAGTGAACGCAGATGGTGCGCTCCCTCACCTCCTGGCCCGCTTCGGAATCCTGCAGCGTCATCAGGATGAGGGTGCCCGGGTACCACCGTTCTTCGGTGACTACGTATAATCCGCTCGAACTGATGTCCTTGACTTCGTGGGCTTTTGGGGGTCCTCCCGTCCAGTAGTAAGCAGCCACTCCCGGCGCCGGCTCTCGCGGAGCCTTTCTCGGATCTGGCGACCACCACCGTTCCAGCCAACCCCTGGGCGGCCGGACGTCCTTCATCTCCGGTTGGATCAGGCCCATCATGTGCGTCTGTCGCGTTGTTGACGGTTCTTCTTCCGAGCGGTTCTCCAATTCGAACAGTCCGGGACCGCCGCTCCACAACGGCTTCTCGCGGAGCAGGACTGCGCTTTGCACCACCGAGGCGGCGCCGTGCCTGGGTGCGGGCGGAGCCGGCAAAGGAAGCACCGCAACAGCCCGCTTGGGGGCGGCAGCGATCGGCACCGGGACCGGTCCACTTCCAGTTATGGCCGCGGAAGCCTGCACAGAATGTGTCGCAGTGCCGGTGAACCGCTCCAGCCGCTGCTGCATCTCTTCAGCAACGCAGAGGACGAGCTGATCGCCGGCTTGCGTCTGCGACGAATAGATTGAATGCGTGGGCAAAGCCAGCACGCTTTTCGGCTGCACCGTAGCAGCATTGGCGCGGAACACCGGGTATGACTCCACCACATCAATGACGCGGCAATCCTGATCCAGATAGAGAAGATCGAGGGGAACACGAATGCCCCACTCGGGAAGTCCCCTGAATGGCGACAACCAGAGGCCTTCACCGGATTTGAGAGCCAGCGTGGAAATCCGGTCTTTGAGCTTAGCCAATGACAAGTCCGCTCCGTCGACCTCAAGGCCGAGGAAGCATTCGCGAGTCTGGTTGTAAGCGCAAAGTTTCCGCGATTCCATATTGCCTCCCGCCCTCGATGAAGTACCGGCGGCCGTGTTCTGGTCCAAAGTGCCAGTCAATAAGTCGAATTCCTTCATGCGGTGCATACCTGCAAGACCTTTCTCAGCGAAGATGAGGCATTCGAACTGCCGAGTCCAGGCTGCCACGAGGAAGGCGCTTGCCGAAAACGAGCGCAAGGGCACAATCCGCCGTTCCCGCTCTCGATGACTGCCCAGGAGATGCTCGCCGCCAATGCGGCCAGCCTCCCGGCGAGCGGGATAAACGATTGGGCTGGTTGACGCCGCCAGAATTGCCAAGCGTCATCAGCCGATATGTCGTCGCCGTATTACTTGACCGATGTGCGGCGGCGCTGGATTAGAACGACCAGCACAATCACAAACAACACACCCGCCGCGATCCGGATAATCATGGTACTGTCCATCGTGAATCCCCTTTCTTCCTTGCATCTGTTTGAAAACGGCTTAGCCCTTTTGGGGATCCGGGTAACGCCTGCGCCGAAGCGCCGGGGTTACCGGTCCTGGGGACTGTGCCGGCTGGCAGCGGAGTTCGTCTGCGACGACGACTCCGCCGAGTGGAGTTCTTGTCGGAATTACTTGACGCGAGTGCGGCGACGCTGAATCAGAACGCCGAGCACGATAACAAAGAGCACGCCGGCAATTACGCGAATCAAAATTGTGCTGTCCATGTGATTTCCCCTTTCCTATTGAAATTTGCGAAACATGTTCCACAGCCTGTCAGTGACATTGAAAGCCGGCGGTATGGCGGCCGGGTTCCAGACCCTTGATGACTGCGAGGTTTGTAGCGGGGCCGAGGTACAACCAGGCCCCGCCGGAAAAGACCCGCACAGACCGCGTTAATTCACGCGCGAGCGGCGGCGTTGAATCAACACTCCAAGCACGACGGCAAACAAAACGCCGGCAACGATTCTGATAATCGTGACACTTTCCATACGGATCCTCCTTTCCTGTTAGGTGTGGAACATCTGTTTGAATGAATCCATCATGATGATGATCGCGGGCCCCAATGTAACCAGGAACAGCGAAGGGAAAATGAAAAAGACGAGTGGGAAGATCAGCTTGATGGTGGTCTTCGCCGCCGCCTCTTCCACTTGCTGAATGCGCTGTGTTCTCAGCGTGTCAGAATGCGTGCGCAGTGTCTTGCCGATGCTGGTGCCGAACTGCTCGGCCTGAATCAGCATCGATACCAGATTGCGTACACAGTCCACATCGGTACGCTCCGCCAAATGCTTCCACGTATCCTGGCGAGGGCGTCCAGCGCGTTGTTCCAGTACAACCACGTGCAATTCATCACAAAGTTCCGGCTGAGCGTGAATCAGCTCCTCCGACGTCCTCATCGTCCCCTGGTCCAGGCTGAGCCCAGCCTCGATGCAGATGACGAGAAGATCGAGAACATCCGGAAGTCCGCGGCGAATCTTGCCCTGCCGCTTCTTAATCATGCGGCCCAGCCAGAAATCCGGTCCCAGGTATCCGACGCCGAGGCAAACGGCGTAGACGAAGAACGGGCTCATCGCGCCCAGTCCGCTGACCAGCGAAGCGAGGCAGAGCACGATCGGAATGACAAACTTGGAGCCGTTGAAGATCTTCACCGTGGATTCCTTGCGCATGCCGGCGCGGATAAGGCGCTGCTTGACCACGGACACTTCCGCCTGGCTCTTGGGAATCACGTTGTCGAAGTGCTCGACCACGCCGCCGATGGAGAACCCCGACTGCTGAATGGAACTCAACAGGGTCTTCGGTTTGGAGCCCGGATTGATCACTTCCGAGATGCGCTGCAGCATGGCTTCGCGATAGAACAACAGAAGGCCACCGCTCGCGATCAACAGAAACAAAACAATGAATGCTACAATCGACAGTCCCATAGGTCCCCTTTAAACGTCCATGTTGACGATCTTCCGAATGATCAAACCGCCGACAACGATCATTGCGGAAGCCGCCCAAAGCAGCTTGATACCGATGTCACGCGTCCACAGAAGGCTCATCATGGTTGGGTTAACGCAATACAACGCGATGCCCAGGATGATGGGAAGCAAGGTAAGGACGTAGCCGGTCATGCGCCCCTGGGCGGTGCGTGTCTGCACTTCGCGGCGCAGGCGGAACCGCTCCCGGATCACGTGCGCGGTCTTGTCCAGGACTTCGGCGAGGTTGCCGCCGCTTTCCTTCTGGATGAGAATTGCGGTGCATACAATTCGCAGGTCCTGCAGCGGCACACGGTGAAGCAGGTTATCAATCGCCATCTTCATTTCGAGGCCGAAGTTCTGCTCTTCAAAACAGGTTCTGAATTCGCCGCCGAGCGGATCGCCGCACTCGCGAGACACCATTCCCATGGCCGCAATCAGGCTTTGCCCGGCACGCAGCGCGCTCACCATCAGGTCGCAGGCCGAAGGCAACTCCTTTTCAAAAGCGGCGAATCTCTTGCTGCGTTTGAAGAGTACGAAGAAAATAGGGAAGAAACCAACGACCAATCCGGCGATAAGAGCAATGATCCAGTTTTGCAACTTCCAGTGAACGGCGAACGCCGGAATTGCGAAGCAGGCGCCGCACATGGCAAGCAGGCTGCCCGCTGTCCATTTCAAATTGGCCTGGTGAATCAGCGCTTGCAGTTGCGGCCCGAGTTCCAACTTGCCAAGCCGGTTGTTGATCCAGGGAATGGCGCTGAACTGCTCGTTCTTGCGCAGATTTACAATCTGGTCGCGCATCTCCTGGCTTTCGGTCGCGAGAGCGGAGTCCAGCGTGGCCTGCACCTGCTTGGCCCTTTGCGCCGCGCTGGCGCCGCTGGCGTATAGCAGTAATGCAGCTACCGCGAACACGCCCATGAATACGACAAAAACGATCACTAACATAGCGGTTAACCTCCTTCCCTTAGCAATTGACTAGAGTTTCCTTCTCGAACAGACTGGGCGGCAGAATGATGCCCGCGACGCGCAGCCGGTCAAGGAACTTGGGACGGATGCGGGTAGGCTGGAATGCTCCAATTACCTTGCCGTCGGGTCCGATCCCTTTTCTGTTGAATGTGAAGATCTCCTGCATGCTGATCACGTTCTCTTCCATGCCCGTGATCTCTGCGATGCTTGTTACTTTGCGCGAGCCGTCGCTCATGCGCGTGGCCTGCACAACAATGCTGATGGCCGATGAGATCTGCTGGCGCACCGATTTTTCCGGCAGGTTCATGTTGCCCATGGCCACCATCGATTCAAGTCTCGAGATGGCGTCGCGCGGGGTGTTGGCGTGAACCGTGGTCATCGATCCTTCATGGCCAGTGTTCATGGCCTGCAGCATGTCGAATGCTTCTTCGCCTCTTATTTCACCCATGATGATGCGGTCAGGGCGCATACGAAGGCAGTTGATGAGCAGCTGACGCTGCTTGATGGCGCCGTTGCCTTCAATGTTGGGCGGGCGTGTTTCCAGGCGCACAATGTTTTCCTGGGCGAGGCGCAATTCGGCGGCGTCTTCGATGGTCACCAGGCGCTCGTTGTTGGGAATGTACTGGGACAGGATGTTGAGCAGCGTCGTTTTACCGGAACCGGTGCCGCCGGAAATCACGATGCTGATGCGCGCCTTGACGGCGGATGAGAGCAGCTCCATCATTTCCGCGGAGATACTCTTCAACTCGACGAGCGAGTTCGCAGCCAGCGGGCCGGTGCCGAAGCGGCGGATGGACAACGAGGGTCCATCGAGAGCAAGGGGAGGGATGATCGCGTTGACACGCGAGCCGTCAGGCAGGCGGGCGTCAACCATCGGCGAGGATTCGTCTACACGGCGGCCGACGCGGGACACAATGCGATCGATGATTTGCAGCAGGTGGCGATCGTCACGGAACTTGGTGTCGGTCCGCTGAAGAAGGCCGCCCTTTTCAATGAATACGTGGTCCTTGTCGTTGACCATGATGTCGGAGATCTTGGGGTCGCGGAGCAACGGCTCCAGCGGGCCGAGTCCGAATACCTCATCGAGAAGGTCAGCCTGGATCTTTTCCTGTTCATCGAAGTTGAGGGGAACCCGCTGATCGGCGATGATCTCTTTCACGATGCCGGAGACAGCCTGTCGCGCCTGCGTTGAATTAACGCGCGACAGCTTCTCCAGATCGAGCTTGGAGATCAGGGTCCGGTGTATTTCCGCTTTGTAGTTTTCCAGATTCAGCAGTTCCACGTTTCACCTTCCATCGCGTCGGGACAAACTTGCTTCAAGGAGCGTCATCCGAAGAGTCTGAAGCCTTTCTTCTTAGGCTGTGCCGCGCGCACTCCGCAGATGGCCGTTGCCATTTGCTTGATTAGGCGCGAAATCGGAGAATCGCTCAGGGCCAGCGGGGTGGCCGTGTTCTGCATCTGCCGCACCGCTGCATAGTCATTCGGAATCTTCCACGTCGCCGGCCGGGTGAGCGCCTTGGTGATGGTCTCGTCGGAGACACCCAGCGCGCGCGGCTCGTAGCGGTTGATCACGATGTCGAGCTTGGGGCTGCCGGAGGTGAAGTACTGGCTGATCAGACGATTCGAATTGCGTAATTCCGGAATGCCCGCCTGTGTGACCAAATAAATCGTGAAGGCATCGCGGAACAAAGAGGTTTCGGACATGTCGAGCCGCGATCCCACGTCCACCACCACGTTGTCGAACTCCTGCCGCGCAACCGTCATCAGCTTGTCGATGGCTTCGGTTGTGGGAGTGAAGTTGGGAAACTTGCCGGGAGCCGCGAGCACGAACACGCCCGAGCTGTGCTTGGTGAGCAGCTTGTTCAAAAAACTTCCATCCAGACGGCCGGCATCCTGCAATGCGTTGACTGTGGAGTATTCGGTCACGATGCCCAGGTTCAACGCCGCATCGCCCAGAGGCAGATCGAGGTCGATCAACAAGGTGCTTTGCCCGGATTCCAGCGCCAGGGAAACGGCAAAGTTGCATGCCAGCGTGGTCACACCCACACCGCCCTTTGCGCCCAGAAAAACCAGCAGCCTGCCTCCGGTTTTGCGCGGCAAGCGGACCACCGAACGACGGCTTGCGGCACGCACCATCGCTTCAGCCATAGCGCTGAGTTCGAATGGCGGGGTGAGAAACTCGCGAGCGCCGGCACGCATGCAGCGAACCAGCAGTTCAGGATCGGGCTTCGACGAGTACACCATCACCGTCGCCGAGCCGTTTGCGCAGATGCTTTCCACCAGCTCCAGCGCAAATTCAGGGTTGCTGTCCAGGTCGATGATGATAACGTCGTTGCGCTGCTCCAGAAGGCGCGGCACTTCGTCCAGGGTTGCGGGGTAGGCGGTATACTCGCGAACCTTAGCCCCATCGCACCGCAGCAAAGCGGACGCCGCCTCTTTGCGGCGCTGCTCGTCGGGACCGATGAGAGCAATCGACAGCGAATCAGATCCGAGGGTATCCGGTGACGACGCATCGATATATGTTGGCGAATTCGAATTCATTTGTGTTCCGCTCCCCGTTGCGCGTCACTTTCACTGCGATTCCCTTTTGAACAGATCCCTTTGATTACTTCGGCTGCTTTCGCTTCCGCCACTAGGGAAGCTCTGAATAAGCCACCGGCATTCCCTCAGGGGCTAAAGCCCGCGTTCTGGGTCACTTACGGCACGACTGAAGTCGTGCCCTTTCAAAACAGCTACCCGATCTTTGTGCCCTTTCAAAACAGCTACCTGATCTTCGTTCCCTTTCAAAACAACGACTTAACCAGAGATTCCCTAGCTAGTTCCAACGTTCAACGCGCGAAGAACGAAACCAGCGTTCCGATTGCGATTGCGGGAGCGTAGGGCATCTTGCGCTTCATGTGGTCCCCTGCTCCCTTGAACAGGTCTTTCAGGAATCCGCCGAAGAGCGCCCATCCCAGAACCATCAGGCCGCCCGCCATGGCGGTCACGATCAATGCAATGAACAGCTGGCTCGGGCCAATCCATGCCCCGATCGCTGCGGCCAGTTTTACGTCCCCGGCCCCCATGCCTCCCATCCAGAACAGAATTCCGTAAAGAAGGAGCCCAAGGCCCAGGCCAGCAAAGCTGAACCCAAGTCCATGCCAACCCTGGCGCCAGACGGAAGTCCCGATCCCTGCCACCAGGAACGGAACTACCAACCAGTTGGGAATACGGCGATTGCGCAAATCCGTGAAGGTCGCCACGGCTAGAACAATCACAGTCGGCCACCAGGCAAACGTATGCATTCCTCAAGCTCCTCTGCCCCTCAGATTTCAGGGAACACTTTGCATAGTGCAATTGCCAAGCCAAATGCAGAAAGACTCAAATGTTTTTAATTCAGATAGTTAACTAAGGGGATGGGGCGGAGTGTACACGGCTGTTTACGGCTGGCTGAGGGGAGTGGCGCGCCGCGTATACACTTCACTGGCCATATTGTCACTTGGCGCCAGGGCGGCGTGCGGGAAGAGAATCGGCAAATCCGCGATGGGCGCCGTGACATACGAATGACCTCCGAGGACCACGCTGCTCAGGTCCCTGGAGGGCAACATCTTCTTTATTTTTTCGAGGTAATTCGCGAACCCAATATCCCCGTTGGGCAGCGGGAAGAGGACAAAGCGGGTGTATCGACCCGCCGGCAATCCGGCCATCAGAAAGGTATCGCGCCCCTGCATGGCGAAGATCCGCGAACCCCGGTTCAGCTTTACTTCAGGGTACTCAAGTGTCAGATAACCAGGCAGATAGTAGCCGGCATGGCGGTAGCCGAGAAAGTGGCTGTCAAAGGAGACAATGAGCAGATCGCCCGGCGCGCCCACCTGGGGAAGGGCTGTTTCCGTGGATTGGAGTTCGGCTTCAAACTGCCGCACCGAGCGATACGAGCAATAGGCAGGGAAGGCCAGGAAGATGGCCACGTTCGCCGCCGCGCAAGCCAGGATCAGACCTTGCTTGAGCAGCCGCGGCCAGCGGCTGCGCTCGTACCACTCCGCCGTCCATCCGCCCATCCAGATACAGGCCGGAGCAACCAAAAGCAGCAGGTAGCCGCTGTTAACCAGTTTCAGGAAGACGAACGTGAAAAAGCAGAGCGCCGGAACTACCCAGACGGCGGTGAAAAGCTTCTTACTCTTCTCCCCGCCCGCGGGAACACACAACGCCCAGAGGGGAGCAAGCAAGGCGGCACCGAAGCACAGGAAGTAGATGAAAACAATGGTGAAGGCTCGCGCCATTGAGGTAGCCGGGGAGGAGTTGAACACGGTGTCCCGGGAAGGGACCAGCCGCCAAAGCGAAGAGAGCGCGCCAAAGTAAGCGGCCAACCCTCCGCTGGCCCAGATCATGGGCACAAACCATGCGAAGACCGTCAATCCCAGCGCCGCGATTCCCTCCAGTTGCTTCCTGATTCCCGCGTGCCGCAATGAGTAGAGAAACAGCGGTCCCAGGAACAGAATCGACGAAGGACGGACTCCCGCCGTGATGCCCAGAGCAATAGCGGTGGGAACAATGAAACCGCGCGCCCCTTGCTCGATGCGCCAGCAGCAAAAACCCAGCAGAGCCGACGCAGCGGCCTCCACGCTGTATGTCAGGGCTACGGTGCCATGAAACCAGGCCAAAGGGGAGAACAGAAAAAGCAGCCCGGCGAACACGGCCGCCCGCTGCCCAAACCATTCAGATGCAAGCAGATAGATCAGCACAACGGTTACCACGCTGGCGGCGATGCTGACCAGCACGAGTGCCAGGTTGGCGTCGTGCACCAGGTAGTTGACCAGCCGCCCCAGGCAGATGTAGAGGAAGTATCCCGGCGGGTGAGCCTGGTGGACCGTGGGGTCGAAACGCCTGATTCCGAGGGCGAAATTCACCGAATCCAGGTCGTAGAGATCGTGGCTTCGAAAGGCAAAACGGCTCACGGCAACTGCGCCCGCCAGCAGAGACAACTCAAGTTTTGGCCTGAAGGTCACACTTGAGGCTGTAGCAATTGCCTCGCCATCCCGTTTTCCTGCGATCTCTCTGGAAAACCGGCCGTTGCGGCTCATTTTCAGTGGGGAGCGCCTGCCACAAAGGTGTCAGTAGTCTGCCGCCGTTCCGGCGAGGAAAGACTTCAAAACCGAATGGGGCCCATCTCCGGGCAAGCCTGGCAGAGTGCAATCTCAGCCGATTGATGGCTAACTTGCTGAATCCATTGCAAACATCTCGGCAAGATGCGACTCGGGATGGGTACAGACAATGCGCCCGCCGGGGTGCTCTTTTGCGGACTTAGTGCCGATTCGGGAATCCCAATCCCCCGCATAGCTCCCGAAGTGTTACCAACGTTGCACCAAGCTAACGCGAAACAGTCATTTCCTTTCCCGCTGCCGATATTGATCATGAAGTCACTGCACCGATCCACCTCGGTATGGTTTAGTTGCTCAAAGTGGGAAAGGTCGCCCATTCATGATCAAAGTTGGTCTCTATTCAGAAGATCGCACGCTGCATCCGCTTCTTTCGTCTGCGCTCGGGAAAGAATTTCAGATTGAGTTGAAATCTGACCAGCAAGGAATGAACGATCTGGTTGTGGCCGGCGAATGCGACGTCATGGTTCTGGATCTCAACTCCAACCACGAATCGCTGCAGGAGCGCGTAGGTTTCTCGCGCCGCCTGATCGCCTCCAACGTTCCCTCCATCGTGATGGCCGACGACGGTCTCCGCTCGACAGCCTTCGAACTGGTTCGGACAGGTGCGTTTGGATACTGCCGCCGTCCGCCCTCGATTCGCGACCTGAAGACGATGCTAAGCCGGGCCTACGAGAACTCGTTGCTCAAGCGGCAACTGGAGACGGTGCAGCAGCGCATGGAAGACCCACCCGCCTGCGACCGGCTCATCGGAGCGAGCAGCCACATGCAGCGCGTCTACCAGATGGTTCACCGCGTCACCAATCTGAACGCTGCCGTTTTGGTTACCGGTGAAAGCGGCACCGGCAAGGAACTGATTGCCCGCGCCATTCATAACATGGGCTCGCGCGCCAAACGCCCCTTCGTGGCCGTGTCGTGCGGTGCAATTCCCGAGACATTGATTGAAGCCGAGTTGTTCGGGCATGAGAAGGGAGCTTTCACGGGAACTGTTGGCGCGCGCGAAGGCTACTTCGAGCAGGCCGGCGACGGCACGCTCTTCCTGGATGAAATCGGCGACCTCAGCTTGTTCACGCAGGTCAAGCTTCTCCGCGTACTGCAGCAGATGGAGTTCAGCCGCCTGGGCAGCAACAAGCTCATCCCGCTGCGCGCCCGTCTCATCTTCGCCACGCACCGCGACCTGGCTCAACTGGTGGCGGAAGGAAAGTTTCGCCAGGATCTCTACTACCGCATCAACGTCATGCGCATTGAATCGCCGGCGCTGCAGGAGCACCCGGAAGACATTCCGCAGATCGCGGAGCACTTCCTGCGGCACTACTCGCAGATGTTCCAGAAGCCGATGGACGCCATCGAACCTGAAGCCGTCCTGATGCTGCAGAATTACCCCTGGCCCGGCAACGTGCGCGAGCTTGAAAACGTGATGCAGCGGGCCATCATTCTCTCCCCCGGCATGACGCTGCGCGCCGAGGATCTGACCCTTTCGATGCCCGAAGAAGAGGACGTTGAAAGCGAAGACGTTGTCAATATCGGCGACTATCATCCGGCAGGCTCGTTTGAACGCCAGCTTCGCGACTACAAGGTGAAACTGGCCGTAACCGCCGTGCGCGAAAACAACGGAAACAAGACGCTGGCCGCGCGCAGCCTGTCGATTTCGCGCGCTTATCTACATCGGTTGATTCGGCTTGCCGATCCCGATCCGATGTTCGAGCAGGATCTGCGGGAGACGGTGAACGCCTGAGCCGGGCTTGACCGTCTTCCATAGCTCACCCGCAATCGAACCTGTCATCCTGCGAACCTTAATTCAGGGCAGTCGAAGGGCTGCTTCTTCTTTTCGGGAAGGATCTTCGGGTGCATTTCCTGTTGCTTCCCTGAGGGGCTAAAGCCCCGCTTGATTTGCGGCTTCTGCGGCACGACTGAAGTCATGCCCTGTTACAAAGCTTGACTCTCGAAACTTGCTCTCTCTTAAAAGCAACCGCAGATCCTTCAACTCGCCGCGCGTCATCTGCGTCATCCGCGCGCTATGTATGCGAATTGTACTCAGCCCGCCCCGCCGGAACCAGCGCGCTGCGCTGTTTCCCATGGATATACCAGCAGCACCAGCGAGTCTCATGCGCTTCGTTGCCTGCGGCGGCAATCAGATCGTGGTACTCGACTTTTCCGCACAGAAACAGCCTCTCGCCCCAGCTTTCAATGAGGGCAAATTTCTCATCCGTGCCGCAAAGCGCTCTCACATCGTCGCGGCTGAAAGTCTTCAGCGTAGCGGACTCGCCGGGGAGCAGAATCACCGGAACAAAGCGCGCGGCAGACTCGAATTTCTTTAGTTCAGGCACCCCGGGCAGGCGCTCTTCGTCGACTGCAAACAGAGCTTCATCCAATGCCGAAACGATGGTGGCCGGGGAGCGGCCGCGATTGGTCGCGGTAATGTCGAAGCTGCTCTCCACGCCGCGCGTCGGTTCTGCGGTCACCAGCACCCATGGGCGTTCCGCATCGAGTATCGTCTGCGCCTGCAGCAATGCAGCCTGCGCGGTTTCCGTGGCTGCCTTCGCAGCCAATTGCGCTGCATCCGCGGCGATTTCAGCAGCCTCGGTGTTGCGCTCAATCTTTCTGAGGGTTGAGACGGCGAGCATGATGCCCACATATCCCAGAATCGCGAGCACAAGATACGCGCCCCACAGAATCTTGTCGTGCAATGTCCAGATCATCGGGGCGGGAGCTGACGGGACGTAGATCGTTTTCGGCTCCTGGTATTCGCAAGGAACTCCGTTGCAATCCTGCTGCGGCTGAGCTTGAGCGGGCGCCGGTGTGGGATAAGGAGACAAGGTCTTCTGCGCAGTTGCCGAATGAGTTACCGTCTGTCCAGTTTCGGGATGAGTTGCGGCCTGCGCGGAGAGCGGTGCAGGCCGCGCTGTGAGCGCCAACAGCACCGCGAAGATTGCCAATCCCTTCAAGATCATGGCGTCAATGTACCATACGAGGCTGATTCGAGACGGCTTGACGCGGATGGCCTTGAAGCCCGGCGAAAACTTCGTGCTCACGCGGCACGCGGCGCAAGATGAGCATCCAGCACTTGAAGAAACTTTGCCAGCCACACGGGATGCGCTGTCCACGCAGGCCCGGTGACCAGCTTGCCATCGACCACCGCATCGAAGAAGTCGAGCGCGACAAACGTGCCGCCGGCCAGTTCCACCTCCGGCGCGCATGCTGGGTAGGCATTCAGCTTGCGGCCTTTCAGCACGCCTGCAGCCGCCAGTATTTGCGGCCCGTGGCAGAGCGCGGCTATCGGCTTGTCCGCCTGGTCAAAATGGCGCACGATAACCAGCACCCTGGCATTGAGCCGCAGATACTCCGGCGCGCGGCCGCCAGGAACTATAAGAGCGTCGTAGTCCGCCGCATTCACTTCGTCGAACGTTGCGTTGAGCGTGAAGTTGTGCCCGCGTTTTTCTGTATAAGTCTGGTCGCCTTCAAAGTCGTGGATGGCAGTGCGCACCTGATCGCCTTTCTTCTTGCCGGGGCAGACCGCATCCACGCTGTGGCCAACCATTTGCAGCGCCTGAAATGGCACCATGATCTCGTAGTCTTCAACGAAGTCGCCGGCGAGCAGCAAGAGCTTTGCGGATTTCATGCTATTCCTCCATCAATGGTTTCATCATCGTCTGAGCCGGCCCCCAAATCAAATGGCGCCGGACAAGATGCAAAGGGACCGCCTCCGCGATCCTCGATCAAACCTGGTATCGAAGCTACTGGGTGGGAGCTTGCGCTGTCTCCTGCCGGTAATGCTCGAGCGCGCCGCGCAGTTGTTCTGCCGACTGGTCGTCGTGCTGCGCAACGGCCAGTTCGAGCGCCTGCTGCATGGTCCGCGCTGCATCGGAGGGCCGGCCGGATTTGTCATATGCGGCGGCCAGCACTGCAAGGAACCGCCAGTCCTTGCCGGCGCTCAAGGTTACTGCCATTTCCAGCGAACCGATCGCCTGGGTAAGGTCTCCATGCTGGCCAAGAACGAAACCCAGATTGTAGCGATACTCGGCCGAGTCCGGCTTCAGATCGACCGCTGTCTGCAACTGATCGACCGCCTCGTCCATCTGTCCCGTCTGAGCGAGGGCCAATCCCAGCACCTTGTGCGCGGTGGGAAACTTGGAGTTCATCTCTACAGCCGTCCGCACCGTGTCGATGCCTTCCTGCTGCTTGCCGCTGCGAAACAGAGCCGCTCCCAGGTCGGTTTGCGCCTCGACGTTGGACGGATCGATGGCCAGAGATTTGCGCCAGCTTTCAATCGCCGCATCCATGTCGCCGTTCACGGCCAGCGACACGGCAAGGTGCGCGCGCCATACTGCATTATTGGGATCGAGCACGCACGCCTGGCGGTACTGCTCCAATGCTTCGGGTTCCTGGCCCACTTTATTGAGCGCAGTGGCCATGGCAAAGTGGGCCGCGGGATCGTCCGGATCGAGCACGATAGCCTTGCGCCAAAGCTCGACCGACTCCGCCATGTGATCTGCCGCCATCAGGTCGTAAGCGGAGTTGACCACTCGGTAGAACTCCATGGCCTGCGGGTCGATTTTCTCCAGACCGCCCTGCGGGATATCCACGAACTCGGGAATATTGACGGCGCGATTTGCCGCGGTAGTGTTCTCGACCAGGATCGCCGGGGAATCGTTCCCCTGCGCATCGATGTGCGTGAGCATGAGCTGGGTATAGATGGAGCGCGCCTTCGAGGAGAAGGCAAGCCAGCGGCCGTTGGGCGAAAACGTGTGCCACGAATTCATCCGCCACATATTGCACTTCAGCATCCGCGCCTTGCCCCCCGCGGAGGGCACGATGAAGAGCTTGCTGTCGGGACGCATCAGGAGCCCGTTCTGGTTCTCGACGAAGACGATCCACTTTCCGTCCGGCGACACCTTGGGGAAGTCGTTGCTCATGCCATTGTGCGATGCCCCCACCAGCGGCTCCGCCTCGCCGCCGAGGCCATGATTGAAGGGAATGCGGTAGAGGTCGTATTGAATTTGCGGCTCGCGCGGATCGTTGGCGTAAGTGGGCTTCGGTGCGTTGGGAGGATAAGGATCCTTGGCCGCGGCACGGCTGAAGATCAGGTATTTTCCGTCCGGCGACCAGAACGCGCTGGCCTGCACGAAATTCGGGTCGTCGGCCCCAGGAAGCGGCCTCAGCTTCTTCTCCGCGCGGTCGTACCACGCCAGAATGCCGCGCATGGGATAAAAGACCTGGGTAAAGTCCAGATGCGGGTAATTGGTGCTGAACATGCGGTCGGACAAGCCCGTCGTATATTGGGGGTGCTCTTTGTCGTGGCTGCTTCCCAAGTCGGGCGGACCAATCGCCGTGACAACATACCGGCCGCCCGGAGACACCTGAGACATGAAGCCGAACCGCTTCACCGAGGGAGCGGAGGTTTTGGCGTTCAGGTCTTCCTGGAATGCGCTCCAGCGGACCGTGTCCTGGTTGCGAATGGCCATCTGCTTGGATATGGGCACAATTGCGTAGAGGCCTTTGTCGTTGCGCGGCCCATCCACATCGATGCCCATGGTTTTGCCATCGGGAGAGAAGGAGTGGCAGTTGGCGCAGGTGGGCAGGTCTCCCATCACCGTACGGCTTTCGGTCTCGCCGATGTTGCGCAGCTTCCACTTGATCAACGGAATGGCCGATGGCGGCAGCGGTTGGATGGCGCCATTCGCTCCGGCCGGGGAAGTCATCAAGGGCACGTCCCGGTAGAAGACAGGGGCGCCTACAGGATCGGTCGATGTGGTCAGCGTGACGCTGCCGGCGGATACGGGCTGTCCGGCGCCTTCGCCCGAGAACCCCTCAATGCGGATGGTTGCCGGGGACTTGACCGAATGCTGCTTGATGCGAGCCCATGTTTCGGCATCGGGCTTCCACGTCCGCATCGCGGCCTGCTCCGGGGTAAGCGGCTCAACCTGGTCGCCAGTGCCCGCCTGCGGATCGATCTCGCCCATCTGCTGATGCTCGCCTACGGCGTCCATGCGCAGAGAGGCGGTGCGGTCGGCAAACCGTACTTCGACGACCCAGTGCGTCGCCGCGACCGTCTCTTCATGCCATAGGAATGTGGGCGGGGTGATTTCGGGAGGGAAGATGGAGCTGTCGATTGGGTAATCGATTGTGAGCTTCGCTGGAGGGCTGACGGCCTGCATGGGCTCGTTCCCCGTCACCGATGAGAATCCGAAGCCAAAAATCAACGAACTCGCGCCAACAAGCCCTGTTACCAAGGCGTTGAGGGAAAAAAACCGCATGCCGCCCCCATACGGCCCAGGCAGAATCGAAAAGCCGTAGAAGCCGAAGCTTAGACGGCCGAAGAGGGATTCGCGGTGATACGGATCACAAATCTCGCGGGTGACAAGCCCCGGCTATTCCTCGCAATCACTCGGAATTCCTCAGAAAGGGATGTCATCATCGGAGATTTCAGCGGATTGGGCGTAGTCGTCGTGACCGGCTGCTGCGGGAGTTCTCTGGTCGAAGCTGGCTGCGGAACTCGAGGAGCTGCCGGAACTTGCTTTGCTGTAACCGCCCTGTCCGCCGCCTGAGCCCTCTTCGCGGCTTGAGAGCAGCACCAACTCATTCACGATGACCTCAGTACGATAGCGCTTCTGGCCGGATTCCTTGTCATCCCAACTGCGCGTCTGGATTTTGCCCTCGATATACAGCTTGGACCCTTTCTTCACATAATCGCGGACGATTTCCGCGGTGCGCGTGAAGGCTACCAGGTTGTGCCACTCGGTGCGGTCCTGCCAGTTGCCCTGCGCGTCCTTCTGCCGGTCGCTGGTGGCCAGGGTGAGATTGGCAACCATGGTGCCGCCGGCGGTTGAACGAATTTCGGGATCTTTGCCTACGTTGCCCAAAAGGGTAACTTTGTTCACGCTTCTTGCCATGTTCTCGGCTCCTGTCGTCAATTGCCAAAACTTCGTGTCAACGCATAAAAGTCGCGGATTTCGAGGATTTTGGCGATGTCAACCGCCAAATCAGCGAAACCTGCTGCCTCCCGCAATGGCTGTTCGGAACAGCGCGACGCCTGTCCCCTGCCAACCTGGTATCTCTCGCGAACTGCCCGCGGGCAATTCTGGGTGTCACTGGTAATTTGGGCTGGCAGAATCGCACATGGCGCTGTTCATTTGAGCGGTCACGATACGACTTCGATCTTTCCCCCCCGGTCAGTGAGCCTGCCGCGGAATCCCTTTCATGGATTTCGTGCATTCTGAAAGAGTATAAACGGTCCTGAGCACGAGCTGCTGTCAGCGGAAGACGGGAACGCCGGGCTGGTGGTTCTGAATTTTCTTCTTACGAGTCAGAATTGTGGACGGCTTGATTGCACCCAGTTCTTCCGGCTGTTTCTGGCGATTGCCATCACGCACTCCTCGGCTTCTCCGGAAAAGGTGTTGCTGCTCTGGAAGTGGCTTGGCGTGTACCGCTATGAATGTGAACCAATCGCGCAATCCGGCAAAGTCGGTGACGGTTGAATTCCAGGCTCTGGTCATCATTACCGGTCGTTGGTTTACGCCGGAACGAAATACTACGGTACGCGAAACAAAACCACAGCGACCGCCGCAGGTTCGCGTGTCGGTCGCTGTCGGTAAGGAGCTTTCGGAATGATATTGAACCAGACGTTCAGGCAATCGCGATGAATTTGGTTTTGCGGAAGCCAGACCCATCTGGTCAGGGCTCTGTCATGGTTGGGCGGCCGTCCAGTTCCCGGACCACCAAAGCTCTCGAACGCTTCCGTCAGTGCCGATGTAGAATACCTCGTCTCGTTGAGGATTGGTCACCGAATCGATGTCCACCGCGAGCGGACTTCCCGGACTCGCAAGAATTGGATTCCCGGAGGCCGATGTGGAAATGTCGTTCCTATTCCATGCGGGAGTTGTCGTGGACCATGACCACAGTTCCCCGATGGTCTGGTCGCCGTTCACAAAGAACACTTCCTCGGAGTTGGCGATGGTATTGATGTGGGCGGCCAATGAAGTGCCTGCATTGGGGTTCGGTGAACCGGATTGTGCGGTCGCGTCGACGCCTGTCCAGGTATTGCCTGAAAACAAGAGCTCATGCACATGCTGGTCGGTCCCCACATAAAAGACAGCATCCGTGCCGGCGTTGAAGTCATAGAAACCCGCAAGGGAGCTGCCAATGGCCGCCAGCGGTTTCGTGCTGTTGGCCAATGTCACATCGGTCAAATGCCATCCGTCGAAATGCTCAGACCAGCGCCACAATTCATAGACATGCTGGTTGGTTCCGAGGTAAAAGAGTTCCTCGGAACTGGCCGTCATATGGCCGGTCAGGGTGCTCGCGAACGCCGCGACCGGCGCGTTTGAATTCGCCACCCGAAGGTCCTCCGTCCAAGGCGCTCCCGGCGACCAGGTCAGCAAGTGAACATGCTGGTCCGTCCCCTGGTAGAACACATTATCCGTCACAGCAATTGGATCAATGAAGCCGGCCAGGCCGCTGCCCACCGCTGCCGGTTGTGCTTTGGCTGAGTTGGTAAGCGAACTCGGACTCCAAGCTGTCCCCCAAAGTTGTTCGACCTGTTCGCTTCCCGCGCTGTTCGGCACCAGGTAGAACGCTTCCGGCGCTCCATAAATTGTGTTCTCATAGCTCGCAACCGGGCTTCCGATCGTAGCAGCCGGAGCTGTCGAAGACGCATTCACGTCTTTCAGGCTCCATCCGCCATTGAACGCAAATTCGTCGAGATGAACATTGCTCGAATTTGCGACTTCGGCAAGATGATACACATTCAACAGGTCATTCACAGTGTCATGATTGCTTGCAAGTGCCCCGCCAAATTGTGTCGTAAAGGGCTGCGTCAGCGAAGCGGTTCCGCCCGGGGTCGCATACCCATAGACCGCATTTGACGTCTCACCAGTGCCGGCCTGCTCCCAGGCCTCGTAAACCGCCGGACACTGGCTGGGAGAGTTCTGCACCGTCAGTGATCCGCTCGATACCTTGTAAGTCAGGTATCCGGCGCCCGACGAAAAGGCCGCGTTCTCCACATTGATCGGTCCAACGACATCGACCTGAAATGCTTCGATGGGCTCCAAGGCCGGAAGGCCGGTCGCGGCATAGAGCGGCAGGGGCATCGCCAGAGTACTGGTGTGGTTGGTGGGATCGGTCACGCTGTAGGTGATGCTGTTGACATTGCCCGCGCTATCGTTGGTCAAAGCGATGGTGAGTACCGACCCGGCCGCGATCGTATCCGACGGCAGATTCACGATCACCGGCTGGTTATGCTCGTTAATTCCCGCTGGGTCCCAATACTGGGTAAAGCCTAACGCCTGCCCCGCTTCGACGATGATTCCGTACTGGAGCCACTGGAATGGACTGCTTGCCGGAGGCGCCGCATTCAACTGCAAGGCGAATCCGCCATTCGGATAATTGACGCCAAAGTATCCACCCGTCACCTGCGACATCATGTCCTGGGTGACGTGGAGCGAGACCGTCAGACCCTCGACACTTTGACAGTTGTCGATCAGCGTGTAGTTGACATTGCTCCCCAGCGGGTTGACCTGAGCCTTCGCCGAGCCGGACATCGTTGCAGAGATCGCAACAGCGGCCAGCACCGCCCACATGTTCCTTGCAAACGCGGAGCCCTGGCAGGCACGGCTACTGTCTGCCCTGTTTATGGAAGATCGTTTCGGTTCAACGAGTACTCTCGTCGGGTTGATTGACGTTGCAGCGGGGGATAAAGAAGCCGAAGTTTTCGGGCTCTGTCCCAGGTCGATGAGTCTGCTCAATAGCTTTTTCATTGGGTCCTCTCCACTGATCGCTGTATCCGAATCGCAAACAGGGACTTTCGTTCCCAAGTCGGATTTGGCGGATTGATTAGAACGCCACGAGTGCCTTCTAACCTCTAAAGCGCCATTTCCCGCTAATCCACACCATCGCTCAAATTGTTTGTGATGAATATCAATCTTGCTCCGGAGATCGGTATCGAGCAGGAGGATAAGCCGGACCGGTTCAAGGCCCGCGCCCAATTTGCCGCCTTAGCTGCATGACTGAACAGCTTGCTGAAAAAGTGCCAAGGCGGCCACTATTTCTCCAACGGGTGTTGGGGTATGAAATTGGATATGCGCGGAGAAGAAATGAAGCGGGCGGCAATGTCAGCTACATGACGATGGAGGAGCGGATCTCCAGGGCAACAGCCCGAAATTCGTTTCGATCCGGATCCCCGGCGCATGGGCCCGCACACCTGGCCTGATCGAATCGCTCAGACCCATGGAGCCTTTTGGGAAGCATTGAATTCGCCACCGGCATTCCCTCAGGGGCTAAAGCCCACGGTCATTTTGCGGCACTTACGACACGACTGAAGTCGTGCCCTTTCAAAACAACGACTTAATCAGAGGTTCCTTAGCCTCTGACATCCGTTCGTTTGGCACCCTCACTACACCTTCAACTTGCGAAGGTAGGGGACGCTGGCTTGCATCAAGTCCCAATCCATTTCCACGAAGTAGTTCTTGATGCCTCCGGCTTTGGCCGCAACGAAAAGCTTCTTCCAGTCGATGGTGCCTGTTCCGATGGAAACCGCTTTCCGCTCCGCCGACCAGTCTGAAAGGTGGAGAGAAATAAACCGGCCTGGATATCTGGCGAGAATGGCGACGGGGTCGTATTGAGGAGGGATGGCGTCCTGGAATTGCATTTTTATCAGGGCGGGATCCATCCTCTTCATCAACTCGTCGTAAACGAGCAGGCCGTCGATTTCCTTGAATTCGAATTGGTGATTGTGGTAGCCAAGCTGAAGGCCGGCGTTGTGGACCTGAGCGCCGATTGAGTTCATTTCGTCGAAAGCCTTCAACCAGTCGGACATGGGCGCGTCGGCGGGGACTTCCAACGTGGCGCAGATCATCTGCGTCAGACCGAGCTCCTTGGCAAACGCGATCCGGTCATCCAATTGTTGCTTGAGTTCCGTGAATCTGAAGTGGCTGCTTATGCAACCCAGGCCCGCATCCCGGATCATGCCGCGGAGACTCGCCGGCTTTATATTAGCGAGCGAACCAAAGCCATCCCGCGCGAAACTGCTTGGCGAGCACAACTCGATCATCTGAAATCCGCCGCCCGCAATCTGATGCAGGGTGCCCTCGAAGTCTTTCGCGATTGACTCGCGAAGCGGATAGGTTTGGCACCCAATGGGCATCCCCAGCGGGTCGGCCTCGGCCTTCATCGCCGCCGCGGCGACGCACATAGCGCTGCCGTAAAGAAATTGCCGTCTTGAAATTGTCTGCACGTCGATTCACCTCTTAGATGGATTGGGGATCCCAACCCTTTCGGTATTCGCGGGACAAATACTTGTTGGCTTCCGCTACGTTGGTGATTTTCCGGGACTCACTGTCGTACAGCAATTTCTTGCCAGTACGCAGGGCGACGGCGTACAAGTTGACCGCCTCTGAAAGGTGGCCCGCATTCAAGAAACTCGAGGGCGATTGCGGTCCTCCCCGGACGGCGGCAATCCACTGGCGCATGCCTGGGGAAGTCCCGCCCTGCTGGTCGTTCTGCTGGATTGCCTGTACAGACGGATGCTTGCGCATCCTTCTTTCGGGTATCAGCTGCGGGTCCTGAACATTGAAGCCCGCGAGTATTTTTCCCTTGCTGCCGACAAACATCATGCCCTCGATGGGAAGTTCCTTGCTATCGATTTCCAATTCGGCGGGCGTGGGGGGGCGCATCCCGCCGTCATACCAGATCAGATCGACCGCCGGCCTTCTTCCGCTTGCCGGATACTTGAAGCGGACGGAACAGGCCGTGGGAAAGGAAAAGTCATTGTTCACTTTGAAGGGGACACTATCCTTGAACGCGCAGGTGTGACTGAACACGGGCTCGACACTGGCGGGTGAGCCCAGTTCCAGGGCATTGAAGACCGTCCACAGGCTGTAATGGCCCATATCCGCCATGCAGCCGCCTCCGAAGTCATACCATCCGCGAAATACCATGTGCGTGTAGGCGGGCGAATAGGGACGCTCGGCCTCAGGGCCCAGCCACAAATCCCAGTCAAAGCCATCCGGAATGGGAGGCGTGGCGGTGGGGAGATTGGTGTACTGCGGCCACACGGGACGGTTGGTCCAGTTATGGACTTCGTGCAGTGCGCCGATGGCGCCACCGTTGATCCAGGCCATCACCTGATCCATCGATCCGTTGGCGTCCCACGGCATGAAGTGCGTGGCAACGCCCTTTTCGCGGGCGGTCGAGATCACCAGCCTGGCCTCCTCCAATCGATTGGCGATTGGTTTATGCATGATGACATGCTTGCCCTTCTTCATGCAGGCTATGCTGACGACGCCATGAAGATGGTCCGGGGTCATGATCTTGACGGCATCCACATCTTTTTCCTGCACCAGCAACTCGCGAAAGTCGGCATAGGAAGAGCAGCCCTTGAATGTGCCGCCAGGCCGTTGGGTTGCATAGTAGGTCTCGACGAAGTCTTTGGCGACGTCGCGGCCTCCTGGAATAACCCCCTCGGTTCCCGCTCTCCAGTCCGGCTTCCCAAGGGCGATTCGCATGTCGTTGAGCAGGCCATCCTTTCCCCAATCCCGATATCCAAATGCGTACTTCGAAGGGTCGCATACGGCGACAATCTGGATCTCCGGGATAGCAATCAATTTCGTCATCTCACGGAGACCCTCGGTGCCTGTGCCGATGTGAGCCAGGGTGATTTTGTCGCTGGGCGGGACAACCCCGCTTCCACCCAGCACATGCCTTGGAAGAATGGTGAAACAAGCCGATGCGGTTGCGGTTTCCAAAAACTTACGGCGATTTATCATATTGGTCATCTTTCTGCCTCGCATCGGATTGGAGTTGCCAAGGCCGTTTGCGGCCATCCCTCAACGACCGGCCATGAATTTTCTCTGGGGCCGCAAGATGAGACGCTGCGGCATTCTACCTCTGGTCTGCAACCGACGCAATCGTGCCAATCGCGAGCTTTACGCCAGGATTTTCATGATCCAATTCCCGCCGACCAAGAATACAACTCTCATCGACCACTAGCGCAACCAGCTGCCGGATTCTTCGCGAAGCTCCGGATCAATCAGTCATGCATCTGACGTTCAGTTGAATGTATCGAGAACTCTCGGGAACGCTTCCCGAAGCCCGAACGCAGATCATGTTTCACCCGGGTCTACAACATTTCGGAACCGGTTCCGTTGAGCTAGATCGCTCCTGCGGCTTCGTTCTTGCCGACGATACATCCGGGATTTGGAAGCCCGGACCGTATTGGACCTCGAAACTCGGCTCGCGATGTTGGCGCCACGTGGCTCTCCCACCAACTCTGACGGTTAGGGAAAACCTCTCCCCATGGTCGGGAATCGAGACAAGGCTCCTCGGCCGCAAAGGGATTTTGGCAGTCCCGCAACCGCCGCGCTACACTTACAATCCATTGGTACAAAACATCGCGCAGGCTATAGCCGTTTCACAATTGCTGCGGGAAGCGCGGCCCTGAGTCTGCCTGGTTGCGGTGGTCGAGGAGGGCGGATGAAAGAGGCTGACTTTTCGTGGCGGGGAAAGTTCACTCGATGAGCCAATACGCCGATCTCGAAATCCTGTTCAGAAAACGGGACGAACGGACGTATGTATTGAGCTTTCGGTTCAGCAGCCCCGACGACGAAGTAGATCATCCCGCTCTGACGGAGCCTGTGATCGCACTCGACAGGGCCCTGCTGAGGGGCGACGACACAGCGGCCTGCTCGAAGGCGTTGACTGCCGCATTTTTCACTCCGGAAGTTCGCGTGGAATTCCGCCGATTCCAGGAAATCGCGCAGCAAAAGTCGAAGATTCTCAGGGTGCGGCTGTCGATCGACTCCAGCGCGTCCGAGTTGCATGCGTTCCCGTGGGAGACGCTGCGGGATCCATTTCTGCCTGCGGGGCAGAAAGACGGCTATCTGTTTACGGGCGAGCAGACATTGGTTTCGCGCTTCCTGACGAGCGGGGACTGGCGCCCGGTGCGGCTGCATCCCAAGGCCGAACTGCGCGCCCTGGTCGTGGTTGCAAATCCGCTGACCTCAAGTGACTATGGATTGGCGCCGATCGATGTGGCTGGGGAACTGGCCCGAATCAGGCAGGCGATGGCCGGTATCTCCGTAACGTCGCTCGCTCCCGGAGGAGCGGTCTCGCTGAACGATCTCGCGGCGAAGCTTCGCGAGGGATTCGACATCCTCTACCTTGTCTGCCACGGCAGGCTGGTGGACCAGGAACCTTACCTGTACCTCGATGAGGGCCGACCGGACCAGGGGCTCGACCTGGTCGAGAAGATCCGCGAATTGGATCAACGCCCGCGCATGGTGGTTCTCGCGTCCTGCCAGAGTGCGGGCAAAGGCGAGGTGGGACTAGCCGGGCTGGGACCTAGGCTGGCCGAGGCAGGCGTGCCCGCGGTAATTGCCATGCAGGGCAACATCTTCATGACAACGGCGGCGGCCTTCATGAAGCGGTTCTTCACTGAGCTGCTGGTCGACGGGCAAATCGATCGCGCCATGTCCGTAGCGCGCGGAGAGGTGCGCAAGGCTGACGACTTCTGGATGCCGGTGCTTTTCCTTCGCCTGCGCAACGGGCGCATCTGGTATGAACCCGGCTTTGGCGGCGACAGCAAGGAGCAGTTCGATCAGTGGGAGTCAATCTGCATCAAGGTGCGCGAGGGCCGTTTCTCTCCCATCCTGGGTCCGGAGCTCGGAGAGGAATTGTTTGGCTCAACACTGGAGCAGGCCAGCCGGCTGGCGGACAAATACAGATTCCCGCTTGCCAGCCACGAACGTTCCAATCTCCCCAAGGTTGCCCAATTCATCAGCGTGGACAGGGGACGGGAGCATGCATGCGAAGCTGTTGCAATCGACCTTGCGCAGCGGCTTGGCGGGGATTTTCCCGGCGAGCTGCCTTCACTCTTGCAGAACGCGGTGGGCCGCGCCAACCCGGCCAGCCCCTACAAGCTTCTCAGCGCGAAAGAACTGCCAGCCTCCATCTACCTGAATGCAAGTTATGAGACCATGCTTCTCCGCGTCCTGAAGGCAGAGGGAAGATCTCCGGAGCCGGTTTTCGGCGCCTGGCGCGGTGCGGAAGTAGCGCACAAGCCGCAGCCTAAAAACCCCGCTCCCACGCTGGAAAGCCCCTGGGTGTATCACATCTTCGGCGTCTTCGGAAAGCCCGACACCATGGTTCTGACCGAGGACGACTTTTTCGACTACCTGATCGCCTCTTCCCGGCTCAACCTGCTCCTGCCCGCTCTAATAAGCAAACTGATGGAGAGTTCGCTGGTTTTTCTCGGTTTCCGCCTCGACGACTGGAGATTTCGCGTCCTCTACCGCCTGATTGTCACCCAGCAGGGAGCCGCGGCATTGGGCGGCAGATGCCATGTCGGGGTGCAGGTAAACCCCGGCGAGCAGAGTGTCGCCGACGTCAACCGGGCGATCCGCTACATGACCAAATACTTCCAGGGCGCCAACGCCGGCAACGCACCCAGCATCTCGATTTACTGGGGCAGCCCCTCCGATTTCCTTGAGGAATTGCAGCGGCAGATGGCAGCGACCGCCGGGCAGGCTGGAAACAGAGCCATTGAGAGGGATCCCGATGACTGGCCGTGACGAAGTGGGCGGAGTTCCGCCGAATCCGTTTGTCGGCCCGCGACCGATCGAGAGAGGCCAACCCATCTTCGGGCGGGACCTGGAGATCGCCCAACTCCACGATCTCCTCGTCGCTGAGCGCATCGCGCTGCTCTATTCCCCATCCGGCGCGGGCAAAAGCTCTCTCATTCAGGCCGGGCTGATTCCCCGCCTCACGCTGCAATTCGATGTATGGAAGCCGGTCCGCGTGAATTCCGAGCCGCCGGCGGGTACCGGCGTCAACCGCTACGTACGCAGTTGCAACGTCGGATTCGAGGCCGGAGTTCCGCGGCGCCTGCAGCGCGATGAAGATCGAGTCTCCGCCATGACCTTGGCCGAGTATGTGGCCGGGCGGCCGAAGCGGCCTTCCGCGCCTGAAAACATCGTGCTGATCTTTGACCAGTTCGAAGAGGTGCTCACCCTCGACCCGCTCGACATTTCGGCCAAGCGGGAGTTCTTCGCCGAATTGGGCAAACTGCTGCAAGATTTACAACGCATCTGGGCCTTGTTTGTCATACGCGAAGACTACCTCGCTGCATTCGATTCCTACGCCGAGCAGGTCCCCTCCCACCTGAAAAGCCGCTTCCGCCTCGACCTGCTGGGAAGACAAGCTGCGGCGGAGGCGATAAGCAAGCCGGTCGAGGCCGCGGGCCGCAGCTTTGCGCCGCAGGCCCTTGGCAGGCTGGTCGCGGACCTGGCCACCATGCAGGTGCAGCAGCCGGGAGGACAGTTCAAGAGCGAGCCCGGCCCGTATATCGAGCCCCTCCACCTGCAGGTTGCCTGCCGCCGCCTGTGTGAACGAATGCCGCCCGAACGCAAGGTCATCGAGGACGGGGACATCCATGCGTTCGGCGACGTAACGCATGCGCTGGCCGAGTATTACGAAGGCGAGGCGGCGAAGGCCGCCGGCGACGACGAGCGGGTCGAACGATCCATCCGCGAGTGGTGCGGCGGAAAGCTCATCACGCGCGGAAACATCCGGGGGCAGGTGCTGCGCGAAGCCGGCCAAAGCGGGGGGCTCGATAACCGGCTGGTCGAGCGCTTGATCGATACCCACCTGGTGCGCGCAGAGCAGCGCGCCGGCGCCACCTGGTATGAACTCTCCCACGACCGGCTGGTTGAGCCCATTCTGCGCAACAACGAGGCGTGGTTTGAGGCGCATCTAAGCAAGCTGCAACTGCGCGCCGCGCAGTGGGAACGCGAGGGCGAACCGGAGAGCCTGCTCATCTCGGGTGCGGAGCTGGCAATCGCCCGGCGCTGGGCCACGTTACCGGAGAGGAAGCTCACCGAGGGTGAGCAACGGTTCCTGGCTGCTTGCCTCAAGAAGCGCAGGAGACTTCTTCAGGCTCGCGCGGCCGTCGCAACACTCATTGTGCTGCTGCTTGGTGCCTCTGTATTGGCGTTGATCGCCCGCCGCGAACGCGACCGCGCGGAGAGGAATCTGCAACTCGCAAAACAGGCTGTAGACGAAAGCCTGTCGTCCGCCGGACGCCAGCAGGCCCAGGAGTTCGCCGATTCCCCGGAGATGGAAGCATTCCGAAAGGCCCTGCTGGACAAAGCCGCTGCCTTTTATGCAGTTTTTACACACGAAAACTCCGGCAATGAGAAGCTGCGCGCCGAAGCCGCCTGGGCCCACCGGAGGTTGGGCGACGCGAATCGCCTGCTTGAGCATCCGGATGAGGCGACGCGGGAGTACCAACTGGCCATCGCCGCCTTTCAAGCCCTCGCGGCGCAGCATCCGGGCGCAACCGAATATCGCCGCGCGCTGGCCTACTGTCACAATTTCTTGGCGGAGACGCTGCGTGTTCGCCTGGAGCAGACCGAGACGCCCGAGGCCGCCGTCCGCTCGCAGGCAAAGAATGAGTACGGCGAGGCACTCCGCCTGCAGCAGGGTATCCACGATGCGGACCCGGGGAACACCGAGGATACCCAGGCCCTGGCCCGTAGCTACTACAACCGCGCCATCCTGTCCTTCGACGCAAACGACCGCAGGGCTTCAGAATCCGACTTCCACCGCGCCATCGCTTTGCTTGAACCTCTTGAGAATCGAACTTCAACGCACAATGCCGGAGAGTCGTCTCCAGCGCCCGCTCAGGAACTCGCCCGCGTCTACCACAACCTGGCCATCCTCGAGGAAGACGAAGGCAGGAGTGCGGAAGCCAAAGATCTCTTTGAGAAGGCACTCAGAATAGCGGGCGAGTTGCAATCCCGCGACCCGCAAAACCGCGAATACCAGGCGGAGTTGGCGCTTTATTGCGAGGGTGAAGCAAGGATGCTGCTCGACGAGAACGACCTGGCCGCGGCAGCGAATCGAAACCACCAGTCGCTCGACATCATCGAAGAATTGGCGAGCCCCGCTTCGGCTCTTTCCCTGGAGCAGGCCAAGATTCTTCAGCTACGCAGCGAAATCCTCCTCGCGCAGCGGTCTCCAGGCGCCCTTGAGCAAACTGATCGGACGCGCGAAGTGCTCGAGCGCCTGGCGCCCGATGCAGCCCGCCAGCCGCACCCGCTCTTTCACGTCATGTTCAGCAATCTTGCAGTAAACTATGTGGAACTCGCCACCAGGGAATTGCACGGTGGGGACCTCCGCGGCGCGCAGCTTTCTCTCAAGAGCCTGCAGGAGATTTTGCCTCAACTCATCCCGGAAGACCGGGCAAAGGCTGAGGCGAGTTACCGGGACCTAGAACACAAATTGCAGCAGAAATTGCCTGGACGCAAATGAATGCGAGTTTCATCGGGAGACGTGGCAAACTGGAATATTGCATGAGGACAGAATGAAGGCGCTTGCCGGGTTCCTGTTTTTCCTTTCATTGAATACAGTTCTCGCCGCGCAGCAACCTGACGCCCCCGAGGTCAATCGCGCGCCGAGCGATGCGCAGCAGGCAAACCCCCAAAGCCAAGCCCCGACCCCCGCTCCAAAGCAGAAGGCCAAGCCGGCCAGGAAGGAAGCGAACCCCCAGCAACTGAAGCGGACCCGGATCGATGCAAGCATGGTGGGCTACATTGATCCCTCGGCCGTCCAGACAGAGATTCGTGTGCGCTTCGACGCTGGATTCAACATTCCCCGGCCTGACCGCGCAGAATACTTGTACGCAGGATGCAATGGATCGAGTTCATGCCGGGGCGGCATCCAGCGAACCCTTAATTTTCAGGAGCTGTATTTCAACGGCGAGTTTGCGCCGCTCAAACGCTTCTCCGCCTTTGTGCAGGTTCCCTTCCGCTGGATTCAACCCTTCTTTGTCCCCAATTCCGGCACGCCCACGCTCACGAGCGGAGGCGGCATCAGCGATGTGCATGCGGGTTTGAAGTTCGCGGCGATCGCTTCCCCCACCCGCAATGTCACCTTTCAGCTCGGCGCAGATTTCCCCACAGGAAATGGGAATAACGGCCTCGGCACAAATCACTACACCGTTGAACCAAAGGTTTTGTTTTATCAAAGGCTCTCGGACCGGTCCGCAATTGAGGCCGAGGCGGGAGATTCGCACCCCATTGGCGGCACCATTTACTACGCAACACCGTCTTCTCTTTCCCAGAATTTTGCCGCCGATGTCGCCATGTACGGCATTGGCCCGAGCTATGAGCTCATCAAGAGAGACCGTTATCGCCTTACCCCTGTTATCGAGCTTGTGAGCTGGCATATCTTTGGCGGCTTGCAGACCGGCGCGGCCGGCGTAGTTCAGTCCGCCACCGGCATCAACGTTCTGAATGCAAAGCTGGGAGCGCGGGCGAATTTATCCAACGGAAGTTCCATATACGCCGGCTACGGCCGCGGTCTCACCTCCGACATCTGGTATCGCAACCTCTTCAGGGTCGAATTCAGGCGCACGTTCTAAAGCGCGACATGTATTCGAGCTAGAACCACCGCTGTGACCGTGACAGGCACCTCCAGCGCGATCGTTCCGACGAGCAAAATAGCGGTTACCAGTCAGTAGCTTGATTCGAAAGGTAGTCTCCGCGGTTGTTGCATCATCGACGCGCGAACCGAATACAGCAAGAACTCCAAACTTCCACGCTCCCGGCGAGTAACCGGCAATCTGGAAGTAACCCCGAGGATGGAGTTCGGTCCGGATTGGCGACGGGCCGCTCAACGACTTTCTAAACAATCGAGGACGCGCGGACTCGGTGCAGCTAATCCTTCAATTGAGCGGAGACTCCTTTGTTTTCCAGAGCGCATGAGAGGAGAATGGAGAAGTGTGGAGCGAATAAAGTTCCGACAGGCCGGGGCGCTAAATAAAGAGAATTCTATTGTGTCGCGGGAGCGATTACCGATGCCGACTTCCAAATTGCCGCTCAAAGCGTGGTTGGAACTCTGTTGCTTGGTTGCTCTGTTCCTGCTTTCGCTTCTGGCCTCCTGGCATCTGTGGCATACCCGAGATCGTCGTATTGCCTTTGCTCCCTTAATCCTCTATGCGGCGTTGATGGGACTGTACTCAAGCTGGAAGCGCAATTCACATCGATAGAATGTTGCATCATTTGCCAAACCACGCATCGAGCCAATCGCGGACGAAATTCTGTGTTCTGGTTGTATTTGGCTCTTGCAGGCGAGCCCGGCTTAGTGCAGGCGCGCCAGCCGGCGGTTGCGGAACCACTTGGCGACTCCCAGGGCCAGCAGCAGGCCGCCGAAGGGAATGCAGGTAAGCGCGATGATGAGGGCGAACCAGCCGGTATTGGTGCTTGCGCCGGTGGGCGAGAAGCCGCCCAGCACGGTGATCAGCAGGATTCCAGCAAGGATTCCCGAGCCCAGGATCGAGCCGCCTCCTTTTAGCAACTGGCGGGTCCCGTCGTCGGGTTGGATGGGGCTTTGGTTCCGCATGTATCTATGCCCGAGCCGCGGCGAGCATGGCGTAGACGATGACCCCTGTGACAGAGACGTAGAGCCAGATGGGAAAGGTCCAGCGGGCAATCTTTCGATGGGCGGGGATGCGGCCCGTGAGCGAGAAAAAGAAGGTCACCAGCACCAGAGGCAGGGCAATGACAGAGAGCGAAACGTGGCTGATCAGAATGCCCAGGTAGACGCTACGCACCGCGCTGTGACCAGGATAGTGGCTTTCTCCGTGCAACGCGTGGTTGACGATATAGCTGACGAGAAAGAGCGAGGAAAACACAAACGCAGTCAGCATGGCGACGCGGTGAGCCCTGATGCGGCGAGCACGGATGAAGGTGTAGCCGACGAGAAGCGCGGTTGCGCTTAGTCCGTTCAGCAAAGCATTGAGCGCGGGCAAAAAGGTGAGGCGAACGCTGGACGCGTCTGCGGCGGGATGAACATAAATAAGCCAGAACAGAAACAATGTTGCCGCGGCGCTGATGAGGAGAATAGCGGCGATAGCAGGACGCGTGCTGGATTGCGGAGCGATGGCGGTCGTCATGTGCAGATTCCTCAGTGCTTGCCGGCGGCGCAGAGCATCAGCGTGGTGAACAGCAGCGGCAGGTAGAGCACGCTCACCTTGAGCAGATCGCGCGCCAGCATGCGGCTCTCGGTTTCATCCTTTGCGCGCAGAATGCCGGCGAAGCGGACGGTGTAAGCGAGATAGAGCAGTCCGAGCAGAGTAGCGAGGACGGCGTAAACGGTGCTGGCCACACCGAGAAACCATGGCGCAAGGCTCACGGGAATCATGATTACGGCAAAGAATAGCGCCTCAGCTACGGTGGACCATCCATCGGGCTGGACCACGGGCAGCATGCGGATGCCGGCGCGGGCGTAGTCGTCGCGATAGAGCCAGGAGATGGCCATGAAGTGGGGGAACTGCCAGACAAACAGGATTGCAAACAACGCTACGGCCGGCCACTCGATGTGCGGGCGGGCGGCGGTCCAGCCCAGCAGCGGGCCCATGGCGCCGGGAAACGCGCCAATGAAAGTCGCCAGTGTGGTGTAGCGCTTGAGCGGGGTGTAAATTGCGACGTAGCAGAAGGCGGTGAGCAGGGCCAGCGACACGGTGAGCAGGTTGGTGCGCAGGAGCAGCCACACTGCGCCGAGGGTGAGCGCGCCCAGGCCGGCTACGATTCCCTCCGCCAGCGAAAAGCGGCCGCGGGCCAAGGGGCGCTGTGCGGTGCGGATCATGCGCGCGTCGGTCTTGCGTTCGAGGGCTTCATTCAAAGCGCCTGCTCCGGCAGAAACGAGGCCGATGCCGAAGAGCGCGTCTAGAAGGCCGGGCTGCACGCTGGAGATGCCGGATTGCATGGATGCAAGATAAAATCCGCCCCAGCCGGTCACCAGCACCATGCCCACCACCTTGACTTTGAAGAGCTCGCGCAGATCGTGGATGAGCGTGGCGGTGGCGCCGGGGCTGGGCGCGTGGAGATGAGCCGCGGCGTGGGGATGGCTTGCAGCGGCAGGCGCGGCAAGATCTGCGGGAACGGCGGCCTGGGAGGTGGGTGTCATCAGGGTGGTCGAAGACCTCAAGTGGAGTCCCGGAGCGCTTGGCTGCCCGGCACCTATTTGGATGATAGCAATTGGGGAGTGGTTTCTATCCGCATTGCGGTCAGGCGAGCTGTGCCGACTCGAGAATCGCGCCCGCAACTTCCTCCGGCTTGAGTGCATCGACGGGGATGGACACGTGAGCGGTGCGATAGAGCGGCAGACGGAGGCCGTAGCGATGGGCGAGGTTGGCCTGGTCGGCGAGGACGGGTCTCACATGCTCTGTGCCGGCGCAACGGGCGAGCGTAGTGGCGAGCTCGACTTCAAGATGAACGAGCAGCGTGCCGGGGCTGGTGAGCAAGAGAGAGCGCGTTTCGGCTCGCTCGATTGCGCCGCCGCCGAGAGCAAGAACCAGCCTTTCTCCGGCGGCGAGGCGGGCGATTGTTTGATGCTCGCGGTCGCGGAACTGCGCTTCACCGTGGCGGGCGAACAACTCCGCAATGGGCGCGCCGGCTTCGGCCTCAATTACTTCGTCGACATCGACAAAACTCCATCCCAGGCGGGCGGCAACCAGCGGGCCGACGGTGCTCTTGCCCGAGCCCATGAAGCCGGTCAGGACAATGCGGCGCGGCGGAAGCTGGAGAGAGTTAGTCAAGATTCACGGACTCAAAAGCAACGAGGCCACTTGCTTCACTGAAGAGCCGCCCTTTGCAACGCACGACCTGACCGGGCCGGAAGGCCCAAGACTCATCGTCTGGCACCGTATCCACAATACGGTAAGTGTCTTCAGCAAGCTGCTCCGCTGAGACCGGGCGCCAACACTTTGTCCCTTCTCCCAGCAATTCAACATAGATGGTTGAACGATCGCTCTGCACCGGAATGAGTATAGCTTATCGGGGAAAATGCCTCGCTTCTGCCTGGTCATGGTGTCAGGCGAGCACCAGGATCATGGCCCCGGCAGTGATGAGCACGCCGCCTGCGACGGCGGGAGCGGTGAGCTTCTCGCCGAGGAGCAGCCAGGCGAAGACAATGACCAGCGGAACGCTGAGCTTGTCGAGCGGCGCAACGCGCGAAGCCGGACCCAGTTGCAGGGCGCGGAAATAGCAAAGCCATGAGAGGCCTGTAGCGAGGCCGGACAACGTGAGAAAGAACACGGTGCGTCGATCCAGCGAACGAATCTCGCCCAGCAGGCCGGCGCCGGGCTGGGCCAGAGCGAAGGCGATGCCCCAGGCGAAGACGAGGACCACGCTGGTGCGCAAAGCCATGGCCAGGTTTGAATCCACATGCGCCACGCCCACTTTGGCCAGCAGTGCGGTGGCGGCGGCAAAGACCGCGGAGAGCAGCGCCCATCCAATCCAGCTCATGAGGACCATGGTACGCGGGAGGCGAGGCTAATGCTCAGTTTCCGGTCCGGTACACTGCAATGGATGGAGACAGGCAGAGCCAGCAAGACTGCGCTGGGCGTGGCCATTCGCCGCGCCGCGCACCAGGTGATGGACCGGCCCCCGGTTCTCGACGATCCATTTGCGCTGCGGCTTGTCGGATCTGGTTATCCCCGGCAAATGGAGCGTGCGATGCATCGCGTGGCGCGGGATTTTCGCGCCTTCATGGCGGTGCGAAGCCGGTATGTGGAAGACAAGCTGGCCGAGGCCGTGGCGGGGGGCGTACGGCAGTATGTGATTCTCGGCGCCGGGCTCGACACGTTCGCGTACCGCAATCCATTTCCATCGCTGCGCGTTTTCGAAGTCGATTTTCCGGATACGCAGGAATGGAAGAGGGCGATGCTCGCCGAAGCTTCCTTTGATTTGCCAGCCGGGTTGACGTTTGTCCCCCTCGACTTTGAACATCAGACGCTGGCCGAGGGGCTCGCCGCGTCCGGCTTCAACGCGGGCTTGCCTGCCTTCTGCGGCTGGCTTGGGGTCATTCCGTACCTCACACTCGATGCTTTTCGCGCCACGCTCGGCGTTATCGGCAAACTCCCCGAGGGCAGCGGCGTGGGCTTCGACTATGCGCTGGCGCAGGAAGCCCTCAGTCCGGCTGGCCGTACTGCTTTCGTTGCGCTGGCCGGCCGCGTTGCCGCTGCCGGTGAGCCATTTCAGTTGTTTTTTACGCCGACTACGATGAAGGAAGAATTGCGCCTTGCAGGATTTGATCGCTTCGAGCAGCGCGACTCCGAGCAGCTCAACGAACTCTATTTTAAAGACCGTGCCGACGGCCTGAAGCTGTCTGCCGTCGCGTTGGGAATGCTGGCAACGGCCTGGGTTTGAGCGGGAAGTAAACCGAATTTCTTGCATTGCGATCCATTCGGGAAATCAATTCCATTTGGTAATATTTGTGTCGAATGTGTGCAAGCGATGACTTGCGCATTACCAAGGTGAGGATTTCGATTCACGGTTCCTCAATAAAATATCTTGCCCGCGCCTGATGCTGTGGTATGTTACAGGAATGTTGCTGAATTCTCCCGGATATCGAATTTAGTTCCGGCATATCCACAAAATATGATCCTTAGGCGCATTGCCAACTTCCAAGCGCCGGTATACGCTGCACGACGAGTTCATTTGTCCCGGCTAGCAAGACGGGAAGAAAAGCTCACCCAAGTGAGGATGGCGAAGCCTCGCACTAAATCGGAAGATATTCAAGTCTGCAAGCAAGCGCATACATTCGCCCAACCCTTGATCAGCCAATGAAACTCCCCGCAACGGGGTGTGAAGAGCGCCAGTGATTTTTCATCTCGCCCGTTGGTATCTATTCCCCGCGGATTGCGGGCCTTCTTGAAAACAATAGTCCTCCGCGGCAAGAAGAACGAACTGCCGCAGACAACAGACCACACTCCGCTGACCTCGTTCCGCTGATTGATGCCGTCATGAGAAGTTATCGCCGTGAAGCCTGAGGCGGACCAGCGAGAGCCTTTGAATTCCGGAGCCCTAACTTATGGCTAAGCCGCCGAGCCAGAGCAATACCAATCCTCCGTTGGATGGGCACGTGCCTGGGGCGCACAGCTCCAAGGGCCGAGGTGCGGGCGAGCGCATTCTTACCACTGCGACAGAACTGTTTGCCCGCTTCGGCTACAACGGCGTAAGCACCCGGGACGTTGCCTCCGCTGCCCAGGTGAATGAGGTGACGGTCTACCGGCACTACCCGCGCAAGCACGACCTGTATCTCGCGGTTCTGGAGTCGGAGTTGCAGCAACTGCGCTTCCGCGGCGATTTGCTGGCCAGGATTGCGGATGCTCCCGATGGGCGCACGGCGCTGACGCGCTCTTTTGAATTGTTGACAAAAACGCTGATGCACAGGCCGGAGATCTTGCGGCTTTTGCAATATAGCGCCCTGGAACTGAATGAGAATTTCGATCCCCTGGTCCGCAGGCACCTTGGCGAGCTGGTCGAAGTGGTTGCCCGCTATCTTGAACCCTGGATCAAGAACGGCGAGTTGCGCTGCACCAATGCGAAGACCGTGATCCTGACTCTGGTTGGGATTGTTATAAGTCACAACTCTCTGCAGCGAGTTTTTCTGGGCAAGGAACTGAGTTCGGAGCGCATGTTCGAAGCGTATGCAAGTTTTGCATTCCTTGAACCAGGTGAAAGCAAGGAAAGTGCAGCAAGCCAGGAACCTGCAGGCCCCGGCCTCCGCGAATCGAACGTCGACTGATCGTCCTGGAATTTCGTCTAAATCCCAAATGAGCCTGGAAGAGCATATGCGGAATCCAAAGTTGGGCAATTCTTTCGCGGATGAGGACTTGCTGGGAAGAAGACAGGGACATCTGGATCAGGAACTCATCGGTGGGCACGTTCAAGGGAAAGTGGTCATGGTTACCGGAGCTGCGGGCTCGATTGGATCGGAGCTCTGCAGACAGATTGCCGGTCTGGGTCCGCTTGCCATTGTCGGTTTTGACAAGGCGGAAGCGGCGCTCATTCAGTTGGGGAACGAACTGACGCGGAGATTTCCTTACCTGGCCTTGCATGCGGAGATTGGAAACATGGTTCGCCTCGACGATGTAACACGGGCAATGGGCCAGCATCGGCCGTCGATTGTCTTTCATTCTGCGGCCTACAAGCATGTTCCCATGCTGGAGACCGATGTTATTGCGGCGGTCGAAAACAATATATTCGGCACGTGGAACGTTGCGCAGGCGGCGGCCAGCCATGGGGTGGAGTCCTTTGTGTTGATCTCCACCGATAAGGCGGTTTCCCCGGCCAGCGTGATGGGCGCAACCAAACGTGTTGCGGAGTTGGCGATCCGGGCGCTCAACGCGAAGTCGAATACAAGATTCGTTGCGGTTCGCCTGGGAAACGTGTTGGGGAGCAGCGGCAGCGTGGTCCCCATTTTCAAGGAACAGATTACAGCGGGCGGCCCGGTCACCGTGACTCATCCGGATATGAGGCGCTATTTCATGACGGCGTCCGAGGCGGGACAACTTGTGTTGCATGCTCTTGTCATGGGAGATGGCGGAGAGATTTTCGTTCTCAATATGGGGGAACCGCTCGGCGTCCTGGACATGGCCAGGAATCTCATTGTGCTCTCGGGCTTGCAGCCTGGCCGGGACATCAGGATTGAATTCATCGGTGTGCGTCCAGGAGAGAAATTGGTTGAAGTGCTGCATAAGCCGGATGAGCAACCTATACCCACTTCGCACCCCAATATCAGCAACCTTCTGTATTCGGATGAATCGAATGCAACCGAGTTCACTGCGCTTCTTGAGGATCTCAAAGAGGCAGCCGGGGTACAGGATCTACTCGGCATGATTCTGTTGCTCAAACAAATGGTTCCGGACTATATCGCTTCTTCTCAGGCTATGAAGCATGCAATGACGCATCAGAAAGATCGTTGTATAACAGACGACGTTCACGCTCCGCGCATGCCAAGCATTGTGCCTATGCTTGTCGGCTCGAAATAGCGAAGGATAACACAGAATGGCAGAAATCTGGCAAGAAGCACAGAGTTCGCAATCATCCCTGCGATCAGAGGAGAGATCGATCGGGGGTCTGCTGCGCATCACGTCGAGCAAAGGCAGATTGTGGATCATTCTGGATGTGATCACGGTTGTGGTTTCGGCATCGCTTGCCATGGTGTACAAGTTTCACACCACTCCGGTGGACGAAGTGAAGGGGTTCTGGCACGGCACATTGATTCACGGCCGCTCCATGGGCATTTTGCTGGCGCTGCTGTGCGTATTTACCATCTCGCTGATCATGACCAGCCGGCGCATTCATTTGTATACGCCCATCCGGCTGACCAGTTTTCTGCATGAGCAGAATTTGAGCGTGCAGGCTTGCCTTTACTCCGGCCTGCTGCTTACCGGCACGCTTTACCTGATTCACGCCGAGGATATTTCGCGTTTTGTGGTGCTGACCACCATTGCGCTGGTGACGGTTTTGCTGAGCGTGCGGCGGCTGATTTATCGCATCCTGATCTACCGCCAGTTCGAGCGCGGCGTGGGCACGCGCAATGTGCTGATCGTGGGCACCGGGCCGGAGGCGCATGCGCTACGCCATCATCTGGAGAGCATTCGGCACCTGGGTTACACGTTCAAGGGGTTCATCGATTTTCCCGGCTCGGGTTCGCGTTTTGCG
>Ga0302319_10000306_pt1 | contig 107445 bp, 92 predicted proteins | sample Bog_T0_2_FD_203319 | JGI IMG/M metagenome (GOLD analysis project Ga0302319, IMG submission 203319) | Peat permafrost microbial communities from Stordalen Mire near Abisko, Sweden - Bog_T0_2 | ecosystem: Environmental > Terrestrial > Soil > Wetlands > Peat | place: Sweden: Abisko, Stordalen...
CGTGGGTGGGGGTGGCTGGCCGCCGTCGCACGGCCCTCGCCCGCGGCGCCAGCGCAGGCTGCCTCACCACCCTGCCTGCTTTTCGCGGGGGATCTCCTCGAAGCGCAACTGGCGTAATCGATCGAGACGGCACGGCCCCTAATCGGGGAGCGTCACCTCGTCCTCGCGCGGGACGACCGCTCCGGTGACCGGATCGAGCTCCAGGTGCATCTCCAGCGCGTCCTCGTCGTCGTGGTAGTAGCGGCGGCGGTAGCCCATGCTGGCAAAGCCGACGCGGCGGTAGAGGCGGATCGCGTCGCCGTTCGACGCGCGCACCTCGAGGACGACGAGGCGCACGCTGTGCTCACGGGCGTAGGCGAGCGCGGCATCGACGAGCGCGCGACCGATTCCGCGGCGCCGGTGCGCGGGGAGCGTGGCGACGTTCATCACGTGCATCTCGTCGGCGGCGTGCAGCGCAAGGAAGTACCCGACCACGGGACCGTCGTGCCCGCCGTCGCGCGCAACCCACCCGCGCATGAGCGGCCCCTGCATGTCGCTCCGCAAGCGACTCGTGACGTCGTCGAGCGTCGCGTCGGGTGCGCGTCGAAAGAGCTCGAACTCCAGCACGCCGACCTCGTCGATGTCGGCGTCCGTCATGGGCTCGATGCGCAGAAGGGTCATGGCCGCGTCGAGGAGGGGGGTGGGGGTCGCGAGGGGGGGAAGTCGCTCACGCGCCCCTCGGGGATCCGTCCGAGCGCGCGTGCACGAGGTGCCAGCGCGTACACGTCGACCGCGAGGCGCAGCTGCCCGTCGCCGCGCACGATCGCCCCCGCGAGCGGCCCCATCGACGCCAAGAGGAGGCCGAGCGGGCGCACGAGCACCTCTTCGCTGCGCCCCACGTCGTCCACGCCGAGCACCAGCGGCCCGCGCTCGCTGTCGTCGACGTCGAGATCGATCGCGAACGCCGCGCGCTCGTTCGCGCGTGGCTCGAGGCACGCGGCGAGGTGGGGGACGCGGTCGCCGTCGGGCTTGTCGTTGCGCCGCACGCCGCGGACGCTGGACGAGAGAAGCGCGTATTCCTCCCCGGCCGCGGCCACCCACAGGACGCGCGCGAGCCCGCTCTCGATGGGGAGATCGATGCGCGCCTCGAACCCCTTTCCGTAGCGGCTGGAGAGGCGAATGGTCCCCCCGAGGCGCTGCACCGCCCCCAGCGCGATGTCGAGCCCGATGCCGCGGCCGGCCAGGAGATCGGAGCTCTCGCGCGTCGAGAATCCGGGGAGGAAGAGCAGCGCCAGCAGCGTGTTGTCGTCGGCGGCCTCGGCGAGGGCCTGCGTGACCGCGCCGGTGTCGGTCGCGCGCAGGCGGACGGCGGCGACGTCCACCCCTTGCCCATCGTCGGCGATCACGATGCGCAGTCGCTGCCCGACCTTCTGCGCGGAGAGCGTGATCGTCGCCATCCGCGGCTTGCCGAGCATGAGGCGCGACGACGCCGGCTCGATCCCGTGCGCCACCGAGTTCCGTGCCAGCTGCAGGCACGGCTCGACGAGCGCCTCGGCCAGCCGACGATCGATCGTCTCGTCCCCCCCGTGCGTGCGCACGGCCACGCTCCGCTCGGCGCGGCGCGCCTCGGCCTCGATGGCGGTCGAGAGGCGGGTGAACATGCGGCGAATGGGCGTCTGGCGCATCGCGGTCAGGTCCGCGCGCGCCAGGTTGACGCCGTCGCGGAGGGTCTGATCGGTGGCGCGGAGCTCGTGGGCGCTGGTCTCGAGCTCGTCGCCGAGCGTGGAGAGCGTCGCGATGGCGCGCTGAATGCGGCGAAGGGCGGCGGCCGGTGCGCCCCACGGGCGAGGCGGGCCGATCAGGCGGAGCGCTTCGGCCAGCTCGCTCCGGAGCTTCCGGGCGTCGCGCGACCCTTCCCGCGCGCGCTCGCTCCGCGCCGCGACGCGCTCGCGAGCGACCCCGAACGCCACGAAGCGGTCGATGAGCCGGTCGACCGACGCTGCCGCGACGCGCACCGTCGCCTCTTCACCCGGCGACCGCGCCTCGTCCTCGTGCGGGCGCACCGACATCGCCTGCACCGGCATCGAGCTCACGCGCCGCTTGCCGTAGGTCGCGCGCAGCGTCCGGAGCGCCGACTCGGGATCGTCCACGAGCCCGCCGAGCACGCCGCGCCATTTGGCCACCTCCTGCAGCGCGCCGATCGCCGAGTCCCGGCTCACCGACGCCACGCGGAGCCGATCTTCGAGGCCGTGACAGAACCAGGTCATCGGTTCGTCGCCGACCGCGCTCGCCGCCCCCTTGAGCGTGTGCACCTGGCGGTACACGGTCGCCGCGGCCTCGAGCGGCTCCCCCGGGCTCCCGAGCGCGACGTCGATCTGCGCGAGACGATCGGCGGCCTCGGCGACGTAATGCGTTCGCGTACCCGACTCGAGCGGCTGCGCGACGAGCCCCTCGGGCGGGTAGGGCCACGAGGCGAGCATCGCGCTCTCGCCCGCCGTGAGCCTTTGAATCGCGACGCGCACGACGTTCTTCACTTCGGCCCGCGCGTCCGGGTCGTCCCCCTTCATGCGTCGCTCGAGCCGGAGGAGCGCTGCGGCCAGCTCCCCCTCGCCCGCGAGCCCCGCGGAGCCCTTCAGCGCGTGCACAGCGCGGCGCACCGACTCGAGGTCGGTGTCGCCCGCCAGCGTCACGTAGTGGCGCTCGAGCTCGTGGAGCAGGAGTCGGGTGAGCTCGGGATCGGCCGTCGTCACCCGGCAGGCTCCTCTTCTTCGGCCTCGGCCAGGATGCGCGTGAGAGGCTCGATCATCGGGCGGAGCGCGGACACGAGGATCGTCCGGGGGACGCGCCCGCTGAGCGCGCCGAGCGAGATCACGAGCGCGCGCGCATGCTCGCCGGCCTCGGCGATGGCCATCACCGTCTCGGGGTCGCGATCGGTCGCGCGCTTCAACCCCTCCGACATCTCGAGCAGGACCCGATCGGCCTCCGCCACCGCGGCCGACGCGCGCGTGGCCTCGTGCGAGACGTCCGATGCGAGCTCGCGCACCTGATCGAGCTGCCCGCCGATGTGCCCCATCTCGCCGCCGACCTCGCCGAGCGTCGTCGCCAGCTCGCGCGCGCTCTCCCCTCCGCGCGCGGCCTGTGCGCGCACCTCGTCGCTCACGAGGAGGAGCGGACGCCCCGCGCTCTCGCCGAGCCGCGCCCCTTCGAGCCCCGCGTTGAGCGCGACGAGCGAGAGGCGGTCGAACGCATCGACGACGCGCGCGAACGCCGTCGAGAGCTCCTGCGTGCGTGCCACCGCGGCCCGGGCCCGATCGCCCAGCGCATCGATGGTGCCGCGCTGCTTGGCGACGCTGGAGGCGATCCGTTGCGTCGACTCCGCCCCCTCGCGCACGACCGTCAGCGTGCGCTGGTGCGCCAGCCAGATCGCGTTCGGGTCCACGTCGCTCTCCGCCCGCGCCTGGGCGGCCCTCGTCGCGCGACGGAGCATCTTCAGCAGCCGCAGCTTCGGCGTTTCCCTGACCATGGTTCGAGGATACGCGCGCTTCTGCTCACTTCGGCAGCGTGATCGCCTCGCCCCCCCGACGTTCCTATAGAGGCTGGCCCCGAGCCAGACGTCGGCGAACGTAGGGTCGAGGTAGATTCGCGCGGCGTCGGCCGGGTCGGCGACCAGGACCCAGTCGTGGTCGGCGAAGGCCGCAAAGGGGATGGGCTTTCCGAAGACGCGCACGTCGCTGCGCACGCGGTACGCCCGCGCCGTACTGCCGGCACGCGCGGCGGCGATGTCGAAGACCGCGACGAAGAGCTCGGCGTACTCGACGCTGGTGCCGCCGCGCGAGCCCGCGCCGAAGTCGAGCGACGGCTTGTGCCAGGGGGAGAGCGAGAGAGAGCGGCCGGTGACGTCGAGCGCCAGCTCGATGGCGCGGTCCCGATCGCTCAGCATCGCGTCGGCGATCCCCTCGTCGAGCTCCTTCTTCTTGTCGTCACTCAGCCGGGCCGCCGGCGCGAACGCGGCGTGCGGGGGGACGAGCTCGAGCCCGACGCGCGCGGCCGCGACACCGATCGGCAGCAACACCAGGAGCGCGAGAAAGAGGCGGAGCCCCCACGAGCGCCTCCGTCTCACGCGCGCCATCGTCCGGCCCACCCGTCGCCCTGGACACGCGCGTAGATCGCCGCGATGTCGAGCGTGCGCGCGGCCTCCCCCCGATGATTGACCGTGTCGGCCTCGGGGCCGATCTCGTAGAGGCCGGTCGCTTCGATGCTCGCCCCCATCAGGCCGACCTTCTCGCCGAGGTACGAGCACACCAGCATCACCTCGCGCGCGGAGCCGATGGCGAGGACGGGGACGACGTCCCCCTCGTGGAGCGTCACGCCGAGGAGCGCCTCGGGGGCACCGGGGACGCGCGCGATCTGCGGCGCAGGCGCGACCGCGACGGCGACCGACGCGGGGACGAAGTGGAGCACGCCGTCGATGCGCAGGACCACGCCGCCGCGCTTCGCGTCCACCTAGACCGGCCCGCGGCGCATCACGCTGGCCGCCGGCGCACGACGCGCGCCTCGAGGAACTGCAGGAGGATGCGGCAAGCGTCGAAGCTCGACATGTGGCTGGCGGCGATGATGTCGCGGATCGTTCGCTGGCCGTCGATGACTTCGAGCACGACCCGCTCGGGCCGCGCGAGCTCGTCGATGGGGAGCGCGTCGATGGCGACCGGGTCGCGCATGAGCACCGACTCGAAGCTCCCCAGCCCCTGCTCGACGAGGCGCCACTCGTCGACCCGGCGGAACCCCTCCATCACGACCGACGCGACCGGGAGGCCGAGCTGCGCGCTGAGGGCGAGCGACGGAGCGAGGGTGATGCGGAACTCGAACCACCCTTTCGGCCAGCGGAGCACCTCGTAGATCAGCTCGCTCGACTGCCGCGCGAGCGCGCTCTTCAGCTGCTCCTCGGTCACCAGGCCCGACTGCGTGAGCGCGTCCCCGAGGAGCACGCGCTTCGACGAGGCTTCGCCGTTCGTCGGAGGGACCATCGAGTCGAAGTACGCCGACGTCGGCGTCGGGGCGTCGGCGAGCGACGGCGTCTCCCCGGTCCGGAAGCCGCGCGCGTCCCTCAGGATGGCGTCGATCTCGGCCGGCGTGACGATCTGCTCCTCGACGAAGAAGCGCCCGAGCCGGAACTCGTCCCCCACGCCCCGCGACTGAACGAGGTCGATGAGGCCCGAGCGCATCGTGATGGTGACTTCGCTCCGGGTGTTCGAGACCGCGAGCACGCCCGTCTTGCACTCCACCTGGAGCATCTGCAAGACCGCACCGATCGGCACGGACGCCAGGTCGCCGGCGAGCGCGAGCGACCCTTCGCCCAGGTCGATCCGCCGCAGGCTGGCCATCACGTCGCGCACCGTGTCCGGCGAGAGCCCGGCGGCGAGCGCCGTGGCGATCTGGGTGCGATCGCCGAAGGCCGACGTGGGTACCCTCTCGAGCAAGGGGGCGATCGCGGCGGCGATCTTGGACGCGGCCTGCTGCGCGACGCGCGCCCGGAGCTGCCCGATGTCGGTGGCCGCGCTCACTTCGAGCTCGTCGGCGGACATGGGGCGCGCGACGGCGATGCGCCCCTGGCTGACGCGGCGCAGCGCGTTCTCGATGGCGACGAGGAGCGCCTGGGCGTCGAACGGCTTGCTGATGGCGTCGATGGCGCCGGTCTGATCGACGAAGTTGTCGCGGATCTTGTCGCTCTTGGCGCTCATGAGCACGACCGGGAGCGTCGCGAAGCGCTCGCTCGTGCGCACGGCGCGGCAGAACTGGAAGCCGTTCATCTTCGGCATCACGAAGTCGAGCAGCACGAGGTCGATCGGCACCTCGGCGTTCTCGAGCGTCTCGAGCGCGATGAGCCCGTCCGCGGCCGCGATCGCGTCATAGCCGTGGCGTTCGAGGATGCTGGTGACGACCTTGCGAAGAGTCGGGCTGTCGTCGACGACGAGGATGCGGGCCATTCCGGGGTCTCTAGAGATAGCGCACCCGCAGCCAGACGGGGGGGCGCGCCGCGGCACGAGCCTGGACGGGAGGCGCCGCTCGGTCAAGAGAGCATGCTAGGAAGTCGAGCCGTGCAGACGTGGATTCGCGGGGGGACGGTCGTGACGTGCGACGCGAGCGACCGCGTCCTCAGCGGCGATCTGCTCGTGGACGGAGCCGGAATCGTGGCCGTCGGCGCGGTGGATGGCACGCGACTGGCGCCTTCGCGCATCATCGATGCGCGCGGGTGCGCCGTGATCCCGGGGTTCGTGCAGGCGCACGTGCATCTCTGCCAGGCCCTCTTTCGCGGCATGGCCGACGACATGCCCCTGCTCGAATGGCTCCGGACGCGCATCTGGCCGCTCGAGGCGGCGCACGACGAGGCCTCCCTCCGCGCCAGCGCGGAGCTCGGGCTCACGGAGATGATGTGCGCGGGGACGACGTCGATCCTCGACATGGGGACGGTGCGCGCGCACGACGCGGTGATGGATGCCTGCGTGCGGAGCGGCGTCCGGGCCGTCAGCGGCAAGGCGATGATGGACGCGGGCGACGGCGTCCCCAAGGGGCTGCGCGAGACGACGCGGGCGAGCCTCGCGGAGAGCGAGCGGCTGGCGCGGGCCTGGCGCGGCGCGGGCGATGGGAGAATCGGGTACGCGTACGCGCCGCGGTTCATCCTCTCGTGCACCGAGAAGCTCGTGCGGGGCGCCGTGGAGCGGGCCGCGAGCGACGGCTCGCTGGTTCACACGCACGTCGCCGAGCACCCGAACGAGCGCGAGGCGGTGCGACGCGCGCTGGGCGACGACGACGTCGCCATCCTGCGCGCCTGGGGGGTGAAGGGGCCGCGCGCCATCCTCGCCCACGGCGTGCAGCTGACGGACGACGAAGCGCGAACGATCGCCGGCGACGAGACGCGCGTGGTGCACTGCCCGAGCGCCAACCTGAAGCTCGGCTCGGGAATCGCGCGCGTCGCGGAGCTCGACGCTCTCGGCGTGCGTCTGGCGCTCGGCGCCGACGGCGCTCCTTGCAACAACAACATGGACCCGTGGACCGAGCTACGGCACGCCGCGCTCCTCGCGAAGGTGCGCACCGGCGTCACGAGCCTCCCGGCGAGGCGCGCGCTCCGGCTGGCGACGATCGACGGCGCGCGCGCGCTGTCTCTCGATGCGCGGACGGGGTCGCTCGAGGTGGGGAAGCGGGCAGACGTCGTCGTCGTGCGGATCGACGGCGTGCACGCCGAGCCGGGTGGAGACGTCTTCTCGCGCCTCGTCTACGCGTGCGGAGCGCGCGACGTTCGTCACGTCTTCGTCGATGGCGAGCACGTCGTCCGCGAGGGCGAGCACACGCGGTTCGACGCACGCGAGGTCACGGCGCGCGCGAGGGAGAACGCGGCGAAGCTGCGCGGGCGAGCGAAGCTGTAGAGCGAGGGCCCCGCGACCCCTCACCCCCGCCCCTCTCCCACGAGGGGAGAGGGGAGGTATGTGCGGGTTGTCTCCCCCTCTACCCTTGTGGGAGAGGGGGCGGGGGGGTGAGGGGTCGCTCGAGACCGCGGCTCAATCCAGCTGGCGCGACTCCGTCTCTTCGATCTGCTGCAGCACGACCGCGAGCGCATCCTTCGCGCGCTCGAGGGCCGTCTTGTCGGACTCCCACTTCACGAGCGCACGCGCGTTGCGTGCGGTCTCGGTGTCGAGCTTGCCTCGCGTGTCGGCGAGCTCGCCGCGCGCGGCCGACAGATCGATCTCCATCGACGCGATTCTGTCCCTGGCTTCGGCCAGCGACTTCTGCGCTTCGTCGCACGCCGAGGTCGTCGCCGCGAGTCGCTGCTCGAGATCGGCGATGCGCGCCTCGCTGGCCACGTCGCCCACCGTCTTCGCTTCGCGGAGCCCCTCGTAGCTCGCCAGGGTCTCGCCCAGCTGCTTCTCCAGCGTGCGGAGCTGTTCGTCACCCGCCGCCTTCTGCGCCTCGGCCACGGTGCGCACTTCGTCGATCTCGCGCGCCATTCGCGCTTCGAGCGCCGCCACGCGCGAGTCGCGATCGTTCTCGAGCGCCGACACGCGCTCGTCCGCCTCGCGCTTCGAGCGCGCCAGGCGTTCGTCGCGGTCCCCTTCGATCGCCGCGACCTTCTCGCCGTGCTCGCGCGTCAGCGCGACGATGCGCGCCGTCTGGTCGCTCTCCAGAGATGCGATCCGCGCGTCGCGCTCCTGCGTGAGGGCGTCGACCTCTTGCGCCCTCTTCGCTTCCAGCTCCGCTTCGCGCGCAGCCAGCTTCTCGGTCGCGACCTTCGCCTCCGCCTGCATCTTGTGCGCGAGGTCGGCCTTCGCACGATTCAGCTCGTCCTGGTGCGCGCGGTGAAGCGCGGCGAGCTTTCCGTCGGTCTCTTGCCGCAGCTCGCGCTCGCGCTGGAGGAGCGCATCGCTCCGCTCGCGTGCCGCATTCTCCTTGGCCGTGTCGAGGGCGCTCTTCGCGCTCTCGGCCGCCGCGCGTAGCTTCGCCTCCCCTTCCTCGAGCGCCTGCTCCTTGGCGGTGCGCTCGGCGTCGAGCGACTGCTGCATGTCCGCCTTGAGCGTCGCGATCTCGGCCTCGCTCTTGGCCTCGTACTCCTGCGCTTTGCCGCGGACCTCGGCCAGCTCCTTGGTCCGCGCGTCGAGGTCCGTCTGCGCCCGGGCGTGGCGGGCCTTGAAGTCTTCGCTGACCTTCTTCGCCTGATCCTTGTCGGCGCTCAGGCTGTCGATGCGCTCTTTGGCGTCGCCGAGCTCGCGCTCGAGCTCCATCGATCGGTCGTCGAGCTCGGCCTTCGCGCGCTCGAGCACGAGCGACTTGTCGGCGTTCTCGAGGACCTCGCGCTCTTTCTTCGTGAGCGTGTCGCGAAGGTTGAGGATCTCCTTGTCCTTCTTGTTGAGCGCCTCGCGCAGGTCGAGGAACTCCTTGCTCGAGACGCCCGTCGACATCGCCTTCGGGTGGGAGGAGAGCTTCGCCTTGAGCTCGTCGATGTCGCGCTGCATGCGCATCGCTTCGGCGTCGGAGCGCGCGACGCGATCGGCGTCCTCCTTGGCGCGTGCGAGCTCGTCCTTCGCCTGCGCGAGCTCCATCTCGAGCTCGGTCGAGCGGGCCCTGGCCTTGTCGGTCTCGCCCTTCGCCTTCTCTGCGTCCGCTTTGGCCTTCTCGAACTCGCTCTTGGCTCGGTCGGCGTCGCTCTTCGCCTTGTCGGCGTCGACGCGAGCCCTCTCGACGTCTTCCTTCGCGCGCTCGGCGTCGCCCTTGAGGCGCTCGAGCTCGGCGTGATCGACCGACGGACGCGGCGGCACGGACTGCCCCTTCGGCGTCACGGCGGGGATCGCCGAAGCGCTGGGCGTCTTCGGGATCGGCGGAGGCGCGACCTGGCGCGCGGACGGAGCAGGCTTCTCGCTCGGGGCCCTGGCGTGGCCGTTCACCGGGTCCATGCTCGGCGCGTCGTTGTTCCCCTGGAGCATCCCGAACGCGGCGTCGGCGAAGGCGTCGATGTCCGGATCGATGGGGGCCTGCGGCAAGGGGGGCGGCGGCGCGACTCCGCCGAACGTCGGAGGCCGACGGGCGATCTGCGTCCCTTCGTCTTCCATCTCCATGCTCGACAGCGAGATCTCGTCCTCGATGACGATCTGCCCTTCGCTCTGCGGCGTGGCGATTCGCACGAACTGCTGGATGCGCGCCAGCAAGTCGCCGAACGCGATCGGCTTGTGAACGTAGTCTTCCGCGCGCGTGCGCAGCTTCCTGTGCTGCTCGAACGTCTCGTCGCTCGACTCGCTCGACATGATGATGAGCGGAACGTCCTTGAGCGCGGGATCCTTCTTCAGCTTGTTGCACACCGAGAAGCCGTTCATCCGCGGCAGCTCGATGGAGAGGAGGATGAGGTCCGGTTTGTCGGCCGCGGCTTGCTGGAGACCCACGTTCCCGTCGTCGACGAGCGAGGTGGTACAGCCGAGCTTCCCGAGCTCGTTTCGAAGCTCGCTCGCGAAAGCAGCGTCGCTCTCGAATACGAGAACTTTAATCGTCATGGGTCGGGCGGCCTCGGATGCTGGGGGGAGTCAAAACGATACCGGCGGGGCTCGAAAAGTGTCAACGCGGCCTACGCGATCGGGCGCGAATCGCCGCGGTGCCAGGACGCGCACAGGTGAGGTCAGGGGATCGTCCCTCGCCCAACCCTCTCGGCGAGCGCCACCGCGAGGCGCGACTGCTTCTCCTCGTGCCCGCTCACGCCGCTCCGTGCTTCGAGCACCGCCAGGACGTCGCGCCAGCTGACGTCGCGCGACCGCAATGCGACGAGCAGGTGGTAGACGACGTCCGCCGCCTCGTTCGCGACGCGCTCCTCGCTCTCCGACGCGACCGCGCGGGCGAGCTCGTCGGCCTCTTCGCGCAGCTTCGCGCCGATGACGGCCGCGCCGCCGTCGAACAGCGCCTTCGTGTAGCTCTTCTCGGCGGTCGACGCCTTGCGGGCGTCGACCTGCGCCTCGAGCCGTGCGAGCGCCGTCTGGGGCGTCGCGTTGTGATGGCGGATCGTCCCATCTTCGTCCATGTGCTGGAAGAAGCAGCTCGGCGCGCCGGTGTGGCAGGTCGCTCCCGCGGGCTCGACGAGGTAGATGAGGCAGTCTTCGTCGCAGTCGACGAGCACGTGCTTCACGTGGAGCACGTTTCGACTGAGCCGCCCCTTTTCCCAGAGCTCGTTGCGCGAGCGGCTCCAGAACGTGCCGCGCCCGGTGTCGAGCGTCGCGCGTATGGCCTCGGTCGTGGCGTGCGCGAACATGCGCACTTCGCCCGTCAGGTGGTCCTGCACGATGACCGGGATCAGCCCGTCACTGTCGAACTGCACTCGGAGATCACCCATGCCCCGAGTAGACGCGATCCGCGGGCTCCGTGCGAGTCGCGGTTTGCGCTCGCGGTCGACCTCGGCCAACGTGGGGGCGATTCGATGGACCCTCGCCCCGAGATCGCGTTCGCTACACCCAGGAAGCTCCCGAAAGCGGACGCGCTGAAGGGGCGCGTGGTCGTGCTCGACGTCGCGTTCGCCTCCGACGCGTCGGGGGGCGGGTTCGCGAAGATCACCGGGCCGTTCATCGAGAAGCTCGGCAAGCGCCTGGTCGCGTGGGTCGACCACCACGACCACGTCCTCCACGAGGAGTACAAGCGCGACCCGCGGTTCATCCTGGCGACGAAAGCGGAGCACGGGGCCTGCCCCGAGATGGTCACGCCCGAGCTCGTCCTGCGCACCGGGAAGGTCGAGACGATCGTCTGCCACACCGACTTCGACGGCCTCTGCTCGGCGGCGAAGTGGCTGCGGGGGGGCGTCGAGCCGTACCCGGGCTCCGACGACGATGCGCGCGCGATCGACACGCGCATCGGGACACCGAGCGCCACGGCGCAGAGGTTCGATCGCGCGATCCGGGCGCGCGGGCGCGATACCGCGCTGCTCGGGCTCATCGTGCGCCACCTGGCGGGGGGGCTCTCGGACGCGTCGCTGTGGCCCGAGATCGATCGCGCGGCCGCGGAGCTCGACGCCATCGAAAAGGCGACGCGCGCCATCGCCCGTCGCTACCGGATCGTCGACCTCGAGAAGCGCGAAGGGGTGCCCGAACGGGTCCGCTCGATCGCCTTCGTCGACGCGACGCCGGAGCACGGTCACTACGACAAGACCCTCCTGCTCCTGATGGGACAGGAGCGCGCCGGAGCGGCGGTCATCCTCGACCTCGACACGCTCTCGCTGGCGGCCCCGTTCGACAGCGGTCTCAGCTTCCTCGCGCTGCTCGGTCTGTCAGGCGGAATGCCCACGTTCGTTTCGATTCCGAAAGACCGCTTCCGCGACGCGCTCGCCCGACTGGGTGTCCGCTCGGCCGATCTGGACCTCCTGGGCGGCTGAGGCGCCCCCACGTCGCGCACAGGTTTTCCCCAGTTTCCCGGGCGTTCATGCGCGAGCCGAGCCTCCAGCAGCTAAATCACCGATTTGTAACCGGAACGCGTTGACCCTGCGTTTCACGCCATGGTAGGGCCATTTCAAAGTTGAAATGGTGGCCTCCCCAGGGGTGGGGGGTGCAGGCGCGTTTCAGTTTCAAAGGGGTGGTGGGAGCATGGCAGCCAAGGCGTGGACCTCGCAGCAGAAGGCCGTCGAGGAAATCCTGTTTCAGAACGATGCGGTGTCGCTCTGCCTCCTGGTGAACAGGCGGGCCAAGACGATGCGGGTCGTCGACTTCCGGGCCGGTCCGACCGCCGCCAAGCGCCACTTCGTCCTCGAGCTGGCGAAGCGCGAAGGGATGGAGAAGGCGTACACGCTCGTCGAGCGCGACGAGGTGTCGACCTGGGTGAAGCTCGGGTTCGCCAAGGAAGGGAGCATTCCCGGCTTTTACAAGCGGAGTGACGCCTACCTCCTGGGCTGCTCGGTGCACAACCCCCGCGAGATGCGCGACATCCCGCTGGAGAGCGAGATTCGAATCGCCGTTCGCGGGCGCCTCGCGCACACGATGCCGGTCGCGATCCCGGCGATGATCGAGGAAGAGGAGCCGGTCGATACGGTAGAGCCGGTGATCGACGCGGCGCACGCGCGGGCCGAGAAGACGCTCGTGGTCGCGAAGAAGCGCGCCAAGGAGGTCGCCGGGAAGCCGCTCCCGAGGGCCGTGGTCGCGGTCGCTCGCGAGGCCGAAGCGAAGAAGGCCGTGGAGAAGGCCCTGAAGACGGGCGCGGCGCTCACGGCGTTCGAGCCGTTCGGGCGTGACGTCGAGCGCCGCTACTTCACGGTGAGCTGCAAGCCCGCGAAGCAGGGGCCGTTCGAGCTCGTCGCGTCCACCGAGTCGCAGTCGTGCTTCGGCAACGCCTTCCTCGAGCTGCTCAGCAGCCCGCGGAACGAGCTCGAGAACGTCGGCACGACCGCGTGCTTGAAGGCCTTGTGCGACAAGCTCCTCGCCGAAGGGGTCGTCAGCTGCTTTGCGCTCGCGCCGAGCGATGACCTGCTCCTGGCGACGGCGTTCGTCGTGAACGGATTCCGGCGCACCGGCCTTTTGCAGGGTCACATGGTGGTCCGGGGCGAGCGCAAAGACGCGATCATCTGGTCGCGCAAGCTCGCCAATCCCACCGACGAGTGACCTCCCACACTTCGCGCAACGAGTGACCTCCCACACTTCGCGCGTCTCTTTCGCGCTCCGCGGTCGGGCGTCAGCATCGGTCTGCTAGCGTTCGAACAGCGAGAGCAGACTGTTGCATTCTCGCTCGCCGACTTTGGCTGCAGGGGAGCGACCGATGACCCGATTGCTTTGGAGCGCGTTCGCCGCGCTCGTGCTCGCGGTTTCCGTTCTGATGGCTGCGTGCGGCAGCTCGAGCAGCGGCAGCAACTTCAACGGAGGCGGCGGTAACGACGCCGGCCTGCTGGGTGACGGCACCCTCGGTGGCAACCCTCCCCCCACGTTGCTCGGCGACAGCGGCGGCTTCAACCCGGAGGCCGGCGGTCTGGCGATCTCGCCGAGCAATCCCACGGTGACCGTCACCCTGGGGACGACGCCGTCGATCACGCCGCTGCAGTTCACGGCGAGCTACGAAGGGGTCGCGATCGCCGCGCAGTGGACGCTCGATCGCGGCGAGCTCGGCGCGATCGGCGTGGCGACCGGCCTCTTCACCCCCGCGAGCCTGGGCGGCATCGGGAACATCACCGCGACCTACCAGGGGTTCACGGTCACGACGCCGATCACCGTGAAGATCGCCTACGTCGGCATCGGAGACCCGAATCCGCCCGACGCCGGGACGGGGGGCGCCGGCGGGTTCGGCGGCGTTGGTGGCTCGGGTGAAGGCCCCGGCGCGAGCCCCGGACAGGTCACGACGCTCAACGGAACGCCGACGGCCGATCCGGCGCTCGTGTTCCTCTACCCCTACAACCAGACGGTGTTCCCGCAGGGGATCCTCCCGCCGCTGCTCCAGTGGACGATGGGGACGCACTCGTTCGTCGCCGCGCTCATCCACATCAGCGAGACGAACTACGACTACAAGGGGTACTTCCAGCCCTCCGCGACGCCGTTCCAAAACCAACCCATTCCGCAGGCGGTGTGGAACGCGATCGAGTACTCGAACGGCGGCGAGAACGTGGCCGTGCAGGTCACGCTGCTCGACGGCGCGGGCGCACTCTGGGGGCCGGTCACCGAGTCGTGGGTCATCGCGCCCGGCACGCTGAAGGGGACCATCTATTACAACTCGTACGGGACGAACCTCGCGCACAACCTCTGCTGCGCGCTCGGCGCCGACGGGACCGACGACGGCGCGAAGTTCGGCGGGGCGACGCTCGCGATCAAGGAAGGGGCGACCGATCCGGTGCTCATCGCCGGGAACGACACCGAGTGCCGCGTGTGTCACGCCGTGGCGGCCGGGGGCTCGACGCTGATCACGCAGCAGGGGGAGAGCCCGAACTACGACATGGCGAGCTCCTACGCGCTGACGAGTGGCAACACCGAGACCACCATCCCGAACAACAACGGCGACGGGCGCTTCACCTACCCGGCCGTCTCGCCCGACGGCACGCTCCTCTTCACCCACGAAGGGGCGAGCGCGCTCTACAAGATCGACGGGACGGCCGTGACGGGGGTCACCGGCATTCCCTCCGGGCTCTCCGCGTACCTCCCTGCGTTCTCACCGGACGGCACGCACATCGCCTACAACTTCATGGGCGGCACGGGGGCGGACGGCGCGTCGATCGCGTCGATCGACTTCGCGAAGGGGACCAACGTGTTCGGGAACGCGCAGACGCTCTTCACGCCGCCGAGCGGGCAGCACGCCTACTGGCCGTCGTACCTGCCGACCAACTCGGGGATCGTGTTCGACGTGGAGCTGCTCTCCGACGGGCGCGACACGGCCGGCACGCGCTCCCAGTGCGACGTCCCCTCGGCACCGCAAGGGGGAGACGGAACCATCCAGCCGACGAACGCCTGCCACAGCGAAGGGGCGCACGCGCAGCTCTGGTGGGTCGACGTCGCATCGAAGTCGGCGACGGCGCTCTCCAAGCTGAACGGCACCGGCTACCTCCCGCCGCACCCGTCGTACACGGGGACGAACGGAGACGACTCGACGCTCAACTACGAGCCGACCGTGAACCCCGTCCCCTCGGGCGGGTACGCGTGGGTCGTGTTCACCAGCCGGCGCCTCTACGGCAACGTGGCGACCATCAACCCGTACTGGAGCGACCCGCGCTTCGAGAACATCAGCTCGACCCCGACGACGAAGAAGCTCTGGGTCGCGGCGATCGATCTCAACGCGAAGCCGGGGACCGATCCCAGCCACCCCGCGTTCTATCTCCCCGCGCAGGAGCTCCTGGCCGGAAACTCGCGAGGCTTCTGGGTCGTCGATCCGTGCCAGCAGGACGGAACGAGCTGCGCCACGGGAGACCAGTGCTGCGGCGGGTACTGCCGTCCGAGCGAGGACGGCGGCGCGCTCGTCTGCACCGCGACGCAGCCCTCGTGCTCGCAGGAGTACGAGAAGTGCACGACGACCGCGGACTGCTGCGGCGCGACGCAGGGCATCCAGTGCATCGACGGGCTGTGCTCGCAGTCCGGGCCGAAGTGACGGCTCTGCCGGCTACCCGTTTTCGCTAGTGCGATCACCGGATCTGCTGATCGCACTAGCGAATTTGGTGATCGCACTTGCCCCCAGGGCTAGTCGCATTAGCGAATTCGCTGATCGCACTTGCAGATCTGCAAAGGGGGCGTCCCCGGAGGGGAAGGGTTACGGCGCGAGCCGCTCGAGCTTCCACCCTCCGCCGTCCTTCGCGTACCGGAGCCGGTCGTGCATTCGGTTCTCGCGCCCCTGCCAGAGCTCGACGGCGTGCGGCGCGACGCGGTACCCGCCCCAGTGCGGGGGGCACGGGACGTCGCGCCCGGCGAAGCGCGCTTCGACCTCGGCGAGCTGGGCGTCGAGCGCGGCCCGCGAAGCGACCGGCGCGCTCTGCGACGAGGCCCACGCCCCCAGCTGCGACCCGCGCGGACGCAGCGCGAAGTAGGCCTCGGACTCTTCGCGCGCGACCGGGGCGAGCGTCCCTTCCACGCGCGCCTGGCGTTGAAGCTCGTGCCAGAAGAGCAGGAGCGCCGCGCGCGGGTTCGCGGCGAGCTCGTGCCCTTTCGCGCTCTCGTAGTTCGTGAAGAACGTGAGGCCGCGCGCATCGACCCCCTTCAGCAGAACGATGCGCGCGTGCGGCGCGCCGTCCGGCGATGCGGTCGCGAGCGTCATCGCGTTCGCTTCGAGCACGCCCGCGGCGATCGCTTCGTTCAACCAGCGTTCGAGCTGCTGGATGGGGTCAGCGAGCACGTCCTCTTCCCGAAGCCCGGCTCGCTGGTACTCGACGCGGAGAGGGGCGAGCTTCTCACTGAGGTTGCTCATGGCGCGCGTGATACCTTAAACATCGGGAGAATGCCCCGACTCGTGCCCGAAACCGAAACGCTGACCGAGCACACGCCCGTGTCCGAGGTCGAGATCGACGACACCAGCGTGCTCCTCGGGCTCACCGGGCCGCGGGGCGAGCGACTGAAGGCGCTCGAGCGCGAGCTGTCGATCGAGTGCGGCCTCCGCGGCAATACCATTTACTTGCGCGGTCCCGCTTCGGGCGTCGCGCTCGCAGAGCGGTTCCTCTCGGAGGCCGCGCAGCTGATCAAGAGCGGCATCGAGGTCGGCGCGCACGACGTCCCCCGCGCGATCCAGATGCTGCAGAGCGACCCGCGCGTGCGGCTGCGCGACATGTTCGACGACGGCGTGGCGCTCGGCTCCGGGCGCCGCCCCATCGGGCCGCGCGGGCTCGCGCAGAAGCGGTACATGGACGCCATTCGATCGCACGCGCTCACGTTCGGCATCGGCCCGGCGGGGACGGGCAAGACGTACCTGGCGATGGCGTCGGCGGTGGGGGCGCTGCTCGAGAAGCGCGTGAAGCGGATCGTGCTCACGCGCCCGGCGGTGGAAGCGGGCGAGAAGCTCGGGTTCCTCCCGGGCGACCTCGCGGAGAAAGTGAACCCGTACCTGCGGCCGCTGTTCGACGCGCTCGAGGACATGATGGACCTCGATCGCGCGCAGGGGATGATGTCGCGCGGGCAGATCGAGGTCGCGCCGCTGGCGTTCATGCGCGGGCGCACGCTCAACGACTCGTTCGTGGTGCTCGACGAAGCGCAGAACACGACGAGCGAGCAGATGCGGATGTTCCTCACCCGGCTCGGCTACAACTCGCACGCCGTCGTCACCGGAGACGTGACGCAGGTGGACCTTCCCGAGGGTAAGACCAGCGGCCTCGCCGAAGCGCGCGAGCTGCTCGGGAAGGTCGAGGGGATCGCCTTCTGCGAGTTCACCGGGATCGACGTCGTGCGCCATCCGCTCGTGCAGAAGATCATCGGGGCCTACGAGCAGCGCGACGCGCGCGCAGCCGCGCCGTCCGCGCGCGGGGCGCCACGTCAGGTGCGCCAGACCGAGCCGCCGCCGACGGTGGCCGCGCCGCCCAGGAACGAGGGGGGGAGACGATGACCGAGATCTCGCACGTCGAAGCGGAAGGTCCGCTCTCGATGGGTCCGCGCGGGCCCATCGAGCCGATCTTCGCCGCCCTGAAGACCGACCCACGCCTCTCGGGCGAGATGATCACGCGGCCCCACCCGCTGCTCACGATGCTGGCGCGCGAGGAGTACGTGGTCGTGATCGCGCCGGCCGCGGTCTGGGATCGGGCGCGCGAGCTGCTCCTCCCGTTCGCGCCGCGCTTCACGGAGGCGACGGCGCTGCTCGTGCTCCTGGGTCGCCCCGAGGATCCGGCGATCGTGCAGGCGCTCTCGCGCGGGCTCGGAGCGATCCTGCCCGCACAGCCGACGAACGACGAGCTGGTGATCGCCGTTCACCGCGCGTTCGAGCTCCTGGACGCGAAGGCGCGCGCCGAGACGCGCGGCAAGTGGCTCACGCGCTACCGCTACGAGTCGAGCGAGCTGGTCAACATCGCGCGCGCGATGACGACGGCGCGCGACGTCGACAAGCTCCTGGGGGTCATCCTCGAGAAGAGCCGCTTCGTCACCGGAGCCGACGCCGGCAGCATCTACGTGGTCGAGGGGAGCGAGCCTTCGCGCATGCTCCGCTTCAAGCTGACGCAGAACGACTCGGTGCACTTCGACTCGCGCGAGTTCGTGGTGCCGATGACCAGCCGCTCGATCGCCGGGAGCGCCGCGGTCGAGAAGCGCTCGATCAACATCGCCGACGTGTACGACCTGCCGTCGGGCTCGTCGTTCGCGTTCGACCGCAGCTTCGACGAGCGGATCCACTACCGCACCAAGTCGATGCTCGCGGTGCCGCTCGTCTCGCAGCAGGGGGACGTCATCGGCGTCATCCAGCTGATCAACAAGAAGAAGGACCCCGACAAGAAGCTGTTCACGCCGGAAGACGTGAAGGATCAGGTCACCGCCTTCGACGAGCGCAGCGAAGAGCTCCTGGGGCTCGTCGCGGCGCAAGCAGGCATCTCGCTCGAGAACGCGCTGCTCTACGAAGAGATTCGCCGCCTGTTCGAGGGGTTCGTGAAGGCGAGCGTCGAGGCCATCGAGTCGCGCGATCCGACCACCAGCGGTCACTCGCGCCGCGTCGCCGATCTTACCGTGGGCCTCGCCAAGATCGTCGATTCGGAGACGGTCGGCCCGTACAAGGACGCGCTCTTCTCGCGCGAGGATCTGCGCGAGCTCGAGTACGCGAGCCTGCTGCACGACTTCGGCAAGATAGGCGTGCGGGAGAACGTGCTCACGAAGGCGAAGAAGCTGTACGACGAGCGGCTCGAGCTGATTCGCGTGCGCTTCGACTACGTCGCCCGCTCGATCGAGGCCGACCTGCTCGGCCGCAAGGTGCGGGCGCTCGAACAGGGGGCGAGCGGGAGCGAGATCCGGGCGATCGACGACGAGCTCGCGAAGAAGAGGAAGTCGCTCGACGAGGCGCTCGACGCGATCCTCTCGGCCAACGAGCCGACGGTGCTCGCCGCCGGCGACTTCGAGCGCATCAAGGTCATCGCGCGCGAGACGTACACCGACCCGCGCGGGGTCATCCACACGCTCCTCACGTCGGAGGAGGCCACCGCGCTCGCCGTGAAGCGCGGCTCCCTGACCGACGGCGAGTTCGACGAGATCCGCAGCCACGTGTCGCACACGTTCCGGTTCCTCTCGCGGATCCCGTGGGGAAAGGCGTTCAGCCGCGTGCCGCTCATCGCCGGGGCGCACCACGAGCGCCTGAACGGCACGGGATACCCGCATCGCCTGCGCGCCGAGGAGATCCCCGTGCAGTCCAAGATGATGTCGATCGCCGACATCTACGACGCGCTCACCGCCAGCGATCGCCCCTACAAGAAGGCTGTGCCGGTCGAGCGCGCCATCGACATCTTGGAGTACAGCGTCAAGGACGGGCACCTCGACGCCGAGCTCGTGCGCATCTTCCGGGAAGGGCGCGTCTGGGAGCGCAGCTCCACGTAGCGGGCGCGCCTCTGCGCGTGAATCCGCGCGAACCGCCTGAAACGAGAGGGAGCGCCGGAGTTCGAGGTAGGCTGGCGCGATGCGACTGACGCCTCTGTTGGCCGGGCTGCTCCTCCCCACCTCCGTGTCGCTCGGTGCGCTCGCGCAAACTACGCCCGCGAAGCCCAAGCCGCGCGACACGAAGCCGGCGCACGCGACGGCGGCCGCGGCGCCCGTGGAGCCCGCGCCCAAGCCCCCCGTCCCCCCCGACGTCCCGCCCCCTCCGCCGCCGCCGTGGACCAGCCCCGGCGCCCCGTCGACCTCGACGAGCGGCGCGACGCTGCTCCCCGAAGCCCCCGCGCCCTCGGCCGGTCCCAAGGTCGCGCCCGAGCTGGCGTCGGTCTTGAGCGCGCAAGAGACGGCGGCGCTGGAAGGGCGCATACGCGCGCTGGAGGCGCGGCTGGCGGCCGACGAAGCGACGCGCGGAGGGGCGAGCGCTCCCGAGTGGCTGAGCAAGTTCAAGGTGGGCGGCTACATCCAGCCGCAGCTGCTCATCCAGAGCTACAACACCGCCGCCTCGCCCAACGTCGTCGGCGGCTCACTCCCGGCGGGCGTCAGCGCCAACGGCACGATCGCCAAGTCGAACGGCTCGACGACGAACGGCGACTACTTCCGCCTTCGACGCGCGCGCCTGAAGACGGAGTTCATGCCGACCGAGGGGACGCGGCTCGTGTTCGAGTTCGATCCCACCCCCGCGGGGGGCACGGTCGGCGGCACGGGAACCATCGCGCGGCAGGTCGAAGCGCAGGGGATCGCGCGGTGGAGCCCGTTCGTGACGACCGAGTTCGCGGCGGGCATCTTCAAGATCCCCTTCGGCTTCGAGGTGCTCCAGACCGACGCCGATCGCCCGTTCATCGAGCGGAGCTGGGGCGAGCAGAACATGACGCCCGGCGAGTTCGACACCGGCGCGCGTGCGTACACGACGTGGGCGAAGGACAGGCGCTCGTTCGGCCTCCAGGTCGCGATCGTGAACGGACAGACCGAGGGGGAGCCGGGCTTCTCGCTCGATCCCGATCTGAATCGCTCCAAGGACCTCGTCGGGCGCACGTTCTTCGACTTCGGCGACTGGGTCGAGATCGGCGCCAGCGGCTATTACGGCGAGGGGCAGAACGTCAACGCGATGAACCTGGAGTTCAAGCAGTTCGTCCGCTGGGCGGGCAACGGCGAGCTCAATCTGCGCCACACGTTCTCGGAGAGCGTCGGCGCCACGAAGATCTTCTCCGAGGTGACGTTCGCGCAGAACATGGATCGCGGCGTGCACTACGGCTTCGCGGTCCCGGCGATCCCGACGCCGTTCACGGCGAACGTGGTCAACCTGAAGGAGCGCAGCGTGTGGGTCCGCCTCGAGCAGGATTTCTCGAAGTGGGTGACGCTCGGCGGCCGGTGGGACGAGTACACCCCGGACACGTCGCTCGCCTCGAACGCGCGCGACACGTTCGCGGTCGTCGGCGTGATCCACTTCACCCCGTGGCTCCAGACGATGATCGAGTACGACCACGCCATCGATCACGTCCACCCGAGCGGCGCGCCGGCGCCCGACAAGGTGATCGACTCGGCGTCGGGGGTGCTTCAGGCGCGGTTCTGAGCACGCGCCGCGAGGACCACGCGCGCGATCGACTCGAGCGAACGCACGCCGTCGAGCGCGACGTGGGGGGCGGCGAGCGCGGCGTCGACCAGCGCGGCCACGTCCTCCTTTGATCCTTCGAGCGACGCTTCGAGCGCCCCGATGGCGTCGCGCGAAGCGAGCAGGTCGCCCCCCACGCGGAACCTCCCTCGCGCGTCGGGCCCCGCGCCCACGACGCCGATGACCTCGTCGACCGTGGCGGCCCACGGCGGGTCGAGGCGCACGTCTTCCGACGCGGGGCCGTCAGCCGGGACTTCACCGCGGTCGATCGCGGCGCGCCCGTAGGCGTCCGCGTACGAAGCGACGACGGCGTCGGCGAGGCGCGTGAGATCGACGGGGCCGCCGACGATCGACGCCAGCGTGCCCGGCTCCTTCCCCAGGAACGACGCGCGCGGCCCCACGTCGAACGGGGTGTCGCACGCGACGAACGCCTCGAACACCGCGCGGCCGCTCGCCCGGTCGTGCGCAAACCCCGTCCACGCCGCGGGGCGGTGCTTCACGCTGATCCAGTCGCGGCCGAAGAAGTGCGCGAGCGCCCCCTGCTTGCCGAGGGCGCGCAAGAGGGGGCGCACGTAGCGATTCACGATCCGCGACTCGTCGCACGCGACGAGGGCGTCGACGCGCGAAAGGAGAAGCGCGACCCAGAGCGTCCCCTCGCCCACGCGAACCGCAGGCCCGCCCGAGCCGCGGCGTACCAGGAGCTTCGCATCGCCGGCGGGTGCTCGTCCAAAAGCGCCGAGCGTGATCGCCTCTTCGCACGGTCGGGCGATCCACAGCTCCGCTTCGTCGAGGAGGGGACGATCGAGCGCGGCGCACGACGCCGCTGCGAGCTCGCGCGCCCCGATCCCGAACGAGCGACGCACGCCGAGAGTCACGCGGTCGACCTGTAGCGCATTCCCGGCTCGCGAGCGGCGCCTTGCGCTCCGTGCGCGCGCGCGGCAAGAAGCGGAGTCCATGCGCAGAACGGTCCCCCTCACGCTCGCGCTCTCGACCGCCGCAGCTCTCTTCGCGAACGTCGCCGACGCCGCGCCCCCCTGGGTCGACCGTCAGCTCACGCTCCCGAGCGGGGACTGGTCGTTCGACGTCGGACTCGGCGTCGCCCACGCCTACGCCCCCGACGTGAGCCCCACGGGGCCCGGCATCAACCTCGAGGGGGCGGTCTCGCCCGTCCGGGGGCTCGAGCTCGGCATCCGCACGGGGCTCCGCCTCGGCGACGACGCGCGGGCGACGCACGCCGACGACTACGGACGCCTGTTCGATCGCCAGACCTTCGACACGAGCAACGGCGCGTTCGCCAACCCCGAGCTGCGCATCACCGGCTCGGTGGTGCACGGCTCCGGCGTGGAGCTCGGGCTCGAGGGGCGCGCGTTCCTTCCGGTCAACAACGGCGCCCAGTTCGGGGCCATGTTCGGCGTGCCGCTGCGATTCCACCTGGGCGATCACGCGCGCCTCGACACCGGCGTCTACGTGCCGGTCGTCTTCTCGACGCCGCTCGACACGTACTTCAGCGCCCCCATCGACCTGTGGTTCCAGCCGACGGCGAGGCTGTGGCTCGGGCCGATGAGCGGCATCCTCTTCCACAGCGTGAACAACCACGTGAGCGTGCCGCTCGGGTTCGGCCTCGGCTACCAGTTCACGCGCACGCTCGATCTGAAGACGCAGCTCCTCTTCCCGGCCATCAACGACAACAACGGAGCGCAGTCGTTCGGGCTGGGCGTCGGGCTGCAGGTGCGCGTGGAGTGAGCGAGCGTCACCAGCCCGTGCAGGTCGCGCGGGCCGATGGCGAGTGCTCCAGGTTCGCGTCCATGACCTGGTAGAGGCGCCCCTCGTGGTCGATCGCGACCCCCTCGTTGTTCGCCGTCCCGGCGATGTCGATCGGCGTGAGCGCGTGGGTCCCCTCGTCGAAGCGGTAGACGGTGGAGCCGCCGTAGAAGTTCGTGGCGACGAGCATCACGTCGCGCGCAGGCCCATCGGCGGCGCCGAACGCGCAGTCGCTGAGCGAGTGCTTCTTCACGTCGAGCGCGACGCGCGGGTGAACCGGATCCACGCGCAGGCGATCGCCGTCGAACACGAGGCAGAACAACCAGCCGTACGCGCGGCTCGCGGCGTAGCCGGCGCACCGCGCGGTCTCCCCTTCGGGACGCAGGCAGAGCCCTTCGTAGTCGGGCGGGCTCCCGGGCATGCCGGTGGCGGTCTCCACGAAGGGGGGCGCGCCGAGCGGATAGGCGGGGCCGTCGCGCGTGAGCCCCCCGTTGCCGTCGGGCGTGAAGCGCTCGACGTAGCCGGACGAGACGAGCGTGTAGAGGTGCTTGCCGCGCCACGCCACCCCTTCGACGTCGTCGCTCGCGCTCAGGTCCCAGGTCTTCGGGAGGGTGGCGAGCGGCAGCTCGAGCCTTCGCGCGGGGCCGTTGGGGATCGCGTACGCCAGCGCGGCCCCCTTGTTGTCCGAGTCGGCCACGACGAGCAGCTCGCGCACGCCGGGGCGCAGCTCCACCTCGGTCGCCGCGGAGGCTTCGGGGAGATGGAGCAGCGAGGGGAACGTGGGGTCCGGCGTGCAGGTCACCGGGCCCGGCGCGGCCGCGTCGAACGCCGGGCTCGCATCGGGCGCGGACGACGACGCCTCGATCGCCCCCTGCGACGCATCCATCGTCGCCCGTGCGGGCTCGCTCTTCTCGACGCCGGTGCCCTTGCACGCGGAGGGTGCGGTCGCGGAGAGCACGATCGCGGCGAGCGTCCATCGCATGCGGTATGGTCCTCTTCGCATGTCGTCCATTGATTGGCGAGCGGAGGGGGACCGCTGCGTATCACTACTCCAGGATCTGCTGCGCATCCCCACCGTGAACCGCGGGACGAACGAGCCCGGCGACGGTAACGAGCGCCCCGCCGCGGAACGGGTAGCCGAGTTTCTCCGCGAGGCCGGCGTCGAGCCGCGCTTCTTCGAGAAGACGCGCGGGCGCACGAACCTCGTCGCGCGCCTGCGGGCGGGCTCGCCGGGCAACGACGGCACGACGCGAGGCCCGCTGCTCTTGAACGCGCACCTCGACGTCGTCGAAGCCGACGAGTCGCGCTGGACCCACCCGCCGTTCGCGGGCGAGATCCACGACGGGTGGCTCTGGGGACGCGGCGCCATCGACATGAAGCACATGGCGGCGATGAGCGCGTGCGTCGTCGCCCTGCTCGCGCGCGAGAAGCCGCAGCTGCAGCGCGATCTCATCTTCGCGGCCGTGGCCGACGAGGAGGCCGCGTGCACGCAAGGGAGCCTCTTTCTCTCCAGCGAGCATCCCGACGAGGTGAAGGCCGAGTACGTGCTCGGCGAGATCGGCGCCTTCTCGATGCACCTCTTCGGGCGCACGTTCTATCCGATCCAGGTCGCCGAGAAGGGGATCTGCTGGGTACGCGCGACGTTCGACGGATCGCCGGGCCACGGCTCGATGCCCGATCCGAAGAGCGCCGTGAACCGGCTCGCGCGCGCCGTCGGCCGCCTGTCGAAGAAGCGCCTCCCGATGCACCCCACGCCGGTGGTCCGCGCGTTCATCGACCAGATCGCGACCGAGATCCCGCGGCCGCAGCGCGATGTGCTCCGCCGGCTCACCACGCCCCAGGTCGCCTCGCTCATCCTCGACTACCTGGTGCGCGACCCCGACCAGCAGAGATCGTTCGGCGCGATGCTCTCGAACACCGCGTCGCCCACCATTCTCGCCGGCGGTCGCAAGGTGAACGTCATCCCCGGGCGCGCCTCGGTCGACATCGATGGGCGCATTCTCCCCGGCTCCTCGGAGCCCGAGTTCCTGCGGGAGCTCCGCGACGCTTTCGGGCGCGACGGAAGAGACGCGCGCATCGACGTCCTCGATTCGCGCGCCCCGGTCGAGACCAGCCCCAACACTCCGCTCTTTGCCCACCTCGCGCGCACGATTCGCAAGCACGACCCCTCGGGGATCCCACTCCCCTACATGATCCCCGGCTTCACCGACGCGACGGCGTACGCGAGGCTGGGCGCGAAATGCTACGGCTTTGCCCCCATTCGCTTCGATGCGGCATCGAACGTGAGCTTCTCGCGCATGTACCATGGCGACGACGAGCGCATCCCCGTCGAGGGGCTCCGATGGGGGCTGCGTGTGCTCTACGAGGCCGTTCGCGGCTTCATCGTGCGCGCGGAGTGAGATGAGCGAGGCGTACTGGACGCCCGTTCTACCTGGGTGAGCTTCGAGTTAACGCACCCCCATCGCGGGACTCACCTTGCTGAAGATGGCGTCTCTCGGATAGCTTCGCGATGACGTTCTCTCTTTCGAATCAGCGCGCGGGCGCCGTGAAGCAGTCTCGCGGAGGCGGTCGGATGGTCAATCCCCAGATGGTGATGTACGAGGAGGAGTTCAATCAGATCCAAACGGTCGTAGACCGTCTGGTTCGCGACGCGAACGCCAAGGTCGTCTTCATCGTCGACAAGAACGGGCAGCTGATTTCCGCGTCCGGCGACATCGACAACGTGGACACGACGAGCCTGGCCTCGCTCACCGCCGGCAACATCGCCGCGACGGGCGGAATGGCGAAGCTCCTGAAGGAGAACGAGTTCGCCACCCAGTTTCACGAGGGTGAAAAGGCGAACATCCACATCCAGCTCGTCGGCAACCGCGTGATCCTCGTCGTCATCTTCGACGCCCGCTCGAGCCTCGGGCTCGTCCGGCTTCGCGTGAAGAAGGCCAGCGAGGAGCTGAATCACATCTTCGAGTCGCTCTTGAAGAAGGTCGCCGAGCCGGGAGCGGATTCGCCGTTCGCCGAAATCACGGATGAAGACATCGACAACTTGTTCAATGATTGAGCGGACGAGCCGATGAGTTTCATCAACTACATGGCCCGGGAGATCAACTGCAAGTTGGTCTATTACGGCCCCGGCCTCTGCGGCAAGACGACCAACCTCCAGTACATCTACGAGCGCACGAACCCCGACGCGAAGGGGAAGATGATCAGCCTCGCGACGGAGACGGAGCGGACGCTCTTCTTCGACTTCCTCCCGCTGTCGCTCGGCGAAATCCGCGGCTTCAAGACGCGCTTCCACCTCTACACGGTGCCCGGGCAGGTCTTCTACGACGCCTCGCGGAAGCTCATCCTGAAGGGCGTGGACGGCGTCATCTTCGTCGCCGACTCCCAGATCGAGCGCACGGAAGCGAACATCGAGTCGGTCGAGAACCTGCGCACCAACCTGGCCGAGCAGGGCTACTCGCTCGATAAGCTCCCGTACGTCATCCAGTACAACAAGCGCGACCTCCCGAACGTCGCGTCGATGGAAGAGCTTCGCCAGATGCTCAACCCGACGAACGTGCCGGACTTCGAGGCCGTGGCGCGAACGGGCGTAGGCGTGTTCGACACGCTGAAGTCCGTGGCCAAGCTGGTGCTGACGGAGCTCAAGAAGGGCGGCGGGGGCTGAGCTAGCCCCCGCGGGTGCCCCGCCCGGGTCACCCCCCCATCATGTCGAGGAACGGCCCTGCGCCGATCAGCGACATGCCGCCGTCGATGAGCAGCGTCGCGCCGGTCACGTACGATGCGGCCGGCGAGACCAGGTAGGTCACCGCTTCGCACACTTCCTCGATCGTTCCTGCGCGCCGCATGGGGACGCGCTTGTCGAGGAGCGACTGCACGTCGCCGGGGGCGAGGCGCGTCATCCCTTCGGTCTCGGCGATGGGACCCGGCGCGACCGCGTTCACACGGATACCCACGCGCCCCCATTCGAGCGCGAGGTCGCGCGTGAGCTTCTCGATGCCCGCCTTGGCGGCGCCCGCGTGGCACTGGAGCGGCGTCGGAATGTTCGCCTGCGTCGCGGTGATGCTCACGATGCAACCGCCCTGCTTCGAGAGGTGGGCGAAGGCCGCGCGGCTGGTGTTGAACGTCCCGCACAGGTCGATGTCGATGACCGCGCGGAAGCCGTTGGCGGAGAGGGATGCCGCGGGGGCGAGGAAGTTACCCGCGGCGCTGTTGATGACGATGTCGAGGCGACCGTAGGCCTCCACCGTGCCGTTGATGGCCCCTTCGAGCGCGGCGTAGTCGCGAACGTCGGCCGCCATCGTGCGCGCCTCACCTCCCGCCGCGCGAATCTCGCCGGCGACGGCGTCGAGCTTCGCCAGCGTGCGGCCGATGAGGCCGACCTTCGCGCCCTGCGCAGCGAGCCGCTTGGCGATGCCGGCGCCGATGCCGCTTCCACCACCCGTGACGATGGCCACCTGTCCGCGCAGAAGGTCCTGGACGAAGACACTCTTCATGCGCGCATGTTCTCACGATTCGAGCCGAGCGCCCTCGCGCGTGAACACGCGCCGCCAGAGCGGATAGCTCCACGCCAGAAACACGAGGTGGCTGGTTGCGAGGCGGACGAGCCAGTACGCGTGCCGCGCGTCCGGCCAGGTGCGCAACACGGTGTCGTAGAGGAGCGCGTTGGCCGCGAGCGCGAAGACCTCGACCAGCGTGTAGAGGACCGCTTGCCGGGCGAGCGACCCCTCCTGCGCCCGGAACGCGAAGTGCCGGTTGCCGATGAAGTTCGCGAGTCCACCGGCGACGAGCGCAGGGAGACTCGCGGCACGCGCATCGACGTGAAGGCCCGTGACGAGGATGGCGAGCGTCGCGACGTCGACCAACGTGGCGGCGGCCCCGGCGATTCCCGCGCGGAGGAAGCGAGCAAAGCGTGCCAGGGGGGTCGGAGGCGTGGGGAGTGTGGCGTCGGTCACGAGCGCGAGAAGGGTGCAACCGGGGGGCCAGATGGAGTTTTGGGGAATTTGGCGAGAAGCCGTCGCAGGCGTCTGCGTAGAGGGCTTCACGATGGGGGATCTCGTGCGAAGGGGGCGTCACGGTCCGGGACGCGCGAGACGAAGCGCCGTGTGGGGCCGCGGTCAGTCTTTGACGCACGCCAGAGCCCCGTGTACGGCGAGTCATGCGCATAGCTCAACCGCTCGTGTTCGCCGTCGTCTGCTCGTCGCTCGCGATCGGGTGCTTCGCCGAAGAGGCGCCGCCGGCCGCTACGCCGCCCCCCGCCCCGGCCCCGCTCGTCGTGCCGCTCGTCGCAGCGCCCGTCGTGAGCGACGCAGGGAGCGTGGCAACATCGGTCGACGCGAGCACCGAAGCGCCGGTCGCAACGGCAGACGCGGGATCTTCCTCGGCGACGGCCAGCGACCCGATCTACGCCTGCACGACCGACGCCGACTGCGTCTTGGTCCCCGTGAACGCCTGCTGCAACACGGGCCACCATGCGGCCGTGAACCAGGGCCAGGTCGCCGCGTACAAGGCGCTCGCGCCGAAGTGCGCGACGAAGACCCCGTGCCCGCAGTACCGCATCCTCGACAAGAGCACGGCCGCCTGTAGCCCGGATACGCACTCGTGCGTGCTCAAGGCGGGGCTGACGCCGGGCGCGATGATGCGCTGACGCGCGCGGGGAGCACCGGTACGAGCCTTCACCGACGCGCTGAAGCGCACGCTTCGGTGAAGCATCCGTTCACGCGGATCAGGCGAACTTCGACGTCCACGACGTGACCCGCGGGTCCCCCTTCACGGCCTCGTAGAGCCGCGTGAGCTTCGGGAAGCTCGCGAAGATCGTCGCCGGCACGTGATCGACGACCCCGCCAGCGAACCAGCGCACCGCCATGTAGAGCTTCAGATCGACGACGTGGAGCTTCGCCCCCGCGAAGAACGGACCGTCTCCAAGGTGCTTCTCGGTCGCAGCGCCCCACGTCGGCAGGTAGCCGGCGACGAGCGCTTCGCGCGCCTTCTTCTTCTCGGCGGCGTCGACGATTCGCAGCGTCGGACTGACGGCCGCGCGCAGGTCCTCGACGTGGCACATCATCTCCTCGTGCGTCGCGGCCTCGAAGTCGTCCTTCGGGTGCAGGCTGTACTCGCGGCCGAGGAGCACGAGGATGGCGTTCGAGTGGGCCAGCGGCGGCCGCCCCGGCATCTCGAGCACGGGCATGCTTCCGAACGGGGTCTTGGGCTTCAGCGCGGGCCACTCGTCGCGCTTGATGCGCACGTCCTCGAAGTCGACGCCGGCGAGGTGAAGGGCGAGTCGGCACTCTTCGCCGCGGCTCGCGGCCATGTCGAAGTAGATCAGCTTGGGCTTGCTCATGGGGCCGGAGGCTACCCTTTCGCCGGTAGCTTGCGGCGGCGGCCTGCACGGCACGCACCTCCCAGGTAGTCGCCCGACTGGATGACGCCGTTGGATCCCGTCCCCGATTGCCACTCGCCCGCTCTCGGGTCACCATCGCCCGCGAAAGCGAGGGGACGGGTCATGGGCGTATTCGAACGAAGCTGGGCGATCGCCCGCGTGTCCTTCGGGCTGATCGGCAAGGACTCGGAGATGCTCTGGTTCCCCGTGCTGTCGGGGCTCTTCTCCGCGATGTTCTCGCTCGCGCTCCTCTTCCCCACCATCATCATCCACCTGCTCAACTCCGCGACGCAGGCGCACTTCGTCTTCGGCCCGCTGCAGGCGGCCGCGGTCTTCGCCTCGTACTTCGGCCTCGCGTTCATCGCGACGTTCTTCAACGTCTGCCTGGTGAACACCGTGCGCGTGCGGCTCGAAGGGGGCGACGCGACGTTCATGGACAGCATCCAGTTCGCCCTCGCGCGGGTGCACCTCATCTTCGCCTGGAGCCTCCTGTCGGCGACCGTCGGCCTCCTCCTTCACATGCTCGACTCGATCGCCGAGAAGGCCGGCCCCATCGGCAAGATCCTCCTCGCCATTCTCCGGAGCATCCTCGCGAGCGCCTGGAGCATCACGACGATCTTCGTCATCCCGGTGATGGTCTACCGCGGGCTCGGACCGTTCGACGCGATCAAGGAGTCGGTCGAGACGCTCAAGAAGGCGTGGGGCGAGAGCCTCGTGCGCCACTTCGGCCTCGGCTTTCTCTCGTTCCTCGCCATCCTCGGCTGCGTGCTCGTCATCGTCGCCGGCGGCTTCGCCTGCAGCGTCAGCGTCGCGCTCGGGCTCGTCGTGATCGGCCTCGGGGTGCTCGCGCTCTTCGCAACGTGCTCCTCTTCAGCGTCGCCAACACGGTGTTCAACACCGTCCTCTACCACTGGGCGACGCGCGGCGAGGCGATCCCGGGCGTGGACCCGCAGATCCTGTCGGGCGTGTTTCGTCCGCGGGGGATGTGAGCCAGCGCGGCACTCTACCCCTCGTGGGCCAGCTCCCTGGTCTCCAGCGTCCTGAACGCTTCGCAATCGGAGAGCGGCCTCCCCCCGCTACACGAATCGAGGAGGCCGCCGACGGCGCCGAGCTGCGCCTCGAGCTTTCGCTTCTTCGCCTCGAGCTCCAACCTCAGCACTTCGAGCCTCTCGTGGAACTTGGTGCACGACGCTCCCGGAGAGCGCCGCAGCTGAACGAGCACAGCGATCTCTTTGATGCTCAGGCCGAGCGCCTTGCACTCGCGAACGAAGCGAAGCTCCGCGACTTCGTCTGGCCCGTAGCGACGCTGTGACCGCTGATCCCACGCCTTCGGCACGGAGAGCAGCCCCATGCGCTGGTAGTACCGGATCGTCTCGACGCCCACCCCCGAGGTCCGACCGAGCCCGGCGATCGTCAACTGTTTCTTCAATGAGGAGCCTTGGATTCTCTCGTCGCGTTGCGCTCTGCCCCCCACACAGAGCTGGATGAAAACGTTGGCTCCGTACGTAGATACGGAGTCAAGCGCCTCGCCGTCCGAATCGCCTAGCGCGCTCGACGAGCGCTGAGCGCTCGCGTTGCGATGCAGCCATAAGGCTCCTCACAATAACCATCGAATCGCGGGCGGCCATCCCTGGAATCGGACCTTCCGGCAAACGCGCGTGACGAACCCGTTGCAGGCGTAGCCGGGTACGGAGTGAAGCTCGACGGAGCGCGTGAAGCGGGCGCGTGCGCGACGTCGCGTCGACCGAGACGCGAAGGGATCGAAGGGGGCTCGACCGGCATGAGCGACGAACGAGACGGGCAGCGGCACCGCCAGCCCGAAGAGCAGGTGCTTCGAGCGCAGAGCGTCGACCCGTACCGAGCCTTCGCTGATGGCGTGGCCCACGACATCCGCAACATGCTCTCGGTCTCCGTCTTCTATACGAGCACGATTCTTCGCGGGCTCGAGCAGGACCACCCGCTGAGGTCGGACATCCAAGAGATACAGAAGGCCGGCGTGCGCGCCGCCGAGCTGGCTCGCCAACTGATCGCGTTCGGTCGCGAGCAGCGCCCGGCCGCGGCCGTCATCGACATCGACCAGGTCGTCGCAGGGCTCGAGCGAATGCTGCGGCGCCTGCTGGGCGACGGATGCGGGCTGGTGATCAGCAGCGCCGGGCTGGTGGAAGCGCGCGCCGACGTGGCCCAGGTCGAGCGGGTTCTGTTGAACCTCGTGATGAACGCGCGCGACGCCATGCCGGACGGAGGACTCGTGCTCATCGAGACCGCTGTCGTCGCGCTCGACGAAGAGTACGCCGCGAAGCACGCCGGAGTCGTGGCTGGGCGCTACGCGATGCTGGGAGTGACCGACACGGGCGTCGGCATGGACACCGCGACCCGGGAGCGGATCGTCGAACCTTTCTTCACGACGAAGGAGCTCGGCCGGGGGACGGGGCTGGGGCTGCCGAGCGTGTGCGGCATCGTCGAGAAGGCCGGCGGACACGTCTTCGTGCGCTCGGAGCCAGGCAAGGGGACGACGTTCAAGGTGTACTTGCCGACGACGTGCCCCCCTACGGAGAACGCACGGCCTGAGCCCCCCACCTCGACGAAGCGTCGCCGGCGCGACTGAGCGCGACGAACGCGACGCGGCGGCTCCCGGTTCTTGCTCCTAGCGTCGAATGTCGACTCCATCCAGAGTCGACTCCACCGCCGCCCTCCTCATGAGCCTCCAATCCCTCTTCGTCGCCCTATGCTCCGGCGGCCTGTCGGCCATCGGCCTGTGGCACATCGTCGCGGGCGACATGACCGCACGGCTGTTCGATCAACCGCGCGGCGTTCGCCCCGTCGGAGCCGCGCTCGTGCTCCTCGCGATCCCGTGTCTCCTCTGGCGCGGCGTCTACTTCGACGCGATGGCCATCGTGCTCATCGCCTCGGGCGCGATGCGCCTCTTCACGCCGGCGTGGAACATCCGGTTGCAGAAGGGACTCTATCCACGGTGGGTGCACGGCTGGATCATGCTCACGGCGGGCGCGGTCTGCTGGCTCCTCTACCGGTGGCTCGTTCGCTGAGACCGCGCGGGCAGGCGCCTGGCCCGCGGGCTCGAGATTCCACGCGCGAACTGGAGGACGCAGCGGCGTTCGGCTACCTCAGTGCGGCTCTCGCCCTTCGCGCGCGTCTGCCTCCGCGACCTCGGCCAGCCCGGCGAGATCCGCCAGTCGCAGCGGATGCATCGGCGGCCGCGGCGTGATCGGGAGCTCCGCCGAACCGCCCCGCGCCACGAGCTCTCGCGCGCAGAGCGCCACGCAGTGCTTCCCCTGGCACCAGCCGGTCGCGAACCCCGTGTACCTCTTGAGCGACTCGATGTCCGTGTGCCCGCGCGCGATCGCTTCCTCGATCTCGTGCATCGTCACGTCCTCGCAGCGGCAAGCGAGCACCTTGGCCACGGTTCAGCCCCCCGTGTACTCGCAGCGCGCGTCACACGTCTCGAAGAGCGTCACCTGGGCCAGCGACGGGAGCGTCGGCTTCATGCGGTCCCAGATCCACTTGGCGAGCACCTCGCTCGTGGGGTTCTCGAGGCCGGGCACGTCGTTCAGGTAGTTGTGGTCGAGCGTGTCGTGGAGCGGCTTCCACAGATCGAAGAGATCGCCGAAGTCGATGAACCAGCCGGTCTCGGGGTTCACGGGGCCCGCCACGGTGAGCTCCACCTTGAACGAGTGGCCGTGCAAACGGGCGCATTTGTGCCCCGGCGGCACCTTGGGAAGGCGGTGCGCCGACTCGAATTTGAACTCGTGGACGAGCCGAACGTTCATTTCGCGCGGAATCTAGCACGCACGCGCCACCGGCGAAGGTTGCATGGGGGGGGCGATTCGGCTAAGAGTCCGCTCCCTTTTCGTTTTCCCCTGGAGCCACCCCATGTATCTCGCGCTCTCCAAGAAGCCGCGCAAGTCCAACCGCCTCAAGAGCAAGCGTTACCGCGCGAAGCTCAAGGCGAAGGACAAGAACCGCCGCGGCCGCGTTTACCAGATCTCGAAGGCCTGAGGCTCCAATCGAGCGGCGCTCCTAGGCGCCGCTCGCGTAGGATTGCGCGGTGCGCGACGTCTTCTTTTTGTCCGCGGGGTCCTTCAAGGCCCCCGCTGCGATGCTGGAGCCGTTGAAGCTGAAGGGGGTTCGCGACCTCGCACGCACCGTGGTGATGGCGAACACGGTCGCCGTCGTGGTGCGCGACTCGGGCGACGTGACGCTCGTGGACTGCGGGTGGAGCCGCGAACAGTGCGCGGCCCCTGCGCGCGTCCTGGGACGGGTGACGGCGGGCTTCCTCGGGATGCAAGTGCGGCCGGGAGACGCGATCGCCGACCAGCTGCGGAAGCACGCCATCGATCCTTCGCGCGTGAAGACGATCGTGGCCACGCACCTGCATCTCGACCACGTGGGAGGCGCCTGCGATTTCCCGAACGCGGAGATCGTGTGCAGCGACGTCGAGCTGTCGGCGTTCCGCGTGCGTCCGCCGGCCGTGGGGTACCGCGTGGAGGACCTGGAGACGGCGCGCCTCCGCCCCGTATTCCTGGGCGCAGGGCCGAGCTACGGCTTCCCCGCCAGCCACGACGTGTTCGGTGACGGCGAGGTGGTCCTTCTCGACGCGCACGGACACACGCCCGGGCTCGTCGCCGTGGCGATCCGTTCGCGCGATGCCGGACGGTGCTACGTGCACATCGGCGACGCCGCGTACCAGACGTGGGAGTGGGCGCTTTCCCCTGCGGGACCGAGCGCTTTGTCGCGGCTCCAGGCCTGGCGGCCGGATCTCGTCCGGCTTCGGTACGCCGCCCTTCGCGACTGCGAGGCCGATCCGCGCAAGCCCGTCATCGTGCCGAGCCACGACAACGCCGTCTTCGAGACTCTCCCGCAGGCGCCAGCGAACACCGGCGCGTGAGCCCGCGCCGCGTCGGCTAGGCAGCCAGCGCGTCGACGTCGGGATCGCGCGCGGCTTCGGGCTGCTCGAACGCCTCGAAAGCCAGCACGACCAGCGCGATCCAGAGCGCGTCGGCAAGTACGAGGTGAACGATCTGCATCGCGATCGGCGCGAGCAGCAGCAGGTTCACGATGCCCGCCATCACTTGCGCGACGACCGCGCCGCGCACGACCCACGCCGCCCGCGGGACGCGAGCGGTCGCGCGCATCGCCGAGAGCACGGTGGCCGACGCGAGCACCGCGACGGCCGCGAGCCCGGCGAAGAGCGGGTGCAGCGAACGGAGTCGCACGAAGATGTGCGCCGTGGCGGCCAGGTCCTGCGCCATCCCCTGCGCGAGCGACGTCGCGTGGAAGAGCGTGTCACCGAGCGCAGCGACGGCTCCTGTGGTCCCGGCCAGGAGGAGCATCAGGAACGGGGCGGCGAGCGCCCACGTCAAAGGCGAGCGGAGGCGCGGGCGAGCGTCCGGGACCGAGGCGGCGTACGCGGTCACGGTCAGGGCGGCGAGCAGGATGAACGTGCTCACGAGGTGGAGCCCCATCGCGACGGCGCGCGCCGGCGACGCATCGTCCTTCGTGAGCCCGAGGAGCACGAGCCCCGCGCCGAGCAGCGCCTCGACGACGATGAGCACGCCCGACCCCACCGCCCCCGCGCGGACAGGGTGCCCCTTGGGGTACGCGCGGAACGCCCACACGAGGAGCAACGCCACGAGCGCCGTCGCGATCCCGGCGGTCGAGCGGTGCGTCAGCTCCACGAGGGTCTCCATCGTCGGCGAGCGCGGGATGAGCACCCCCTGGCAGAGCGGCCAGTGCTCCCCGCACCCCGCGCCCGAGCCGCTCGCGCGGACGTACGCCCCCCACGCGCTCGCCGCGACGTTGTAGGCGAGCACGCACCAGGCGTAGCGGGCGTAGCGGGTGGAACGAGCGGAAGCAGACGAAGGCATTGCGCCAGAAGCTCTAGGGGCCGGGGGGCTACGTGGCGAGGGACGAGGCGAGAGGCGCGGGAAACCTGGCACGAAGCGGCAGCGCTGTCATGCGCCCCTTTTCGCGCCTCCCCCCTTGCTGCTAAGCGATCTCCCCGGCGGCGGCCTCCGTCCGCCCTACGTAGGGATCGCCACAGATCGAGGAGCCGAGAATGAGCCGCACGCGAGTCGAGACGGACAGCATGGGCGAGGTTCACGTTGCGTCGGACCGTTACTGGGGGGCGCAGACGCAGCGGTCGCTGGAGAACTTCAAGATCGGCGGGCACCGGTTCTCGTCGTCGGTCATCCGCGCGTTCGGCGTGGTGAAGAAGGCGAGCGCGCTCGCGAACCACAAGCTGGGCAAGCTCGACAAGGAGAAGACCGACCTCATCACGCGCGCGGCCGACGAGGTCATCGAGGGGAAGCTCGACGACCACTTCCCGCTCGTCGTCTGGCAAACCGGCAGCGGCACGCAGTCGAACATGAACGCGAACGAGGTCATCTCGAACCGCGCGATCGAGCTCGCGGGGGGCGTCATCGGCAGCAAGAAGCCGATTCACCCGAACGACGACGTGAACAAGTCGCAGTCGTCGAACGACGTGTTCCCCACGGTGATGCACGTGGCCGCGGTGCTCGACTTCAAGAGCCGCCTCGTCCCGGCGCTCGCAGCGCTCCGCAAGTCGCTCGACGCGAAGGCGAAGGAGTTCGACGGAATCATCAAGATCGGCCGCACGCACTTGATGGACGCGACGCCGCTGACGCTCGGGCAGGAGTTCTCCGGCTACGCCGCGCAGCTCGCGTTCGGCGAGGCGCGCATACACGAAGCGCTCGGGCCGCTCTACGAGCTCGCGCTCGGCGGGACGGCGGTGGGGACGGGGCTCAACACGCACCCCAAGTGGGCCGACACGGTCGCCGCCGAGATCGCGACCATCACCGGGAACCCGTTCAAGACCGCGCCGAACAAGTTCGCGGCGCTCGCGGGGCACGAGGCCATCGTCAGCGCCAGCGGCGCGCTTCGCACGCTCGCCGCGGCGCTCTTCAAGATCGCCAACGACGTCCGCCTCCTCGGCAGCGGCCCCCGCTGCGGCATCGGCGAGCTGTTCCTCCCGTCGAACGAGCCCGGCTCGTCGATCATGCCCGGCAAGGTGAACCCCACGCAGTGCGAGGCGCTGACGATGGTCGCCGTGCAGGTCATGGGGAACGACGCCGCCGTCGGCTTCGCCGGCAGCCAGGGGCACTTCGAGCTGAACGTCTTCAAGCCGGTCATCATCCACAACCTCCTCGAGTCGACCCGGCTCCTCGCGGACGCGATGAACAGCTTCCGCGAGAACTGCGTGGACGGCATCGAGCCGAACCGCGACGCCATCACCCGCCACCTCAACAACTCGCTCATGCTCGTGACCGCGCTGAACCAGGTCATCGGCTACGACGCGGCGGCCAAGGTGGCGAAGACGGCGTTCGAGAAGAACCTCACGTTGAAGGAGGCCGCGCTTCAGCTCGGGCTCATCACGGCCGAGAAGTTCGACGAAGTCGTGCGGCCGGAGAAGATGATCTCGGGCTGATGCGCTCCCTCCCCCCCCCGCCCCCTCTCCCACGAGGGGAGAGGGGGAGCCCGCGAACCAGCTCCCCTCTCCCCTCGTGGGAGAGGGGCGGGGGGTGAGGGCACGCGATACCAAGCGAGCATTCCAGGTATGCGAATCCATACCTCGCGCGCATGACCCCAGCGCCGTACGTTCCTCTTCAAGACAACAGCGAAAAGGACCCAGCCATGCCTACCCACGACTCCTTCGGCGCGCGTTCCACCCTCTCCGTCGACGGTAAGACCTTCACCATCTTCCGCCTCGGTGCCGTCCAGAAGACGCACCCCGCCGCGGGCCGCCTCCCGTACTCGCTGAAGATCCTCCTCGAGTGTCTCCTGCGCACCGAGGACGGCGTCGCGGTCACCAAGGACGACATCGCGGCGCTCGCGAACTGGGACGCGAAGAAGGAGCCCGACCGCGAGATCGCGTTCACGCCGAGCCGCGTCTTGCTCCAGGACTTCACCGGCGTCCCTGCCGTCGTCGATCTCGCGGCGATGCGCGACGCGATGAAGCGGATGGGGGGCGACCCGAAGAAGATCAACCCGCTGCAGCCGGTCGAGCTGGTCATCGACCACTCGGTGCAGGTCGACGAGTTCGGAACGCCGCAGGCGCTCCGCCTGAACGCGGAGCTCGAATTCTCGCGGAACAAGGAGCGGTACCAGTTCCTCCGCTGGGGGCAGACGGCGTTCGCGAACTTCCGCGTCGTGCCGCCGGACCAGGGGATCGTTCACCAAGTAAACCTCGAGTACCTCGCGCGCGGCGTGTTCAGCACGGCGGCGGGACTCGCGTACCCCGACACCGTCGTCGGGACCGATTCGCACACGACGATGATCAACGGCCTCGGCGTGCTCGGCTGGGGCGTCGGCGGCATCGAGGCCGAAGCGGCGATGCTCGGGCAGCCGGTGTCGATGCTGATTCCGCAGGTCGTCGGGATGAAGCTCACCGGCAAGCTCCCCGAAGGGGCGACGGCGACGGACCTCGTGCTCACGGTCACGCAGATCCTCCGGAAGAAGGGGGTCGTCGGGAAGTTCGTCGAGTTCTTCGGCAGCGGCCTGTCGCAGCTCCCGCTCGCCGACCGCGCGACGATCGCGAACATGGCGCCGGAGTACGGCGCGACGTGCGGCATCTTCCCGGTCGACAGCGAGACGCTCCGGTACCTCCGCTTCAGCGGGCGCGACGAAGCGCAGGTGAAGCTCGTCGAGGCGTACTTCAAGGAGCAGGGGCTCTTCCACACGAAGGACACCCCCGAGGCCGTCTACAGCGACACCGTGGAGCTCGATCTCGGCACGGTCGAAGCGTGCCTCGCCGGCCCCACGCGCCCGCAGGATCGCGTGCGCCTCTCGGACGCGAAGAAGTCGCTCCACGACGCGGTCAACGCGATGCTCGCGAAGAAGGAGCCGCAGCCGACGAACGGTGAGCTGAAGCGCCTCGTGAACGAAGGGGGCGGCGGCACGGCGGTCGGAGCGGCCGAGTCGGCGCACGCGCCCGGGCTCCAGCTGCCGCGCAACGTCGAGGTGAAGATCGAGGACGCCGTGCACCGCATCGGGCACGGCGCGATCGTCATCGCCGCCATCACCAGCTGCACGAACACGTCGAACCCGTCGGTGCTGATGGCCGCCGGGCTGCTCGCGAAGAAGGCGTTCGAGCGCGGCCTTCACACCAAGCCCTGGGTGAAGACGAGCCTCGCGCCCGGCTCCAAGGTGGTCACCGACTACCTGACCGCGTCGGGCCTGCTCACGTACCTCGAGGCGCTCCGCTTCAACGTCGTCGGCTTCGGCTGCACGACGTGCATCGGCAACAGCGGCCCGCTCCCCGCCGCGGTGTCGAAGGCGATCGAGGACAACGATCTGATGGCCGCCGCGATCCTCAGCGGCAACCGCAACTTCGAAGGGCGCGTTCACCCCGAGGTGCGCGCGAACTACCTGGCGTCGCCGCCGCTCGTCGTCGCCTACGCGCTCGCGGGCACGATGGACATCGATCTCGCGAAGGAGCCGCTCGGCACCGGGAGCGATGGGCAGCCGGTGTTCCTGAAGGACATCTGGCCGTCGCGCACGGAAGTGGAAGCGGTCGTCGAGAAGCACATCAAGCAGGACATGTACCGCCGCGTGTACGCGACCGTGTTCGACGGCGACGAGCAGTGGGCGAAGCTGCAGGTGCCCGAGGGGGATCTGTACAAGTGGGACGAGGCTTCGACGTACGTGAAGCACCCGCCGTACTTCGTCGGGATGAAGGCGACGCCCGATCCGGTGAAGCCGATCACCGGCGCGCGCTGCCTCGCCGTCCTCGGCGACAGCATCACGACGGACCACATCTCGCCGGCCGGCTCGATCAAGGAAGCGGGACCGGCGGGGAAGTACCTCGTCGGGCACGGCGTCACGAAGAAGGACTTCAACTCGTACGGCGCGCGCCGCGGCAACCACGAGGTGATGGTGCGCGGCACGTTCGCCAACATCCGCCTCCGCAACCAGATGGCGCCGGGGACCGAAGGGGGCGTCACGCGCCACATCCCGTCGGGCGAGCCGATGAGCATCTTCGACGCGGCGATGCGCTACGAGAAGGACGGGATCCCGGTGGTCGTCATCGGCGGCAAGGAGTACGGCTCGGGCTCGTCGCGTGACTGGGGGGCGAAGGGGCCGAAGCTGCTCGGCGTGCGCGCCGTCATCGCCGAGAGCTACGAGCGCATCCACCGGAGCAACCTGGTCGGCATGGGCATCGTGCCGCTCCAGTTCGCGGCCGGCGAGAACGCCGCGTCGCTCGGGCTCAACGGCGAGGAGACCTTCGACCTCGAGGGGCTCCCCGAGGCGCTCACGAGCGGCTTCGCCAAGGGGCGCGACCTCCAGGTGAAGGCGACCAAGGCGGACGGCACCGTGCGCACCTTCAAGGCGCGCGTGCGGATCGATACGCCGCAGGAGATCCTCTACTACCAGCACGGCGGCATCCTCCCGTTCGTGCTGCGGCAGCTGCTCGCGAACTGAACCCCATCCCCCGTCCCCTTCCCCGCAAGCGAGGAAGGGGTGTCGCGCGGAGCCCATCCGTCGGGCTCCGGCCGCGCGAGTCACTCTGCGGCTCCCCTTCCTCGCCTGCGGGGAAGGGGCGGGGGGGATGGGGTTGTCCTGGATCCCCCCTTCTCCACCTGAAAGCGCGAATGGTGAGCCGTGGGAAACCCCGGCCGCTACTATGAATCAAACGGCGTGATTCAAGCCGTTTCATGGTTCATGGCCGTCATTCGCCGCCTGCCCAACGCCGCTACCATCGACGACGCAGCGCTCGCGCGCCTCGCGGCGGAGAAGGATCCGCGTGCGGCAGCGGCGTTGTGGGACAGGTACGCAACGCTCGTACGTGGGATTCTGCGTCGAACGCTGGGGCCGGTCGCCGAGGTGGAGGATCTGGTGCAGGAGGTGTTCATAGGGATGTTCCGGACGCTCGGCGGTCTTCGCGACCCCGAGGCGCTGCGGAGCTTCGTCGTCGGGACCGCGATCCGGACGGCGCGCAGCGAGCTTCGTCGGAAGCGCGTGCGGCGCTGGCTGTCGTTGACGCCGACCGGGACGCTCCCCGACGCGGAGCAAACGGTCGGGCTCGACCCCGAGGCGCGTCGCGCGGTGAAGCGCCTCTACGAGGTGCTCGACACGATCGACGACCGCGGGCGCATGGCGTTCGTGCTCCGGTACATGGAAGGGTACGAGCTGACGGAAGTGGCCGAGGCGCTCGGTTGCTCGCTGGCGACGACGAAGCGCGCGCTCGCCAAGGCGCAGGACCGCGTGAACGCCATGGTGAAGCGGGACCCGCTGCTCGCGCCGTACGCACGGCAGAGCGAGGGCGCAGCGGGGACGGACGACGATGGAACGGAGGTCAGCGATGCCGCGCAAGGGGACTGAGGGGGCGCGCTCGTTCGACGCGCTCACGCGCCTCGCGCGAGACGCAGGGAGCGGCGAGGTCAGCGAGGCCCAGCACGTCGCGGGACGTGCGCGGCTGGTGGAAGCGCTCGCGCAGGAGCAGGACAAGCGCGGCGCACGCTTCGCGATGCGTACGGCGCTGGCCCTCGCCGCGGCCGTCGTGCTCATCCTCGGAGCGCGCGGATTCCTGAAGGCGCGCACGCCGGCGTGGACCGTGGAAGGCGCGGTCGCGCAGGGGGCCGAGGGGCAAGGGTTCGTGCGCGCCTCGGAGACGAGCGCGGCCACGATCAAGTTCGCGGACGGGAGCGCCGTGTCGCTGGCGCCGAAGGGGCGCGCGCGCGTCGTCGGTAGCGACCGGCGGCACGTGGTGCTCGAAGAGGGGCACGCCGAGGTGCGCGTGGCGCCGGGCGGGCCGATGCTGGCGTGGGCGTTCGACGCGGGGCCGTTCACGGTGCACACGTCGCCGGGCGCGACGGCGCTCGAGTGGTCGGGCGACGGCGAGCAGCTGGACGTGTGGCCGCACGACGCAGACGCGATGGTGCAAGGTGGGGTCGCGGGGAGCGGCGTCGCGCTGCACGCGGGGGATCACCTGATCGCGCGCGTTCGCCAAGGCGAGCTGCGGGTCGTGCGCGCCGATGGCGTCGTGACCACGACGAACGACGTGCTCGCGCCCGTCCCGTCCGCGACCCCGTCCTCGAACGCGATCGTGACCACGGACCCGACCTCGACCCCGACCCCGAACGCGCCCCCGACCGCGACGCCGCGCCCCTCGTGGCCCGCGCTCGTCGCGCGCGGCGACTACGGCGCCATCCTCCGCGACGCCGACGCCAGCGGCATCGACGGCGCCCTCTCGCGGCGCCCGCTCGCCGATCTCTCCGCCCTCGCCGACGCCAGCCGCTACGTCGGTCGCACCGAGGTCGCCGAGCGCGCGCTCACGGCCGAACGCTCGCGCTTCCCCGGTTCGAAAGAGGCGCACACCGCCGCGTTCCTCCTGGGACGCCTCGCCGACGACCAGCAGGCCGCGCCCGCCCGCGCCATCCCCTGGTACGACCGCTATCTCGCCGAAGCCCCCACGGGACCCTTCGCTTCCGACGCGCTCGGGCGGAAGATGCTCGCTGTGCAGCGAACCCAGGGACCGGAAGCGGCGCGCCCCATCGCCGATCAGTACGCACGTCGCTTTCCGCACGGCGCCTACGCCGCGCAGGCCGAGGGGCTCCGCACGCAGTGAGGCCGAGCGCGTGGCTCCTCGCGGCAGCAATGCTCACGTTCGCGGACGTGGGGGCCGCGGCGTCGCGCATCATCGTCATCGACGACGCCGACCGGACGACGCGCGAGGCCGCCGCACGCCTCCGCGGTGAGCTCGCCGCCGCGGGGTTCGAGGTCGAGCCGCGCGCGCACGGAGGGGACGCGCGCAGCGACGTGGAGTCATCCGAGGGGAACGCGGTGGCGACCGTGCGCCTCGTGCGCGACCCGCAGACGCGCGCGACCGAGCTCTGGGTGAGCGACCGACTCACCGGCAAGACGCTCGTGCGGCGCGTGAACGTCGATCCGGAGCGGGCCCCGCGCCTCGTCGCGCTTCGCGTGGTCGAGCTCCTGCGCGCGAGCCTGCTCGAGCTGGCTTCGCCCCCGCACGACGACGCGCCCCCGGTGACGCCGGCGATGGCGCAGCCGCCGCCGCCGGAGATCGTGAAGCTCGTCGCGCCGCCGCCACCGGTCGCGCACGAAGCGCCGAGCGTCCCCCCCGGGCCCCGCGCGTGGATCGAGCGCGCCGCGTTCGACGCGGGGGTCGCGGTCCTCGCGAGCGCCGATCACCTGGGTCCCGCCGCGGCGCCGACGTTCGGCGCGTGGCTCGCGCTCCCCGCGTCGCTCGCGCTGCGCCTTCGCGTCGTGGGGCCGGCGTACGAGTCGGGTGTATCGAACGCGATCGGCAGCGCCGTCGTACGCCAGGAGCTCGCGTCGGTGGATCTCGCGTGGGTCATCCCCGTGCGCGGCGTGCTCGCGCCGTACCTGGCGCTCGGTGGCGGCCCCTACCACCTGCACGTCCAGGGCACGGCCGCGGCCCCGTACCACGGTACGACGAACGACGTGTGGGCCGCGCTGGCCGCAGGGGGCGCGGGGGTCGCGTTCCGTCTCGCGCCGGCCGTGTCCATCGCCCTCGAAGGGCGCGTCTTCGGCCTCGCCCCGCATCCCGCGGTCACGATCGGCGGCGAGCGCGTCGCCAGCGCGGGCGCACCTTCCCTTCTCGGTTCAGGATCCCTCGTAGCGTCCTTCTGAGGCCCGATGGTCCGCCCCTCCCCTCTAGAGCAAACGTCCACTGATGGGGTCAGCTCTCGAAACGCGACCCTCACCCCCAAGCCCCCTCTCCCACGAGGGGAGAGGGGGGACACGGCGTTTCTCTTCCCTTCTCCACTTGTGGGAGAGGGGCCGGGAGGGACCCCAGGGCTCTGGCCGCGAAGCGGACAGGAAGCCCGCGGGGGGAAGAGTCGATCCGTCCAATCGACGTTTGCCTTAGTCGCCTTCCTCGCGCTGCTCGCGCCGCTGGCCTTCGTGCCCGCCGCCTGCGGCGTCGTGAACGTCGCGGCGACGACCGGCGGCCCTGGAGGGACGACGCTGGACGACGGAGGCACGATCACGCCCGACGGCTCCTCGCTCGTCCCCCCCGACGCTTCGACCGCGACCGACGGCGGCTTCTGCTCCGGCTCCGGCCCCATCATCCCCGTTCCCGGCGCGGGCACGACCTGCACCGGCGACCTCCCTTCGCGCACGTTCCTCTTCGCGGTCTGCGCGTGCAACGACGTCAGCGTCTCGGGCGTGCTCACGACCGACGCGCTCAACTCGAGCAGCGGCGCCACCGGCCAGAGCGCCGGATCCATTGGCGCGAACGGCGCGTTCGACACCAACTCGCAGCTCCTCGTGCAGGGGGATGTGTGGGCCGCGTCGTCGGGCGTCGCCACCGCCGTGCAGGTCTCGCAGAGCGGCACCATCACGGGCGACGTTCACGCGGGCGCCAACGTCGTCGCCGAGCAGCCGCTCACGATCGACGGCAACCTCTCGGCCAACGGCAGCGTCACGGGCACCGTCACGTGCGGCGGCACGGTCACCATCCCGGCGGGCGACACGGCCTCGGCGACCACCGCGGACGGCGGCCTCGTCAACGCGCCAGTCACGGTCGTCCCTCCGTGCGATTGCACCAACCTCCTCGACGTCCCCACGATCGTCTCTGGCTTCGCCAGCGCCAACGACGACTCCGCCGCCGGGCTCACCCCCTCGTCGCTCTCCCCCGCCCCCGCCACGACGGTCACACTCCCGTGTGGTCGCTACTACTTCGACGGCATCAACGGCAGCACGGTCAACCTCTCCATCGCGGGACGTGCGGCCGTCTTCGTCAACGGCGACCTCGACGCGACCTCGTCGCTCTCGATCACGCTCGTCGGCGACGCGCAGCTCGACCTCTTCATCTCCGGCAACCTGATCCTCCAGCAGGGCGCGACCATCGGCTCCCCGTCCGCGCCCGCGAACGCGCGGGTCTACGTCGGCGGCTCCACGTTCACGCTCTCCGGCGACGCGCAGCTCGGCGCGAACGTCTATGCGCCGCACGCCGACGTCCAGCTCTCGAGCAACTTCGCGATGGCCGGCTCGCTGTTCGTCGGCTCGCTCGCGCTCTCGGGCTCGTTCACGATCCACTACGACGAATCGGTGCTCTCCACGTCGGGGTGCGCGCCGAGCGGGAGCAGCTGCGAGACGTGCCACCAGTGCAGCGGAGCGACCCCCGCGTGTAAATCGGGGACGTGCACGACGTGCGTGACGGACGACGACTGCTGTCCGCCGCTGAAGTGCAGCGCGGGGCAGTGTTACGCCCAGATTCCGTGAAGGTGGAGAGAGAGAACGTCCCGACCCGTGCCGCGAGGGGGAATTCCTGCGGACGCCCGGTGAATCGTCGACCGGGGCAGCGGAGGCGAATCGACGAGGGGGGGAGGACCGGGTTCTACGGGGGGAGCCGAATCGACGAGGGAGGGAGGACCGGGTTCTACGGGGGGAGCCGAATCGACGAGGGGGGGAGGACCGAGCTCTACGGGGGGAGCCGAATCGACGAGGGGGGGAGGACCGGGCTCTACGGGGGGAGCCGAATCGACGAGGGGGGGAGGACCGGGTTCTACGGGGGGAGGAAAATCGCCTAGGCGGGTAGAGAATTTGGACGCGGCGAATTTGGCCGCATCCACATGACTTGACTCATAAAAACAGGCCGCATGCGGACCTGTTTTCACCCACTCCAGCGGCTAGGACCCCGACGCCGCGGGCCGCCCGAACAGCCGCGGGCCCACGATGCCCGTGCGTCCCCTTGCGCTTGCGTCGCGAAGCGCTCCGTCGCGTATCAGCAGCCCTTCGGCCTCCGCGCGCTCCGCCGGGGAGAGATCCTCGAGAAAGCGCGTCTCGCCCGCCTCGCGCACCGCGATGGGCACGCCGTCGCGCAGCGCGATGCGGTTCTTGCGAATCGCGGTCACGCGCGCGCCGGGCGTCAACAGGCCGACGAGGTTCAGAGGATCGGCCGCGCTCACCACGAACACGCGCCCCGTCTTCGGCGCCCGGCGCACTTCGCGCAACGTCGCGATGGCCTCCGGGAGCGCGTACTGCTCACCGGTCAGCCCACCGACGAACCGCCCGCCGCGGATCTCGCCGCGCGCTTCGAGCCGGCGGAAGACGACCAGCAGCTCGCGCCACGGCACGCGCACCCCTTCGCGTTCGATGATCTTCCGCGCGACCACTCCCCAGCGACGGAGCAGCACGCGCGCGACGGCCTCGGTCGCGTCGGCGTCGGGCGGCGTCGCGATCAACGACCAGCGCCCCGCGGCTTCGATCCCCGTCTGCGGGCGCACGCGACGGCGACCCGAGGTCTTCTTGGGGACCGCCACGAGCGCGCGCAGCCCCGCGAAGCTGTCGGCCGTGATGAGGCCGCGCCACACCAGCTCGCCAAGCGCGAGCTCGAGCTGCGCGCGGAGGAGCCCCGTGCCTCGCAGGAGATCGGCGAAGAACGCCGCGCCGCGCGCGCGCAGGTGATCGACGACACGCACGGCATCCGTGGACGCGTCGGCCGACGGCTCCCGCGCAGGGTCGAGCCAGACACCGAGCGCGTCGCGCGCGACGATCGCAATGGGCGCCTGTCGCACCGACGCCGACGCGCGCCCGGTCCCCGGCGGCGACGAGGTGCGCCCCCAGGCGATCTGCCCCGAGAGACACAGCGAATCGATCCACGACGGGTCGTAGCCGCGCGTCCGCGCCGCGAGCAGGTCGTGCTCCCACGCCGACGCCGGCGCCTCGAACCCCTCCAAGAGGCGCAGCACGTACGCGAGCCCCGTCTGCCCTTCCGCTGGCTCCTCGAGTCGCTGCCAGCGCACGAGGAAACGGATGTAGTCGGCGATCGCGACCGGCTCGATCTCGCGTCGGAGCCGGTCGAGCGTGCGTCGATGAATGCGCGCGAGGAGGCGTCGCTCGCAGTATTCGACGGGCGCCGACGGGTCGCCGCTCGAAGCGCCGCGGAAGCTCCCGCGGAAGCAGAAGCCCTCGGCCTCGAGCGCCGCCAGCGCGACGGAGGCGTCGCTCGCGTCGATCCCGAGCGACGCGGCCACGGCGGCAACGGTCGTAGGACCGAGCCCCTGGAGCCGCGAGCGAACGACCTCGACGAGCGCTTCCTCGCGCGTCCACGTGCGGAGCGCGTGACGCCCGGGCGCCGTGATCGACGGCTCGACCTGCGCTTGCGGGTGCACCGCGCGGAGCTCGAGAGAGCGCTCCGCCGAGACCCAGAGACCACCGGCCGCGTTCATCCGCGCGGCGCGCCCGCTCGAGGACAGCGCGCGCAGCATCGTCCCCCAGCGACCGTCGTGCGCCTCCGCGTCGGTCACGAAGCCGAGCACCGCCAGCGCGTCGTGCATCTCCTCGACGTCGCGCGGCTCGGGCCACGCCTCCTCGCACACGGCGGCGATGGCCGACGCGTCGAGCGCGCCGATGTCCGACGCGGCGCTCGGATCGAGCCACCTCCGGCTCATCACGGCCTGCGTCCGGCGCTCCTCGAGCGGCGCGTCGTCGAGGAACGCGTACGGGCGCGCGTTCAGGATCTCGGACGCGAGCGGCGAAGGCTCGGTCACGTCGCGCGCGATGAGCGTGATGCTCCCTTCTCCCGGTGTCTCCGACGCGAGCGACGCCTCGACGAGCCGGAGCACCCCTTCGAGCGCGTCGATATCCATCGCCTCGGTGAGACAGTCCTCGACCGTCTGCTTCACCAGCGGGTGATCGGGGATCTCGCGGTCGCCAACGATGTTCTCGAGGCACGCCTGCTGCGCGGGGAAGCAGAGCGAGAGGAGGTCTTCGGCCTCCATCCGCTGGAGCTGCGGCGGGACCTTCTTGCCACCGCGGAACCGGAGGAGCGCGAGCGAGCGCGAGGCGTTCCAGCGCCAGCGGGTCGCGAACATGGGCGCGTCGAGCAGCGCCTGCACGAGCAAGTCGCGCACGGTGCGCGAGCGCAGGTAGCTCCACACTTCGTCGACGGCGAAGCTGTGCGTGGGACCGAGGCTGAGGAGAATCGCGTCTTCGTTCGCCGCGGCCTGGAGCTCGAAATCGAACTTCCGGCAGAAGCACTTCCGGAGCGCGAGCCCCCAGGCGCGATTGAGGCGCGAGCCGAACGGCGCGTGGAGCACGAGGTGCATGCCGCCCGACTCGTCGAAGAAGCGCTCGATGACGAGGCGCTGCTGCGTCGGCATCGCGCCGAGCGTCTCCTTCACGAGGCGGAGGTAGTCGACGATCTGCACGGCCGCGGCCTGGGGAATGCCGACGTCGTTCGTGAGGCGCGCGATGGCGGCGGGCGTCCCGTGCGCGAGGTCGTCGGCCACGTCCTGCCGCAGGCGCGAGAGCGCGAACGAGAGCTCGGCCGAGCGCGACGGCGCTTCGCCGAGCCAGAACGGAATCGTGGGGGGAGCGCCGCGCGCGTCCTCGACGCGGACCTTGCCCCGCTCGACGCGGCGAATGCGGTACGCGACGTTGCCGAGCTGGAAGATGTCGCCCGGCATGCTCTCGATGGCGAAGTCCTCGTTCACCGAGCCGACGCGCGTGTCGGTCGGCTCGAGGATGACGTCGTAGTCGGCGACGTCGGGGATGGCGCCGCCCGACGTGATGGCGACGAGGCGCGCGCCGCGTCGAGGGCGGAGGACGTGGTTCACCGCGTCGTGGTGCAGGTGGGCCCCGCGTCGCCCGCGCGCGGTCGCGAAGCCGTCGGCCAGCATCGCGACGACGGCGTCGAACGTCTCGCGCGTGAGATCGCGGTACGGCCACGCACGACGAACGAGCGCGAAGAGTGCGTCCTCCGCGAGCTCTCCCTGCGACGCCACGGCCGCGACGATCTGCTGCGCGAGGATATCGACCGGGCCGCGCGGTATCTCGAGCCGGTCCAGCTCCCCGCGTTTCACCGCGTCGCAGAGCGCGGCGGCCTCGACCAGCTCGTCGCGGCTCGTCGGGAAGATGCGCCCCTTCGGCACGCCACCGACCTGGTGCTTCGCGCGTCCGACGCGCTGGAGCAACGTCGCGATCGAGCGCGTGGACCCAATCTGGCAGACGAGGTCCACGTCGCCGATGTCGATCCCCAGCTCCAGCGACGCGGTCGCCACGAGCGCCCGCAGCGCCCCCGCCTTCAAGCGCTGCTCGGCGTCGAACCGGTGCTCGCGCGACAGGCTCCCGTGGTGCGAGGTGACCACCTCTTTGCCGAGCCTGTGACTCAGGTTGAACGCGATGCGCTCGGCCTGCTTGCGCGTGTTCACGAAGACGAGCGTCGTCCGGTGCTCGCGCACGAGCTCGGCTATGCGGTCGTACGTCTCCTCCCACGTCTCGGCGCTCTGGATGGTCTCGATCGGCGAGCGCGGGATCTCGATCTGGAGATCGCGCATGCGCACGTGCCCCTGGTCGACGATCGTGCAATCGATCGCGCCGTCGCGCGTCGTGCGCGTACCGACGAGGAAGCGCGCGACGTCCTCGATGGGTCGCTGCGTCGCCGACAGCGCGATGCGCACGAGGCGCCGCTCGCAGAGCGCTTCGAGCCGCTCCAGGCTGAGCGCGAGGTGCGCGCCGCGCTTGTTCGGCGCGAGCGCGTGAATCTCGTCCACGATGACCGTGCGCACGGTCCGCAGCGCGCGCCGCCCCCCTTCGCTCGTGAGCAGGATGTAGAGCGACTCGGGCGTCGTCACGAGGATGTGAGGCGGCTTCTTCGTCATCCCCGCGCGCTCTTTGGCCGGCGTGTCGCCCGTGCGAACGGCCGTGCGAAGCGCGAACGCCGGCTCCCCGCGCGCCGCGAGCTCGGCCGCGATGCCCGCCAGCGGGAGCTCGAGGTTCTTCTGAACGTCGTTGCTGAGCGCCTTCAGCGGCGACACGTAGAGGATGTGCGTCTCGTCGGCGAGCTGTCCGCGCACGCCCAGCTGCACGAGCGCGTCGATGGCACACAGGAACGCCGCCAGCGTCTTACCGGACCCGGTCGGCGCCGCGAGCAACGCGTTGTGCCCGCTCTGGATCGCCGGCCAGCCGCGCGCCTGCACGCGGGTAGGCTCACCGAACGCCGAGCGGAACCATGCCTCGACCGCGGGGTGAAACTGCACCCGCTCATCCAAGCACCGGGAGGCGCAGGTCGCCAGCGTCGCCGGACACGAGCCAGGCGAGCAGCGCCGCAAGCGTCTCGTCCGTGCCGTCCTCGGCCGCGTACGTGTGGCCGACGCGACCGAGACTCGCGAAGTGCGCGGCGATCTTGAAGGACCCGAGCGCGCGTGGGGTGTCGCGCATGACGGGGAACATCATGTCGTAGGCCCCGCAGGCGAGCGCGACCCGCGGCACGCGCGCCGCACGGATGCGGTCCACCCCGTGCGCGGTATCGGCCCCGAGCAGGAGCATCCCGGCGAACTGCCCCGGGCGTGCGCGCGCGACGTCCATCGCGACGTACGCCCCTTGCGAGAACCCGACGAGAACGACGGGGGCCGTGCGCGACTCGGGCCATGCCGCGCGCGACGCATCGAGCGCGGCGTCGATGACGGCGAGCTTGTCGTCGACCGATCCGCCCCACGCCGAGCCGCCGTTCGAGCACGCCGCGTTGGCCTGCGGACACACGAGCCACCCTGGGGCCCCTTCGAAGTGACCGCACCCGTTCTGCGTGAGACCGCACACGCCGTGCAGGTAGACGAACGTTGCGAGCCTCTGCTCGGGCTTCGCGGGTGGTGCGCCGAACACGGGAAGCGCCCCCGCGGCGAGCGGAACGACGCGGCTCGTGCGCGTCGCGGTCTGCGGCGAAGCGCCATCACCTCCCTTCGCGGGGAGCGCCACCAGCGCGGCGGCGACCGCCCCCAGCAACGCCACGGCACGTACACGAGCACCGAGCGCACGCCGACGCGTGCGCGACCAGAGTCCACGCATGACCTACCTCGCGAAGAGGACCGCGCGCACGTCGCGCCCTCTCGGACGCGCTCTCACGCGCTACGGTTTCACCCCCTTGGTCGCGCGAGCCGGCGCGAGTGTGACCCGCGCTCGGCGCGCTAGAGCGAGCTGCCGATCGATTGGATCCGAGCTCACGCCCGCGAGCCCTCACCCCCCGCCCCCTCACCCACGAGGGCTGAGCATTCATCGCATCTCAGGATCCGTCGCGAAAACCCCATCCCCCCGCCCCTTCCCCGCAAGCGAGGAAGGGGCGGGGGGATGGGGTTTCTCCCAGCGAGATGCGATGAATGCTGAGCACGAGGGGAGAGGGGGAGATCGTGCGCCGGGCGACCCCCCTCTGCGACGCTCAATGGACGGTTGCTCTACAGCGAGCTGCCGGAGGAGGACGCCGGAAGCGGCCCCGCCTTCTTGCTACGCGGCGCGGACGTCGGGAACGGAGAGGGCGCGGGCGCGACGGAGGTCGCACGAGGAGCCGACGTGGTTCGCGGGGTCGCCGACGGGGTCGAGGTCGGGGTCGGGGTCGGGGTCGCCGACGGGGTCGAGGTCGGGGTCGAGGTCGGGGTCGGGGTCGAGGTCGAGGTCGAGGTCGAGGTCGGGGTCGGACGCCCCGACGGAACCGCCGACGGACCGAGCGCCGGTGCCACCGGTGCGATCACGGACGGGACCGGTCGCACCGGATCGCGCGCAATCGGCTCCCGCGACGGCCGCTGCATCCACCACAGAACGAGCACCGCGATTCCCAGCGCCGCCAGCAGCGCCACTTCCTTCCGCCACGCGGCGCGCAGATGCTGCCGCAGGCGGCTCACCCGCTTCCGAACGCGCGGAGCCGGGAGCTTCTCGCTCGCGGCGATCGCCTCGAGCTTCTCTCCTTCCCCTTCCCGCATCATCCACTCGAACGTCCGCCGCGGCTCGTCCCCCTCGTCCGGGAGCGCGCTCTCGGCCCATCGCACGAGGTCGTTCTCGACGTGGGGCGCCGCGTCGACGTGGAGCTCGGGGAGCTCGAACGACTCGCGCCGCGAGCGGCGGTGCCGGTCGGCGATCTTGTGGCGCGCGACGCCGATCAGCCAGCGCTGGAGCGCGCTCTCGTCAGTCGGCGCGGAGGGGGAGAGCGCCTCGGTGAGCGCGGCCTGCACGATGTCCTCGACGTCGCTCTCGGGGACGTGCCTGCGCACGATTCCGATCAGCGTTCGACGGAAGAGGGGCCCTTTCCAATCACTGGCGGCAACCGCGCGGCGATCCATTCTCTTCGTACGTCGCGGGGGGTCGCAAAGGTGTGACCGACCTCGAGAAAAAAGGGGCAGCGAACGCCACGCCCCTACATTCTCTCCGCCTCGTCCAGACTCAGCGCTTCGCCAGCGGGATCACGAACTTCGCCGCCGTATGCGTGTCCGAGTACCGGGCCACCTTCACGTCGACGAGGCCTGCGTCGAGCCCCGCTTGGCGCACGACCCCCTCGGCGACGCCGTCCTTCCCCTTCGGCCGCACGACCCACAGCGCTCCGTCGCGGGCCAGCTTCGAAACGAGCGGCGCCACGCGCGCCAGATCGCGCTCGGCCTTCACGCCCAACAGCAGCACGTCCACCTCGCCGCGCGGGGCCCCCTGGCGCACGCTCGCGCCGATCTCCGCGAGACCGTGGGCCAGCTCCTCGTCGGCGAGCCCCACGATCGCGACGCGCGCTCCCGGCTTCACGCCGAGCTTCTCGACGATCCCCTTGGGCTTACGAATCTTGACGAGCCACGTCTCCGCACGCTTGCCCAGAGAGAGGTCGAGCCCGCCGCCCGCGTGCACCAGGAGCAACCACTCCCCCTCGGCGGCGATCGTGCGGAGCGAGGCGAACGGCACGCGCACGCGCCACCGCGCGCCGCGGAAGATCACCTCGTCGGTCTCGAGGAGCGCCGTCCCTCGATCCTCGCGTCCGTCTACCCGCGCCACGCATCCGATGCTGTCGCCCATGCCCGCCGATCCTCGCGCACCGTCGCTCGATCGAGCAAGGGCGCGCACGGCGGCCCGAGCCTCACCGGGGTGAGGGGTCCGGGGGGCGAAAATACTGCGCTCGAAGCGGGAGCGCGTCGCGGGTTGTTCGTCGCCCGCAGTGCACCTACCCTTCCTGTTTGAATGAATCAGCCGCCGAAGCCGCTCCTGGACAGGCTCCCCGCCATCCCGCCGCGCCCCGCCTCCAAGCCGAACGTTCCGCAGCAGGGAAAAGAAGAAGCTGCTCGCAAGCGACTGACGGCGAAGCTCGATGCGATGAGCGCGGACGAGCTCGCGCCCCCGGCCGTGGACCCGCGCACCGCCGCCGTGGCGGCATTGATGGTCGCGAACTTCGTCGGCGAGGACGAGATCCGGAAGCGCTTCACGCCGCTCGTCGGAGCCAAGCTCTTCGACCCGGCCGCGCTGGAGGATCTCCCGGTCGCCGCGCGCTTCGTGCTCCGCATCTTGCCGAAGCTGGGCCCCGATCTCGATCAGCGAACGGTCACGATCCCCGAGGGGCTCCTCTCCCAGGCGCGCACGATGAAGGACACGCTCGTGCGGCTCGCCGAGCGGAACCTGGCGGATCTCGACGACGCCCACGGACGCCTGGTGACGATTCGCCTCGGTGATGGCCCGGCCGACACGGTCTACGACCTGCGCATGCTGGCCGATCTATGCCGTGACCACGCCGAGATCCTCCAGGAGTCGGGCGGCGCGTACAAGGGCGAGTTCGAACGCGAGGCGCGCCATCTCGCCCAGCGCCTCGAGGACGCGCTGTTCGGAAAGCAGACGGAGGAGGACGCCGAGTGGCGCGCGTACTTGCTCCGTGCGCTCGCGATGCTCGTGCCGATCTACGAGGAAGTGTGCCGCGCAGGGCGCTTCCTCTTCCATCACGAGAAGCCCGAAGCGCGCTTCCCCACGCTCGCTTCGGTGGCGCGCGTACGCCGTCGTTTGAAGCGCGAGTCGGCGAGGCGCATCGAGAGCAGCTCGCACATCCCGGTCGCCAGAGGGGTTCAGCCGAAGTCCGTCCCCCCCGAGGTCTCGCTGGTCGAGGTCTCGACGGAAGGAGAGAACGCGCTGGCGGTTGCTCTCGTCACGCACCCGACGCCGCCGCCGATGAGCGCGGTGGTCACTTCGCCGATCGTGACCGTCGGAGCGAAAGGGGTCGTGCCCGCCTCGCGTCAAAAAGCGCCGCAGGCGCCGCCCATCGATTCGTCGTCGCTCGCGTCGTTCACGCCGACCCTCGCGCCGGGCGCGCGGCCGCAGTCCGAGCCGCCACCCGAGGTCTATGCGCCTGCCTTGGCGCCCCCCGTCTCGGCCCCGCCGTCGGGGGCCTTCGAGCTGCACGAGGAGTATGTGCCCGCGCTCGCGCCGGCGATGTCACCCCCGGCAGGGGCCCTCGACCTTCTCGAAGCCGTCACGCTCGACTTCTCCGCTCCCATCGCGGGCGAGGACGCCGACTCGAACCTCGACACCGCGGACCTCGATCTCGAGGTCACGTACGCGAGCGAGTCGAACTTCTACGCCGATCTCGCGGGGACCGACCTCGGACTCTTCGTCGCGACGTTCGTCGTGAAGGCCGTGGGGACGCCGCTCGCCATACGGTTGACCGTTCCGCAGCTCGACGAGCCGGTCCGCGTCACCGGAACGGTCCGCTGGGTACGGGAGTTCTCGCCGTCGATCGAGGCCCCCCCCGGAATGGGAGTCGCACTCAGCTCCGTCAGCGGGCGAACGCGCAACGCCATCGATGCGTTCATGCAGGTGCGCCCCCCGCTGCTCCACGACGACTGAGCGGCACCGCTCGCCGCGCTACCCGCAGAACGCGAGCAGCGCGGCGCCGAGCGCGAGGACCCCGGCGACGACGAGCGTGATGACGAGAGTCTTGATCGAGTCGGCCGGCGCTGGCTTCGATCCCCGGGCGGCCGGCGAGATGAGCGTCGACGCGTGAACGTCCTTCCCCTCCGACGTCGGCTGCGGCTCTTTCGGGGGAACCGACGGGACCGCCAGCTCCGTCGGCGCGTGCACGTTGATCACGACGTCTCCGGACGGCTCCATGCTGGCGAGACGCAACGCCGCCGTGCTGACCTCGTCCGACGACGTTCCCGCCGCGTGGAGCGCACGCTCGATCGCGTGACGCATCTCCTCCGCGCTATCGAAGCGGCGCGAACGGTCCACCTGCAAAGCCCGGAGGACGATGGCGCTCACGTCGGGCGGAGTCCCGGCGCGAAGCGGCGCCAGCGGCTTCGAATCGTCCATGTAGTCGAGCAGCGCCGTCTGGTCGCGAAAGGGGGGCTCGCCGTTGATCGCCCGGAACATCACGGCGCCGAGGGACCAGACGTCGGCTCGCCGGTCGAGCGGCTCCCGGCACGCATGCTCGGGCGACATGTAATGCGGCGTGCCTTTGACGAATCCGCTCCGCGTCTCCCCGTGCACGCGATCGCGCGACTTCGCGATTCCGAAGTCGATGACCTTCGCGAACCCCTTGTCGCTGACGAGGACGTTTCCCGGCGTCACGTCGCGGTGAACGATGCCGAGGGAGTTGCCCTCGTCGTCCCGCAGCTCGTGGGCGGCGTGTAGCCCCGCGCAGGCGTCGGCGATCACCCGCAGCAGGAGCGGGATCGGGAGCGGCTCGCCGAGCGCCTCGCTCGCGCGACACATCTGCTCGAGCGACTTCCCCTCCACCCACTCGAAGACGATGTAGACCCCGCCGTCGTGCTCCCCGACGTCGAGCACCTGCGCGACGTTCGCGTGCTCCAGCTTCGACGAGATGCGCGCCTCTTCGAGGAACATCGCGTGGAACTGGGCGTTCGACGCGAACTCCGGCGCGATGGTCTTGATCGCGACCTGCTTGCGGAACCCGTGCTTTCCGGCGAACCGCGCGAGCCAGACCGAGCCCATGCCGCCCCGGGCGATGTGACGAACAATCTCGTAGCGATCGATGACCGAGCCGGCGCCGAGCTCGGGTTGCGCATTCGCGCTCATGCGAAGAGGAAAGCATCGGCGCGCCACCGGCGCCATCGGTTCGGCGTCCTGGGACGCTCAGATAATGCATCGGTTGCACAAGACGGAGTGCAGCCGCTGCTCGATTCGTGCATCGCGCACATGCTACTCAACCCTTGGTTCGTGCATCTCCCGCACGAGATGGGCACGGAACGGTTCCCGCAAGGGGCTTCGGTCAACAGCGTGACGCGCGCTGCCCAAGGGAGAATGTAGAGTGAGCAATGAATCGTCGCTGCCTGGTCTTTCCATGCCCATGAGCCCGCACAAGCCGCTTCCGCCGACGCTCCAGGAGAACCCGACGCTCACCCGACGGGGGCACTACCTCATCACCGTCCACAAGGACGGCATGCGGGCTGCGCGTTTGCGCAGTGAAAAGCCACTCACCGTGGGGCGCTCCGAGGAGTGCGACGTGCGTATCGACACCCCGCTGCTGTCGCGCGTCCACTTCTCGATCAGCACGGGGGCCAGCGCCGGCTCGCCGATCGCGATTCGCGATCACAAGAGCTCCAACGGCACGCGTCTGAACGGACACCCGCTCGAGCCCGACGTCCCCACCCCGCTGGAGGCCGGGAACCTGATCGAAGCGGGCGGCGTGTTCTTCGTCCTGAAGGACCGGATCCCCGAGGAGGCGACCCCCCCCTCCGAGGCCGCCATGCGCGTCTCGGCGGCCCTGCGCGGCTCCTCCCCCCTGAACGGCGTCGTCGTCGCGGACGCGGCCATGCAGCGGCTGCACGAGCTCGTCGAGCTCGTCGCCCGCTCGAGCATCGCCGTCCTCATCACGGGCGAGACGGGCGTGGGCAAAGAGGTGATCAGCTCGTCGGTTCACGCCCGGTCTGCGCGTGCCGACAAGCCGTTCGTCAGTCTGAACTGCGCCGCGCTGCCGGAGACGCTCCTCGAGAGCGAGCTGTTCGGCTACGAGCGAGGCGCGTTCACGGGAGCGACGCAGACCAAGCAGGGGCTCATCGAGTCCGCGCACGAAGGGACGCTCTTCCTCGACGAGATCGGCGAGATGCCGATGGCGACGCAGGCAAAGCTGCTCCGCGTGCTCGAGAACGGCGAGCTGATGCGCATCGGCGCGCTCAAGCCACGGGTGGTGGACGTGCGCTTCATCGCCGCGACGAACCGCGATGTTTCGTCGCTCGTCTCGCGCGGGCAGTTCAGGCGCGATCTGTACTTCCGCCTCAACGGGATCACGATCCCGGTGCCGCCGCTGCGCGAGCGCCAGTCGGAGATCGCGCCGCTCGCCGCCCACTTCCTCGAGCTCTCGGCCAAGCGCGCCGGGCGCAAGCCTCCTCGCATCGCACCCGAGGTCTTCCCGCTGCTCACGGACCACTCCTGGCCGGGGAACATCCGAGAGCTGCGCAACGTGATGGACCGCGCCGTCGCGCTCTGCAGCGGCGACCTGCTTTCCCCGATCCACGTGCTCCTCGACCCGCCGATGCCCCTGTCGGTGCGCGACGGCGGATTCAGCCCGATGCCGGCGACCCCCATGGGCCAGAGCACGCCGTCCGGGGCTCCCCCCTCGGCGCCCGACAGGATGGGCCGACTTCTGCGACTCGATGCCGACAGTGAGCGAAAGTTGATCGAGGAGGCGCTCGACCGCGCCGCTGGAAATCAGGGAAAAGCCGCCGAGCTGCTGGGCATTTCGAGGCGCACGCTGATCAATCGGCTCGACGAATACGGAATCGCGCGGCCTCGAAAGCGCGTCTAGCGCGCGATCGCGTTACACTCGCCGCCCATGCATGGCGGTGACCTGATCGCGGAAGTCCTGCGCCGACACGGCGTTCCATTCCTCTTCACGCTGTGCGGCGGCCACATCTCGCCGATCCTCGTCGGCGCCAAGGCGCGCGGTATCCGCGTGATCGACGTCCGCAACGAGGCCACGGCGGTCTTCGCGGCCGACGCGGTGTCGCGCCTCACCGGGATTCCCGGCGTGGCCGCCGTCACGGCTGGTCCCGGCGTGACCAACACGATCACGGCGATCAAGAACGCGCAGCTCGCGCAGTCGCCGCTCATTCTGCTCGGCGGCGCGACGGCCACGATCCTGCGAGGGCGCGGCGCGCTCCAGGACATCGACCAGATGGCGCTGGTTCGCCCGCACGTGAAGCTCGCAATCCCGGTGAAGAAGGTGCGCGACCTCGCGCCGGCCCTCGAGCGCGCGTTCCGCGTGTCGCAAGAGGGGACGCCGGGCCCTGTCTTCGTCGAGTGCCCCGTCGATCTCCTCTACGACGAGAAGACGGTGCGCGAGATGTACGGCGCGAAGGCCGTCGGCGCGATGAAGGGGCCGCAAGACATGGCGCTGCAGCTCGTTCTCCGCGCGCACCTCGCGCGCACGTTCCGCGGCAGCGGGCGCGTGCCCGGGCGCGTCGCCGTCCCCCCCTCGCCACCGAAGCCCTCGGAGAGCGAGATCGCGAAGGCGATGGAGCTCGTGCGCGCGGCCAAGAAGCCGGTGCTCTTGCTGGGGAGCCAGGCCACGCTCGGCGGTCCGGTGCGCGCTCAGCGCGTCGCCGACGCCGTCACGCGACTCGGTATTCCGGCGTACCTCTCGGGCATGTCGCGAGGTCTCCTCGGCGCGCGCCACCCGCTCTTCTTCCGGCACCATCGCGCCAAGGCGCTGAAGGATGCCGACCTCGTCATTCTTGCGGGCGTCCCGTGCGATTTCCGACTGAACTACGGCCTGTCGATCAGCCGCAAGGCGCGCGTCGTCGCCGTGAACCGTGACGAGCACGACGCACGGGCCAACCGTCGGCCCACGCTCGCGGTCATCGCCGATCCGGCGGAGCTCCTCTTTGCGCTCGCCGACCGCGCGGCGGAGGGGGGGCCGCGTACCGCCTGGAAGGAGAGCCTGCGTGCGCGTGACGTCGAGCGCGAAAAGGAGATCAACGCGAAGGCCGATCCTGCTCTCTCGCCCGTCGACCCCGTACACCTGTTGCGCACGTTCGACGGCCTGCTCACCGAAGGCGCCGTGCTCGTCGGAGACGGCGGCGATTTCGTCGCCACGGCGTCCTACGTCGTCGCCCCGCGCGGTCCGCTCGGATGGCTCGACCCCGGCCCCTTCGGAACTCTCGGTGTCGGCGCCGGGTTCGCGCTCGCGGCCAAGCTTTGCCGCCCGCAGAGCGACGTCGTTCTTCTATGGGGCGACGGCTCCGCCGGCTACGGACTCGCCGAGATGGACACCTTCGTCCGCCACGGCGTGGGCGTCGTCGCTCTCGTCGGGAACGACGCATCGTGGGCCCAGATCGCCCGCGACCAGGTGACCATCCTGGGCGACGACGTGGGGACCGCGCTGCGCCGCACCGACTATCACGTGGCTGCCGACGGCCTCGGCGCGCGAGGCATGATCATTCGGAACAGCGGCGAGGTCACGGGGGTCCTGGCGGATGCTTTCGCGGCCGCGCGCACAGGTACGCCCGTCCTCGTGAACGCGCACCTGGCGCGCACGGAGTTCCGCAAGGGCTCAATCTCGATGTGACGCGGGCTCCGGCGCTGCGACGCGAAGGAGCGCCGGAATCAGCGCTACGACCGCGACGACCAGGGCGCCATTGGTGCCGAGTCGCCCGGTGAACGCGCCGAGTGCGGAGCCGGGATCGGAGAGGGCCGAGAAGAGCGCGTAGGTCTTCGAGTCGGACGCCTTCATGCCGATCGCGCGAACCGCGACGAAGAGGAGCGCCCCCTGCACGAGCGCTGCGGCGATCAACGTCACGCTCCCCGGCCAGATGGCGTACGCGACGCAAAGGGGGGCGAGGGCGACGGTGATGCGAACGCCGAGCACGTCGATCGGAGCGCGCGCGACCAGGCGAACGCCGATCCCCTGTCCGACCATGAGGGCGATCGCGAGCACCAGGAGCACGACCGAGACGCGGTCCGAGAAGAGGTGCGGGCGCCCCGCGGACGTGATCGAGACCAGGAGGAACCCGTAAACGAACTTCCCGACGAACAGCAGCATGAAGCGCTGCAGCGGAGGAGGCGTGTGCTTCTCCTCTTTCTCGAGGCCCATCCCGCGGGGACGCGACGCCTCCATGGCCACTCCGACGACGAGGCTCAGGGCGCCGAACGCGACGAGCGCCGCACCGGACGACATGCCGAGGAGCGCGACGTCGGCGACGAAGGGGCCGCTCACGTAGCCGACGGCGTACAGCGAGTTCATCGCCGCGAGCATGCGGTCACGCGACTTCGCCTCGGCTGTCATGGCGTCGCGGAAGAGGAGCGGCATCCGCGCACCTGCGGAGAGCCCTTCGAGCGCCCGCCCCACGACGAGCCCGAGCGGCGCGCGAACGAAGGCCATGACCGCGAACGAGACCGCATAGAGCAACGACGTGACGGGCACGCCGAAGCGCCAGTGGCGGATCGCGTCGAAGCGATACGTGACCAGCTCGGCGATGACCATGGCGCAGAAGTAAGCGCCGAAGACGACCGCCGCCTGGTTCCCCGCCCCCTCGCGCACGAAGGGGACGATGAAGCTCGCCCCTGCGCCGACGAGGAACAGGATCACGCAGAAGAGGAAGCGGAAGGGGGTCATCGCGGAGGGATCTTCACCACGTTATGATTCTTCCCATGAGCGCGCGCGCGGCGATGGTGGAAATGGAGCGCGCGGTCGATCCGCCGTCCTCGGACGAGCAACCCATGCTCGACGCGCTCGACGGTCACCTCGCGCGAACCCTGCCACCGGGCCGCGGCGCGGCGCTGGAAGCGCGCGGAGAGTTCCCGGACGCGGAGCTCCGCGCGTTCGCCCGCGAAGGGTTCGTCCGCGAGCTGGTCCCGGCCGCAGAGGGGGGATGCCTCGACTGGGCGCGCGCGATGCGGCTCGCCGCGCGTCTGTCGGCCCACGACCTCGACGTCGCTCTGTGCCTCGGCGGCGCCGTCCTGGGAGGGATGCCCGTGCTCGTCGCGGGCGATGCCCCCCAGCGCGCCCAGTACTTTGGCGCTCTTCTCCGCGGCGAGATGGGAGGACTGGGACTCTCGGAGTGGGATCGCGGCTCGGACCTCCTCGCGATCGACACGCGCGCAGAGTCGCTCGATGCCCAGGGACGGCTCTGCGCCGTCGAAGACGCCGTCCGGTTCCGACTCTTCGGCACGAAGTCGCCGGTCAACAACGGGGTGCGCGGCGCGAACGTCGTCGTGCTCGCTCGAACGGGGGCCGCGGGAGACCCGTTCGGCGCGTCGCTGTTCCTCGTCCCCCGCGGGAGCCAGGGGGTGAAGAACGGACCGACGTACGCACCGATGGGGTTCCGCGGCATGGACCTCTCGGGCATCACACTCGACGGCGCCGAGCTTCCGCGCAGCGCCCTCCTGGGGAGCGCAGGGGAGGGCTTCGCCTACGCACGTCGCGCCCTCGAGATCTCGCGCTCCGGCGTCGCGACGATGGCCACGGGAGCGCAGGCGACGTGCCTCGCGCTGGCGGTCGCGCACGCGCGCTCGCGGGTGCTCTACGGGCGGGAGATCGGCGCGCTCGGCGGAGTACAAGCGATCGTCGCCCGCACGTTCGCGCGCTTCGCCGAGTCGCTGGCTCTCTCGCGACGCGCGGTCCGGGCGGCGGCGCGTTGGCCGGCAAGTGCGCGCGCGTGGACGGCCGCGGCGAAGCTCGTCTGCCCGGGCCATCTCGAGCAGAGCGTGCACGACGTGGGGACTCTGCTCGGGGCACGCTCGGTCCTCGAAGACCTCCCGTTCGCACGGTTGCGCCGAGCGGCGCCGGTCCTCGCGATCTTCGACGGCTCGAGTCAGCTCCAGCTCGACGAGCTCTGGCGCTACGTAGCGCGCTGGCGCCTCGAGGGCGCGATGACCGCTGCCGACGCGCTCGCGCGGGGGCGCGCACTGCGCGACGACGTCGGCGTCCCGTTCGACGCGACGCGAGAGGACGCGAGCGCCGAGCTCGATCGCGCCTCGCCTCACGAGCTCCTCCACGCGCTCGACGCCGTCGTTCCCGACGCTGGGCTCGCAACGCTCGCGGGGGCCGCGCGGCTGGTCGCGGCAGCGGCCCAGGAAGGACGAGCACTGGGACAGGCGACCCGCTTCCGCGTCTCGTCTGCGGCGGCCGACCTGTACGCCATCGCCGCGCTCGCGGAGGTGACGGCGCTCGCCCACGCGACCTCGCGTGACGCCCTCGCTTCGGCGCTCGCACTCCGCGTGAGCGACCTCGCTCCGAGCATGGCCGCGACACTGATCGCGCTCGCCCCCCACGTCCGGCGCGATCTCTCCGGAGATGCCGCACGCATTCTCGAACTCGCGCGCGACCCCGAGTCGACCCGGGCTGGGCTCTACGAGTGCGCCGTCCGCATCGTCCCGTGACCCGTCACCCCACGGGGCCGCGGGTGCGTAGTGCGAGATGCAGCCGGCCGATCGCCGAGCGCATCATCGCCGTAGCGAGCGCGCGCTTGGAGACATGGCGGGGCGCGAGATCCTTCTTGAGGTACAGCTGGCGCGTCTGCCGGCGTTGGCGCTTCCCCGACGACGTCTTGGGAATCGCTCCGGGCGCGACGAGGAGGACTTCGTCGATGGGGAGCCCCACGTCTTCGTTCACGCGCCGACGGATCTCCACGATGAGATCGGCGCGCTTCGTCTCGTCGCGCAGCTTCGTCTCGCAGACGCAGGTGACGCGATCGCGGCCCGCATCGTCGTCGTGCACGCCGAAGACGACGACCCCCGAAGGGCGCGCTCCGGCGATGGTCTCGACGACGCGCTCGGCGTCCTCCGCGTAGTAGTTGCGGCCTCGAATGATGATGAGGTCTTTCGCGCGCCCCGTGATGTAGATGCCGGCCTCGTCCCAGAACCCGAGGTCTCCGGTCCAGAGCCACCCCCGCCGGAGCACACGCGCGGTCGTCTCCGCGTCCTTCAAGTAGCACCGCATCACAGAAGGACCGCGCACGACGATCGAACCGATACGGCCCATGGGCAGCCGCTTCCCTTTCTCGTCGACGACGAGAACGGTATGCCCCGGCATCGGCTGGCCGACGCACGCGAGCACGGATGCGTCCTTGGACTTGCTCTCCACGACGCGCCCTTCGGCGAGGGCCTTGCGCGATAGGCGTACGGTTCGGAGCGGCAATGCGGGATCCGGAAAGGTCACCGCGAGCGACGACTCGGCGAGGCCGTAGACGGGAAACATCGCGCGCCGGTTGAAGCCACACGACGCGAACGCCTCGCAGAACTCGTCGATCGTCTTCACGTGCACGGGCTCGGCGCCGTTCAGCGCAAGTCGCCACGATGAGAGGTCGAGCCCCTCGAGGTCGCGCGGGCGCACGCGCTTCGCGCAGAGCGTGTAGCCGAAGTTCGGCGCAGGCGACATCGTGCCGCGCGTCTCGGTGATCATCTTCAGCCACCGGACGGGCCGCTCGATGAAGCCCATGGGGGACATGAGAGCGAGCTGCCACCGCCAATAGATCGGCGCCAGGAGCCCGCCGATGAGGCCCATGTCGTGGTAGAGCGGCAGCCAGCTCACGACGCGCTCGTCGGGCGTAGCGTGCATCGCCAGCCCCATGGCGTGAATGTTCGAGGTCACGTTCGCGTGTGTGAGCACGACCCCCTTCGGCTTGCCCGTGGAGCCGGACGTGAACTGCACGAAGCAAGTTCGACTCGCAGCGATGCGGCGACCGCGGGGCGGAGGCACGGCGTTCTCCGCGAGCAGCTCCTCCGCGGACGTGATCGCGCGAAGGCTCGGGGCCCGCAAGGCGAGGTCGGAGAGGCTCGACTTCAGCTTGGCCGACGTGATGAACATGACCGTCTCGGCCGCGTTCGCGATGTGCGCCAGGCGTCCGAAGCCGATCTCGAAGCGCTCCAGTGCCGCGGGCGGGTACGACGGCACCGGGGTCGCGCCCAGCCACTGGATCGCGAAGAAGCTCACGACGAAGTCGAACGACGTCGGTAGCGCCAAGAGCACGCGGTCGCGCGAGCGCACGCCCCAGTTGGCCAGCGCGCCCGCCATCCGCTTCGCTTCGTCGAAGATCTGCGCGTAGGAGCGGAACGTCGGTTTGTCGTTCTCGTAGAGGGTGATGCCCTTGGACGGATCGAGCGCCGCGCGTTCGAGCGCGTCGACCATCGTAGGCACCTCGGTCGCGATCTCGTCCGCCGCCGGTATGGCCTCCACGACGGGGATCGCGCTTCGCGATGCGCGCAGGTCGATCCGACGGATGCTCGTTCGCGCGAGGAGATTCACGTCACCGCTCCACGCCATGGAGAGTGCGAGATAGCTCTGCACGCGCGTCGGCGGGCATGATGACGCGATCGAGGTAGCCAGCTTCGGCGGCTGCCCAGGCGTGGTCGTTCGCCGCGATCCACTCCGCACGCTTGGCCTCGCGGGCGCGTTTCGCCTCGTCGCCCATTCCGTCGAGCTCGGGTCCGAGAACGACTTCGAGCGTCGCATCGACGCCCATCGAACCGATGCGCGCCGTGGGCAAGCCGAGCCTCACGTCCGCGGCAAACGAGAGCACGCTCGCGCCGCCGAAGCTCTTTCTGACCACGAGGCAGACGAGCGGCACCTTCGCTGACCCATAGGCGTCGATGAGCGTCGCTCCGTGCGGAAGGATGCCCCCCTCCTCCTGCTTCCTGCCGGGCAGGTAGCCAGGCGTGTCGACGAGCGTCACGACCGGGACTCCGTTGTCCGAGGCCCACGTCACGAAGGCCGCACCCTTCCGTGACGCGTCGATGTCTAGACACCCGGCGTGCACCATGGGCTGGCTGGCGACGACGGCGACTCGTCTGCCGCCGAGGCGCGCGAGCACGGTGAGGAGGTTCGGCGCGAACGACGGCGACAGCTCCAGGAGCGAGCTCTCGTCGAAGATCGCGCGAACGACCTTCCGCATGTCGTAGGCGCGCCGCTCGGCGAGCGGCACGATCGATTCGAGCTCCAGCACGCGTCGTTCGACCGCGTCGCGCGAGGGGAGCGTCGGTTCGAGGAATGCGAGGAGCGTCTTGACCCACTCGATCGCGCTGCCGTCGTCGGCGAGGATCGCGTGGCACTGCCCCGTGCGGGTGGCGTGCATCTTCGCTCCGCCGAGCTCGGCCAGCTCGACGTCTTCTCCGGTGACGACCTTCGTGACCTTCGGCCCCGTGATGAACAGGTAGCTCTGCTCGGCGACCATGCCGACGAAGTCGTTCAGCGCCGCCGCATACGCCGCAGCCCCGACGCAGAGGCCGAATACGACCGTGACCTGAGGCACGGTCCGCCGGAGCCGCACGGTGCGCCGGAGGATCTCGCCGTAGGCCTCGATCCCGTCGATGCCCTCCTCGACGCGAACACCGTCCGAGTCGGCGAGCGTGACCACCGGGATCCTTCGCTCGAGCGCGAGGTCGAGCAGGTGGCAGACCTTGCGGGAAGCCGCGTGACCGAGCGCGCCGCGTAGGATCGTCGGATCGTGCGCGTAGAGCGCGACACGACGTCCGCCAATCTCGCCGAACCCCGCAATGACTCCGTCGCCCGGGTGGCGATTGGCAGCGAGCTGCTCGCTCGCGTGCGCGTGGCGGTGGGTGACGTGGCGCCCCAGCTCGACGAACGTCCCGGCGTCGACGAGTCGGCCGATTCGCTGGCGCGCGGTCATGCGCCCGAGGCGTCTCTGCCTCGCGATCCGCGCGGTGCCCCCCCCTTCTTCGACGCGCTTCTCACGCGCCTCGGCCTCCCGTGCGAGCTTCTCGTACTCGCGCTCTCCCATCACGCCACGCGCGTCGCGAGCTTCTCGGACACGTACGTGACCACCCGCCCGATCGTGTGCAGATCCGCGAACGCAGCGATGTCGCCGTCGATGCCGAAGGTCTTCTTGATCATGTACGTGAAGTCGACCGCGTCGAGCGAGTCCATGCCGAGCGTTCCGCGGAACGTCGCCTCGTCGGTGATCAGGTTCGGTGGCACCCGGAAATCGGTGACGAGGATCTCCGCGATCTTCGCCTTCACGTCGTCATGCGTCATGGGGCGGTCACTCTTTGACATCCGTTGTGACCACATTCAACCGCAGTGAGCGGATGCTTGGAAACTTCAACGTACGAGACGGAGCGCGCGTTCAGCGTCGCACCCGGGCCAATAGTTCGGCGTCGATGCGCAGAACGGCAGCTCCCGCCGTGTATCCAGCTCCCGCGGCCAGGAGCATCACGAGCGCCCCGTCGCGAAGCCGCGGCGCCCGGAGCGCCTGGTCGAGCGCGATGGCGCACGTCGCGCCCGACACGTTGCCGACGCGCTCGACGTTGATGAACATCTTCTCCGCGGGAATGCGGAGCAGACGCGAGAGCCGGTCGAGGATGCGGCGGTTCGGCTGGTGAGGCACGACGAGGTCGATGTCGCTCCACGCGATGCCCAGCGCCGCCAGCAAGCGCTCACTCGTCTCGGCCATCCCTTCGACCGCGGCCAGGTACACCTGCGGCCCCTCGGCCATCCGGATCGCGTGCTCGCGCGCGTCGATCGTGGCGTGCGTCGCCGGCTTTCGCGAGCCTCCGGCCGGGACGTAGACGGAGTGAACGCCCGTGCCGTCGGCGAGGAGCCCTATGCCGAGGAGACCTTCTCCCCGCGGGCACGAGGAGACCACCGCCGCGCCGGCACCATCACCGAACAGGGCGCATGTCGCGCGGTCGGAGAGATCCAGATACCGGGAGCGCACGTCGGCGGCGCACGCGAGCACGTGCTCGTCGCCGGTGAGCACCGCGCGCGCCGCGCTGTCGAGCGCGTACAGAAAGCCGGTGCACGACGCCGAGACGTCGAACGCGGGGGCCTGCCCGAGCGAGAGCGCGCGGTGGACGAAGCAGGCGGTCGAGGGGCTCGAGTGATCCGGCGAGACCGTCGCGACGATGAGTCGGTTCACGTCGGCCGCCGCGAGATCGGCGCGCGCGAGAGCCAGGGTGCAGGCGTGCGTGGCGAGGTCGCTCGTAGCCTCGTCTTCCGCGACCCAGCGTCGCTCGAGGATGCCGGAGAGGCGAACGATCTCCTCGGACGTCAGGGCGGCGCCGAGCTGGACGAGGTCGTCGTTCGTGACGATCCGCGAAGGGAGATACGAGGCCACGCTTCGAAGCCTGACGCCGTGAGCGAAGCGCGACAGATCGAGGACCTTCATCGCTTCGACTCCAGGAAGGCCACGATGGCAGCGACGGAGCCGAAGTTTGCCGGCGTCACGTCCTTGGCCGCGATGCGGATCTCGAGCGCGTCTTCGAGCGATTCGACGAGCTGAACCAGCGCGAGCGAGTCGAGCACGAGCGGAGCGTCGTCCGCGACGGGGACGTCGGCGAGATCGGCGAGTAGCGCGCGGACGTGCTCACGAGGGGTCACGACGGCTCGATCCTCGCACGAAGCTCGGCGAGGGCGATCTTCCCGTTCGACGTGCGCGGCAAGGCATCGAGACGGGCGAGGTGTCGCGGGCGCTTCGCGGGGGCGAGCTCGGCGCGGGCGTAGGCGCGGAGCGTCGCGAAATGAGCGTCGTCGCACTCGACGAAGGCGTGCAGCTCGACCCCCATGGCCTCGTCCGGTGTCGCGATCACGCACGCGTCGCGAACGCCCGGCGCGCGCCGCAGCACGTCGGCGACCTCGTCGAGGCTCACGCGCTCTCCCGCACATTTCACGACGCCGTCGCTCCGCCCGCGCACGTAGAGGCAGCCGTCCTCGATCCGTCCGACGTCGTTGGTGCGCAGCCAGCCGTCGCGCGAGGTCGCTCTCGCCGTCGCCTCGGGGTCGTCGAGGTAGCCGAGCATCACCGACACGCCGCGGACCTCGATCTCCCCCTCCTGGCCGCCCGGCTGGGACGCGCCGGTCTCCGAGACGACCCGGATCTCGACCCCCTCCACCGCTCGCCCTGACGCTCCGCGCGCGAACGCTGGGTCACGGTCGTCGATCCACGCGACGCGTGGCGACGCCTCGGTCAGCCCGTACTGGTTGAAGAGCCGCGCGTGAGGGAAAGCCGCCCGCATCAAGGTCACGGTCGACGGGTCGAGCGGGGCGCCGGCGCTCGAACAGAAGGCGAGCTCCGGATGCGCGCCCTTGTCCACCGCGGCGCGGGCGAGCAAGCGCAGAGATGCGGGGACGCTGGAGAGTCCCGTCGCAGCGAGCGCGCACATGCGGTCGATCTGCGTCGTTGCAAAGGGGAGGTCGTTGAGGAGGAGCAGCGTGCCGCCGACCCAGAGCGTCGTCATCGCCTGACCGACGAGGCCGTAGCTGTACGAGAGCGGGACGACGACGGCGACGCGCGAGGACGCGGTGACGGGGAGATAGGCTGTGATCGCACGGAGGTTCGTGTCGATGCCCGCGGCCGACAGGAGCACCCCTTTGGGCGCAGCGGAGCTCCCCGACGTGAAGAGGAGAAGCGCCACCCGCTCGTCGAGCTCGCGCGGCGCGTTCGCGGGAGACAGCAGAAGGTCTCCGTGAACGCTCGCGTCGCGGACGACGACCGCCGGACGCGCACGCGCGATCACGCGCTCGACGGCGTGCGGACCCGCGCGCGGATCGCATGGTACGGCCGCGGCCCCGACGCGCCATGTTGCGAGGCTCGCGACGAGATACCCCGCCGGATCGCTCGCCGCGATCGCCACGAGCGTTCGCGGGCGAGCTCCGCCTTCCGCGAGCGTGGTGGCCGCGCGCTCGATCGCCGCGTGCAGCTCGGCGTACGAAACGCTCTCGCCCGACGAGCGAACGATCGCCGCGCCGCCCTCGCGCGCGACGCGCTCGCTCAGAAGCCTAGGACCGCTGCTGCCCACGACATTCCCCCGCCGACCGACGCGATCAACACCTGCGCCCCGGCCGAGATCTTCCCCTCCGAGCGCGCTTCTGCGAGTGCGACGAGCCACCCGGCAGACCCGACGTTCGCGTGCCTTGGCACGTTGATGAACGTACACGCTTTGTCGATGCCCGCGCGCCCTGCGACGGCGTGGATCAAGGGAACGCTCGTCTGATGAGGGACGAAGAGATCGACGTCGCGCGCGATCATCCCGGCGCGTTCGAGGCAGCCGGCGATGGCCTGGTCGTACCTCCCGGGGAGCTCGGCGGCGAGCTCCTCCACGTCACCGCCCAGGAGGTATCCGCCGCGGGCGATCTCCGCGTCGGTGGGGGGAAGGGCGCCGTCGGTCGAGATGAGGTGCCCGAGCGCGCCGTCGGTCGCGAGGAAGATGGCGCGGAGAGACGCGCCGCGTCGCTTCCCGAGGACGAGCGCCCCCGCGCCGTCGCCAAGCGCGACCGCCGCCGCCTTGCTCCGCGGTGGGATCACCTTGGAGAAGGTCTCGGTGCCGACGAGCAGGACGCGCTCGCAGCCCGCATGCAGGTGGAGCGCGGCGGTCGCCAGCGCGAAGAGGCCACCCGAGCAGCCCGTTCGCACGTCCATGCACGGGATGCGCACGCCGAGCCGCGCGCCGAGCGCGCCCGAGACCGTCGAGGTCATTCGCGGAGGCGTCGATGTCGTGCAAAGAACGAGGTCGAGGGCGTCCGGCTCGAGTCCGGCGTCGGCGATGGCGCGCGCGGCGGCGTCGGCCGCGAGATCGATCGTGGTGAGCTCCTCGCCGTGCGCAAACGGCGTCCCAGGAACGTGGGCCCAGGCGCGATCGCGGACGCCGAGGTTCTCCTCCGCCCCGCGCGCCACGAAGGCGATCTGCTCGACGTCGGGCTCGCGTGTCCAGAGCGTCGCGACCATCGCGCGCAGCGCTTCCTCGTTGCTGAACGAACGCGGCGGGAAGGCCGTCCCCGCGCCGAGAACGGCGATGTCGTCGATGGCGCCGAGGCGGAGAGGCTTCGACGAAGCTTGCGCTTTCGAGGCCGGCCTTGTTTGCATGTCACTCATGGATCTTGGAATCGAAGGGCGCGTCGCGCTCGTCGCCGGTGCGAGCCGGGGCATCGGGAGAGCCACGGCGCTCGCGCTCGCACGCGAAGGGGCCGACGTGTACGTCCTCGGCCGCGACGCCACGCGACTGGGGGGCGTCTGCGAGGAGATCCGGTCGCTCGGACGGCGCGCGCACCCGATCGCCGTCGACGTGGCCGCCCGGGACGCGCTTCGCTCGGCGCTCGATCACGCGACGGGCACGCTGGGCCCCCCCACGCTGCTGGTGCTCTCGATCGCCGCCGTGTTCACGCCCGAGCGCTTCGAGCGGGTCAGCGACGCGACCGTCGATCATCTGCTCGGCACCGATCTCCGTGCGCTGATCGATCTCTGCCGCTTCACGCTCCCGGCGATGTTCGACGCGCGGTTCGGACGCATCGTCGCGGTGGGCAGCCTCGCCTCGCGCGTGGGCACGTCGGGCGGTGCTCTCTACGCGACGACGAAGGCCGCGCTCGAAGGGCTCGTGCGTGGGATTGCGCTCGAGTACTCGCGCCGGAACGTGACCGCGAACGTCGTGATGCCCGGCTTCACCGAGACCGAGCGCCTTCACGAGCGACTCGGCGGCGTGGCCGCGGCGCGCGAGAAGCTCGAGCGGGCGACGGCGACGCGCAGGCTCATCACCGCGCAGGAGGTCGCCGACACGATCGCGTTCCTTTGCTCGACGCGGGCCGGTTCGATCACCGGCGCCGTCGTCGAGCTCACGGGGGGCGCGCACCTCAACAACCTGTGGTGACGCGCCGCTCATGAACGCGGAGCCTCGACGGCGCGGTCGATGCGGAAGCTCGCGAGCGACGAATCGTCCGTCACGAGGTTCACGGTCTTGAGCTGCGCTTCTGGCTTCCCGGCAGCCAGGAGCGCGCGCCGCTTCGCTTCGCTGTCGCCGCGCGCGATGACGTGAAGAGCGAGGGGGCCGAGGGTGCGGGTGCGGTAGTACGCGTAGTCCTCGTTCACGACGCCCAGCTCGCGCTCGATGCGCGTGCGAAGCGCCTCGAGGGCGTCGGGGCCGGGAGACGGACCGTCCTGCTCGAGCTCGATCGCGAGCGCCCAGTGCGGCGAGGGCGCGTACCGGGGCATGGCCACGAAGTGCGGCGAGCGGAGATTCAGCGCGGCGAGCGCGGCGCCCACCGCGGACACGACGTGGTTCTCCACGAGCTTCTCGCCGACGATGTTGAAGGCCGCCCCTGCCCGACGGACGAAGTGAACGCACGGGGTCGCGTGGTAGCGCCGCGTGCACTCCAGCAGGTCGCCCGTGTCGTAGCGGGAGAGGCCGCCGCTCGTCGTGACGAGGAGTCGGTACCGCTTTCCGATCTCGAGATCCTCGGCGCCGACGCCGATCCGGTCACCGCGCTCCCACGCCCCCTCTTCGATGTACTCGAACACGTGGCTCGTGAGCGCGACGGGACCGCCGGGGGCGTCGTCTCCGAAGGTACAGTTCCCCCACCCCTCGTTCGAGGCGTAGATGGCGTCGCGGAGGGGGATCGAGCCGAGCTTCTTCTCGAGGTCGGGGACGAAGGCCGACGCCGACGCGGTGGTCCAGCAGTAGACGAGCTGCAGATCGGGGAGGACGGCGCCGAGCGGAAGCTTGCCGCCGGCCTCGCGGGTCATGGCCTCGATGCGATCGGCGGTCGTGCGGTCGACCCGCGCGAAGCGCGCGTAGAAGGCGCGCTCCTCGGCCGAGAGAGCGAGATCGTCGCGCAGCGTGCCGTTCCGCAGGTCGCGGACGAGCGGCTCGGCGAGGTTCTCCATCGCGCGGAAGAGCGCCAGGATGGGGAGCGGGAACACACCGGTGAAGAGCGTCACGCGCGACAGCGCCGTGAGCCACGCGGCCAGGTACGTGCGCGTCGGTCCGTCGGTCACCTGCGCGAGCTCGTGCGGCCACGCGAAGAGCTTGCGCACGGCCTGCGGCAAGGTGGACTGGTTGTACCCGCTCGTGAAGCCGATGGGCGTCCCGCACGGCGCCGTGTCGATGCGCGCGACGCCGACGGAGTACGCGATGTTCCCGGTGAAGGCGCGCGGGAAGCGGCGCATCACGTGGATCATCGACACGTGGAGCGTCCGCTGGAAGTCGCGGCGGTAGGTGGGGGTCATCGGGATGCGCTTGGGCGTGCCCGTCGTCCCCGTGCTCGCGGCGAAGAAGACCGGTTGCTCGGCGGTGAGCACGTTGGTCTCGCCGCGCATCAGCCGCTCGATCCACGGCCGCATGTCGTCGTAGGTCGTGATGGGCATCCGGGCGCGGAGCCCTTCGCGCGTCGTCACCTCGTCGAGGCCGTGCTTCTTCGAGAACTCCGTCTCGCGGTTCGCAGTCAAGATGCGCCGGAGGAGCGCTTCCTGCGCGCGCGCCGGATCGCGAGCAGCACGTTCGAACGCGAGGGCCGCTGGGACGCGCTGGAGCGCGGCGGCGATCTGGAGGCCTAGCATCGGCGCCACGTCTCTTCTCCTCTCCTCACGAGATCTTCGCCCCGTCTTCGACGACCTGTCGCGGCGGCACGTACGTTCGCGACGCGATACGGACGTTGTTTCCGATCCGCGCTCCCACGTCGATCTGCGCCGCAGGCCCGATGTCGACGTCGTCCCCGACGTGCACGTTCGGCGCGAGCGTCACGAACGCTTTGACCGTCACCTTGCGACCGAGCACGACCCCCGGTCCGCACAGGACGTCGAGCGCGAGCAGGCACCCTTCGCCGATCTCGACCGGGGCGAGGATGAGCCTCCCGTTCTCGACGAAGTGCCCGGCGATGTACGAGCGTGAGCCGATCATCGCGCCGGCCTTGATGGTCAGCAGCGCGGGGTCGGTGACGACGACGTCGGGGGACATCGAGACGGTGAAGTCCACCTTCGCGCCGAGCGCCCGGAACGCGAGGAAGCGGAGCACGTTCGACGAGAAGAGGAGCCAGCGGAGCCCGCAGTCGAACAGGAGGCGCCGGAACATCGAGCGGAAGATCCACGAGTAGAACGTCACGCTCTTCATCATCCGGTAGCGACCGGGGCGCAGCGGGGGGCAGAGCGACGTCGCGAGGAAGACCTCGGCGATGAGCGCGAGCAGCGCGAACGCGAGCGAGGGGACGATCGCCAGCGGCCAGGGGATGTGGCTCGAGAGCGCGACGAAGGCACGCACGCCGGCGGTCACCGCGCCGCCATACAGCAGGGTGGCGGCGAGCACGAACAGGATGTCGTAGAGGACGAGCCCGGCGGCCATCAGGCACGAAGGTACCATTCGTGGTTTCACGCGCGCTTCTCGCGAGGCTTCGCGGTCATTCGCAGGCCGTTGCGGGGGCGGAGCACGAGGAGCGGCATCGGCTCGACCGGGTGGCCCGGGACGAGGTCGAGCTGGAAGCGGCGCGCGATGGTCGCGAGCATCAGCTGCTCCTCGAGCAGCGCGAGGTTGCTGCCGATGCACATGCGCGGGCCGGCGCCGAAGGGGAGATACGCGTAGCGGGGGATGGCGGCGAAGCGATCGGGGAGGAAGCGATCGGGGTCGAACTCCTCGGGGCGCTCCCAGACGTTCGGGTTGCGGTGCGCGGCGTAGATGCAGCAGAAGACGAAGGCGCGCGACGGGATCGCGTAGCCGCCGATCGTCGTCGGCTCGACGACGCGACGGGCGACCTGCCAGATGGGGGGGCGCAGGCGCAGCGACTCGTCGATCACGCGCCGCGTGTAGCCGAGCTTCGGGAGGTCCTCGACCGTGGGCGCTCTCCCCTCGAGGACTTCATCGAGCTCGGCGTGGAGGCGCGCGCGGGCGGCGTCGTTCTGCGAGAGCAGGTAGAGGGCCCAGCTGAGGCCCGTCGCCGTCGTCTCGTGACCGGCGCTGTAGAGCGTGAGCACCTCGTCGCGGAGCTGCTTGTCGCTCATCGCCTCGCCCGTCTCTTCATCGCGTGCCGACATCAGCGTCGAGAGGAGATCGACGCGATCGGTGACCCCCTTGGCGCGCCGCTCCTCGATGATGCCGTAGATGAAGCGGTCGAGCACCGCGAGGGCGGCCTTGAGCTTGCGATGGCGCGGCGTGGGGATGCTCGGCGGGAGCGGGAAGACGCTCATCGCGCGCTCCTGCGCGACGTACATGACGGTCGTGAGCGCCTCGCCCACCTCGCTCGCGCTCTCGCTCACCGTGCCGAGGAGCGCGCGCTCGGTCAGGCGCGACGCGGCGGCCATGACCTCCCCGAAGGCGTCGAAGGGCTCGTCGGGGTTCGCCCTGGCCGCCCATGCGTCGAGCATTCGCTCGGTCTCCTCGACCACGATCGAGCCGATGGCCGCGATCTTCTGCCGCGTGAACGCCGGCTGCGCGATGCGCCGCTGCCGCAGCCAGAAGTCCCCTTCGCTGGTCACGAGGCCGTTGCCGAAGACGAGGCGGAGGTTGCGGTAGGCGTTCGTGTCCTTGGAGAAGTTGCGGTGATCGTCGACGAAGACCTGCTTGAAGGCATCGGAGCCGCGGAGGAGGTAGGCGGTCGCCGGGCCGAAGCGGAAGCGGACCACGTCGCCGTAGGTGTTCGCGGAGGAGAGGAAGAGACCGAGCGGGTCGCGGCGAGCGTCCGCGAGGCTTCCGAGGAGCCAGTTCCCCTTGGGACCGGGAGCGTCCTTCGCAAGCGTGGGGGGGGTGGCGGTCATGGCAGCGGAAACCGTCTGGGGCTCTACTCGACGAGCGTGCCGCGCGCGTAGTCGCGCCAGCGCGTGGCGAGCACGGTCGCGTCCACGGGCCCGAGGATGGGGTGGGTCTGGATGGCGAGCGCGAGGCGGCCGCCGGTGTTCACCGCGCCGGCGGCGACCGGATGGGTGCGCATCACGGGGGGCACGCAGCAGATCCATCCGGCGTCCTCGACCTCGAGAGGGCCGACGCTCGAGAACGTTCCCATCGAGACGGGGCGGGGGCGCGCGTTGAACTTCGCGGCGAAGCGGCGGATGCGACGCTCGCCGAAAGCGTTGAGGAGGCGGAGCGCATACCACGCGCCCCAGTGCGCATTGCCCCGGAGCGCGGCGCGCATGGCGTCTCTCGCGTCGCGCGGGGACCCCTTCTCGGCGAGGTCGATGGCGATCGCGACGACCACGTTCGGCAGCTCGTCGAGCTCGCCGACCGCGCCGCGCATGTTCACCGAGAGCGTCCACGCGTGCCACGGGTTCGGCTCCGCGAGCTGGCCGTAGACGGCGCGGTCGAGCGCCCAGAGCAGGTGCGCGTTCAACGACGCTCCCAGCTCGTCTGCGCGCTTGGCGATGGCGCTCACCTCGTCGCGGTCGATCAGCTCGTACCCGAGCGGCGCGTCGATGTCTCCGCGCGCCCCCGGGACCAACGTGCGCGGGCGGACGAGCGGTCGCGGTCGAGCGAGGGCCTGACGGAGGAAGGCCGCGATGCGCGCGAAGAAGCTCGGCGGGCGCGTCTGCTTGGGCGCCGGGAGGATGGCGGTCGCGCCGCGGACCTCGTGCAGGATGAACTGGAGCATCCGCGTGCCGTCGTACGACTCGTGCGGGAGCACCCAGCGGCGCGGCTCGCTCGTCGCCGTCTCGAAGTACAGCGCTCGGAGATCGACGACCTCGCCGAGCTCGCGGAGGGCGGCGAACCAGTGCGCGGCAGGGTCGGCCGCGGAGGGGCGGGCGAGCGCGAGGCTGGCGGAGGCGTCGGGCGGGTCGCGGGCCTCGGCCATGACGACGCTCAGGCTATCATGTGGCCCCGGAGCATCGCGTGACGTGAAGCCAGCCCTTGGACCGACGTGGAGACGGGCGCTCGGGCTCGCGATGACAGGTGTCGTCGCGGTCGCCGCGTGGCTCGGCTGGGAGCGCGTTCGTCCGCTCCCCGCGCCGACGCCCGGAGACGCCGCGAAGGGGGCGGGGGAGTTCTTCGATTCCGACCTCGGCTCCGCGCGCTGGAGCGCCGTGCCGCGCGCGATCTTCGAAGCGCTCCCCGAGATCTTCCCCGACCTGATGCCCGAGGGGTGGGAAGGGATCGGCCTCTTCTGGAAGGGCGAAGGTCACGAAGGGGCGCCGGTCGGGAGCGCCGACATCACGCTCTTCGGCCTCGAGAGCTACTCGGCCAACTGCGCCATCTGCCACACGGGCCGCTTCAACGGGAAGGTCGTGGCCGGCATGCCGAACACGGACCTCGACATCCAGCTGATGTCGCACGTGCTCGAGACCGCGGTGAAGAGCGGGAGGCTCACGGCCGACGCCGTCGCCGAGGTGGCGCAGAAGAAGGGGCGCCCTCTCGGGACGATCGAGACGTGGATGATCGGGCGCGCGATCGATCTGGCGAAGGTGAGCTTCGCGAAGATGACGCCCGGCTGGTACCACGACGACGTCGGCCCCGGACGCTCCGACGCGCTCGCCGGGTGGAAGCGCGCGGTCGGCGTGAACGACCCCGCCGACATCACCTGGGTCGACCTCCCCGCGATCTTCAACCAGAAGCTGAAGGAGCGGACGCTCTACGACGGCAGCATCACCGGCGACATGAGCGCGCGCATCATGCTCACCGAGCTGCGCAAAGGGAGGCCGGCGCGCGACCCGCTGCTCCATCGCGAAGTGTTCGACGACCTCGTCGCGTGGATGAAAGTGCTCACGCCGCCCCCCTACCCGTTCGCCGTCGACCACGAGAAGGCGACGCAGGGCGGCGTACTCTTCGAGCGCATCTGCTCCTCGTGCCACGGCACGTACGGCGACGCGCCGACGTACCCCAACAAGCGCATCGACGTGCGCCGCGTGGAGACCGATCCCGAGCGCGCGAACGCGATGAACGAGCGCGTGGCCGACGCGCTGGAGCACCACGAGTACAAGGGCATCCTGCACGTCGAGCCGCGCGCGGCGTACATGCCCCCCGCGTTGAACGGCATCTATCTGACGGCGCCGTACCTCCACAACGGCTCGGTCCCCACCCTGCGCGACCTGCTCGAGCCGGCCGAGAAGCGCCCCGTCGCGTTCTACCGGCGATGGAACGAGTTCGACCCCACGCGCGTCGGCCTCGTGTGCGACGTGGTGCAGGGGGAGAGCGGGCCCGAGTGCGCTCCGGACGCGACGCAGAAGAAGCACGACCCGCGGACGGTCTGGAAGTTCGACACGCGCAAGAAGGGGAACCGGAACACCGGGCACACGTACGGCGCGATGCTGGGCGACGAGGAGAAGGCGGCGCTCGTGGAGTACCTGAAGACGATCTGAAGGCCCGGGCGCATTCAGTTCTCGGTGCGGGGTAGTGAGCTCCACGCGTCGGGAGTCGAATTCCACGGCGACGCAATTCAACTCCCCGCACCGCGCATTGAACTCCCCCGAGGGCGCATTCGACGCGCCCTACCGAGAATTCAATTCCCCCGAGGGCGCATCGAATTCCCCCGAGGGCGCATCAAATTCCCCCGAGGGCGCATCGAATTCCCCCGAGGGCGCATCGAATCCCCCCGAGGGCGCATCGAACTCTCCCTACGACGCGTTCGATTCTCCGCAGGGCGCGGTCGTTTCCGACCGCCGAACCTCGAATCTCCTGCCCTGAGCGCGACGCGAAGAGCGCCGAGGGATACCCGGCACCGGCAACGCGTTCCGTCCCTTCGTCTATGCCCCGCGCGCGATCTGCCTCACCACCTGCAACGCCGGGATCCCCGTCACCCCCCCGCCCCCGTGCGTCGCCGACGACGCCTGGAAGAGCCCGCGAATGGGCGTGCGGAAGTCCGCGAAGCCGGGCGCGGGGCGCATGTGGAACAGCTGGCTGGCGGAGAGCTCGCCGTGGAAGATGTTCCCGCCGATGAGGCCGTAGGTCGTCTCCATTTCGTGCGGGCCGATGACCTGCCGGTGCAGGATCGAGCTCGCGAACCCCGGCGCGACGTCGTTCATGCGCGCGACGACGCGGTCGGCGTAGGCCTCGAGCTCGGCGCGGTTCGGGGTCGTCGCCCACGTGCTCGGGACCCACTGGGTGAACATCGACATCACGTGGTGCCGCTCGGGGGCGAGCGTGGGATCGAAGACCGACGGGATGCAGACGTCGGCGAAGGGCTTCTGCGCGGCGGTCCCCGAGACGGCGTCCTGGAACGCCCCTTCGAGGTCATCCACCGACTGCGCGAGGATGATGGTCCCGCCGTGCACCTCGGGGTCGTAGCCCGGCTTGCTCGTGAACTCGGGGAGGCGGTCGAGCGCGACGTTCACCTTCACGGTGCCGCTGCGGGACTTCCACCGCTCGATGGCGGTGACGAAGTCGTCGGGCAGGTGCTTTCGATCGACGTGGTGGAGGAACGCGATCTTCGGGTGCGTCGTCGTGACCACCGTGTCCGCGAAGATCTCCTCGCCCGACCCTTCGAGCGCGACGCCCGTGGCGCGCCCCCCGTGCACGAGGATCTTCGCGACGGGCGCGTTCGTGCGGATCGTCGCGCCGAACGACTCGGCCGCGCGCTTCATTGCCTGCGTCACGCCCCCCATCCCCCCTTCGGGGAACCCCCACGACCCCATCTCCCCTTCGCCCACGTTGCCGATCTTGTGGTGCGCCATCACGTACGCCGTGCCCGGGCTCCGCGGCCCCGCCCACGTGCCGATGATGCCGCTGACCGACAGCGTCCCTTTGAGAGCGCTCGATTCGAAGTGGTCGTCGAGGAGGTCCGCGACGCTCATCGTCATCAAGCGCGTCACGTCGGCCGCGAGCTTGTCGTCCACCTCGCGCAACTTCCACGCGAGGCCGAGCTGCTTCACGAGGTCCGCGAGCGCGTGCGATCCGAGGCGCGGCGGGATGTGGCCGAGGAGAGGGCCGAGCAGGGCGCCGAGCCTGCCGAGCCACGTCTCCCATGCCTCGAAGGCGTCGGCGTCGCGCGCGGAGAACTTCGCGATCTGCGCGCGCGTCCTCCCGAGGTCGGCGAACATCTGCAGGTAGCGCCCGTCGGCCTGCGGCGCGAAGTACCCGTGCTGCGGGTAGACCTTGTAGCCGTGGCGGGCGAGCTCGAGCTCCTTCAGCACCGTCGGAGGCATGAGGCTGACGACGTACGAGAGCGCCGTCATCTTGTACTTCGGCCCCCACGGCTGCTCGGTGATGGCGGCGCCGCCGACCACGTCGCGCCGTTCGAGCACCACGACGCGCAGGCCGCGCTTGGCGAGGAGGCCGGCGGTGACGAGGCCGTTGTGACCCGCGCCGATGACGATGACGTCGTACCGATTGCTCATCGGCGCGGAGACTGACATCGGGCACGCGACCGGTCCAGCGGAGGGGCCGTTCGAGATGCCGGCGGAGGCGGGCGCGTCACCGGTGACGCACGCGATCGGGCGGACGGCGCGCGTCGCACGCGACGCGGTGGATCGCGCGATCAGGCTGAATTCGCGAGCGAGACGCGGTGTCGCGCGATGGACCGCCGGTTGCTGAGAGCGCCCTCGAACGGAGGCGACGATGACGAGGGAGCCGTGGTGGAAAGAACCGACGCGAGCGCAATGGTGTGCGTTCGGCGCCGCGTGGGCCGGTTGGGTGCTCGACGCGTTCGACTTCACGATCTTCATGCTCGTGATGCCGCGCATCGCGAAGGACTTCGGCGCCCCGCACCTCGCGACCGCCGGCTCCCTCACGCTGACGCTCTTCGCGCGCCTCATCGGCGGGTACATCGCGGGCGCCGCGGCTGACCGGTGGGGGCGGAAGCTCCCCCTGATGATCTCGATCATCTGGTTCGCGGTGTGCGACGGCGCCGTCGCGCTCGCGCCGTCGTTCGGTTGGATCCTCGTTCTTCGCACGCTGTTCGGTCTCGGCATGGGCGCCGAGTGGACGACGGGGACGACGCTGGCGATGGAGAACTGGCCGGAGCGCAGCCGCGGCATCGCGTCGGGCGTGCTGCAGGGGAGCTGGGCCATCGGGTATCTGTTCGCCGCGGGCGTCTCGGCCGTCGTGCTCCCGCACTGGGGGTGGCGCGCGCTCTTCGTCTGTGCCGCGCTGCCGGCGCTCCTCGTGTTCCCGATTCGCCTCTGGATCAAGGAGAGCCCCGAGTGGGTGGCCGCGGCCGCCGCGCGACGCCTCGTGAAGAAGCCGTTGACCGCCGTCGCGTTCGGGAAGCTCGCCTGGGCCTCGGTCTCGATGGGCCTCGGCTTCGGCGCCTACTACGCGCTCGCCGGCCTCTACCCCACGCTGCTCACCGTCGAGCTCCACGCCGACACGGGCACGGTCGCGTGGCTCGTCGCCCTCTTCAACGTGGGCATGCTCGCCGGCTCGGTCGCATGTGGAATGCTCGCCGCCCGCAAGGGGACGGCCATCGCGATCCTCATCCCCGCGCTCGGCTCCTTGGCCGCGCTCCCGCTCTACGTCGGCGCGGTCCCCGGGATGCTCGGTCTCGGCGCCTTCCTCGGCGGCGCGCTCGGCGTCGGCTTCTGCGGCGTCGTCCCGATGCTCCTCACCGGGATGTTCGAAGCGGACGTCCGCGCCCGCTATGTCGGCATCGTCTACCACGTGGGTGCCGCGCTCGCCGCGCTGGTCCCCCCCGCGACCGTCGCCTTCTCCGAGTACGCGCACGTCCACATGTCGCTCGCCGTCGGCCTCGTCGCCGGCGCCTGCGAAGTCGGCCTCGCGATCGTCGTCCTCAGCGGCCGTCGCTTCTCGGGCGCCCCCGCCCTCCCCACCGATTCCGTCGTCCTCGCCGAGCCGGCCTGAGACGCACGCCAACTCTCTTTCCCAAGACAACGGAGCTGCCCCATGAAGATGCCCCTGAAGAATCTCGCCCCCTTCCTCTCGACGATCGCGCTCGCGTCCCTCGCCGCCATCGGGTGCGCCGCTGCGCCGACCGCGCAGGTCGATCCCACGGGCACGACCAGCGCCGCCGTCAGCACCACGCTCACGCCGGTCACGACCTTCGGGTCGAACCCCGGCAGCCTGCTGATGTACTCGTACGCGCCGACGGGCCTCGCCTCGAACGCGCCGCTCGTCCTCGCGCTCCACGGCTGCACGCAGGTCGCGACCGACTTCGAGAACACGGGGTGGAATCAGCTCGCCGACATCTACGGCTTCTACCTCGTGTACCCGCAGCAGCAGTCCGCGAACAACACCGAGTCGTGCTTCAACTGGTTCGGCAACACGTCGGGGAGCACGGCCGACATCACGCGCGGCCAGGGCGAGGGCGAGTCGATCATCCAGATGATCGACTACATGAAGACGACGTACTCGATCGACGCGTCGCGCATCTACATCGCGGGCTTCTCCGCGGGCGCCGCGTACACGGTCGCGATGCTCGCGATGTACCCCGACGTCTTCGCCGGCGGCGCCTCGTTCTCCGGCATCCCGTACGGCTGCGCGAGCTCGCTCATCAGCGCGTACTCGTGCATGGACGGCCCGACGACGAACACGTCGGCGCAGTGGGGCACGCTCGCGAAGGCCGGCGACCCCGGATTCACGGGGACGTACCCGCGCCTGTCGGTGTGGCAAGGCTCGGCCGACACGACGGTCAACACGGCGAACCTCGCGCAGATCGTCTCGCAGTGGACGAGCGTGACGGGCGTGAGCGACACGCCGACGACGACGAACACGGTCGGCGGCTTCCCGCACAACGTCTACGCGAACTCCGCCGGCGTCGCGCAGGTCGAGTCGTACTCGATCACGGGCATGTCGCACGCGGTCCCGATCGACGTCGCGGAAGGGTGCGGCACCGCCGACACGTACGCGGTCGAAGAGGGAGTCTGCGGAGCCGCGCTCGCGATCCAGTTCTGGGGTCTGCAGCCGGTCGAGGACGCCGGAGCGCTGGGAGCTTCCTCGGGTGGGAGCGGCAGCGGCAGCGGCGGCAGCGGCTCGGGCGGAAGCGGCTCGGGCGGTGGTATCGGCAACGGCAGCGGCAGCGGCGGCAGCAGCAGCGGCGGGCTGGGGGCCAGCTCGGGCACGACCACGGGCGCGAGCTCCGGTACGGGCACGTCCTCCGGTGGCGCTACCGCAGCGGCCGCCCCCGCGACGCTCCCGGGATGCAGCGCAGCGCCGGGGAGGCACGCGGGCTCCGACGGGGTGTTCGTGGTGATGGCGCTCGGGATGATCTTCGTGGCGCGCCGACGGTCACGAGCGACGCGGGTGGCGGTGGCGGCGTCAGCCGTGGCCTCGATAGTCCTCACGACGGCGCACGCCCGGGCGGCCGACAACCACAACGACGACATCGTGCTCGACGACGCTCCGAGCAAGCCGGCAAACGCGGACACCCACCTGCCGAAGCCCGCGTACCTCGGGCCGCAGGGGGCCTTCTACACGGGCGCCGCGGTCAGCTCGACCCCGGCGGTGCTCTTCGGCTACTTCCCGGTCGACCACTTCGCGACGACCGTAGGGCTCGGGTTCACGTACAACGGCAACGGCTCGCCGACGTCACCGCTCACGGGCGTGAAGGGCGCACCGAACAACCGCGTCGGCTCCGACGTGATGCTCGACTTCATCTACTTCGTCCACGACCGCGCGCCGTTCGCGATGGGGCCCGAGCTCACCTTCATCACGTCGCTGTCGCCGAACGTGCCGTTCACCGAGGTCGTGGTCACGCCGATGTGGGCGCTCCGCTACTCGCCGTGGAAGGCGCCGATCGCGATCGGGACGGGTCTCGGCATGTCGCTCGCCTTCACCAAGGGCGCCCAGCCCGTGGCGAGCCTGTACACGCAGGGGTTGGACATCGTGTACGCGTTCTGAGCGAGAGACCGGGGGGGCTCACTCGCACGCGTAGGTGAGTCCCCCCCCGTCGCCGAGGAAAGAAAGACACATCAACGCGGCCGGACACGAGACGCTGCCGTCGTCGACCTCGCACACGGCACAGCCGTCTTGCAGGATGGTCTGCACCGCCTCCTCGTAGGCACTCGTCTGCGAGCTCGCCTCGTCGCCGACGGATCTCTTGCAGCCGCACTGATCCTTGACGGTCGGGCAGGGATTGCCGGGACTGGTGCACGACTGAGAGATCAGGCCGTACAAGGTTTCGGCGTTGGCGATGAGTCCCAAGCAGAAGGCCGCGTCGCTGCCCGTGTCCGGGATGCCGGGGGACCCGCCATCAGAGGCATCGACGAGAGCGTCGGGGGCAGCGTCTTCCGGAATCGTCGCATCGTGCAGCCCCGCATCGACCACCCCCGCGTCCGACGCGGCCGGGCTCGACCAGTCGTACGAGCAGCCGACGGTAGCGAGGGCGATCGCGGCGCAAACACGCGGCGTCCTCGTGGTCATGGGGCGAGACGCTAGCAGCGCCGGTCGTCCGTGCAAACCAGGGGCGGGGCCACGCGTGGTAGCGTTGCCATCAATGGCCGGGCCGCATCACGCGAGGAAACGCGGGCGAGCGCTCCTTTCGTTCACGGTGGCGCTCTGTCTCTCCGCGGCGAGCTTTGGAGCCGACGCGGCGCCCGCGCCGGCGACCGATCAGGCCCGCGCACGTGACGCCTTCGAGCGAGGCTCGGCCGCCTACCGCGTCGGGGACTTCGCGCGCGCCGCCTCCGAATACGCACGCGCCGACGCGCTCGACCCCAATGCGTCCGCGCTCCGCGCCGCCATCGACGCCGCTACGCTCGCCGACGATCCCGTGCTCGGCACGGAGCTGCTCGAGCGAACGGCCCGCGCGCCCGCCGACCCCGAGTCGAAGAAGGCGATCGACGCGGCTCGCGCGCGCTTCGCCCATCGAACAGGGCGTGTCGTCATTCGCTGCGCGGTGACCGGAGCGTGCCTCGCGACGATCGACGGCGTCGCAGTCGATGCATCGCGGCCGAAGATCGTGAGCGTGGGCCCGCACTCGGTCGTCGTTCAGTCGGACGGGGGACTGCAGCCGAGAATCGTGAGCGTGGCCGCCGATCAGACGGTCGAGGTCGCGACGCCGCAACCGGCTCCTTCACCAGCAACGCCGGCGTCGACGCCCGCCCCTGCCACGGGCGCGCCGAACGCCGAGCCTGGCGCCGGCGTCCCGCGCGTCTACTTCTTCGTCTCGCTCGGCGCGACCGCGATCACGGCTGGCCTCGGCGTTGGTTCCGCGATCGATACGTTTCACCAGCACTCGCAGTTCGTCTCCCAGGGGTGCGCGCGCGCGGCGCTGTCCGGGTGTGGCACGCTCGCCACCGATGGGAAGTCGGCCGAGACGCGCACGAACGTCCTCTTCGCCGTGAGCGGAGCGTTGGCCCTCACGAGCGCGATGCTCGGTGTCCTCGTGCACTGGCACCGCGAGTCGTTCGCGATCGTGGCGAACGGCGCGGGCGCCTCGCTTCATATCGGCTTCTGAATGGGCGCGGCTTCTCCCAGGTACGTCGCCTTCGTGAAGCTGGCCGCCGGGGGCGCGGCCACGGTCTTCGTCGCGGCGCGCGCCGACGCACCCGACGGCGAGCTCGTCGCGCTGAAGCGCCCCCACCCGCACGTGCTCGACGACCCGCGGCAGCGCGCGGCACTCCTACGCGAAGCGGAGATCGCGTCCGCCATTCGCCATCCGAACGTCGTCCCCGTGCGCGACATCCACGAGATCGACGGCGAGATCGAGCTCGTGCTCGACTACGTCGAGGGGGCTTCGCTCGCCTCGCTGATCGCCGGCGAAGCGAGTCACGACAGCTGCGTTCCCCCTGCGATCGCCGCGCGGATCCTCCTCGATGCGTGCGCCGGGCTCACCGCGGTTCACTCTGCGACCGACGCGAACGGCAAGCCGCTCGGGCTCGTGCATCGCGACGTGTCGCCGCAGAACATCCTCGTCGGGACCGACGGCATCGCACGCCTCACGGACTTCGGCCTCGCGAAGGCCATCTACGAAGGGGCCCCTTCGACGACCCAAGGGACGCTCAAGGGGAAGCTCGGCTACATGGCGCCCGAGTACGTGAGCCGCGGTCGCATCGAAGCGAGCGGGGACGTGTTTGCGCTCGGCGTCGTGGCCTGGGAGGCGTTCGCCGGGCGCCGCCTCTTCCGAGGCGACAACGAAGCGCAGACGCTCGACCACGTGCTCCGCACCGACGCCCTTCCGCTCGCTTCCGTGTCGCAGGCGCTCGCGCCGCTCGACGCCGCGATCGCGCACGCCGTAGCGAAGGAGGCGACGGCGCGCGTGGCGACGGCGGCCGCGTTCGCCGAAGCGCTCGAGAGCGGCGCTCGTGTCCTCGGGCCCATCGCGTCCCACGCGGAGGTCGGCGCCTACGTGGCGCGCGTGACGCAGGGGGACCTCCTGGAGCGACGCGCGCGCATCGAAGAAGAGCGACGCGCGATCCGTGCTCGGATTCGCTCGAGGCGAACGCGCATCGGCGCCACCGTCGCCATCCCTCTGGCCGCGGCAACCGCACTCGCGCTGTACCTGGGCTCCCGCCCCGCCCCTTTGCCGTCCGCCGCGGCGATGCCCCTCGTCGTCGCCGCGCCCTCCGTTCCTTCTGCGTCGAGCGCCCCCGGCGAATCGAGCGCCCCCACGAATCCCCCTCCGACGCTCGACGCGAGCACCGCGGTCGATGCCGCAGCGGCGCCCCCGGCCGCAAGACCGCTCCCCCGTCACCACGCCCCTCCCGCGCCCACGCGCGTCCCGCCGCCGAATCCATACGTGCACCCCTCGTCCGCGCGCTAGATTTCACTCATCCGCGTGGCCCCCGAGTTCCTGGATGACGCGACCACCAAGGTCTCCGCCGATCGACGGGGCGCGCGTGTGCCTGCCGTCGATCTCGTGGTGGTCGAGGGCCCCTCACGCGGCGTGCGGATCACGCTCGACGGCGGCGCCGCGACCGTAGGCAGCGCGCCCGGCAATCGGCTGTGCATCGCCGACCCGCTCGTGTCGCGCCTTCACTGCGAGATCCGTGTGCGCCCGGACGCCATCACGCTGCGAGATCGAGGCAGCACCAACGGCACGTTCGTCGACGGCGTGCGCGTGCGCGACGCCGATCTCCCCGCCGGGACGCTCGTGCTCGTCGGCGCGAGCCGCTTCCGCATCGAGGTCCAGGACGAGCCCGCGTTCGTCCCCTTGAGCGATCGCGCGTCGCTCGGGGAGCTCGTCGGAAGCAGCTTCGAGATGCGGCGCGTCTACGCAGTGATCGAGCGGATCGCGCCCGCCGACGCGACGGTGCTCCTCCAGGGGGAGACCGGGACCGGCAAAGAGGTCGTCGCGCGCACGATTCACGCGCTGTCACGGCGCGCAACGAAGCCCTTCGTTCCCGTCGACTGCGGCTCGATCCCGGCGAACCTCTTCGAGAGCGAGCTGTTCGGTCACGTGCGCGGCGCGTTCAGCGACGCCGTCTCCGATCGGCGCGGCGTCTTCGAGGAGGCCGACGGCGGCACGCTGTTCCTCGACGAGATCGGCGAGATCCCGATCGAGCTCCAGCCGAAGCTCCTGCGTGCGCTCGAGACGCGGAGCGTGCGCCGCGTAGGGACCAACACGGCCCGGCCGGTCGATGTTCGCATCATCGCCGCGACGAACCGCCCGCTGGCCAAGGCCGTGAACGAGGGGCTGTTCCGCGACGACCTCTATTACCGGCTCGCCGTGGTCGATCTCGCGCTCCCGCCGCTGCGCGCGCGCCGCGAGGACATCGCGCCCCTGGCCACGCACTTCCTCACGCGACTCCGCGGCGAGAATGCCGTGCTCCCTCCCGATCTCGCAGCGTCGCTCGCGCAGCGCGACTGGCCCGGCAACGTGCGCGAGCTGCGAAACTTCGTGGAGAGAAGTCTCGCGCTCGGGCTCTTCGACGAGGCGGCGCGCCGCCCGAGCAGACCGCCGCCGAGCGTCGAGGCCTCGGGCGATCTCGCGGACCTCGTTCCGCTCGATCGCCCGCTGAAGGACGCGCGGCAAGCGTGGATGATGAGCTTCGAGAGCGTCTACGCGCGGCACGTGCTGCGACGCGCACAAGGGAACGTGACGCGCGCGGCGGAGATGGCCGGCGTGAGCCGCCGCTTCCTTCAGCGCCTGCTGGCCCGGCTGGGCATCGTGGCCAGCACGCTCGGTGCCGACGAAGGCGACGACGACTAGGGAGTTCGCTCTTCAGCCATCGAGCTGCACGGCTTCGATCCGCTCCGAGGGGACACGGGCGTCGATCGCGTCGAACAGCCACATCGAGGCCACCATCGCCGCCACGAAAGCGAGCACGGGCGCGGCCCCCGCAGCGACGGATACCAGCGCGGGGCCCGGGCAGAACCCGCCGAGCCCCCAGCCGACACCGAAGATGGCCGCGCCGCCGACCAATCGCGCGTCGATGTTCGTCGCCTCCGGCATCGAGAAGGCCGCTCCCAGCAGCGGCCCCCCGCGCGCCATCCCGATTCCGAAGGCCACGAAGTTCACGACCAAGCCGGCCCCCATGACGAATGCGAGGCTCGGGTCCCACGCGCCGGCGACATCGAGGAAGGCGAGCACCTTCGTGGGGTGCGTCATCCCGGAGACGCCGAGACCGACGGCGAACAGCGCTCCGGACACGAACGCGACGACGAACCTCTTCACGACGCCCCCTGCGCGAGATGGAGCAGGTGCCGGACGATGAACACGGTGAGCGCGCCCGTCGTCATGAAGATGCACGTCGCGACGATGGAGCGTCGCGACAGGCGCGCGATGCCGCAGAGCCCGTGACCGCTCGTGCACCCCTTGCCGAGCCGCGTACCGACACCGACGAGCACGCCCGCGACGACGGCGAACGACACCGACTGCTCCCCCGCCGAGGCGAGCGCGCCTCGATCGACGAGCAGCAAGGCGAGCGCGCCCGCGAAGAGCCCCGCCAGGAAGACGAGGCGCCACTGGCGCTCGCCCGCTTTGGCGAACGAGAGGCCGCCGACGATGCCGCTGATTCCGAGGATTCGCCCCTTGGCGAGGAAGAGCAGCGACGAGGCGATGCCGAGCAAGAGGCCGCCCAGCGTCGCGGCGACGAACGGGTGCTGCGCCATCAAATTCATGGCGGGTAGTCTGATCGAGAATCGCGCGACGGGCGAGGGAGGTATCGAGCGAAACTCAGTGGAGCCCGTCGGCGAGGAACCGCTTCAGGTACCCGTACGCTCCCGCATAGCCCGTCCCCATCGAGTTGCAGGTCGCCGATGCCGACCCCGCGGCGCAGTCCAGGTCGCGATCGTAGGACCAGTAGTGCACGCCCGCGAGGTTCTGGGCGATGGCGAACTTGGCGACCGTGTCGGCGTCGTCGAGCGTGAACTGCTCACCGCTGACGTCGTTGCCACCGAGCATCGGGGTGAGCTCGATGTTGGTGTAGGGGACGCCCCACTTGTCGTGAATGTCATACGCCGCCTGGATCGCCGACTGCCCCATCTGGCAGGTGCTCCCGGTAACGACGCAGTTGCCCGCGCTCGCGGAGCCGTAGTCCATCGTCATGAGATTCACGGTGACGTAGCTTGGCCATGTCGACGCTTCGCCGTTGAAGCCGAGCGTGGTCTTGATGGCTTCCAGCGTGTCGTCGCCGTACACGTTGAAGACGTCGACGGCGTTTGCGCCGAGCGACTGCGCCGTGGCGGCCCCTTGCTGACTCGCGGCGAGGACGCCGAGCGTCAGGCTGAAGCGGAGGCCCGGGCGCGTACCGTGCGCCGTCTGGATCCGCGCGACGAGCGCGTTGATGACGTCCTGCGACTGCCCCGCTTCGATGTCGAAGTCGACGCCGATCAAGTTCGCTGACGCCCACCTTCCGAGGAAGGTCGCCATCCCCGAGTCGGTGCCACACGTGAAGCTCCCGGCCGCCCCCCCCACGGACACGATGTATTTCACCCCAGCCTGCGTGAGCAACGGCACGTTGGTCGTCGCCATCGCGTCGCCCGCGACACCACCCCAGTTCTCGGTACCACACTCGCCGGTCGCAAACGCCAGCGTGACCGCCGTGGCGCCACTCTTGGTGATGTCGGAGCCGAACGGTGCCGGCGAGCCGGAGACGCTCGTCGAGATGACGTTCGTGTTCCAGTTCATGTTGATGCCCGTGTCCTTGTACGGGCTGAAGACGAGAGCGGGGCTCGCGCCGCCGGACGAGCCTGTCGCGACCGTGCCCGAATCGATGTTCGAAGCGCCCCCGGCCCCGCCGTCCCCCGCCACGCCCGTGCCTCCGGCCCCGGTGCCCGTGGATGTGCTCCCTCCGTTCGCACCGTTGCCGCCGGCGCCGTTGCCCGCGTCGCCGCCGCTCGCCTCGCCGTCGCCGTTGCCGCCCCCTACCGCGGCGCCGGAACCCAAGGCGTCGCCGACGTTCGAGCTGCAGCCCATCGCGATCGTTCCGAGCAGAGCCACGAGTACCGGAACGATGGGCCTAGCATTCATACCCTTGCAGTCGCGAGCGCGAGCAACGACGGCTCACGAATCCGTATGGATCGCACCCGATCCGGCGTCAGCCTCCGGCTCGCTAGCGCGACTTGCCTGCCGCCGCGAGCCACGCGCCCACCGCGCTCGCGTCACGATCCAAGCCTGCCGCCGCGCGGAGATCCGCGTAGGCGCTCTCGGCGAGATCTCGCGCGCGCGCAGGATCCCGCTTGGCCGCAGTGAGCGCACGCGCGAGCGCAAAGCGCGCGAGGGCGAGATCGGTGGGCGGCGCACGCTTCGTGAGCGACACGCTTCGCTCTAGATGCGCGATGGCCGCGTCGAGCTCACCGAGCGTCATCTCCGCCTCGCCAAGGCACGTGAGGGCGTCTTCGGCGTAGCTCTTGTCGGAGCCAACCACGTCCCACCCCTCTTGCAACTTCAGCGTCCGAGCGCACGCGGCTTTCGCCCCCGCTGCATCCCCCTTTGCCAGGAGCGCCTCGGCGCGGGTGGTGAGGAGCGCCGGCATGAGCCGGATCTCGGTGTCCCCCGTCGCCGCCACGATCGCCAGGCCGCGATCCGCAGCGGCGAGCTCCCCGTCATAGTCGCTCAGCCGCCCGTCGAGCGTCGCCAGCGTCGTCAACGGCAGGACGTTGTGCGAATTGTCGGCGCCGAGCGGTGCCACGAGTGCCAGCGAGTGCAGGATCGCCGGTTTCGCCTCGGGGTAGCGGCCAAGCTGCGTCAGGGCCCAGCCGACGTTGTTGTATTCGATGCTGAGCATGGGGACGTCTGCGCCGAAGAGATGCTCGTGCATCGCGAGCGCGCGCTTGTGCTCGACGACGCCCAGATCGGGGCGTCCGGTGGCGTCGAGATCGCCCGCCCGGTTGCTGATCGCCGCGGCGATCCGCGGATGATTGGCGCCGTAGATGCGTTCGAGCAGCGGGATGAGGCGATCCCAGAGCGGCGGGGTCAAATCGGGGTGCCCTGCCTGTGTCAGCAGCGACAGCTCGCCTTCGAGGATCGTGGCGTCGGCCCGCTCGTCGACCCCTTCCCTCGAGCGGATTCCCTTCGCGATGGCCAGCCAGCGCTCCGCCGAGCGCGTGTCGGCCATGGTGTCGGCCAGCTCGAGCGTCACCGTCGCCGCGGTGATCGCGGCGAGAGAGTCGTTGCCCGCAGCCTCGGCCGCGGCGAACGCCCACTCGATCGTCTCTCGCGCGGCAGAGTCCCCCTCGAGCTCGCCCTTGCAGGCGGCCACGACCATCAGGAGCTCCGCCTCCGACTCGTGATGCGGAATCGCACGTGCCTCGACCAGGGCCGACGTCGCGACGCCGAGCGCCTCACTGCACTTGTCGGTCAGCCGGAGAGCGTCGGCTTCGGCAACGGCACGGCGAAGCGCGTTGACGCGCGCGCGCGGGATCGGCGCATCGGGTAGGGCCGAGGCCGCCCGAGCGGCGGCAGGCTCGAGACACGTGCCGGGCGTAGGGAGACCGTAGGCGGCGCCGAGCGCGTGCATCGAGTCCACGGAGTCGGCGCGAGAGAGAATATCGACCAGCGCTCGCAGCTCGTCGCGCTCCCCCTCCAGGCAGGCCAGCCGCTCCTTCATGGTCGCCGAACTCTGCTCCCCGCGGATCAACGTCGCTTCGCTCGCCTCGCGATGAACGCGCGCCCACTCCACCGCATACGCGTCCAAGAGCCGCTGCGTGCGCTCGGCGAACTGCGACGCGAGCGGCGCCCCCGTCGCGATGATCTGGGCTCCGACCTTCTCACGCGCGGCCGCACTCCAGGTCTCGGCGATGAGTGCCTCCCCGGCGCGGCACGAAGCGCGGAGCGTGCGCCCGTGCTGCGCCCAACTCAGACCAGCGATCACGACGAGCGCCGCGCCGCACGCGCCGAGCGCCCAGAGGCGACGACGACGCGTGGGATCGCGCTCGAGCGCCGCGAGCAGCTCGCCCATCGATCCAAATCGCTCCGATGACTCGTAGGAAAGCCCGCGCCGGACGACGGCGTAGAGCCAAGTCGGCACGCCCTTGTTCGCAGGCGGCGCGCGTGGAGGCTGGAGCAGAGACTGGAGGTAGGACGGGAGGTCGTAGTGCGCGAACGGTTGCTGCCCGTACAGCGCGCGATAGAGCGTCACGCAGAAGCTGAACTGATCGCTGCGCGCGTCGTCCCGATGCTCGAAGGCGCGCTCGGGAGACATGTACCCGACGGTGCCCAGGAGCGCGCCGGTCTCCGTCGATCCTATTGATGACGGGAGGGAGCTGGAGCTCAGCGCCGCGGCCGCAATGACGTCCGGGCGGGAGGAGACCGGCGGCGGCGCGGCGGGAGAGAGAGACGCGAGCGACCGAGCGCTCGGATCGGCGACGGTCTCGCCGGCGCGCGCGATGCCGAAGTCGCCGACGACGACGCGCCCGTCGTTTCCGAGAAACACGTTCGCGGGCTTGAAGTCGCGATGCACGACTCCGGCCGCATGTGCAGCCTCGAGCCCGCGCCCTGCAGCCTTCAGAACGCCAAGCGTCTCCCGCCAGGGGTGCTTGTCCTTCAGCCAGTCCTTGAGAGTCCGCCCCTCGACGTACTCCATCGCGACGAACACGCCGTCACCAAACGTCCCGACGTCGTGCACGGCGAGCACGTTCGGGTGCGTGAGGCGGGCCATCGTCTGGGCTTCCAGAAGGAGCCGTGCTTGTGCGTCCTCCCCTCTCCGGTCGGGGCGCAGCACCTTGATGGCGACGCGACGCGCGAGCTGCATGTCGTAGGCGACGTAGACGGTGCCCATGCCGCCCGCGCCGAGCCGATCGACGACGACGTACCGACCGAGAAGCGTCCCGGTCTCTAGAACGAACGAGGACTGATCCTTGCCGTCCGTATCAGCGAGAGTCGCAGTCGGTGCTCCGGTCGGGTCTTCGTTGAAATCCATCCGTGCGCCAGCAGCATGAATGCTACTGGCACTCGATCCGGACCGGCGTGGTCATCGTCATGTCGTTCGGTGTGAGTACATGAAAGGTCTCGGCCCCCCGAAAGACCTTGCCGACAGCGCCGACGTTCCAGCCGTCGGGGGGCGTGACGTCGACCAGCGTGCCCGCCTTCGTCACGTCGAAGATCAGTGTCGGGAGGGTCTCGCCATCGCTCCGCTCCCAGCGGTACGTGATCTTGGTCGGCTTATCGACGAGCACCTGGCCTTTGAACTGGATGCGGAGCGGGCACTTGGCCCCCGACCAGTGAAACTCTCGCCCCCCGGGTGACCAGTCGTCTTTCCCGTTCACTCGCGCGTCGACCAGCATCGACACGTCGCTCACGCTGGCGGCGGCGTCTTCGGCCGAAGCCGTGTTCGTCATCGGCAAGGTGGTGATCGCGGCAACGACGAACGTGAAAGCGATGCATCTAGCCATGGCGTGCCTCCCCCGACCGCAAGGTTAGACGGATGGTCGCGGAATTCGATGCACAAAGCGCGCACCGGCGACGCTTGCCTGACGCCGTTCGCGGCCCTCTGATCCCCCGATGACGCTCGAATCGGTGCCACCGCTCCCGGGCGAGAACGCGCTGGGCCACAGCCACCTCTTCCGCCACGACCGCCTCGCGTTCCTCCGGGGCGCCGCCGAGGTGGGAGACGTGACGCGGATGCGTTTCATGCACCGGCGGGCGCTCGTCGTCAGCTCGCCCGAAGCAGCACACGAGATCCTCGTCGAGCAGGCGCGCAAGTTCGAGAAGTCGCCCGGGCTTCGCCTCGGACTGCACGACCTCGCGGGGCAGGGGCTGTTCACGAGCGAGGGGGAGCTCTGGCAGCGCCAGCGTCGCCTGATGTCGCCGCTCTTTCACGCCGGAGCGCTCGCCGGCTACGCGAAGACGATGAACGACGTGACGCACCGAGCGCTCGAACGGCTGCGTGATGGTGCCACGGTCGACCTGGCGAGCGAGATGACGCGGATCACGATGGGCGTCGTCGGTGCGACGCTGTTCGGCGCGGATACGTTCGACAAGGCCGACGAGCTCGGCCACGCGCTGACCGTCGCGCTCAAATGGGTCGACCACGCGCTCGGTACGCCGCAGCTCGCGCTGCAGATCTCGCTCATCGAGGCGTTCGAATCGATCGAGGCTCGCCTCCCCTCCCGGCTAGAGGATCTGCGACGCAAGGTCGACGAGGTCGTTCATACGCCACACCTTCTCCCGGGTCGAAACGGTGAGGAGTTCCAGCAGGCGATAGGTACGCTCGACCGGGTCATCGGCGGAATGATCGCCGAGCGACGCGCTCATCCCAGCGCGGGGATCGACCTGCTCACGAAGCTCCTGCTGGCGCGCGATACCGACGGGGGGAACCGCGAAGGAATGAGCGACGAGCAGGTGCGCGACGAAGCGAACACCCTGTTCGTCGCCGGGCACGAGACGACCGCGAACGCGCTCGCGTGGTGCTTCTACCTGCTGGCCAGAAACCCCGACGCACGAGCGCGCGTCCAGGCGGAGGCCGACGCTTTTGGCCCCGAGGGGCCGACGACGTGGATGCCCGAGCGGCTCGGCTATACGTCGCGCGCCTTCAGGGAGGCGCTTCGGATGTTCCCTCCGCTCGTCGTGATCGTCCGGCGAAGCCTGGAGGCGTTCGAGATCGGCGGCGTGACGTACCCCAGGCACACGATCGTCCTCGTGAACCCCTACGGCATTCACATGAGCCCGCGCGTGTGGGAAGAGCCCGATCGATTCGATCCCGACCGCTTCATCGCCGAGCGCGAGACGCTGCGACACAAGTCGGCTTGGATCCCATTCGGAGTGGGCCCGCGCGTGTGCATCGGGAACCATTTTGCCCTGATGGAGGGGCCGATCGTCCTGGCGACGCTGATGCGAAACGCTCGCTTCGAAGTCGACCCTTCGCGCACCGTCGAGGCGGAAACGTTCGCGACGCTTCGCCCCAAAGGGGGCGTTCCCGCGACGGTACGCCGGGGGTGAGTCTGGCTTCCCGGACAGGCGGACCGAAATGCAGCACAATGGCGGTCCGCGGATGGCCGCGTCGGAGAGCACGATGAGTGATGGACCCCGGTCCCGGCGACCAGTCGACATCAAGAGCGACGAAGAAAGCGACGCAACGGGCGCCGAGAGCGAGACCTCGCGACCGCTTCGACCCACGAGATCGGCGCGCCCGCCCAAAGTAGACACGGGTTCATCGCGCGCGTCGGACGCGCCTCCGACTTCCCGCCGGGACTCCGGAACACCGCCGCGTCGTTCGAAGACCCCGAAGCCTCCGGGCGTGACGCCGAAGCCACCGAGCGTGACGCCGAAGCCACCGAGCGTGACGCCGAAGCCCCCTGCCGCGAAGACGGCTGGGAAGGCCAAGGCCAAAGGATCACGCTCACGCAGGAAGGCGGACGAGCCGCGCGGTCGCCTCGATTCGCACGCGGAGGGCTTCTTTGCAGAAGGTGAGGCGGCCGCGAACGATCCCGGGCACACCCATGCTCACGACGACGAGCCCGCTCTTCCGGTCCACTCGATCTTCGCGGCGGAGCGCCGCAATTCGCTCGTGAAGTACGTCGGCATCGCTCTCGCCATCTCCACGGTGCTGTGCGTGCTTGCCCTCATCCACGCGGCCATGGCGCCGAGCACACCGCACGAAGCCGCGGTCGCGACCTCCACGGCCGCTGCGACGCCTACGGCTCTTCCTCCCCCTTCGTCGATCCCTCCGATCCCGCCCGTCTCCGCGGCGGCGTCGATTGCACCGCCCCCGGCCGCGCCAGCCTCGGCGGCGGCATCGGCTGCGGCGCCGCCCGCGGACTCTGCGGCAGCAGCGGTCGCCTCTGCGGCGCCCGAGGTTCCGGCCAAGAGCGCGGCGCAGGAGAAGGCCGACGCGCAGAAGGCGCTGGAGCGAGGGAAGAACAAGGACGCCGTGGACGCGGCCTCGCGTTCGGTGGCGCTCGATCCCACCGACGCCGATGCATGGCTGATTCTCGGAGCGGCCAACATGGAGCTCGGAAAGACGGCCGACGCGCGCGCGGCGTTCGGCGCATGCGTCAAGCAGTCGACGAAGGGACAAATCGGGGAGTGCCGCTCGATGATGCGGTGATCGGGAGAAGCCGGTGAAGCTCGTCTCTCGCTTGCAACGGTCGACGCTCCAGCGTGCGGCTTCCCTCCCCGAAGCCGTGCTCGCGCGCATCTTGGGGCCCGCGATCGTTTCTCCGGACGGGGGGACTCCTCTGGGTCGCGAAGCGCAGATTCTCCTTCGCGCGACGGAGCTCGTTCGCCGTCGCGAAGCATTCGAGATCGGATATCCGGCCGCCCGCCTCGAGCTGGACCACTCGGCGCCCATCGTCGATTACCAGGGCATCGATGTGCGGTGGACGGATCGCACGCTGCCTGGCCCGGCAGGGCGCATCCGCGTGCGGAGCTACGAGCCGAGAGGCTGGCGCGCCCGCAGGCCGGTGCTCGTGTTCTTCCACGGCGGAGGGTGGGCCGTCGGCTCGATCAAGTCGCACGAAGGTGTCTGCCGCGCGCTGGCGACGAAAGCGGACGCCATCGTCGTATCGGTCGCCTATCGGCTCGCGCCCGAGCACAAGTTCCCCGCGGCTGTGGAGGACGCCGTCGCCGCGACGCGCTGGGTGCTCGCCGAAGCCGCGTCGCTCGGGGGTGATCCATCACGAGTCGCCGTCGGCGGTGACAGTGCCGGAGGAAACCTGGCCGCGGTCGTCGCGCAGGAGACGCGGGGCGACGCCGTCCGACCGGTGTTCCAGCTCCTCGTCTACCCGGCGACCGAGCTCACACGACAACACCGATCGCACACCCTCTTCCGCGAGGGCTTCATGCTCACCAAGCGCGGCATCGACGCCTACCTCGCGGCCTATCTCAACCACGAACCGGAGCAGTTCGACCCGCGCGCATCACCGCTCTTCACGAGCGACCTGCGCGGACTCCCGCCGGCGCTCGTGCTCACGGCCGGGTTCGACCCGCTGCGCGACGAGGGACGCGCGTACGCGCAGAAGATGCGAGCGGCGGGTGTAGACGTCACCGACCGGTGCGTCGAAGAGACGATCCACGGGTTCTTCTCGTTCGGCGGAGTCTTCGCCCACGCCGCGCGCGAGGTCGACTTCGCTGCAGCCGCGCTACGAAACGCCTTCGCGAAGGGGGAAACCTTCGCGAAGGCTGGCTGACCTAGACGAGAGCTCGCGAAACCGGATCAGTTCCAGCGACCTTCGATCCATACGTGCGAGCGGCCGCGCACTTCCCAGTGAGCGGGGTTCCAGTGTGCAGCGGGGTGCGGGCGACGCTCGTAGCGGCCGTGGACCCAGATGTACGCGTGACCGTCCCAGCGGTGGTATCCGCCGACCCAAACGTACTCGACGCCCGGCGACGGCGGCATCGCCTCCTGCTGCGGCGGAGGCGCGGGCGGCGGCTCCGACTCGTAGACGGTCTCCTGCGGCGGCGGAGCGTAGTAGCCGCCCCCCGTCTCCGCGTGACAAGAGCAGCCATTGAAGGACGCGGCCGCACCGAGCGTCATGATCGAGGCCATCAAGACAGTGAGCTTCTTCGCCATGAACCGGAGGCTAGAAGAGAGTTCCTCTGTTGGGAAGTGTTTGGGGCGGCTCGGAAACGCTCGCGCTATACAAGTTGCAGGCGAGGGAATTCGAGATCACGAACGAGTCGGTTGACGGCACCCTCATGAGCCTGAACATGCTCATCGAGACGCCCGGCGGCTTCGATTACACCAGCGCCGACTGCATGGGCTGGATGAAGGAGGCGGGGTTCTCTTCGACTCGCGTCGAGTCGCTCGTCGGTCCGGATTCGATGGTCGTCGGTATCAAGTAAGCTAGGCGCATGGCGAGCTCGAAAGGCGCGCGCGTCTTCGGGCTCGTGATCCTCGTCGCGTGCGTCGCCGTCATTGGCGGCGGGGGGTGGTTCTTCTTCGGACGCTCGCTCGTTCAGGAGGACGACGTCGCCGGCGACGACGAGCCCGACGAGATCGAGCTCGGCATCGACGGTGGGGCGACGCACCACGCGCGCCGCCCCGGGAAGCGCCACGCGAAGGGGGGCGGCGGGAAGGGGGCGAGCCTCGGGCATGGCGGTGGCTACGGCCCCGCCGGCAAGAGCTACGAGGCCGCCCTCGCGGGCAACAACGAGCAGGTCGCCGTGGGCGCGGCGAAGGGTGCGCCCGACCTCACCGACGCGCAGCTCGCCGGCCCCATGCGGAACACGGCTTTTCTCGGTGCGTGTGGTGCACCGGACAGCATGCACGTGACCGTGAAAGTCGCGATTCGCGGCGGGCACGCGGTCGGCGTGAGCGTCTACACGACGCCGCCGAACCCGCAAATCGCCGGTTGCATCGATCGCTCCGTACGCAACCTCGCGTGGCCTGCGAACGGGAAGATGGACTCGTTCGTGACGACCTACTGAGACTTGGTGTCCAGGGGGAAGCGGTCACCCGCGGACTGCCAGCCGGTTGCTCGACCCATCGCTCCGGACGCGGCGTGAGTCGCCGAGGGTCTACGGATACCCCTGCAGGTTGGAGCTCGTCACCGTGATGCTCTTCGCGTTCACGCCGACGGCGGTGCCCACGTTCGTGACGGAACCCGTGGAGACGCTCGTCCAGGAGCCCCCTGTGTTTCCCGTCATCGTCGTATCGACGATGGTCAAGGTGCCCTTCATGTCGTCGCTCGTGAAGAAGAGACCTCCGCCGAACGCTTTGACGCCCGCGGCGTTGTCCGTGATCGAGTCTCCGCAGAGCGTGATGTTCTTCGAATCGCCATCGCTGTAGAGCGCGCCGCCGTTTCCGCCCGACCCTACTTCGTTCTGCCCGTTGTTCATCGCGGAGCAGGTGGAAGGATCGTTGCTGTTTGCGCCGTTACCGATGGCCTTGTTGCCGGAAAAGAGGCTGTTGTAGACGTCGAGCTCCGCGTACAGGCCACCCACGGCGCCGGCGTTGCTCGCGCTGTTGTTCGTGAAGGTGCTCCCCACGATGACTGCCCCCACCTTGCAGCCATACAGGTAGATGGCCCCTCCACCCGTGTCGGGTCCGAGAGGGGCGGCCTGATTGTTCGTAAAGATCGAATCGATGACGGTGAGGTAGCCGTCGCTCAGGTACAGGGCCCCCCCCTGCCCGTCGTCCCACCCCTGCGAGCAAGGCGCCGGCGCGGTCGGAATGGCCTCCGTCGGCGTCGTCTTCCCGTTGACGAGCGAGATGTGCTGGAGCGTCAGGCCGAAGTCGTTGGTCATCCAGCCCGAGCTATTGAAGCTCATGATTCGCACCGCGTTCCCACCGTCGAGCGTGATCCTGTTGCCGCCGTCGATGACGGTGTTCTTGGTGGTCGGGATGTTCAGCGTGGCCGTGACCAAGATCGTGACCGGCGCGCTTCCGCAGTCGAACGTGATGATGCCCCCCGCTGTGACCGCGGCGTCGAGCGCGCTGAACGTGCAGCTCGCGGCCGTTCCCGTTCCAACCACCGTCGTTGGAGTGGAGGTGTCGACGGGCTGCCCCTGCGCGGGGATGCCCGTGCTGCAGGAGCCATAGGGGTTGCCTGCCGTCGTACCCCCTTCGGCGCTGGTGTTGCCACCGCCGGCGTCCGTGCCGGGATCGCCGGTGCCAGAGCCGGGCACGCCGCCCGCGTCCGCACCGGTGCCGTCACCGGCATCATCGCCCTGGTTCGTGCCGCCAGGCGTGGTGCCGTCGGAAGCTCCATGGCTCCCACAACCTGCTCCAGCTGCGAGCGCGAAGAGGGGGGCTGCGAGTCGCGCGATCCGGGTCCGGGTCATGAAGGTGGATTCTCCCTTCGAGAGCAAAAGCAAAGCCGATGCCTGAGTGAAGGCGTCTGGATTCGCGCAGATCGCGTGCCCCAGTGTCCCCTTCGCGCACGAAACAGGGGGCCGCAGCCCGCTGGCCGCGACGCACCCGTCGGCTTGCGCGTGTCCCACCCGGCCTTACGCTCGCTCGCCATGCGTCTGCCCCTGTCGGCCCTCGACCTGTCGCCCATCCCGTCCGGATCCACGGCGGGAGATGCGCTCCGAAACTCGCTCGACCTCGCGCGACACGCGGACACGCTCGGCCTTCGTCGCTACTGGCTCGCCGAACATCACAACGCAGGGAGCCTCGCCTGCTCGGCCCCCGAGATCATGATTGGTCAGATCGCCGCGGTCACGCGCACCATCCGCGTCGGATCGGGTGGCATCATGCTTCCCAACCACACGCCGTTGAAGGTCGCTGAGACGTTCCGCGTTCTGCACGCGCTCTTCCCGGGTCGTATCGATCTCGGGCTCGGTCGTGCGCCTGGGACCGACCCTCGCACGGCCGCCGCGCTCCGCCGTTCCCGCGACGCCATGGCCATCGACGACTTCCCCGAGCGACTCGACGAGCTCGCGCGCTACCTCGATGACGACGCACCGCCGCGCACCGGCGTCACCGGCACCATCCGTGCGATCCCCACGAACGTTCCGTCACCCGAGCTCTGGATGCTCGGCTCGGGCGATGCCGGCGGCGCCGCGATCGCCGCGCAGCGCGGCCTTGGCTTCGCGTTTGCGCACCACATCAATCCCGACAACTTCACCCGCGCACTCCGGCGCTACCGCGAGACTTTCGTTCCGTCGGAGCACCGCCAGGAGCCGTGGGCGATCCTCGCGCTCGCGGTCGTCTGCGCCGACTCGGACGCGAAGGCCGAGCGACTGGCGTCGTCTGGCGCGCTCGCGATGACGAGGTTTCTCCAGGGGGTTCGTGATCGTCCACTCCCCACCGTGGAGGAGGCGCTGGCGTACCGCTACGACGCGGACGAGGAGGCCCTGCGTGCGGGGCGCTCGTCGCACGTCATCGTCGGTAGCGCCGCCCGCGTCCGCGATCGGGTGATGGCGCTGGTCGAGGAAGCACGTGCGGACGAAGTGATGGTGCTCACGCACGTCCACTCGCACGAGGCGCGGAAGCGCTCTTACGAGCTGCTCGCCCAGGTGCTCTGACGCGCTCACCGAGCCCTCTCGCCGATCCTCTCCGGAGCGCGAGGCTTCGGAGAGGTCGGGGAAGGCCCGCGCTCCGCGCCGACGAGTGGGCGGGCGCGAGATCAGCTCAGCTCAGGGCTCCGGCGCCCGCGGCGGCCGATGGCATTCGCGCTGTGCCGAGCATGGGACGCTGGGGCCGTCGTTGCCCGCGCGCAGAGCGGTACGGACGGTCAGCGAGCGAACCGTTTCCTTGGAGAGAGTGAGCTTCTCCTGGTTCGACATACGGGTCTTCATTCGAGCCTCCTTGTTCGTTTCATAGGGTTAGGTTCAAGCGTGGATGCACGGTGCAGCCACCACGGGCGGTGTGCCGCCCGCAGCGGGTGCCATCGCAAGAGTCGAACCGAGGCGAGATCGTCGAAGGTCGAACGGCGCGCGATCGTCGGACGTTGGGTTTCTCGACGTGCGCCACGACGCAGCGTCGGATTTCCCGACGCGCGACCAGAGACGGTCGAACGCCTCGGCCGACGCGAGCTGCGCCTCAGACCAGCGAGATCTTCTGGAAGCGCCTTACGCTCGCCGCCATGAGCACGACCGAGATCACGACGAGCGCCATGCACGAGCGCCATAGCTCGAGCGGCCCTGCTCCGCGCAGCACGACGCCGCGCATGATCTCGATGAAGTGGGTCACCGGAAAGAGCTGGCCCAGGATGCGGAGCGGCCATGGGAGCGACGCGAGGGGGAAGATGTAGCCGGAGAGGAACATCGAGGGGAGAAAGAACATCTGGATCGTCCCCTGCGCTTGCTGCTGGGTCTGCGCACCGATGGAGACGTAGAGCCCTATGGCAAGCAGCGCGAAGATGTAGACGAGCGCCATCAGGTAGAGGAACACCAGGTTGCCGTGAATGGGCACGCCGAAGACGAAGTGCATCACCGTCAGGATGCCCGTCAGCTCGGCGAAGCCCACGGCCATGTAAGGGGCGACCTTGCCGAGCATCAGCCCCACGGTCTCGACGGGCGTGACGAGGAGCTGCTCCAGCGTTCCTCGCTCGCGCTCGCGGACGATCGAGATGGCCGTGAGCACGCTCGTGATCATCTGGAGGAGCACCGCTACCAGCCCCGGGATGAGGTAGTTGGCGGTGCGCGAGTCCGGGTTGAAGAGGACGACCGGGCGCGCCTCGACCTGCCCACCCGCGCCGGCGCGAGCCGCGAGTCGCGCCACCGAGTCCGAGAGCGCGACGCCGCTGGCCGCTCCGACCGCGGTCGACGCCACGGTCGATTCGGAGCCGTCGACGAGCACGAGCACCTGCGCGTTCTCATTTCTCAGCATGCGGTCGTGGAAGTCGGGCGGGATCTCGATGGCCACCTTGGCGCGCGAAGAGACGACCGCCGTACGCGCCAAGCCCGGCGTGAGCACGGGGGTCAAGTCGAACGTCCCCGTGGCCCGCAGCTCGTCGAGGAAGCGACGGCTCTCGGTCGAGTGCGACTCATCGCAGAACACCGTGGGGATGTGACGAACGTTGGTGTCCATCCACCCGTAGACCATCATCTGGATCATCGGGATCATGAGGGTCATCATCAGCGTCATCCGGTCGCGACGGATGTGGAGCCACTCCTTGTAGAAGACCGCGCGGAAGCTGTCCCACATCGGTCAGCTCGCCCGCGTGGAGGCAGCGGTGGGCGCCGCTTCGATGGCCGCGAGGGCGCGCTCGTGCGCCGCGCTGCGCGTGAGCGAGACGAACACGTCTTCGAGGGAAGGCGCGATGTCGCGGATGAACTCGGGCGGGTGCCCGCGGGCGTCGAGATCGTGGCGAAGCTCGTCGTCGGTGACGCCCGCCTCGATGACCGCGTGGACGCTGAGCCCGAAGATCGTCGCCTCCCGCACGTAGGAGAGCGAGCGCATGGTGCGCAGCGCCACGGCCACCGAACCCGCCTCCACCTCGACGCGGCGCGTGCCCGGCGGAGTGACCGCGGGCAGGGTGCGGAGGTCGTCGGGGCGCCCCGTGGCCATCATCTTGGAGAGGTAGAGGTATCCCACCTCGCTGCAGCGCTCGGCTTCGTCCATGTAGTGCGTCGTGACGAGCAGAGTGATCCCTTCGGCGGCGAGCTCGAAGAGCAGGTCCCACAGCTCGCGACGCGCCACCGGATCGATCCCCGCGGTGGGCTCGTCGAGGAAGATCACGCGCGGCTCGTGCATCAGCGCCGCAGCCAGCGCCAGCCGCTGCTTCCATCCGCCGGAGAGGAGGTCGGCGCGCCGGTCGACGTACGGGCCGATGTGCGTGAGGTCGATGACGCGGGCCCTTCGTTCGTCGAGGCGCGCGCCCGTCAGGCCGTAGACCTTCGCGTAGAAGTTGAGGTTCTCGGCGACGGTGAGGTCGCCGTAGAGGGCGAACTTCTGGGACATGTACCCGATGTTGCGACGGATCGATTTGCCGGCCGTGCTCACGTCGTAGCCGAGCACGCGTGCGTGGCCGCGCGTGGGCGGGACGAGGCCGCAGAGGATGCGAATGAGCGTGCTCTTGCCCGAGCCGTTGGGGCCGAGGAGGCCGTAGATCGAGCCCGTGGGGACGCGCAGCGAGACGTCGTCGAGTGCCACGAAATCGCCGAAGAGGCGGCTCACTCCCTCCACCTCGATGGCGTAGGACGTCACGGGTGTCTCCGCGCGAGGCGCACGGTGACGGCCATGCCTGCGCGAAGGTGCTCCTGGCCGTCGGCCACGCCGAGACGCACGAGGTAGACCTGGTTGGCCCGCTCGTCCACGGTCTGGACGTTGCGCGGCGTGTACTCGCCGACATCGTTCACGTGCTGCACGAGCGCGTGGAAGGCGTGGTCGCCGAACGTGTCGACGGTGAAGGGGACCGTGTCGCCGACGTGCACCAGCCCGAGCTCCGTCTCCGGCACGTACGCCCGGACGAAGAGCTGATCGCTCTCCACGAGCGTCGCCGCCGCCTGGTTCGCGCTGAGCATGTCGCCAGGGCGGAGGTCGAGCGCCTCGACCACGCAGTCGCGGGGGGCGGTGATGGAGGCCTCCGAGAGGTTCGTCTCCGCGAGCGCGAGCCGCGCCTGCGCTTGAACGAGCTCGGCGCGAGCCACCCGCACGTCTTCGTCGCGCGAGCCGAGGCGCGTGTTTTCGAGCTGAGCGCGCGCCTCGGCGAGCCGCGCGCGCGCAGCGGCGACGACCTCCGGGCGAGAGCCGTTGGCGAGCACTTCGAGGGCACTCTGCGCCGCATCCCGGTTGGCGCGCGCGGTCTCGAGCTCGGAGGCGGTGTTGTCGACCTCGGCCTGCGTGACGGCCCCCGTCTTCACGAGCTGGGCGCTCCGGCGAGCGCCTAGCTCGGCGCTCTTCAGCTGACTCTCGGTGGCTGCGAGCTGCGCCCGGGCGCGCTCGACGTCCTCTCGTCGCGCCCCGCGCGAGAGCTCGTCGAGCTGGGCCTGTGCCCCGACGACGCGGGCGTTGAACGCGTCCACTTCGACCGTGCGGGGACCGTTGGTCACGCGATCGAGCTGCGCCTGGGCGAGCTCCATCGCCGCGCGCGCCTCGTCCCGCTTCGCCTCGAGCTCCGCTCGCTCGAGCGCGACCAGCTCCTGGCCCTTGGTGACGCGGTCCCCCTCGTGCACACGCACGTCCGCGACGCGCCCCCCCTGCCGCGAGGCGACCTGGATGGTGCGCACTTCGACCATCCCGCCGACCTCCAGCGGCGCGTGTGCAACCCACGCGTGGTAGCCCTGGTTCGCGCCGAAGCCGCCGATCAGCAACGCCAGCGGCACCATCTGCGCCGGCTTCATCCGTGACTTACGCGGCTCGCTCACTTCGCTCGCCTCAACGATTCGTTCAGCTGTCGATCATTGTCAACCGCGCCGCTGCCGCCGACGGCCACGCACGAGACCGGCGCGTGTGCGCACGTGTGCTCTTCGCTCAGATCGAGTTCGTCGGCAGCGGCCTCATGCTCGCAGGCGCCACGTCCCTCGTGTCGCGCCGGAAGTCGACCGGGATGACGAGGGTCGAGCCCTCTCCGCCCCGCGGGTCGAAGCGAACGTGCCGAACGCGATCGACCAGGCACCCCACCACCGTGTGCGGAATGCCGACGACAACTATGGGCGTGACCTCCAGGACTTCGCCGCCCGCTCCCAGGCGCGCGTCCAGGACCGCGGTTCCATCCATCGTTGGCATGATGCGCAGCCCCATCACGCGGCACCCCCAGAAGCCCATTCGCAGAGCGTCGTGCTCACGATCGCCGGTCGGCGGCGGCATCGGAGGCGCTGTGCCGAGCGGCGCGGGGGGCGGGTCGGTTCCGTCGGCTCCTGGTAGCGGCGGGAGCGGCGCAGGGGGCGGCAGGATGGGCGCGGCCGGCGGCGCAGGGGGGGCGCCGCACGCGAGCAGCAGCATCGTCGTCGCGAGCAGGACCAGCGGCGGGCGCATCGCCGAAGTCTAGCAGCGCCGCGCTCGGGTCAACTCCCCTCGCCCGCCGGCTCCAGGCGATCGAGCGTCGTCTTTTCGTACTGGTCGTCCTCGCCCGGGTAGCGCAGCCTCCCCGCGAGCGCCGGGTTCTCCTTCGCGATCGACCACACGAGGCTCTCGCCTGCCGGAAGGACCTGGGGCACGCGCTGGAAGACGGGGTCGGAGAACGCCTCCTCGGCATCGACGAGCGCCCACCCTTCTTTCGCGAACGCTTCGAGCAGGTCGTCGAGGAACAGCGCGTTGAGCAGCGAGTGATGCACGAGCATCGTGTGCGAGATGCGCTTCCCGAGCGCCGCGCGAGCCAGGTCATCGTAGTAGCGGGCGCGATCGAGCATGTGCGCGACGTAGGCGTCTCGAAAAGGGGTGAGATCGGCGGCGGGCTCTCGACGGAGACGCTTCCGCAGTCGCGAGTCGAAAGCCCAGTCCGACGCGTCGATCGTGACGTGCCCGGAGCCATACCCGCGAGCCACGAGCGCCGCGCGCGCGCCGTCGCGCTTCTCGACCGTGTCCCCTTCCTTCAGAAACGGGAACCGGAAGCGCCGCCGGAAGCCGGGATACCCGCGCATGACGGACTCGCCCCGTTCGAGCTCGGCGACGAAATCGGCGACGGACATCTTCTCGGAGTGGAAGTAGCGATGCGAATAGGAGTGGTTGCCGAGCATGTGCCCGGCGGCGCTCCACTGCCCCAGGAGCGCCGCCCCGTCGGGTGAATCGACCCGCATGCCGCAGACGAAGAGCGCCGCACGATGCTTTCGCGCTGCGAGCGTTTGCAGGATGGCGGCGTTGCGCGGACCCGGCGCGAGACGAGGCGTCTCCTCCAGGTTCGGGTCATCCATCGTGACGGTGAGTCGTCGCGCGTTCGACGACGCGGAGGGGGCCTTCGGGGCAGCCGCGCAGGCGGCGAGCGCCAGTGAGGAGAGGAGAAAGGAGCGGCGTCGCATCGCCGTGCTCCTTACCAGCCCACGGTCTCGTCGGAGCCGCCGAATCGTGCGGGCATGGACTTGTAGTGAGGGAGCTCGTCCTTGATCGGGCGAACGGCGAACTTGCACTGCACGTGGAAGGCGGCGTTGAACTGGCCGGCGGGGAGCAAGTAGCCGTTCACGCCGCGCAGCCGGAACGAGAGCACGTCGACGAAGAGGCGCGATCCGCACGCCGTGCACGTGACGCGCGGATTCCTCCTGAGCTTCCACGTGCTCGGGTTCCCCCGGGCGACCCTCACGGCGTCCGCGGGGTACACGGACTCGGGGACGTACGCGCCGCCGTGGACCGTCTGGCAGTCGTCGCAGTGGCAGTAGAACTGCACGATCGGCGCGCCGCTGATCTCGATGAGCACGTCGCCACATCGGCAGGGGACTTCGAGGTTGCTCAAGGCGGGTCAGGTTGCCGGCGCGCGACGGCGCACGCAAGCGCGGTACGGCCGCGTTGCAGCCCATGCGGAACTGGCGCTAGCGTCTCGACGTGCACGCGCAGATTTCCGTCGGTCTCTCCTTGATGATCGAGCCGGACTTCCTCCAGGCGACGCTGCCGCTCTTCGAGCAGGACCAGGTCGACCTGCTCGAGTGGAGTGTGGATCTCGGGTGGGGTCCCAGCGGAGTGCCGGCTTGGGCCGCGGGACTGCTCGACGAGTTCGGCCAGCGCGGCCGCCTCCACGCACACGGCGTGCACTTCTCGACGTTGTCGACGCCGTGGCAGCCGCGTCAGGAGCGATGGCTCGCCCGGCTCGCCGGGGAGACACGCGCGGGACGCTATCGCTCCCTCTCGGAGCACTTCGGCTTCAGCACGCTCCCCGGCATCCGGCACGGAGCCCCCTTCCCGGTGCCGTTCTGCGCGGGCGCCGTCGAGATCGGACGGGAGCGGCTCGCCTTGCTCGCGGATGCAGCCGCAGTACCCGTGGGGCTCGAGAACCTCGCGCTCGCGTGGGGGGAGCGGGACGTGTGGTCGCAAGGGCCGTTCCTCGATCAGCTGCTCCGTCCTCTCGGCGGCTTTCTGCTGCTCGACGTCCACAACCTGCACTGCCAGATCGAGAACTTCGGGTGCGACGTCGGCGAGCTCCTCGGTTCGTACCCGCTGGATCTCGCACGCACGATTCACGTCTCGGGGGGCTCGTGGGCAGAGCCGCGCCACGGAAGGATCCGCCAGGACACGCACGACGACGCCGTCCCCGACGAGGTGTTCGCGCTCGTATCGGAAGCGATCGCCCGGTGTCCGAACGTCGAGGCGGTCGTCTTCGAGCGGCTCGGCGGCACCATCCGCGACGAGCCGAGAGCCGCGCGACTGCGCGCCGACTACGAGCGACTGCGCCGCGTGGTGCGCGAGGCGAGTCCGACGCAAGGTGCGCGCGCCAGCCATCCCGGGACGGGTTCCGCGAGCCCGACGTTCGCGCCGACGGCGCACGGGAAGGACGCCCTCGCGGCGTACGAAGCGGCGCTGCTCGACGCGCTGTGTGCGGGTGAGGAGCCGGCGACGCGATTTGCGACGCAGCTCGGCGACTGGAGCGACGTCACGCGCGACTACGAGGGCCGCATGCTGGCGCTCGGCGCGCGCATTGCGAATTCGTATACCGTGAGACAAGCGGAGGGGTGATGACGTCCGATCGCGTGCTCGCGCAGATGCGCGCGGCTCTCCTGATGTGCACGGCGACGGTGGCGTGCACGCGCGGCGAGAAGCTGGCGGCCGACGGGGTGGGCGCGGGCGACGGCGCGAGCAACGACGCTTCGGGATCTGGAAACGTGACCGACGCGGCGAGCGCGGACGCGGCGCCTCCGGGGGACGCGAGCAACGACGCCGGCGTCACGGATGCGGGGGACACGGGCGATGGCGCTACCAACCCCGCGCCGTACGGGACCGTCGCGTGCCCGATTCATCCGGGCGGACACCCGAAGCTCGCCGACGGTGGGGTGAGCCCCGTGGGGCTGGGGGGCCTCGGCGGGCTCAATGGCATTCGCTCTGGAGTGGGCGGCGACGGCTGCCCCGCGTGCGGCATGGGCGGACCGAGATATCGCGACGTGGGCGACGTCGCCTTCGGACCGGAGAGCTTCTCGGCTCCCGTCCCGAACGGAGAGCATGTCCTCGCGTCGCTGAGAAGCAGGGTGAGGGCCTGTTACAACCAGGGGCTCCAGATGGATCCGAGCATCGGCGGGACGCTCCACATGTCCGTCCAACTCGCCCCCACGGGAGCCGTCGTCACGGTGGAGGCCTCGAGCAACAGCGGACTGCCCGACCAGGTCGCGAAGTGCACCTCGCGGGTACTCAAGAGCGCGACGTTCGAGCCGACTCCGTCGGGATCGACACTCGCGCTTCAGGTGAGGTTCGTGAAGCAGTAGCGGTACGCCGCGACGCCGGCGAATCGGGACCGGCGGCTAGTGACCCGAGTCGGAAGTCCGTGAATTAAATCCCCCTGCGTTCGTCCTCCGGTAAACGGAGGTCGAGCGATGGGCAGAGGTCGTCCGAAACGAATCGTCGCGCTCACGGATGGTCAGCGCGAGGAGCTTCAGAGGTGGGTGCGGCGCGCGACGACGGCGAATGCGCTGGCGATGCGTGCGCGGATCATCTTGGCGTGCGAGCAGGGCGGGCACGACGGCATCATTGCCGAACGAGCCGGTGTGAATCGTACGACCGTCGGCAAGTGGCGCCGCCGCTTCTTGGAGCGCGGTGCCGATGGTTTGTTGGATGAGCCGCGACCGGGCGCGCCGCGGCAGATCAAAGATGCCGACGTCGAGCGAGTGATCGCGCGCACGCTCGAAACGAAGCCGAAAGCGGCGACGCACTGGAGCACGCGAACGATGGCCGACGAGATGTCGATGAGTCAGTCGGCAATCAGTCGTATCTGGCGCGCGTTCGGACTCCAACCCCACCGCGTGACGACGTTCAAGCTGTCGAAGGATCCGCTCTTCATCGAGAAGGTGCGCGACATCGTCGGCCTCTATATGTCGCCGCCCGAGCGAGCGATCGTCCTTTGCGTCGACGAAAAGTCGCAGATTCAGGCGCTCGATCGGACGCAACCGCTGCTGCCGATGCGATCCGGGCACGTCGAAGCCCGTACGCACGACTACGTTCGGCACGGGACGACGTCGTTGTTCGCCGCGCTGGATGTGACGACAGGGAGGGTCATCGGCGAATGCCATCGTCGCCATCGCGCCCTCGAATTCCGAAAGTTCCTCGACACGATCGACGACAGCGTTCCCGACGATCTCGACGTGCACGTCATCCTCGACAACTCGAGTACGCACAAGACGCCGGCCATTCATCGATGGC